>Ga0308164_10000632_pt1 | contig 51946 bp, 48 predicted proteins | sample PhyTR2_FD_201031 | JGI IMG/M metagenome (GOLD analysis project Ga0308164, IMG submission 201031) | Phyllosphere microbial communities from UC Gill Tract Community Farm, Albany, California, United States - DLSLT.R2 | ecosystem: Host-associated > Plants > Phyllosphere > Unclassified | place: USA...
CCGCCTTCCGCCTCGATCCGCGCCTCGAGCCCGGCGACCGCCTTCTCCAGATCGATCCGCTGCGTCCGGGCGACCTCGACACGTTTGTCCAACACCCCGATCTGGCGTTCGATCGCCGCTACATCATGGGCTGTCGCAGCACGTTCGGCGTGCTGAAGGCTAACCAGCGCTGCCGCTTCCCGCTGACGTGCATTCAGCAGAGCCTCATCCAGACGATCTACCTCAGGCTTAGCTTGCAGAGCAGCGAGCTGCGCTACAGCGTTGGCAGCATCCCGCTCTGCGCTAGCCGCCTGAACCATCAGCGGCGCATTGCGCGCTTCCAGCTCGCGCAGTTGCGCAGACGCCGCCTCATCGACACCCTCCGCCCTTGCGAGCGCTGAATCCGCCTCCGCCGCGATCACGCTCAACGCGTCGACGTCCGGTCCTTCCTCACTGCCCTCCCCTTCAGTGCCTTCCGGCAATCCTGCCATGAAGGTCTTCAGGGCTGGAGCACCGGCGTCGAGACCGAGCAACGCCACGGCCGGCGTGATTCCAGATATCCGCGCTTCAAGCGTCCGCACGTTGGCAACAGCATCACGTGCGACCTCATTACGTGACCGCGCGTCGGCGACACTCGTCGCTCCGTGGTCGGCCAACGCGGCGCCCAGATCATCGCGGACGTTGGCGAGCGCCGTTTCGGCGCTTTGCAGCCCAGCTGGCGGTCGGATGATCAACTCAGCCTCGCCAAGCTGGATGCGCGTCTCACGCGATAGCGTCTGGTCACCGCGCTCAACCGGCATTCCATCGATCCGAACGCCGCTGAGATCGCCCGCGAATTCGATCCGGGTCGCACCGGCCTCGACGGCCGCGCGCGCTTTGTCGACGGCACGTTCGCGTTCCTCCAGCGCCTTGATGACGCTGGCGGGGATCACGGTCGCACCAAGCTTGCGGGCTGCCTCCAGTTCGGATTCGAGGGGAAGCAGTTCGGTGTGCCGCTGGCGGGCCCGGCCAACTTCGATGTGGCGTGCTCGTGCCGCGACCCATTTGGTGCCAGCCTCGAGTACGGCATACGCCTTGCGTCTATCGTCACGGGCCGTCGCCAGCCGATCACGCGCCGTACCCGCTCGCTCACGCGTGCTGACCAATTCCACTTCCAGGCCTGATCGTTTCTCACGCGCCTTGCCAAGTGCGGCGGCAGTGTCACTGACAGCCTTCCGAGCATCGGCGAGACGAGCGGTGAGATCCCCAAGTCCCCTGACCTGATCAGCAAGACGACCTTGCTCAGCTCGCCTAGTATCGCGCAACTGCGCCGCGGATCGTGCCACGTCGATCTGACCGACCAGCACCTTTCGCCGATCTGCGTCCGTCGTATCGGCAAGATCGCGGTCTAACACCTTGAGCCTAGCCCGAGCGGCCTCAAGGTCAGAAAAGCCCTGTTCGAGCGCGGCAAGTCGGGTTGCCGCCTCGGTTGCAGCGCTCTCGGCAGCGTCATGCTCGGTACGTGCTGTCGTCTGCCGACCGCTTGGCCGGCCAGTGGTGGTCCAGTAGTCTGCGAACTGGCTATCGATCCGGGGGCGGACACGCTGGTAGGCTGCACCGCCCATAATCGTGCCGACCTCAGCCTCCAGCGTCGCGCGCACGCTGTCGCGGACGATGTCGCCCGGGGCGGTGACTTCGAGCGCCTGGGCCTGCCCTACCCAAAGCAGCCCCAGCGCACCGTGGGCGGCCGCGTCGCCGGCTTGGCTCGTGTCACGGCGTGCACCGAGCAATGCCTGCAGCTGAGCTTCAGCATCTTCGCCTTGTGCGCGGCCGTTTGGCCCACGCACCTCGACCGACGCACCTTTCAGGAAGCGCTTGTTGACCTGCCAGTCCTCGCCTCGCGCCTCGAAGCCGATCTCGATCTGCGGAGCGACGGCTTCGCCGTGCGGTGCATAGCTGCGCGCCAGGCGGTTGGCTGTGTTGTGCCGAATGAAGAAGGCCGCGCGCATGGCTTCGAGCAGCGTCGACTTGCCGGTCTCGTTGGGCTCGATGATGACGTTCAGGCCGTCGGTCAGCCCGTCGAGGACGAACGGATCACGGAACTTGCGGAAGTTGGACAGCGCGATGCGCCGGATCTTGAGACTCATGCCGCGTCCTGTCCGCGCTGATATTCCACGAAGAGGCGCTCGAGCGCCTTCTTGGCCGTGACGCCGTCGGTACCGCCGGTCTCGATCATGTTCATTAGCTTTGCGGCAGCCGTTCCGATCATCCCCTCTACCTGCAGATCGGCTAGATCCTGCTCGCTTGGCCGACCCACCAGATCATCTGCCGCAACCGCCAGATGGCGCAGGCGATGACGCAGGTCATTGTCGAGCCTGCCAAGGATCACAATCCGGTCGGACAGGCTGACGATGCCGGCAAGCGACAGCTGCAGAAGCGTTGCCGACGGCTCGATCGGGCCAAGCAGCCGATCGCACTCGGCTACAAAGCCGTCCGCGTCAGAAATCGTCCAATCCCGCATCAGCCATTGGAACCTGCCCGTGCGGATCGGTGACACAACCGGCTCCACGCCTGGCTCAAGCGTTACGAGCAACGCGTATCCCGGTTCGTCGCGCTGGAAGCGATCTGTTTCCGGTGTGCCGGAGTACCAGGTTCGCGCGTCGACCCGCAGCGCTCCATGCCAGTCGCCGAGTGCAAGATAGTCCAGGCGGGAACGTTGGGCTCGGTCGGGAGCGATCTGGTTCTGCGCTTCGCCACGCGAGGAAAAGTCACGGATCGAACCGTGGGCCAAGCCAATGCGCAGTGTCGCGCCCGGCGTCTCCATGGTGTCGAACAAGGCCGTTGGATCATCGAGGTTGTGCCGGTGCGTGAGTGGTGCCGGCAGGAGCCAGTGTCCGGGTTCCAGCTCGCACGGCTCGGGGTCGGTGATGATGCGGATATTCGCTGCCCCTTTGGCGCGAACACGGTCCCACAGACCGCTGTTGCGGGCGAAGTCGTGATTGCCGGGGAGCAGCCACCACGTGCAGGCATATCGCTGCATCCGCGACACCGCCTGCACAATCACGCGATCTTCTGGACCCTCGGTATCGAAGACGTCGCCAGCGACCAGGACATGCGCAGCGTCATGCTCGGCCGCGGCCTTGCCGATCGCATCGATCGCATCGAAGCGCGCTTCGCTGAGCGCTGCGCGGACATCACTGTCGAAACGACCGTACGGCTTGCCCAGCTGCCAGTCTGCGGTGTGGATTAAGCGTAGCATAGGCTCTCTTGGTAACTTCTGGCCCACGTGTCGAACACTGCCGCCACTTTGCCGTTCTGCTGGCAAACATCATCGTCATTGCGTTCTTGTTCAGGCCACTACGCCCGCTGAACGAGCTGCTCGATGGTGTCCGGTTCGGCTCTGATCAGCGACAACAGGACTCGCGCCGGCGCATCTGGCTGGCTGCGGCTTTGCTCCCAGTCCCGCACTGTACCCAGTGGGAGATGGTATGCGCGCGCAAACTGATCCTGTGTCTTGCCCGTACGTTTGCGGATCGCGGCCACATCGATGGGCGCTGCTATCCTTGCGTGACCCGTTTCCCCATTGGCATGGGCAATAGCATCACTGAGGCCGGCTGCGATCTTGTCGAAGGCACTCTTCATTTTTTCCTCCTGAGGCTGTCGGTCAGCGTCTTGGTAAAAGCGGCAAGGGCATTACGCTCGGCCTTGGTGAGATTGGCTTTTTCGTTTTTTCCGAACACGGTCAGCAGGAACGTCGGCACATCGATGCCCGCATAATAGGTGATCAGCCGATACCCGCCAGATTTACCGCCGCCCGGCCGCGCTACCCGTAACTTCCGAGCCCCGCCGCACCCCGGCATGATCTCACCAGCCTCTGGATTGGCAGCGATCAGGTCGACCACCATCTGCTGCTCCTCGGCACTCATGCCAACGTCCTTCGCCGCCGCAAGGTAGGCATTGGTTTCGATGACCGACTGCATGCCAGAACATGTACGGGTAACCCGTAGTTAGTCAAGCGCATACCGTTTGACTAAGGAGCACCAGAAGCGGCTGGTTGGTCCCCTACCGTACAGCCTGAACGAACGTCCGGTTACGCCGATTGCTGCCCGAAAGCGGCCGGGCCGCTTTCTACCAGTTTACCGTAAACGGGGACGGTTTGCATGCACAGTGAGGGCGCCGTTCACTCTCTGAAGCTGTGCGTTCCTGCCGCTTTGGGATCTGCTGCCAGAACGCGGTGCGGTTCTCCATTGGAGAAGCTTCTTCCGCCTGCAGATAGCGGGCATTTTCGGCCGAATGACTTTAGCCAACCGGCCGTAAATGCCCCTGCCGCCCCCGCGACGTTTATGATAAAAGGCGGCATGCTCAAGACAAGAATGAAGCGGGTCGCCGATCGCGGCGATCACGCCGTGCGGCGGCTTGCCGAGGTCGAAGCCTCGATCGCGGACCTTTCCAACGAGGATCTGCTCGATTTGGCCGACATCTTTAAAGCCGAGCCCCGCTCGCCAATCGGGGATATGGCATTCGTTGAAATGGGGCGGCGGAATATCAGTCTTTAGAGACCGGTCGGGAACGAATTAGCAGGATCATGGGACCATCAAGGAGCATCGGCCGCCCCAAGGATCTCCCGCAATTTTGCATGATCATCAACGGAGTGACGACATAGCGATGGTAGCGATTGGTACCCGGATCAATGAGATAGGCACCTTGGTCCGCGATGGCGGAGGCTTCTATCTTCGCCGCGATGTCGGTGGCCGCTACGAGCTGGAATTGCATCGAACCCCCGTAGATCTGGTAGAGAAGCGCGTCCGGCTCATCGGGCACATTGGTTGGCCCAGATTTGGTGAACGCTGACGGCGTTGCGCCAGCTTAGTTGGCTGGACATTTGTCCCGTGCAGTCATCAGCCACTAGCCGCGATTCTGATTCAACCTGACTCATTGGTGTTGCGCACAAACCACGAGCGGGCATCATCCATGCCATGGAACAGCGGATCATTCATGCCTGCGGTCATGAGCAGGCTCATCATCTCACCGGCTATGACAGCCAGCAGGAACGAAAGGCCAAGTGGCTGAAGACGACTACCTGTCGTGACTGCTTCGTTGCGGAGAAGCGGGCTGATGAGGTCGCTGCGGCAGCGTTAAGCAGCGCCGCTCTCTCACACCTTGTTCTTCCGCCGCTGACTGGGACTGATCGGCAAATCAGCTGGGCGTCGACGATCAGGAACAAGCGGCTCGCAGCGCTAACCAACTCAAACAGCGACGCCGACTGTAACGCATGCCTTCGGGTCAATGACGCCAAATGGTGGATCGATTGCCGCGATCTAGGTGATGTTGATCTGATGGCAGCCGCGAACCGAGCGTCAAACATGCAATGCGTGCCGACGCTTATGCCATCGACTACAAATCCCACGATTGCCCTCTGAAGGCATAGGCCGGCCTCGCGATCCACGCCGGTAAGCCAGACGCCTATGTGTGCAAGCAGGGTCTAGACCTGCTGAATAAGGTGTTCAATTTCGCTGCTACCGACCCTGTTTGAACGGGATTTGTGTTCAAACCACATGCTCACTCAGGGTGTACCCAAAATGACGAGGCTGCGGCCATTTCTTTCAATTACAATATCGAGAGAAATGAACCGCGAACGGACTTTGGGCAAAGCCCTCAATCCCGAACGTGCCGCAGGTTGCCTGACACGACTTCGCTGTTATTGCGCTGTGAAATGCGTAGTCGTTCAGTCCTTTCCGCCATTGCGGTGGTCGCCCTTACCGGCTGCGTCACACTGCCCCCGCCCTTGCTATCGAGTTGCAGCCAAGGCGGGGCACCGCCGATTGCGATTTCGATCGACGGCCGGACAGCAAGCACAACGTTCGATGTTCTGACCTACAATATCGAAGGGTTGGCGTGGCCAGCCCGCGGTAAGCGAGGCGCGTCGTTGCGCAAGATCGCAGCCAGACTGGCTGACCTTCGGCGTACCGGCAAAGCTCCTGATATCGTCATGGTCCAGGAGATGTTCAGCCGCACGGCTGTTCGCTCCATGACGAACATCGGTTACGCGAACGTCGTGACCGGACCTACGCGGACGCAGTCCAAGAGACTGCCCGCCGCGCAGCCGATGCCAGGTCCCTACAACCGCAGAAGAGGAGAAGTGGGCTTTCACGCCGTTAACGCGGGACTTGCGATTTTCAGTCGCTTTCCGATCAGCTACACACTGTCTGAGCCCTATGGCGTTCATCGATGTGCGGGCTTCGATTGCCTCAGCAACAAGGGAATGCTTTTCGCGCGAATGGCCATTCCCAATGTTCCGGTCGCGATCGATCTGGTCAATACACACCTTAACTCGCAAGGCGCATCGCGTGTCGCTCCTGTCCGCCATTTGCAGGCGCACGGGGTTCAAACCTCGGAGCTCGAAGCCTTTCTTGTTAGGAATGGCAATGCGAATGCAGCAATGATCCTTGGAGGCGACTTCAATATGAAGGACTCCCCGGAGCGCTTCCGGCAGTTCCAGAGCGTGTCTAATCGAATGACACTCGTCCATGAATGGTGCTCGCGACAACGGCTGTTCTGCGATGTTCAAATGTCGTGGGATGGCGACGCTCCCTGGATGGATACGCAGGACCTTCAATTATTCCGCGCTGCTCGCGATACGATCCTAGTGCCGGTCCGCGTGCAGGCGATGTTTGACGGGTCGGAGGGTGATCCCAGACTGTCCGATCATGACGGCTTCCTTGTGACTTACAGGCTCACATGGAACGTAAATGGCTCCAAAAGCGGGATATCCGAAACGCCGCCCGCCCGCCTCTGCCCCTCCGCTGATGCAGCGCTTCGAGAGAAGCCCTAAGCGCGCGGCAGGATTAGTATTTAATCTGAACATATGGGGCAGGCTCGGTGCCGCCTCACCCTGCAGCGAGGCCTCTCTCTGACCGGCGTGATCGGCTGATAATCGAGACATTGCATACCAACTTGGCCGGGACGATGCATGCCATCAGAACCGAATTTCTTGATAGGCGCGAGCTCGCTCGCCTTCGCTCGAACATTGAGATTTCCCAATGTTATCGAAAACAAGGACAGGCGTTGGCTAGCTTTGAGGTGTCGTGCGTTACCCCTACCGAAGCGGCCTCCCGTTGAGGTCAGCAAATAGGACGATAAAGTGGGCGAATTCACAGATAAGGCCTCGGCAGCGGGCAACAAGATCGCAGGCAAGGCAAAGGAGTTGTACGGCGAGGTAACGAATAACGCTGGACTCGAAGCTGAAGGCGAAGCGCAGCAGCTCAAAGGCACAGGCCAAGACGTCAAGGGTAGCGTAAAAGGCGCACTTAACGACAAAATCTGACGCCAATTATAAATTACGGTCGTCGAGCAATCGGCGGCCGTAAACCGGGCTTCACAACGCAGCCATTTTTGGGTGTATATGTCAATATATAGCAGTTTTTGGACCATCGATATATCTGCAGGTGTCGAGAACATTGGAGCTCAACTTGTACAGCTTGTCGAGCATCTCGACGAACTTGGCGTTCTCCGCCCCGATCTATCGACATTGGCAGCGAACGACAACTCAGACCGTTTGGAGGTCAGCGGAGAGTTGGGTGACTAGACTTCAAGGTTTTGGGAAACGGGAAGGTTGATCAAAACGATAAGCCCCGGCTGGTTGTCCAGCAATTCCATCGTTCCGCCATGGGCTGCCGTTATCGCAGCGACTAGGTTTAATCCCAAGCCGTGACCCTTGTCTGTTCCGCGCGCTAGCTTCGAAAATCGCTGTACGGCCCGGTCTCGATCATACTCCGCGATGCCTGGTCCATCGTCTGCGATCGTCAGGATCGCCTGGGTCTCCGTTCGCGTCAGACCAAGGGTGATGACGCTGCCCTCCGGAGTATGCCGCAACGCATTTTCAAGCAGGTTGACGACTATCTGCGCCAGCAGTTCGGTGTCACCAATCAATGTAGTGTCGCCGTCGATCCGACATGAGAGGCTGCGGCCGCTGTCCTGCGCCACGAGGACGTAACTGTCCGCAAGCAGCGATACCGTTGCGCTCAAATCGACACGCCGAAAGTAGGTGTGCAATGCCCCGGACTCAATCTCCGCAATACGCAGAAGTGCTGCAAATAGGGACAGAATGGCATCGATGTCGGCGATTGACCGATCTGTCTGCCTCGCCTCTTCACTGTCTTCCTCAGCCTTTGCGAGCGCCTGCTCGAAACGAAGCCGCAGCCGCATGATTGGCGTTCGTAGGTCGTGCGCGATGTCGCTGGAGACGTGTCTGAGGTTTTCGATGAGGGCCGCGTTGCGATCCAGCATGCTGTTGAGCGTCGTCGCGAGCTGGTCGAATTCGTCCTGCCTGGCACTAACCGCGATCCGTTGATCCAGATCCCCTTCCGTAACGGACCTTGCTGCGCGCGTGACCGATCCCAGCCGAGCGCGGATCGTACGTCCGAACAACGCTCCGCCTGCCAAGCCGATGGCTAGCATGATGCAGAAGCCGGCCAAGAACAGGGACAAAAGCGTTTTGCGCATCTCTTCCGCAGGCGCGAGCTCTGTAGCGACGGTCAGACGTGCACCGTCGCGAAGCATCGCAGTCTGCGCTCTGGCGGCGTGCTGTTCTCCGTCGGGATCGCGAAACTGGATGTTGGTCCAGCCGAGGCCGGGCGGCACCGTCGCAAGCTCGCCGCCAAGTCGGCGTCCCTCGCTCCCAACGAGCAGATAGCCGAAGTTGTTGACGCCGCGGTCGTCCCTGCGCCGGAGCGCCCCCTGCACCGCAGGTGCGCCCCCCTTTCCCGCGACCGTCAGAAGGCTTCGCACCTCAGCCGCAATTTCCTCGTCCAGTTGTTCGATGACGATGCGTTTGCCGATCAGATCGGCTCCTATCCCCAGAGCCAGCGTCGCCAGGGTGAAGCAAACGATGAAGAAGAGCGTGATCTGGCGTGCGGTTCGCGCAGTCTCAACCATCTGCGCGCAGACTGTAGCCGATCCCACGCACGGTGCGGATCGCGTCGATATCAAAACCTGCGTTCAGTTTCTGGCGCAGCCGACTCATATGGGTCTCGACGATGTTCGTCTGCGGATCGAAATGCAGATGCCATACCTGCTCGAGCAGCATCGTCCGCGATACCGTCTTGCCATTCTGGCTCACGAGCCGCTCCAGCAGCTCGAACTCGCGGGGCTGCAGCACGACGCGTCGGTCCTCGCGCCATACTTCGCGCCGTAGACGATCGATTCGGATACTCCCGAAGCTTGCCACCTCCTGCTGCTTGGTGCCGCGTCTAAGAAGCGCTTCGATGCGCGCGACCAGTTCGGCGACGGCAAACGGCTTCACCAGATAATCGTCAGCGCCGGCGCGAAGCCCGGTGACGCGATCCTCGATCGAACCGAGTGCCGTAAGCAACAGGACGGGCCCGAGATAACCACTGGACCGAGCGGTTTGCACGACCGCAATGCCATCCATATCGGGGAGCATACGATCCACGATCATCAGGTCGGGTACCGCGCGAAGCAGGCTTGCGATCCCGCCCTGACCGCCCTCTTCGGGAGACACGTCGTGTCCCTCGGCGGTCAAGGCTCGACATATGCTCTCGGCAGCTTCTGCGTCGTCTTCGATCAGCAACACTCGCACAGCCGGGCACCTTCAACGCTCAACGTAATCCGGGCATCCATACCGCGAAGGGCATGCATTGCCTCTAGGGAAAGATTGATAATGCCCAATCTTTGAAGGGCCTATTGTAGGTCCTGCGCTCGCTGGCTAGCCGTCGGCTCGATCAGCTTGGCAGCAGTGGGGCTTCGACCTTTTCCTTGCCGGCAACCCAATGCCGTCGTTCCATGCGTACATCACTAGGATTCCTGAACGTCATGGCTGCCAACAGTTCGAAGACCGTGATCTTCGCCGCGCTTGCCGGTAATGCTGCAATTGCGATCACCAAGTTCGTTGCCGCCTGGTTCACGGGGTCGTCGGCCATGCTGTCGGAAGGCGTTCATTCGCTCGTCGACACGGGCAACCAGATCTTGTTGCTCTACGGGATCAAGCAGGCGGCAAAGCCAGCGACGCCGGACCACCCGTTCGGTTATGGTCTGCGCCTCTATTTCTGGGCCTTCGTCGTCGCGATCCTGATTTTCGGACTGGGTGCCGGCATCTCGATCTATCAGGGGATCGACAAGATCCAGACCCCACATCCCGTCGAGAGCGCGTGGATCAACTACATCGTGCTTACGCTCGGACTGGTCTTCGAAGGCGGTGTCTGGTGGGTCGCGCTGCGTGCGTTTCGGAAGGAGAAGGGTTCGGGAAGCTGGATCGAGGCCATTCGCGCTAGCAAGGATCCGACGATCTTTACCGTGTTGTTCGAGGACTCGGCTGCCCTGCTGGGACTCTTGACGGCAATGCTAGGGATATTCCTATCGCAGGCGCTCGAAATGCCTTGGCTCGATGGTGCCGCATCAATCGCCATCGGACTGATCTTGGCGGTCACCGCCGCTTTTCTTGCCTACGAATGTCAGAGCCTTCTGACTGGCGAAGGGGTTCGCCCGGCCGTACGGAACAGCATACGCGCGATCGCGTCCTCCGGCGCAGGCGTCCTGCGCGTCAACGAACTGCTCACCATGCACTTCGGGCCGAACGACGTTCTTGTCGCGGTCAGTCTGGACTTCAGCGATGGCCTCCGGGCCTCCGGCGTCGAGGCGACGGTCAGCGCGCTCGAACGCGCGATCAAGCAAACCCATCCCGAAGTCACGCGCGTCTTCATCGAAGCACAGAGCTTCGAAGCGCACCGACGTGATGCGGCGATCACTGCCGCCAACGTCGCGGCTAATGAGGCATGACCTGGCTCGAAGCGGCTCTCCTCGGGCTGATCCAAGGGCTGACGGAGTTCCTGCCCGTATCGTCCAGCGCGCATCTCAGGATTGCTAGCTTGTTCATGAAGAACGGCGCCGATCCCGGTGCAGCGTTCACGGCGATCAGCCAGATCGGCACCGAAGCCGCGGTGCTGGTGTATTTTCGCCGTGACATCTGGAGGATCGGAGCCGCGTGGTTCACCTCGCTACCACATGGTCGAGCAACGCTGTCGCCAGATGCGCGAATGGGTTGGCTGGTCCTGCTAGGGACCGGGCCTATCTCAGTCGCGGGCCTGCTCTTCCGGCACGCTATCGAAACGTGGCTTCGCAACCTGTACCTGACCGCAACGATGCTCGTCGTCTTCGGATTGGTCCTCGCAGTGGCCGACATAGTCGGTCGAAAGACCCGCATACTCGCCAGCATGACATGGCGCGACGGTTTCGTGCTCGGCTTTGCCCAGGCGATGGCGTTGATTCCCGGCGTTTCGCGGTCGGGTGGGACAATCAGCGCGGGCCTCGCACTCGGCTACACCCGGGCGGCAGCGGCGCGGTACTCGTTTCTGCTTGCGATACCTGCGGTGCTGCTATCGGGTTTCTATCAGCTGATCGCCAGCCGCGAACTGGCCGATGGCCCATCGTGGACGTGTCTTGCAATCGCCACTCTCACGGCGTTCGTTGTCGGTTACGGCGTGATAATCGCGTTTCTGCGGATTGTATCGTCGCGCAGCTACATGCCGTTCGTCGTGTACCGTATCCTTGCCGGAACAACGCTGCTTGGTTTGCTCACTCTGAGGTACATACCGGCAACGTGATCGAGCCCGCATCTGGCCGACGAGACGCCTTCGCGCTTGCGGTCGCGAACATTGCTATCTCCAAACCTTTGTCTGCGTAGCGGCGGGATCGCACCGTGGCCGACGCCGGATCTAAAGTGTCGGATCCGCAGCGTTATCGAGCCAGTATCGGCCAGTCGGTGTAGCCCTTAGCTCCGCCGCCATAATAGGCCTCGTGCGGCGCGTCGGTCAGGTCCGCACCGATGCGCAAACGCTCGACCAGATCGGGATTGCCGATGAACGGGCGCCCGAACGCCACCGCATCAACCTTGCCCGCGCCACGGCGCTCAATCGCAAGGTCGAGGTCATAGCTGTTGTTGCCGATGTAGGCGCCATCGAACTCAGCCCGCAGCACGTCGAGGACGATACCCGCCGGGAGCTTGCGTGTGTCGCCCGTCGCACCTTCGACGAAGTGGAGATAAGCGAGATCGAAGCGGTTGAGGCTGCGGATAAGGTGGCCGTAGGTCGCCATTACGTCGCTGTCGGGTGGGGTATTACCGGCATCGGGCGTGGTCGGTGACAGGCGGATGCCGACGCGGCCCGGCTCCCAAACGCCAAGCACCGCCTCGACCACCTCCTGCGTGAGCCGCGTGCGGTTTTCGATCGACCCGCCATAGCGATCGGTGCGCGTGTTGGTGCTGTCGCGGATGAACTGGTCGAGCAGATAGCTGTTGGCGGAATGCACCTCGATCCCGTCGAAGCCGGCGCGCTTCGCATTCTCAGCCGCACGGACGTAGTCGGCGATCAGCGCGGGGATCTCTTCGGTCTCCAGCGCGCGTGGCGTCGACACCTCCTGCATGCCGGTGTCGGTGAAGGTCGGCCCTTCGGCTTTGATCGCCGATGGCGCGACTGGTGCCGCACCGCCGGGCTGCAGGCTGGTGTGGCTGAAACGTCCGACATGCCACAGTTGCGAGACGATCTTGCCGCCCGCCGCATGGACGGCGTCGGTCACCTGCTTCCAGCCGGCGACCTGCTCGTCGCTCCAGATGCCAGGCGTCGGCGCATAGCCGCGCCCCTGAGCGGAGATGTTGGTCGCCTCCGCGATGATAAGGCCGGCCGTGGCCGCTGCGCATAATAGGTTGCCTGCAATTTGCCGACCACGCCGTCATCGCTGGCGCGGCTGCGCGTCAGCGGGGCCATGACGATGCGGTTGGCGAGATCTAGTGTACCAAGAGTGACGGGCGCGAACAGGTCGGTACGGGTCGAATTTTCGGTTATGCTGCTGCTTTCTGTGTCAGGAAATGGCCAAGGGCGTCGTGTCCGCCGGCGACTAGGCCGCGGATGATCGCGACGTGTTCGGCCGGGTCGTGGCCGGGCCGCACGTCGAACCGCGCGGTCCAGCGGATGAGGGTGCGCGGCTCGCCGGTGATCGGCACCAGCGAGACGGTGAGATAATAATCGTCGACGGGCAGCGGTGACTCGTCGAAGCGGTAGGTGAAGCTGCGATTGGCCTCGGCGACCGCCAGCAGACGTTCGCGTAAGGTGCCGCCATCGGCCAGGCGCAGGACGCGTACGCAGCCGGGCGTGCCATCAGGCACGTCGCCTTCGATCCGGCCCTCTGCGATGGCGGGATGCCAGTCGGCGATCGCGCCGAAGCGCTTCACTACGTTCCAGACGCTGTCGGCGTCACGTTCGAAGATGGCGGCGTGTTCGACGCTTGGCATGGGATGCTATTTTTCAGGAATGCGGAACGCGATCAGCGCGCGGCGAGACGGTCGAGGGCTCCGCCGATCGGCGTATCGCCGCCGGTCATCTCGATGATGGCGCGCGAAATTCCAGGCCGGTCCAATATGCCAGCAAGCGTCGCCGCGACGTCGTCGCGGGTGACGTCGCCATAGGGGATCGCGGCATCTGCGCGGACATGGCCAGTGCCGGCGTCATCGTTCAGCGTGCCGGGGCGTAAGATTACCCAGTCGAGATTGCTGGCGACAAGGTGGGCGTCGGCCAGCTTCTTGACCCGCGCATAGTTTTCGAAACCTTCGTTCCGATCACCGCTACGCAGTGCGTCGGGAAACACCGAGACGAGCACAAAGCGCGCAATGCCTGCCGCATTCGCCGCCGCGACCGAGCGTTCGAGGCCGCGCCCGTCGATCGCGTTGGTGACCTCGATCCCCGCACCGCCAGCGCCAGCGGCGAAGACGACCGCATCACTGTCCGCCATCAGCGCCGCGAGCGCGTCATGGGATAGCGCGGTCAGGTCGCCTTGGACCGGTGTCGCACCCATTGCGGCTAGCGTATCGGCCTGTTCTGGCTTGCGGTGCAGTGCGAGGACGGTGTTACCTTCCGCCGCGAGCAACCTGGTGAGACGTGTGCCCACCTTGCCGGCAGCGCCGACGATGAAAACCTTGGCCATGATGGCTCCTATTTCGGAAGTGCGACAGCGCTGGAGTGGGCGTCGATCGACGTCGCGCCGTGCGGGCTCAGCCCTCGTATTGGTGGTAGGTCTTGGCGACGATCTTCCAGGCGCCGTCCTGCTTCAGCAGTGTGTGGAAGTCGGTATAGTCCGCGCCGATCGCGTCCTTCTCCATGTCTACGCGCACGACCGCGGTCGTCGGCGTGATCGCAAGGACGTCGATACGGGTCTTGATGTCCGGTGCTGCGCCATGTTCCGCGACGAAACCATGCAGGTTTCGCGCGGTGCCGCCGAGCAGCTTGCCGTTGGTGAAGCCGAACATGACCGCGTCCTGGTGGAAGGCACTCATTGTGGCGTCGGCATCGCCTACACGTAGACCATCGACATAGGCCTGTGCGGTGGCAACGACGGCCTCGTAGTCGCTGGTGGGGATGATCTTGAGGTTCTTTGACATGGAAAGCTCCTTCTGCGGCTTGCGTTTGGTCCGTGCGCAACACATAATTGTATCACGCGCTACAGACTTATATCTGTAGTGCATGATACAGGTCGTCAACCCCGAAAGCGAAAAAAGAGTGTCCACGCCCGTCGTCCACAGCCCTATCGAACCGCATCGTGCCAAAGGCCGGCCGCGCACATTCGATCGCGCGAAAGCCCTTGAGGCAGCGCTTGGCGTATTCTGGAAGAAGGGGTTCGCCCCCGCGACGATCGCCGAACTCTGCGCGGCGATGGGGATTAATCCACCGAGCCTTTACGCCGCCTTCGGAAACAAGGCGCAGCTCTTCATGGAGGCCGTCGAGCATTACGAACGCTTATACTGGGACGATACGTGGGATCGGATCAGTGCCCAACCCGACGTGCATGAGGCGATTGGTGGCTTCTTCTCGAGCGCAGCCGGTATTCTGACGACCCCGGATGCGCCGTGCGGCTGCGTCGTGGTCATGGGCGCGATCAACGTCCCAGCGGAATTCCAGAGTGTTGCGGACGCCTTGCGCCAGCTTCGCGAGGAAGGCCGCCGCCTTTTCTACGAACGCCTCGAACGTGGCCTGCAGGACGGTCAAATGCCTCCGGGCACCGATGTCGACAGTTTAGCGACGACGCTGAACACTTTGCTGCAAGGCATGTCGATCGAAGCGAGCGACGGCGCCTCGCGCGCGCGTCTCGATCAGGTCGCAGCGGGTGCCAAAGCCATGATTCCCCAACTTTGACGATGCAATAGGAGATGTGACGCTGCGTCCTTTCCACCTTGCTTCCCCGTCAATTACATGACAGCCATAAGCGCATTATGAGGCACACGATGGGTTGTCCAATTCAGCCTGTCGGGCGATCTTTTTCTGGCCCTTGTGAATCCATTGATGCTTCTTCCAGTATCCATGCGCGCAGCTGACGAATACTTGGTTGTTCGAGCCGTTCCGGCGGTGTGACGAACCAATACGCGTGGTCATCGTTCAGCGACAGATCAACAGGTACCACCAGGCTTCCTGCCTCCATTTCCGGCTGGATCAAAAAGCTGGGCAGCAACGCGGCCCCTGCTCCCGCCAAGACAGCTTGTGCAAGCATGAGGAAATGCGAAAAAGTTGGAAGTGCGCGCGCGGGAGTGAAGGCGATGGCCGAAAGGCCGAACCAATCCCTCCAGGCATCCGGCCTGCGCGATTGCACCAGCAGCGGGACGGAAAGAAAGTCGCGCGGGTGGCGAATGTCGTAGCGAGCCACGAACTGAGGCGACACCACAGGCACGACGCGTTCCTGGAACAGGAGGTCATGCTGGACGCCGGGCCAGTCGGCCCGCCCCACATGGATTGCCGCGTCGAACGTTTCGGTTTCGAAGTCGAACTCGTCGCTACGGGCGATTGTGTTGACGATCATCTGCGGGTGACGAGCGCTGAGCCGGCCCAAACGCGGTGCGAGCCACCGCATGCCGAAACTTGGCAGCGTCGCGAGTTCGATCGGACGCACTGCTGGCCCTGCCATGACGCCTTTGGTCGCGTGGCGAATTGAATTCAGAGCCGGCGCTATACCCTCGGCATAGCGCCGACCGACATCGTTCAACGCCACCCGCCGCCCCGCCCGGTCGAACAACGGCTGCCCAAGCCAGTCCTCGAGCTGTAATATCTGCCGGCTGACAGCGCTTTGCGTCAGGCCGACCTCCGCCGCTGCGCGCGAGATGCTATTATACCGCGCCACCATCTGAAAGCTTTGCAAGATGGAGATCGGCGGAAGAAATTTCCGGCTCTCTTCTGTGCTCATTCCATTTCCGAATATGCATGTGACACTAGATCGTTTGCCGGGCGAAGCCGTGGGGTCAATGAAAATCGGACGCACTCTGGAGTCATGTGATGTCGAACGCGATCATGTCCGTCTATAATCCTGCTCCAGTCACACCAGTGCGCGGCAAGGGCATTTGGCTTTACGAAGCCGACGGAACACAGTGGCTAGACTGCATCGGCGGCGTCGCGACCAATGCCTTGGGCCATTGCCATCCCGTCCTCGTCGAGGCTCTCGAACGGCAGGCGTCGATGGTGTGGCATGTCTCGAACGCGCTGGTGATCGATGGCCAACGCGTGCTGGCCGAAGCGCTGACCGCAGCGTGTTTCGCCGACCGGGTGTTCTTTGCCAATACCGGCTGCGAGGCGGTCGAGTGCGCCATCAAGGCCGCACGTCGGTTTCACGCGCACAATGGCCAATCCGATCGCATCGACATCGTCGGTTTCACAGGGTCGTTCCACGGCCGCTCCTATGCGGCGATCAACGCATCGGGCAATGCCGCCTATCTCGACGGCTTCGGACCTGCGCTGCCGGGCTACACCCATGTGTCGCGCCACGACGCCGACGGGATCGCCGCAGCGATCGCCCGGCCGACGACCGCGGCCGTCATCGTCGAACCCGTACAGGGCGAAGGCGGTGCGCTGGCGTTCGACGACGACACGCTGCGGCGGCTCCGGCGGCTGTGCACGGGCCACGGCGTGCTGCTCATATACGACGAGGTGCAGAGCGGCATGGGGCGTACCGGTCGGCTGTTCGCTCATCAATGGATCGATGATGCGGCACCCGACATCATGGCGATCGCCAAGGCGCTCGGCGCTGGCTTTCCGGTCGGTGCCTGCCTTGCGACCGATGATGCGGCGAAGGGCATGACGCCGGGCACGCACGGATCGACGTTCGGCGGCAATCCGCTGGCGATGGCGGTCGCGATGGCGGCCTTCACCGAGATATCGCGGCCCGAGACGCTGGCAAACGTGCGGACGGTATCGGAGCATCTCCGGTCGAGGCTGGAAATCCTGCGCCAGCGCCATCCCGATGTGATCGTCGAGGTTCGCGGCAAGGGCCTGCTCGTCGGCGTGAAGCTGGTGCCGAACAACCGCATTTTCCTGGCGCATGCGCGGGACCAGCATCTGCTGTTGTCGGGATGCGGCGACAATTGCATCCGGCTGCTGCCGTCGCTGTTGCTGTCCCGAACCGAGGCCGACGATATCGTCACGCGATTCGATCGAACCTGCGATGCGATGCGCGTCGCGCTGGCTGCATGAGGACCGACCGATGACATTTCATTCCCTGAACCCGGCAACCGGCGAGATCCTGTGGACCGGCGAGGCCGCCGACCAGGCATCGGTCGCCGCGGCGGTCGGCCGCGCTCGAGCGGCATTCGCCGACTGGTCGGGTACGACGCTGGACGAACGGATCGCCTGCGCCCGTCGCTTCGCAGAGGCGCTTTCGACGGCTGGCGACGCGCTGGCCGATGCGATTGCGCGCGAAACCGGCAAACCCCTGTGGGAGGCGCATCAGGAGGTTGCCTCCATGATCGGGAAGATCCCCGCCTCGATCGCGGCGCAGGCGGAACGCGCCGGCCGGCGCGACGCCGATATGGCGTTCGGCCGGGCCGTACTGCGTCATCGGCCGCACGGCGTGATGGCCGTTCTGGGGCCTTATAATTTCCCCGGACACCTTCCCAACGGTCATATCGTGCCGGCGCTGCTCGCGGGCGACACGGTCGTATTCAAGCCGTCAGAGGAAGCCCCGCTGGTCGGTGAGCGGATGATGGCGGCGTGGCATTCCGCTGGTCTCCCCAAGGACGTGCTGACCATCGTCCAGGGTGGCCGCGACACCGGCCGTGCGTTGATCGAGGCGGATATCGACGGGATGCTGTTCACCGGGTCCGCTGTCACCGGGGCACATTTCCGGCGCGCGATGGTCGACCGACCCGCCGTCATCCTCGCGCTGGAGCTGGGCGGAAACAATCCGATCATCGCGTGGGACGGCGACGCCGACGCGGTCGCGTCGATCGTCGTTCAATCGGCCTTCGCGACCGCCGGCCAGCGGTGCAGTTGCGCGCGGCGGTTGATCGTGCCTGCGGGGATCACAGGGGACCGGATCGTCGAGGCGGTGACCGCGCTCGCGGCGCGGCTGCGGATCGGTCGATGGGACGCGCAGCCAGAGCCGGCGATCGGGCCGCTGATCTCGGAGCAGGCCGCCGCTCACGCCACCGCCGCGGTCGAACACCTTGTCGCGCTCGGCGCGCGGATCATCGCGCCGTTCACCGCAATCGATGCGCCGCTCCGGACCTTCGTCACACCCGCGATCCTCGACACCACCGACATCGTCGCGCCCGACGTGGAGATCTTCGCGCCCGTTCTGCAAGTGCAACGTATCGCCGATTTCGACGCTGCGATCACCGCGGCTAATGCGACTGCGTTCGGTCTGGCGGCGGGCCTCGTGTCGGGGGATCCGGCGCTCTGGCACCGCTATGCGGCGCGCGCACGTGCCGGCGTGCTGAACTGGAACCGGCCGACGACCGGCGCGGCCGGCACGATGCCGTTCGGTGGTGTCGGCGCATCGGGCAACCATCGGCCAAGTGCCTATTATGCGGCGGATTATTGTGCGTATCCGGTGGCGAGCTTCGAAGCGCCTGTCCCGATCGACCTTTCCGCCGAGATCAGGGGGCTGCGCACATGATCGAGGTCAATTTCGACGGCATCGTCGGGCCGACGCACAATTTTGCCGGGCTGTCGTTCGGCAATCTGGCATCGACGACGAACGCGGGCGCGACCTCTGCGCCGCGCCGCGCCGCGCTTCAGGGTCTGGACAAGATGCGCTCGCTGATGGCGCTCGGCATCCCCCAGGGCGTCCTGCTTCCCCACACCCGTCCCGATCTCGCCTGGCTGCGCCATATCGGATTCGACGGGACAGACGATCAGGTTCTGGCGGCCGCGTGGAACCGCGATCGTGCCTTGGTGGCGACGGCATTCTCCGCCTCCGCGATGTGGGCCGCGAATGCCGGGACCGTTTCCCCCTCGGCCGATACCCAGGATGGCCGTTGTCACATCTCGGTCGCGAACCTGTCGACCATGCTGCATCGCGCGATCGAGCCGCCCTGCACCGAGCGCCAGCTCCGCGTCGCTTTTGCAGATGCCCACTTTTTCACGATACACCCGCCCCTGCCCTCCGGACTCGGTGACGAAGGCGCCGCCAACTTCATGCGGCTGGCATCACCCGGTTCCGACAAGGCGATCGAAATCTTCGTTCACGGCGAGGGCAGCTCCGGCCGGTTCCCCGGACGGCAGGCGCTGTCCGCCAGCCAGGCGGTCGCGCAGCGCCACGGGCTTGATCCCGCGCGCACGTTCTTTGCGCGACAGTCCGACGCGGCGATCGCAGCAGGCGCTTTTCACAACGATGTCGTCGCGGTCGCCAACGGCCATGTGCTGTTCGCGCATGAGCAAGCCTTTGCCGATCGGGACGCGCTGTACGCATTCGTGCGGACCCACGTACCCGACGCCGTCATCATCGACGTGCCGGCGGCGCGGATCGATCTCGGCACGGCGATCCGCAGCTATTTGTTCAATTCGCAACTGGTGACTTTGCCCTCGGGCGGGATGGCCCTGATCCTGCCACGCGAATGTCGCGACGAACCGACCGTGTGGTCTTGGCTTGAGGAATTGGTCGCGACCGATGGTCCCGTACGCCGTCTCGAGGTCGTCGACGTCCGCGAATCGATGCGCAACGGCGGCGGTCCCGCCTGTTTGCGGCTTCGCGTCCAGCTCGACGCGGCGGCGCTGCCCGCCGTCGATCGACGCTTTCTGCTCGACGATACGAAATGCGATCGCATCGCAGAAGTCATCGAGCGCGAATGGCCCGAGGCCATCGCCCCCGGCGATCTGCCCGACCCCGCGCTGTGGCTGCAGTGCGTCCAGGCACGCCACGCGTTGACCGACGCGCTCGGCTTTGCGCGTGGAGAGGTATGATGGCGGTCGTCCGCCTGGTTCGCGACGGCGATGTGGATGGTCTGCTCACCCTGGCCGCGATGACGGGCGGCGGCATGACGAACCTGCCGAACGACCGGGACGCGCTGGCCGAAAAGGTCGCATGGTCGGTCCGCTCGGCCGCCGAAACCGTGATCGCGCCGCAGAACGAATTCTACATGCTGGTTCTCGAGGACGAGCCGCACGGACAGATCCTCGGCACCGCCTGCCTCTATTCCCGGCTGGGCGCGACCTGGCCGTTCTACAGCTTCAAGCTGGGTCGCGTCGCCCACACCTCACGCGATCTGGCGCGCAATTTTTCGACGCAGCTGCTGTTCCTGGTTAACGATTTCGATGGGGCGTCCGAGGTGGGCGGCCTGTTCCTGCATCCGCTAGCACGCTCACATGGCCGGGGACGGCTGCTCGCCCGAAGCCGCTATCTCTTCATCGCGCGCCACCGGGCGCGGTTCGGCGACCGGGTGATCGCGGACCTGCGCGGATACTGCATCGCCGGCGCGTCCCCGTTCTGGACCGCGGTCGGCGAGCCCTTCTTCGGCAGCGACTTCCAGGCCGCCGACTTGCACAATGCCCTGCACGGCAACCAGTTCATCGCCGACCTGATGCCGCGTTACCCGATCTACACGTCGATGCTGCCCCAGGCTGCACGCGACGCGATCGGACGACCGCACGACGATTCGCGTCCCGCGTTCCGGTTGCTCGAGCAGGAAGGGTTTGGCTGGGACGGCTATGTCGATATCTTCGATGCCGGGCCGACATTATCCATCCGCACCGACCACATCCGCGCCGTCGCCCAGTCGACGATTACCGCCGACGGATTGATCGCGGTCCCGGATGGCGACGATATGCTGTACGCGCGCGGCAGCGGCGACACCTTTCGCGCGTCACGCGGACCGGTTCGTCTCAACTGACGGGCAGCGCCGTGGTATATTTGGTCTGCGACATCGCGAAATGCGACGACGCGGTCGCCACGCAAGGATGCTCCAGCAACGTCCGCATCAGGAACCGGTCGTACCGCGCGATGTCGGCGGCGACGATCCGCAACAGATAATCCCATTCGCCCGACATCGAATAGCATTCGAGAATTTCGCCCCGCGTCCCGACGAACGCCTCGAACCCCGCACGGTCGTCGCGGGCGTGGCTGCGCAACCGCACATGGCACATGACGTTGACGCCGCAATCGACCTTGGCCGCGTCGACCAGCCGAACCGTCCCCAACAATATGCCGCTGGCCTCCAGCGCCTTGATCCGACGCCAGCAGGACGCGGTCGATGCCCCGACGCGCGTCGCCAGCTCGGCATGGCTCAGCGCACCGTTTGCTTGCAGCGCCATGAGGATCGCCCGATCGATCGTATCCATGAAAGGTTCATTCCATATTTCCGGCAGGGGCGAAACACATCAATCATACACCGCCCATTACACCGCATAAATGGAACGCTATTTCGGCGTCGATCTGCAATATTGTCACCATGACGAGCACCACTATAGAGCATCCGGCGGGCAGCGCCGCGGACTGGACCATCCCGCAGAACTGGTCCGCCTACACCGATGTCGAACATGCGACATGGGACGCGCTGTTCGAGCGGCAGGCCAGAATGCTGCCGGGGCGCGTCGCGCCTGAATTCCTCGACGGGCTGGACGTCCTGCGGATGACCAAGCCCGGTATTCCCGATTTCGAGGAATTGTCGGATCGGTTGATGAAGGCGACCGGCTGGCAGGTCGTTGCGGTTCCCGGACTGGTGCCGGACGACGTGTTCTTCGACCATCTCGCCAACCGCCGCTTCGTGGCCGGCAACTTCATCCGCCGCCCCGATCAGCTCGACTATCTTCAGGAGCCGGACGTCTTTCACGATGTCTTCGGCCACGTCCCTCTGCTCGCCAACCCGGTCTTCGCGGACTATATGCAGGCCTATGGCCGCGGCGGACAGCGCGCGACGCAGATGGGCATGATCGACAAGCTCGCCCGCCTCTACTGGTACACCGTCGAGTTTGGGCTGATCCGGGCTGGCGACGATCTCAGGATCTACGGCGCCGGGATCGTGTCGTCCTACGGCGAGTCGATGTTCGCGCTGGACGATCCATCCCCCAACCGCCTGGGCTTCGACCTCAGGCGCCTGATGCGCACGCAATATCGCATTGACGATTTCCAACAGAATTATTTCGTGATCGACAGTTTCGAGGATCTGCTCGACCAGACGCTCAACACCGATTTCGGCCCGCTCTATACCGCCATCGCGGACCAACCGGACATCGCGATCGAGACGATCCTGCCCGACGACCGGGTCTACACCCGGGGAACGCAGGCCTATGCCCGCGGGAAGAAAAGCGCATGACCGACGTATCAGGTCGATCCGCTGCGATGTTCGACACGCTGGAACGGCAACCGCCCGACGCGCTGCTCGCGGTGATCGGCCTGCATCGCGCCGATCCCCGACCGGACAAGATCGACCTCGGCGTCGGCGTGTACCGCGACGCGACCGGGGCGACACCGGTAATGCGCGCGATCAAGGCGGCCGAAGCGCGACTGCTCGCGGAACAGCAGAGCAAGGGCTATCTCGGTGCCGAGGGCGATCAACGCTTCACCGATCTACTGGCACCGATCGCGCTCGGCGCGGCGCTGGCGGCGGACCACCGGCTCACGGGCATTCAGACACCGGGCGGTACGGGCGCGTTGCGGCTGGCGGCCGAACTGATCGCGCGAACGAACCATGCGCCGACGATCTGGATCGGCACGCCGACCTGGCCGAACCACGCACCGATCTTCCGCGAGGCCGGGCTGGCGGTACGGACCCACCGGTATTTCGATGCGGCCCGCTCCGACGTGGATTTCGATGCCTTCGTCACCGCGCTGGGTGAGGCCGCGGCTGGCGACGTGGTGCTGCTGCACGGCTGCTGCCACAATCCCACCGGCACCGCTTTGTCGGACGGGCAATGGGCCGAACTGACCGCGCTGATCGCGGCGCGCGGCCTCGTGCCGCTCGTCGACCTCGCCTATCAAGGCTTGGGAAGCGGGCTGGAGGAGGATGCCGCCGGCGCGCGCGCCCTGCTCGCCACGGTGCCGGAGGCGCTGGTCGCCTATAGCTGCGACAAGAATTTTGCGCTGTACCGGGAGCGTGTCGGTGCGCTCTGGGTACAGGCCGCCACGCCTGCCGCCGCCGTCCCGGTGCGCGAGACGATGCTGGTGCTGGCCCGCAGCCTGTGGTCGATGCCGCCCGACCATGGCGCGGCGGCGGTTCGCCTGATCCTCGACGATCCGATCCTGACCGCCGACTGGCGCGAGGAACTCGACGGGATGCGCCATCGACTCCATGGTCTGCGCGCCACGCTCGGGGCAGCGCATCCGCAGCTGAGCTTCATCGCCCGCCAGCAGGGCCTGTTCGCGTTGCTGCCGATCGATCGCACCACAGTCGCCGCGCTGCGCGCCGATCACGGCATATACATGCCGGATTCGGGCCGCATCAACATCGCCGGATTGAATGAGGCGAGCTGCGCCCGCTTCGTCACCGCGCTTTCTCCTTATTTGAAAGGTTGACGTCATCACGAAGGCCGCAATGAAATGCGTTCGTGGTCCAGTTCCAGCGATCGCCGACGCGCGCATCCCCGTTACCGATGGAAGCTGATATTATGACCGCTCGAATCTCGCTCTTGGAACGGGCGACGGCGTTGGAAGCGCTTTCGGCGTGGAGTTTCGATGAAGACCGACAGGCTCTCTATCGACGGCTGGAGTTCTCGGACTTCGCCGAAGCGCTGTCGTTCATGGTGCGTGTCGGTGTCCATGCGGATCGCATGGATCATCATCCCGAGTGGACCAACGTCTACAACCGGCTCGATATCTGGCTTACCACGCACGACTGCGCCGGCGTCTCGTCACGTGACATTGCGCTGGCGACTGTCATAGACTCGCTTGCGGAAGGTCGCTGACAAGGCGGGAGCCAATGCGATTGGCCCGGCGTGACGGCGATGGCGCGCGCTGCGTCAAGCCGACGCCGGTAGTGCCGACGCCTTGGTGCGGTCGAGCACAACTTCCGACACTTCGACCATCGCGCGCAGCTTCTCGGTTATGAGCATCGCGGTCACGTCGCTTACCGACATCTGCTCGAGAACGAGCGATAGCCACTCGCCGTGCCGCTCGAGCGTAAGCGTCTCGACCGTCATATCGCGCTGCGCAAACATGTTGATGACCCGCAACGGCAATTGCGGCGACGCAAGTCCGACGATCGAGAACCGTGCCATTACGCTGCAAGCTCCAGTCCCGGCCTGCCCGCACGAGCGATGACGTCGCGCGCCTGCGCGTCGGCAGCGACATTGGCTGAGACGCCTTGCGCCTCCGCCCGGTCCAACACCGCCATCAGCCGCTCGCCGGTCGCATCGACGCGGTCCCGAACCGTCGCCATGTTCCAGCCGAGATATTCCGCAGCGACGTTGATGATCCCGCCGGCATTGACGACATAATCGGGCGCGAACAGGATTTGCCGATCGGCGAGGCGTCTGCCGTCCTCCCGTGTCGCCAACTGGTTGTTGGCCGCGCCGCAAACCAGTTTTGCGGCAAGTTTCGGGATACTCTGCTCGTTGAGCACGCCGCCGAGTGCACACGGCGCGAAGATATCCGCACGCGCGGAAAGGACGCCCGTCACCGATGCGACGTCGGCACCCGTCGCGGCGGCGACGCGCGCGACCGCGGCCGAATCGACATCCGCGACGATCAGGCGCGCGCCCGCGTCGTGCAGCATCAGCGCAAGCGACGAACCGACATGTCCGACGCCCTGGATTGCGACGGTACAGTCGGCGAGTTCGCGGCCAAGCCGTCGTTCCGCCGCCCGCTGCATGGCCACGAACACGCCGCGCGCGGTCCATGGCGACGGATCGCCGCCAGGGCGCGCTCCCTGTGCCGGGAGGCCTGCGACATGCCGCGTCGCTCCAGCCACGTCGACCATGTCGTCCACCGTCGTGCCCACATCCTCGGCCGTCACGTACCGACCGCCGAGCCGCTCGACCGCCTCGCCGAAGGCGCGAAAGAGGGCCGCACGATCGAAGGCGCCTTTCGGTCGGCGAAGCACCGCCTTGCCACCGCCGAGGGGTAGCCCGGCCAGGGCATTTTTATAGCTCATTCCTTCGGCGAGTCTTTCCGCGTCTGCCGATGCGGCAGCCTGATCGACATAATGCCACAAGCGGCATCCCCCGGCCGCAGGACCGAGCGCGGTCGAATGGAGCACGATGACCCCGGACAGCCCGAAATCTTCGTCATCCAGGACATGGACGTCTACCGAAGGGGCGGCGGTGGACTCGTTGATCATGCTAAGCTTTCTTGTGAAATGTCACGTACCTAATGCCACGGATCGCCAGGAATGTTTTTGCGCGATGCTCCCCAATTTCGTTTTCTCAGGTAGGATTTACCTATATTGAGATGCTATTGGACAAGGATGACCGATCTGGATGACTTCGAACGCAGAATCCTCCGTGAGCTTCAACGTGATGCCAGCTTAACGACGGCGGAGCTTGCGGCACGAGTTGGCCTTTCGGCATCGCCCTGCTGGCGGCGGGTCGAGCGCATGGAACGGGATGGGATCATCCGTCGGCGTGTAGCGGTGGTAGATCGTCGCAAGGTGGGGCTGAAAGCGCACATTTTTGCGCAGGTCCGGCTGAACGCGCACGGTCGCGCCCATCTCGACGAATTTAGCGATGCCATACGCGGTTTCCCGGAAGTCCTGGACGCCTATGTCCTGATGGGAAACACCGATTTCATGCTGAGGATCGTGGCGCGGGATATCGACGCCTATGAACGCTTTTTCTTCGACCGGCTGAGCAAACTTGCAGGCATTCAGGAGATTACATCGACCGTCGCCCTGTCGGAGATCAAGTCATCGACCGAGTTACCGATCTGACGGGAACGCGCGGCATCGCGAATGCATCGAGCATCCGATGACCCGACAGAACAGTTAGAACAGCGGCAGAATCGTCGTGCTATGATACGATCTGAGCACGAACTCGGATCGAATATACGAGAAATTGTTCTCTGACACGAGCCGGGTCACGAGCGCCTCATGTTCGGCCAGATCGCGCGTATAGGCCTTAAGGAAAAAACCGACCTCTCCAGACATGGCAGAAATTTCGGTAACGTTCCGTATCTGCATGACGAAAGCTACGAACCGGGATGCGTTCGCCGCACTCTGTTCGGTTAGTCGGAGAGAGATATGCGCGATGATACCTAGGCCAAGCCGCTCCGGACTCAGGAGCGCCACCCGCCCAAGGATATAACCGCTCTCCTCCAGACGCTTCATCCGGCGCCAGCACGCGTTCGTCGATAGATGGATGCGCTCGCCGATCTGCGCGATCGACAGGTCACCGTCCTCCTGCAGGACCGACAGGATGCGGATATCGGCGGCGTCGAGGTCGGTCTTCACGCGGCACGCACCAGTTCGACGAACCAGTTCGCGAGCAAGGCCGTGTCCGCGATATAGCTTCGGTTTAGCGCCTCGAGTCCGCGCCGGTATCCGGCCGCCATGTCCGGGTTAGTTCGGGCGAACAGATCGGGATAGTTCGGATATTGCCCGGCCCGGCGCTGGCCTTCAGTGTCATCCCATAACCGGTTGAGCACCTCTTGTGCCTGCGCTTCCTGCGCGTCGCTCCAGCCGATCGCCTGCATCGCCTCGCGGCTGCGCACGTGCAGCCACTGGTCGAAGACCGCCTTGAGGTGAGCGGGGGAGCCATCGCGCGCGTCGATCAGCGCCGCCAGTTCCCGGATGTGATCGGGCGCCTCTGCCAGTCCGTGCACCCTTTCCCCGAACACATCCGCCATACGTGCGATCAACGCGGCCGGGACGCCGCGCAGATCGGTACCGGGACGCGCCGCATCCACGAAGCGGCGGGCTAGGTCATCGATCGGGACGAGGCCGGCATAGGCCCGGCTGCCGAAATGGTCGAGCAACGCCAGCACCGCTTCCGGTATGCCGACGACGGCCGGCCCCTCGTCCAGCCGCGCGGATCGCAGCAGCGATCCGGCGAGGCTGCCGCGTTCGTCGTGCCAAGCCGTCTCACCGCTTTCGATGGCGTTGCGCGCGAGGTCGGCTTCCAGCCGACCTCGCAGGGTTTCCTTCAGTTCGATATCATCGTGAAAGGCATGCATGGTTACGGGTTCTCGCACGATCATCACGCCATTGTCAGTTTATTATCGCTCCAGCTTCGTTCGCAACCAAATGCCCAGCAGCGCCACCTGATAGGCCGCCTGGCTGTTGTCCGCCGCGCCGCCATGACCGCCGTCGATATTCTCGTAATAGTCGAAGGCGTGGCCCAGCGCGCCCATTCGCGCCGCCATCTTGCGCGCATGTCCCGGATGTACTCGATCATCCCTGGTCGAGGTATGGAACAGGACGGGCGGATAGGTCGCGTCGCCATGCAAATTGTGATAGGGCGAATAGCGGCGCAGGAATGCCCAGTCTTCCGCCACGTCCGGGTTCCCGTATTCATCCACCCACGATGCGCCGGCGAGCAGCGTGTGATAGCGCCGCATGTCGGCCAGCGGTACGCCCATCACCACCGCGTCATAGAGGTCGGGACGCTGGGTATAGGCGACGCCGACCAGCAGCCCGCCGTTCGATTCACCCTGGATGCCGATACGACTGGCCGCGCCGCTCGCCTTCAGATCTTCCGCCACGGCATGAAAATCGTCGAAGGCGCGCTGGCGGTTCTCGCGCAGCGCGGCGGCATGCCATGCCGGACCGAACTCGCCACCGCCGCGGATGTTGGCGATGGCATAGCCGAAGCCCTGTTCGATCAGGAATTGCGGCATCGGGCCGACATAGCCGGGGACCATCGACTGGCGGAAACCGCCATAGCCGTACACCAGCGTTGGCACCGGCCCGGTCGCAACGCGCGGCCGGACGAAGAAGTACGGCACCGCCGTCCCGTCCTGCGATGTCGCATGCCGTTGCTCGACGACGAAGCGTTCGGCGTCGAACCGCGCCGGCGCCGTCGCGACGATGCTGTCCGTTCCGTCCGGGGTATGAAGGTGCAGCGTCTCGGGCTGGGTGATGCCGACCGCGACGTAGAACATGCGGTCGCTGTCGGGTTCGGTCGCGGCGATGAACAGCGAATTGTGAGCGGGCGTTTTCACCATGCGCTCGCGCCAGTCGCCGGGGCCGACGCGCTCCAGCGCCACCACGCGGCCGACGACGTTCTCGATCAGCGCGACGTACAGCAGCGACTGTGCGCCCGCCGCATCCTCGATCGAACCGGCGGCAGGCGACAGCAGCACGGTTTCCAGCGCCACAGATCGACCAGCGGCCAGATCGACGATCGAATAACCGACCAGCGCCCCGGCCGGTCCTTCGGCGCAATCCGCCTGCAGCTTGGCGATGGCCATGCCGGCCATGCTGCCGACCAGTTTGGCATGGCTCGGCAGCGGCGCGCGGTGAAGGCTCATGTCGGCGGCGACGTGCAGGACCTCCGAATTCCAGAAACTGCGCCGGCGGACGATGACCGGCCAACGTCCCGACGCATCGCGCAGCGCAAACGGGTTGATCAGCATGTCGCCCGAGTCGATCGCATCGACACGAGGAGCATCGGCAAGCGCGGTGCCGCGACGCCAGTGCCGCACCTCGCGCGGATAGCCGGAATCGGTCAGCGACCCTTCGCCCACATAGGTCGCGACCAGCACGGAATCGCGGTCGATCCAGGTCAACTGCGTGCGACCCATCGGCAGGAAGAACCCGTCTTTCACGAAGCGGCGCGTCGTCAAGTCGTATTCGCGCACCTCCACGGCGTCGCCACCGCCGTCGGACAGCATGATGATCGCCCGCGTGTCGTCGGCATCGCACAGCATCGACCCCGACCAGACCCAGTTCGCGCCCTCGGCGGCGCACAGGGCGTCGGTGTCGATCAGCACGTCCCATTCGGGGGTGCCGGCCAGATAGGATGCTTCCGTACACCGGCGCCAGACGCCGCGCAGATGCTCGGCATCGGTCCAGTAATTATAGACCATCCCCTTGCGCAGCGACGGATAGGCGATGCGGTGATCGTCATCCATGATGGCGCGGGCGCGGCTTTCCCACGCGGCGAAATCGGAATGCGCGCGCATCGCGGTGTCGGTGACGGCGTTCCAGTCGCGGACCTGCGCCAGCGCGGCCTCGCCCTCGACCTCCTCCATCCACAGGAACGGATCGTCGGACGCGGCGGCCAGCACCTCGCTTACCATCGCCACCGCATCCTGCGCGAACGCGGCGGTCAATTGCTGGTAGCGTTCGATGGCGCCTAGGAAACCGCGCGCCAGTTCGGGATCCCGCGCGAGGAACAGCGCGCGATAGTCCGGCCGCTCCCCGCGATCGATCATTTCCTGATGCTCGGACGCGATCGCCTCCAGCGTCTCCTGCGAGCGCGCCTCGCGCTCCTTGTCCCAGTCCGCCCCCGGCGCGCGCGTGACGCGCGCCTCCAGCCAACCACGAAACGTGTCGGTCAGGACGGTGCGGCTGGTCGCGGGCGACCAGGCGGCCGCCTCCGTCATCGCCGCCACCGAACTCCTGGTGGCGTCGGCGGCGGCCACGGCCGTCGCGCGGGCCGCCGACCAGTCCTTGCGCCCGGTCGGCAATCCGCGCGCCGCTCGCTCGTGTAGTTGAATGACACCGTTACGCTCGTCATCGACATCACCGAAATCGGGCCATGCCAGCATACGCAGCGCGATTATGCTCGGCAGGACCGATGTGTCGGCACCAATCGGCAGCGCCTCGATCCAGACCTGCGCAGTCTCCGCCACCGTTTCGGGCGTCGGGCCGACGAATTGCAGCAGCAGGTCGAACAGGTCGCCGATGCTTGCCGGAATCCCGGTCTCGGCGGCGAATGCCGTGGCATCGCCCTCGCCGAGCGTCCCCACCATCGTTCCTTGTCCGCCGTCCCACGATGTCGCGCCCGCAAAGAGATCGCCTTCGCCCCCTGCTCGCGCGATCCGGTCCTTCATCCGCGCCTTGACGGCGGGGTCGCCGTGAAACGCGATGGTCGACACCGTCTTTGCCATGGTCAGAGATTTCCGTCGATGAAGGCGGCGAGGCGCGTCTTGGACACGGCGCCGGTCATCCGCGCCTTTTCCTCACCGTCCTTCATGAGGATCAGTAGCGGGATCGAGCGGGCGGCGAACCGGCCAGCGGTTGCCTCATTGGCGACGATATCGACCTTCACTACCGTGACCTCGCCGGCATATTCGTCGGCGAGTTCGTCGAGTGTCGGCGCCAACGCCTTGCACGGACCGCACCATTCAGCCCAAAAATCGACCAGCGAGACGCCGGCCGCCACGGTGGCGTCGAAGTTGTCGTCGGTGGCGTGCTTTACCATATCATTCATGTCAGGTCCTAGATAAGCGGAGGAAATCAGACGTCGATCAGTGTCAGACGTCGATCACGGCGCGCTGGTCGATGATGCAGAATTTATGGGTGTGAAACCGTTGGAGTGCCTCGGCATGGACGACGCTGATGAGCGTCAGGTCGGGCAGCCGCGCGTTAATGCTCGCGTAGAGATGGCCGGCATTGTCCGCGTCGAGCGCGCTCGTGGCTTCGTCCAGGAAGAGATAGTCGGGCCGGTGGAGCAGGACGCGGGCCATAGCCAGACGCTGCTGTTCTCCCGGCGACAGTACGTCTACCCATGGTTTTATCTCGTGCAGAATTTCGGTGAGATGCGGCAAACGGCATAGGTTGAGCAGCGAGATTATGTCGGAATCGTCGGTAGCGTTCGCATTGCCGGGAAAGCAGACCGCATCCTTGAGCGTCCCTATCGGGAAATAAGCGCGCTGCGGCACGAACATGATCCGCTTGTCGGCCGGCGAGACGACATCGCCTTCGCCATCGGGCCAGATGCCGGCGAGTGCGCGCAGCAACGTGCTCTTGCCGGTGCCCGATGCGCCCTGGATCGTCCAGCGTTCGCCCCGCTCGATCGTCCAGTCGCCGACCGTCAGCAGATGCTGGCCGTTGGGTAGTTCGAGCGTCAGATCACGGGTCTCGATCGTCGGCGCATCGTGGAGGGTCTTGCCGATGCGATAGGGGCGCGGACTGTCGATCGCATCGTCCAGTGCCTTGATACGGTTGATGTTGGCGATCATCGCCGCGACGGACGGATAGGCCTGGATCAGCCAGTTCACGGCCGATCCGAACTGCCCGTACGCATCGCGGGCCTGCATCAGCGCACCAAGCGTTGCTTGGCGTGCGATAATCTGTGGCAACATCAGCAGGACCGGAATGACCTGATTGGCCTGCGTGATCGACTGCTGGGTGGCATCGACGCCGGTACGGATCCACGTCAGCCGGATGAAGTTCTGACGGATCAGCGCAAACGCCTGCGTCAGTCCGCGCCATTCGGTCGACGACGATCCTGCGAAAGCGATCTGTTCCGAATTGCGCCGAACGTGGATCAGGTTGAAGCGGAAGTCCGCTTCATAATGCTGCTGGCGCATCGTGCGACGGATCAGCGGACTACCAACCGCGACGATGATTAGCCCGCTGAACAAGGCATAGGCTAGCGCCGCCCAGACGAGCGTGCCGGGCAACGCGACGACATATCCGGCAAGCGTGAAGGCCAGGACACCAGACAGGTTCCACAACACGATGCCAAAGGTGATCGCACTGGTCACGGCGAGCAGAAAGCTGCTAAACAGCGCAAATCCGCCGCTGGTCAGCAGATCTATGTCTTCCGCGATCCGCTGGTCGGGATTGTCGATCAGGCGCGCACGCTCGATGTCGTGGAACCGCTGATGCCGCAGCCAGCGCTCCATGTACTGGTTGGTCAGCCAGTTGCGCCACCGGATCGTCAGATACCCCTGTGCCACCGACGCCACCGCGCTGTACCCGATGGCGACGGCGAGCGCGATCAGGAAGTCGACAAGCAGGCCGGGAATTGCCCGGCCGTTGGCCGCACCGACCGCGTCGAAAAACTTACCCTGCCAAGTGTTCATCAGCACGAAACTGTACACGCCGGTAAACAGTGTCGCGACGTTCACCGTTAATGCAGCCCAAGCGAACTTCCAGTCTTCCGATAGCCAATATCCGCTGACGAGCCGGAAAAAGTGACGCCAGCGTCCCGCCGGCGCCTGGGGTGGATCGAGTCCCGCCTCGCGACGGGACTCGGGCGTGCTGGTCAACGATAATGCCATGATATTGGGCGAGTCCCGTCGAGGGTCAGTAAAAATTGTAAGACAGCGTTGCGCGGAACGTGCGCGGCTCGGCCAGCGGAATGAAATCGTAGGTCGGTGCCGGCGAGTAATTGTGACGGTCGAACAGGTTCTTCACACCTAGATTGAGGCGTGCGCCACCGAGCTTGACGTACAAGTTGACATCGACCTGCCGCGACGGGGGAACGAAAGGCCGGAAGCTGGCGAACACCGGCGGTGTGCCACCGTTGTCGAAGGCGCCGACGTCCGGCCCGATTGCGCCTTCGTAGACAAAGCTTCGCGAATTGCCGTAAATTCCCGCGCTGGCGCCAAATCCCTTGAGCGGTCCAGATACCGGCTCGTAGCTGGTGAAGACGCTGTAGCGGGTTTCCGGCTGGCTTCTGACCACTTGGAAGAAGGCCGTGGGATCAAGATACACGAATTTCGTGCGCGAGAAGGTCGCCGACAAGTTCCAGCCTGCCAGAATGCGACCATTTGCGTCGAACTCGAAGCCACGGCTGCGCTGTCCGTCAAGGAGGAACGTCGTGCCCAGGATCGACTGGGAGTCGGTGATGTTGCTCTGACGGTTCTCGTAATAGGATGCCACGAGCGACAGGTGGCGATTGAACAGGTCGACCTTCGCTCCGCCCTCGATATTGCGCGACTTGATATCAGGCAGCACGGCACCGGTAAAGGCCCCCGCCACTGTGGAGGCGACATCGAAATTTGGGCCGCCAGGCTGATAGCCGCGCTGGTAGTTGGCGAACAGCGACGCACTGTTCGCTAGGTTGAGGACGACCCCTAGACTGGGCAGCGTCGACGAGAACCGCTGGTCCGTGTTGAATGGCTGAGACGCCTCGTCGAAATAGGCAATCTTTGCGCGGTATCGGTTGATGCGCAGTGCCGGTACCAGCTTCAACGGTCCCCATTCAATGAAGTCCTGAATATAGAACCCGGTCTGGCGATCCGTGGCCACAGAATCCTCGTAGTTCGGATAGGGGAGCGGTAACGGGTTCAAGACGGGAACGCTCGGCGCACCGGGATCGAGCGTCGACACCGCGCCGGTCAGCTGATTGACTTGGTAGAAAACCGCGCCTGCGTCGGAATAGGATGCCGTCAAGGCCCGGTTCGAATAATTGCCGCCCACCGACACGGTGTGTTTGATGGGCCCGGTTGCGAAAGCGAAGCGCGCATAGGCATCGACGGCATCACTCGGCGTCCGGCGGGACGAAACGGTGCTCGAATAGCTCAGCGTATTGTCTGATGCCGGAAAAAACTGGGTGCTGAACGACAGAAAGCCGCGGATCGTCGTCGTCGACACCGCATGCTCGCCCCGCGCGACCAGCGTCAACCAGTCGGTGACCTTCTGACTGACATCAAAATAGCCGCGCGTCACCTGGAGACGGACACCCTGGTCGGCGACGATGGTGGGCTCGCGGCGTTGCGGATACAGCACGTTGCGATCGGTAAAATTGCGGTCGATCGCTGTCGACGAATTTAGCGGCGTGAAGACGTCGGACGTCGACAGGCCCACCACGAAATCGCTGGTGGCGGTCTTGTAGCGGAACGACGGCGCGAAAAGATATTCTTCGCGTCCATTATACCCCTGATAGTTGCGGTCCGCTTTCGCCGCTTCGGCGACCAGTCGAGCGCTAAACGTACGGTCAAGGTTCAACGCGTTGGAGGCGTCGATCACGACCTTCCGATCGTTGAACGTACCATATTCCATCGTCAGGTTGAGCAACGGCTGCGCTGTCGGCCGCTTCGTCACGATGTTGACAACCCCGCCGAGATTGTTCGCGCCGGCGAGCACAGCGTCCGGGCCTTTCAGCACCTCCACCCGCTCCAGTCCGGCGACGGGCTGCGCGCCGCCGGGACTGCCGGTCAAGCCGTTGGTCAGCGCATCGGCGATGAAACCGCGCACGGTGAAGCTAGGTAACCCTTGTGTGCCGGGATTCGCTGATACGCCGCTGACATTCCGCAACGCTTCCTGGATGCTCTGAACCTGCTGGTCGGCGATCAGCTTGGCGGTAACAACCGCAGTCGACCGCGGCTGTTCGCGCAACGACTTGCCCGTGCGCGTCGAGGTCGCCGCCGAATTGACGTTGAGGTTCGTTTCCGCTTCGTCGCGCACGGCAGTCACGATGATGTCGGCAGTGCTGTCTTCGGCACGTTTGATGACGATGGCGCCGTCTTCGTTTTGCATAACGCTGATGCCGGGAAGCATCGCAGCCTGCCGTATCGCATCGATCGCGCTGGTAGCGTTGCGGACCGGGCGTGCGGTGACATTCTGGATTTCTGTGGGGTCGTAATCGACCTCTACCCCAAACGCGCCGCCGATACTCTGCAGAGCGCGGGGTAGGATCATCGTTCCTTGCGAATACGAAACGGCCTTATCCTGCGCCATCGCGGGAGATGCCGTGACGACAAAGCCGGTTCCTCCCGTGGTCGCGAGCAGGGTATGCAACATGACGGTACGGATCGACCGACGGATAATAGGCATAGGAATTCCTCTCCCCCCTTTCGGAGTGCTGGCGTGAACCTGCGATCCGTTCGCCGTCCATCTCGAGGTGGATCGGTCGATGCGGCAACCTGCCGCCGGAGAATGGAACATAGTGCGCTTGCCACCGACGGTGCTTACCGAATTTAGGCCCCGTTCAAGCGCGCGTTGGTGTGAAACGGCTTGTAATGGGCGATATTGGTGGACGAATGTCCACCGAGTGCGAAATGTGTTGCCGCCTCAATGGGACCCGCCCGATATTATGCGCACGTGACCCGACTGCTGATGCAAACCTGGGCCGCGGCGCATTCTTCGGTCTGGCTGTGTGGAAGACTGCAGAAGTCGGGCGAAGTCGGGCATCGGCATCATCTGGAAGGATGCGGGGCGGCCCAAGCGCCATCCGTGCGGTACGCCGCCGGGCATTCGCGAAGTGCGACGGCGACACGGCCGGCCGGGATCGTCGCGGCTCGGCGACCTGCGCCACTCGGGCGGGCCACAACTGCGGTTATATCGACAATATAGGCCCTGCGGGCGGTCTACCTTAGCAGACCGCCCGAGGAGCAATAATCCTATCGGTCAGGATCTTAGCCGACAATATCATACTGGTCCGCGACGAAGCGGTCGAGCAGCCGGACTCCATATCCCGTCGCGCCCTTGCCGTGCACCGCACCGGCCTTTTCCGCCCATACGACGCCCGCGATGTCGAGATGCGCCCAGTAGACACCGGCTTCGATGAAACGCTGAAGGAAGGCTGCGGCGGTGATCGACCCGGCTGGCCGAGGACCAAGATTTTTGATGTCGGCGATGTCGGATTCGATCAGTTTCGAATAGGCGTCGCCGAGCGGCATCCGCCAGAGGCCTTCGCCGGTCGCACGACCGGCGGCCCGCAACCGATCGGCCAGTGTATCGTCGTTCGCGAACAGGCCGGCATATTGGTCGCCCAGCGCCATCATGATCGATCCGGTCAACGTCGCGAGATCGATGACGGTGTGCGGCGCGAAGGTTGTTTGAACCCAGCTCAGGACGTCGCACAGAACCAGCCGCCCTTCCGCGTCGGTGTCGAGCACCTCGATCGTTCGTCCGGAAAACGACTTCACGACGTCGCCGGGCCGCTGTGCGTTGCCATCGGGCATGTTCTCGACCAGCCCGCAGACGCCAACCACATGCGCTTTCGACCGCCGTCCCGCGATCGCCATCATCGCACCGGCGACGGCAGCGGCCCCGCCCATGTCCCATTTCATATCCGCCATGCTGGCCGAAGGCTTGATCGAAATGCCGCCACTGTCGAACGTCACCCCCTTGCCAACCAGCGCCAGCGGCTTGGAGGCGGGATCACCCGTCCCGTTCCACCGCATAGCAAGCACGCGCGGCGGTTTAGCCGATCCGCGCGCGACGCCCAGCAGCGCGCCCATCCCGAGCGCCTCCAGCGCCGGTTCGTCGAGAATGGTGAGTTCGATGCCGAGCGCTTCCATGCTCCGGCATGCCTCGACGAAGGTTTCGGGATACAGGACGTTGCCCGGCTCGGTCACGAGCGTCCGAGCGAACAGGACGCCTTCGGCGACTGCTGCTTGTGATCGCCATGCCGCGTCGGCAGCGTCAGCGTCTTCGGAGACGATGATCACGCGCGTGAAGGAACAGCGATCCTCCGCCTTGAGTTCGGTCCGAAAGCGATCCTGTCGCCAACTGCGCAATCTGATGCCGAGCGCCAGATCGGCCGCCTGCAACGGCGTAGTCCCGGTTGTGATCACGGTCGCGGTCGCTTCGCCCGACGTCAACAGCTGCGCGGCGATCGTGCCGCCCGCCTTCTCGTAATTGTCCTGTCGGAGCCCCGTGATGAGCACACGACGCGGCCCTGTGCCCGGATCAACGAAGACTTCCACCACTTGCCCGGGCTTGCCCGTGAAACGCTGGGCAGCGCATGCCCGGTGCGCCAACGCACGCGCCGGGGCGGGCAGCGACTTCAGGCAGTCTGCGACTGCTGCTCCGTCCGCACTAAGAAGAACAAGCGCGCCATCGGTCGCGTCATCGCTACCGGAAAAAAGGATATCCATGGTTTGTCCCTAGAAATGCCGCGCTGTGCCAGCGGATGGTGGAGAAGGCGTGACGGGATGGAAGCGCTCAGCGCAGGAATGTCGCGACCCTGCTCGCGCTCGCCCGCCAGTCGATGTTGCGCTCGGAAAGCCACGCATCGTCGTAATAGGTGCAGCCATAGCGATCGCCGCCGTCGCACAGCAGCGTCACGACGCTGCCGGTCTCGCCCGCCGCCGCCATCTCCTCGATCAGCGTCGCGCAGGCCCAAAGGTTGGTCCCGGTCGACCCGCCGACCCGCCGCCCCAGCGCATCGCTGAGCGCGCGCATCGCGCCGATGCTGTCGGCATCCTCCACCGCGATCATCCGGTCGATGACGCTGGGGATGAAACTTGGTTCGACGCGGGGGCGGCCGATCCCCTCGATCCGGCTGGCGCATCCTTCGGGCAGCGCCGTCACGCCGCGATCGTGGAAGTTGCGGTGAAAGACCGAATTGACCGGGTCGGCGACGCACAGCCGGGTCGCATGGCGCTGATAGCGGATGAAGCGCCCGATCGTCGCCGATGTTCCCCCGGTCCCTGCGCCGCAGACGACCCACGATGGGCAGGGATGCTCCTCGTCGCTCATCTGCGCGAAGATGCTTTCGGCGATATTGTTGTTGCCGCGCCAGTCGGTGGCGCGTTCGGCATAGGTGAACTGGTCGAGATAATGCCCTCCCGTCTCCGCCGCCAGCCGGTGCGATGCCGCGTAGATCGTGCGCGGATCGTCGACCATATGGATCTCGCCGCCATGAAAGCGGATCCCGTCCAGCTTTGGCGCGGCCGTCGTCGCCGGCACGACCGCGATGAAGCGCAGGCCCAGCATTTTGGCGAAATACGCCTCGCTGACCGCGGTAGACCCCGACGAGCTTTCGATCACGCACGTATCCGGCCCGATCCACGCATTGCACAGCGCGTACAGAAACAGCGAGCGCGCCAGCCGGTGCTTCAGGCTGCCGGTCGGATGGCTGCTTTCGTCCTTCAGGTACAGCGGGATGCCCGGAAAGCGCGGCAGGTCGAGCCGGATCAGATGCGTATCGGCGGATCGGTTATAGTCGGCCTCGATCCGCCGCACCGCCTCGTTCGCCCAGTCGCGACGACTGCTCATGCCGCGTCCGTTTCGAGCAGGCCGTGCCGTACCAGCATCGCGGCAGGATCGGCATCGCGACCACGGAACGCGCGGAAGCTGTCGGCCGCCGGCCGGGTCGCGCCGCGCGCCAGCACTTCCGCACGGAACCGGTCGCCGGTCGCACGATCGACCAGACCAGCTTCGGCAAACGCCTGGAACCCGTCGGCGGCCAGCAGTTCGGCCCACAGATAGCCGTAATATCCCGATGCATAGCCGCCTGCGAAGATATGGTTGAAAGCGTGGGGGAACCGCTGCCACTCGGGCGGGCGGATCACCGCCACCTCGTCGCGCACCGCCGCGATCACTTCCATCGGATCCGATCCCATCGTGCCGAGATGCAGCAGAAGATCGAACATCGACAGTTCGACCTGCCGAACGATGAACAGCCCGGACTGGAACCGACGTGCCGCGACCATCCGTTCGAACAGGTCCGCGGGCAGCCGCTCACCGGTCCGGTAATGGCCCGACATGCCGGTCAGCACGTCGCGATCCCAGGCGAAGTCCTCCATCAGCTGGCTCGGCAGCTCAATCGCGTCCCATTCGAACCCGGTCGTCCCGGCGATGCTCGGCCGGTCGACCTGCGTGAACAGCAAGTGGAGGCAGTGCCCGGTTTCGTGCAGCAGCATCGAGACGTCGTCATGGCTGAGCAGCGACGGATTTTCGGCGCCATGGGGCGCAAGGTTGCAGACCAGATAGGCGACCGGCACGCGTACCGTATTGCCGTTGCGCAGCCGCGGCCGCGCCTCGTCCATCCAGGCACCACCGCGCTTTCCGGCGCGCGCATGCAGATCGATGTACAAGCCGGAAAAGACCGTGCCGCTCTCGTCGATCACATCGAAATAGCGCGCGTCGGGATGCCACAGCGCGACATCGTCGCGTTCGACCAGGCGGATGCCGAACAGGCGCTCCAGAAGGGCCTGCCAGCCTTCCATCACCCGCGCGACCGGGAAATAGGCGCGTACCGCCTGTTCGTCGACCGAATAGCGCGCTTGCAGCAGCCGGTCCGAGACGAAACCGACATCCCAGGACTGGAGATCGGGGATGCCCAGTTCGTCGGCGGCGAACGTCCGCATTTCGGCCAGATCGCGCTCGGCAGCGGGTTTGGCACGGCGGGCGAGGTCGCGCAGGAACGCGAGCACCTCGCCCCCGTCCGGTGCCATCTTGGTCGCCAGCGACCAGGCGACCGGGTCGTTGAAACCGAGAAGCGCCGCACCTTCGTGGCGCAACGCCAGGATACGCGCGATCCGCGCCGAATTGTCGAACTTGCCCGCGTCCGGACCCTGGTCCGACGCGCGCGTGCCGAACGCACGATACACCCGCGCGCGCAGGTCGCGATCTTCGGCAAAGGTCAGGATCGCGCCGACGCTGGGCTGCTGCAACGTGACGCGCCACCCCTCTTCCCCGTTCGCCTTCGCCGCGTCGCGGAACATCGCCTTGTCGGCGTCGGACACGCCCGCCAGCAGCCGTTCGTCGGTGATCGTCTCGCCCCACGCCTCGGTCGCGTCGAGCACCGCGCTGCCGAACGCGGTCGACAGGTCGGACAGTTCGATCGAGATCGCCTTGAACCGCTCGCGCTGCTCCGCCTCCAGCGACACGCCCGACAGGGCGAAATCGCGGACCGCATGTTCCACCGCGATGCGATCCGCATCGGGCAGCGCGGCGAAACCGGGCGAGACGGTCAGCGCGACCAGAACGTCGTACAGGTCGCGGTTCTGCGCCACCTTCATGCCGTTGGCGACCAGCCGCTTCTGCCCCTCCGCATGGGCCGCACGCAGTTCGGGCGTGTCGGCGACGCCGTGCAGATGCGACACCGCGGACCAGAATCCGCCCAGCATCGTGTTAGCGCGCTCATAGGGCAGCCATGCCTCTGCGAAGGTCGTCGGCCGCGTTGCCGTCAGCCGTTCGATCACCGCTTCATGTTCGGCAATGGCCGCGTCGAGCGTGGGCAGGATGACGTCCGGCGTGATCAAGTCGAAACGCGGCAGGGTGAGCGGATCGAGCAGGGCGGCGTTGGACTGTGTCATAATGATTTCCTTCAGCATTCGACGACGTTGACGGCGAGACCGCCGAGCGACGTTTCCTTGTATTGCGAGCGCATGTCCTCGCCGGTCTGGCGCATCGTCTCGATGACCGCGTCCAGGCTGACGATGTGTTCGCCATTGCCGCGCAGCGCGAGATAGGCGGCATTGATCGCCTTGATCGCACCCATCGTGTTGCGCTCGATGCACGGAATCTGCACCAGCCCGCCGATCGGATCGCAGGTCAGACCCAGATTATGCTCCATGCCGATCTCTGCGGCGTTCTCGATCTGACCGTTGGTCCCGCCAAGCGCCGCGACCAGCGCGCCCGCGGCCATCGAGCAGGCGACGCCCACCTCGCCCTGGCACCCCATTTCGGCGGCGGAGATCGACGCCCGCTTCTTGTAGAGGAAGCCGATGGCCGCGGCGGTCAGCAGGAAATCGCGCGCACCGTCCAGCGTCGGGGTCTTGGTGAACTGTTCGTAGAAGCGGAGCACGGCGGGCAGGATGCCGGCGGCGCCATTGGTCGGCGCGGTGACGACACGGCCGCCGGCGGCATTTTCCTCGTTCACCGCCAGCGCGAACAGGCTGACCCACTCGAATATCGCCGAGGGATCGTCGGCAGGGTCGCGCCCCTCCAGCCCGGCGAGCAGCGCGCCGGCCCGCCGCTGCACGCGCAAGCCGCCGGGCAGCATGCCGCTTTGCGCGCAACCGCGATCGATCGACGCCATCATCGCGGCGCGAACTGAATCGACAAAGGCATCGGTTTCGCCCGCCGGGCGCCATGCCAGTTCATTTTCGCGCACGATGTCCGCGATCGACAAGCCGGTCGCTACGCCGGTTGCGAGCAATTCGGCCCCCGAGGAGAAGGGCCGCGACAGCGCGATGTTGACCCTGATCGGGCCTGCCCCCGCCTCCACGATCGCGCCGCCGCCGATCGAATACCAGGTCCGGACGACCTCGCCGCCGGACGCCAGCGTCGCGGTGAAGGTGACGGCATTGGGGTGTCCGGGCAGGAAAGTCCGCGGATGGAAGAGCATGTGCACGGCCTCTTCGAAGCGGATCGCCCGAACCCCGTTCAGCGACAGCCGGCCGCTATCGCGGATATTGGCGAGCAGCGCGGGGACGGCATCTGGGTCGATCCCCTCCGGCGTGGCCCCTGTCAGCCCCAGCATCACCGCGCTGTCGGTCGAGTGCCCCCGTCCGGTCAGTGCGAGCGAGCCATAGAGATCGACCCGCACGGCTACCGCGTTCAACCGCTCGACCCCTTCCGCGAACGCTGCCGCGGCGCGCATCGGGCCGACTGTGTGCGAACTCGACGGCCCGATGCCGATCGTGAACAGATCGACGACGCTGATCGACTGGTCGTGCCGCAACCCCGTGGCGGCGGACCCACGCGCGTCGGGAATGGGAAGCGTCGCCATGATCGTCAGCGCGGCGCGACAGCGAAGACCGCGTCGATTTCGACCGCCACACCCAGCGGAAGCGACGCTACGCCGACCGCACTGCGGGCGTGCCGCCCCGCGTCACCGAACACCGCCTGCATCAGCTCGGACGCACCGTTGGCGACCTTGGGGTGATCGGTAAAAGCCGCGGTCGAATTGACGAACACCCCCAGTTTCACGACGCGCGTCACCCGCTCCAGGCTACCGAGCGCGGTGTCGACCTGCGCCAGAACCATCAAGGCGCAGGCATGGGCGGCTTCGGCACCCTCGGACACGGTCAGCGTATCGCCCAATCGCCCGCATATGAGCGAACGATCCTCGCGAAAGGGAAGTTGGCCCGAGACATGAAGCATGCCGTTCGTTTCCACGCACGCCACATACGCGGCAATCGGAGCGGCGGGTATCGACAGCACGATACCGAGAGCGTCGAGCTTTGCTGTTACCGTCATCGTCAATTCCTTCAAACGAGCATGTCGACGTCGTCGGCACCTTCCGCGGCGATGGCGTGTGCGTTGTGCCCCGCGAGAAACCGCTCGGCCTCCAACGCCGCCATACAGCCCATTCCGGCGGACGTGATCGCCTGGCGGAACAGCTTGTCTTGCACGTCCCCGGCCGCGAACACGCCTGACACGCTGGTGACTGTCGACCCGGGGGTCACGAGGATGTAGCCCTCGTCATCCATGCGCAGTTGACCTCTAAAGAGTTCGGTCGCCGGATCGTGTCCGATCGCGACGAATAGTCCGTCGACCGTGTAGCTCGCGAGGTTGCCCGTCACCGTGTCGCGCACGGCGACCCCCGTCACTACCTTGCCGTCGCCGACGACCTCAGCGACCTCGGCATTCCAGATCATCTCGATCTTCGGGTTCGCATGGAGGCGCGCCTGATTGGTCCTGTCCGCGCGCAGTAAATCGCGTCGGTGGATGAGATATACCTTGTCAGCGAAATTGGTGAGGAAGAGAGCCTCCTCGACCGCGGTGTTCCCCCCGCCTACGACCGCCACGGTCCGGCCGCGATAGAAGAAGCCATCGCATGTGGCGCAAGCGGATACGCCGCCGCCTCTATACCGGGTCTCGCTGGCCAGCCCAAGCCATCGCGCGGAAGCGCCTGTGGCAATTACCACGGTGTCGCCGAAGTATCTCGTGCCGGAGTCGCCGATGGCCAGGAATGGCCGTTGCGTCAGATCGACTTCGACGATGATGTCCTGCGCAATGTCAGCGCCCAGCCCTCGGGCGTGATCAGCCATGCGCATCATCAGTTCGGGGCCCGTCACCGAAGCGTCACCCGGCCAGTTCTCGACGTCCGTCGTTATCATCAGCTGACCGCCGGGCTGAAGGCCGGCCACGATCAACGGCTCCAGCGCCGCGCGCGAGGCATACACCGCTGCCGTGTAGCCAGCCGGCCCCGAGCCGATGATCAGAACCTTCGCATGCCGCGATGCCATTCCATTCTCTCCACGATCTTTTTCGATGACGTCGCGCCGTTTATATCGTATTACACGATTACGTAAAGTAAGAGTTTCATAAATGCCTATATGTAATGTCCTTGATGATGCCGCAGCGATCATTACGACCGCGCTCGCACGAACATCGCTTCGGCCCGCGGTCGCGAGCTTCTTCGATGCGTCCACGGCTAGTGTGACCCACGTCCTGCACGATCCGATGTCGCGGACGGCGATGATCGTAGATCCGGTGATGGATTTCGACGCCGCATCCGGTCGCATATCCAGGCGCAGCATCGACTTGGTGATCGACCATGTGACGACGCACCACCTGAGCGTTGAGTGGATCATCGACACGCATGTGCACGCGGATCATCTCTCCGCCGCTACCGTGCTTCGCGAGCGACTGGGCGGGCGGATCGGCATCGGTCGTGCGGTGCTCGACGTGCAGGCCAGCCTGGGCAGGCTGTTCGGCATGGCACCGACGGCCGGTAAGGACTTCGACCGCCTGTTCGATGAAGGCAACACGTTCCCGCTCGGCGGCATCGCATGCATGGCGCTGCACGTGCCCGGGCATACGCCCGCCGACATGGCGTTCGTCGTGGGCGACACGGTCCTGACCGGTGACACGCTGTTCATGCCCGACTTCGGCACCGCGCGTGCTGACTTTCCCGGGGGCGATGCCGCCCAGTTGTTCCGGTCGAGCCGTCGACTGTTGTCGCTGCCGGCGGACACCCGCCTGTTGCACTGCCATGACTATCCCCCCGCGGCGCGGGGCGAGGCGGCTTGGGTGTCGACCGTGGCCGAGCAGCGTGCGGGCAACGTACACGTCAGGGATGGCGTGGCCGAGACGGACTTCGTGGCCATGCGAATGGCGCGCGACGCGACGCTGGCAACGCCCACCCTGATGCTCGCGTCCATTCAGGTGAACATGCAGGCGGGCCGTCTGCCCGAACCGACGGCTGACGGCCGCCGCTATCTCCAACTTCCGATCGACGCGCTGTGACAGACCCCAGGACAATTCCGATGAAGTTCAAGCCAATCAATCAATCGGTATACGTCTCGCGCCAACTCATATCGGCCGATCTCGCAAAGGCGGCCTCCACGGGTTTTCGCGTGATCATCTGCAACCGTCCCGACGGCGAGGAGCCGGGGCAGCCCGACGCGGTGACGATGGCGGCAGAAGCAGAGCGTCTTGGTCTGAGCTTCGTCAATCTGCCGGTGCGCGGCGAAATCACTGATCGAGATGTCGAACGAATGGAGAATGCTCTGGCCGACGCCGACGGGCCGGCGCTCGCCTATTGCGGCAGCGGCAGCCGTTCGGCCCAACTCGGTGCATTGGCACTCGCCAGATACGTGAGACCCGAACGTTTGGTTTCCAGCGCAGTCCGCGCAGGGTTGGACATTTCGGGCCTGACCTCTCGCCTCGCCCTCCGCTACTGTGGCGCTCCAACGGACGCCGAACAGCATTTTGACGTGGTCGTGGTAGGTGGCGGGTCTGCCGGAATCGCGACCGCCGCCAGTCTCCTTCGGCGCAATCGAAATCTCCGGCTCGCGATCGTCGAACCGGCCGAACGCCATTATTATCAACCCGGCTGGACGATGGTTGGTGCCGGAATCTTTTCGCGGGACTCGACCGAACGCCCGATGGGCGACGTGATCCCAGCGGGGGTAGTCTGGATAAAAGATCGAGTGCAGAGGTTCGATCCTGCCGCCCACCAGATAATTCTCAGCGAAGGCGGCGCCATCGGATACGACGCGCTCGTCGTCGCAACCGGCGTCGCACTCGATTGGGGTGCCATCCCCGGGCTGGCCCAGGCATTGGGACACGACGGCGTCACATCGAATTACCGCGTCGATCTTGCGCCGTACACCGCGAGACTGATGACGGAACTGAACGGCGGGCGAGCAATCTTCACCCAACCGCCGATGCCTATCAAATGCGCGGGCGCTCCGCAGAAGGCGATGTACCTCAGCTGTGATCACTGGTTGCGAACGGGAAAGCTCGCGCGGACGACCGTGAGTTTTCATACGGCCACCCCGGCCCTGTTCGGCGTCGCAGCTTATGTACCGGCTTTGATGCGGTATATCGAACGGTATGGGATTGGGCTGTACCTCGGCTCGAGGCTGGTGGCGGTAGACGGCCCTGCACGAACCGCGACCTTTGAACGAACCGATGCGAACGGGGTGGCGGAGCGGACGGTGCATGCGTTCGACATGCTGCATGTCTGCCCGCCGCAGGTCGCACCCGCGGTCGTAGCTGAAAGTCCCCTCGCCGGTACGGGAGGATTCGTCGACGTGGATCCCGCGACACTGCGCCATGTGCGCTTCGCGAACGTCTTTGCGGCGGGCGACATCGCAGGAACAAGCAATGCCAAGACGGCAGCGGCCGCACGCAAACAGGCTCCCGTCGTCGCCCGGAACGTCCTCGCGACTTTGGCGTACCAACCGCTGCCCGCGGCCTACGACGGCTACGGGTCATGTCCCCTGACGGTGGAGCGGGGAAGGATCGTGCTGGCGGAGTTCGGGTATGGCGGCACGCTGCTCCCCTCCTTTCCCGGATGGCTCCTCGATGGAACGCGTCCCAGCCGCCTCGCCTGGTTTCTGAAAGCCCGCATGCTGCCGGCGATCTACTGGCACGCGATGCTGAAGGGTCGGGAGTGGCTTGCATCGCCGAAGCGGCCACCGTCGAAAGCGGTGGGCTGATGCTCGATACCACGCAGGTCGCCCTCGGTGCCGTCTCGGGCAGCGTGGTTGGTTTCGTGCTGGGGCTGATCGGCGGTGGCGGATCGATCCTCGCGGTGCCGCTCATGGTCTATGTCGTCGGGGTAGCCAGTCCGCACGTTGCGATCGGCACCAGCGCACTGGCGGTCGCCGCGAACGCCGGATGCAATCTCGTAACCCACGCGCGCGCCGGGACGGTCAAATGGCGGTGCGCGGCTATCTATGCGGCAGGAGGGGTCGCCGGCGCCCTAGGCGGTTCCACACTCGGCAAGCGCATCGACGGTCATGCCCTGCTGGCGCTCTTCGCGCTCGTTATGGTCGTGGTCGGCGTGTTGATGCTGCGTGGACGAAGCGATGTCGGTCACCCCGGTGCGCAATGCAATCGGGACAACGCTCCTAAGGTGATCGGGTACGGACTCGGTACGGGCATCGTGTCTGGGTTCTTTGGGATCGGCGGCGGATTCTTGATCGTTCCGGGCCTGATCGCCTCCACTGGCATGCCGATCCTGAATGCTATCGGATCATCGCTGGTCGCAGTAACTGCCTTTGGTGTTACGACGGCCTTCAACTACGCGCTGTCGGGATGGGTCGACTGGAACCTTGCCGCGGTGTTCATCGGTGGGGGCATCGTCGGTGGGCTGCTAGGCGTGCGCATGGCGGCACGTCTGTCGGGCACGGCAGGACTGCTGAGAACCGTCTTCGCGATACTGATCTTCGTCGTCGCCGCCTACATTCTCGGGCGATACGCCACCGGTACGTGAAAGCGTTCGGCAGCGGCTTCGCAGTTGTTATGGCGGTTCAGACCCGATCGTCCCGGAGGTCGGCATTGAAAAATCAGCCTGAGGTGCCGGCCTATACCTTGGAATCGGGCTGGGATTGCGTCATCACCGCGAACACCGCCGCCGATTGGACCGACCGGGCTGCGGGCGTCGCGACCGGACGATAGGGCTTAATCGCGGCTACCACGTCGCCGCCATCGCCGAAGGCCACCGTCACATAGCGGACGATCGCCGTTATCCGATCATCAGCCAATCTGTAGAGCACCTGCTTCGCCAAACGGCGTTGTGAGACGAGTCCGCCCCGGCGCAATTCGGCCAGCTGCTGGCTGAGCGCGGGCTGACCGACACCAGTGATCGTATCGATCGCTCCGACGGAGAGTTCCTCATCGACCAGCGCCGACAGGATCATCAACCGCTGCGGCTGCGCGAACAGTTTTAGCCGGTCCGATGCTGCCATTGCTGTTTCGCGGCCGACGACGCCCATCAACCTTGCGCCGTCAGGCGATAGAACCATGCTTCGCCCGAGTCGCTTGCCGCAATCAGTTCGGCGCTCTGCGGTGCCGGCAGAAGCATGGGCTGCCCCGGATGCCAATCGGCTGGAGCAAGCCTTTCGCCCGACGCCGTCGTCTGCAGCGCGATCAGCAAACGGACCATTTCGTCCACAGAGCGCCCCACCGTGAGCGGATACCAAGTCATTGCGCGGATCACACCGGCCGGGTCGATGAAGTACACTGCGCGGACAGATGAGCTGTCGGGAGCATTTGGGTCGATCATTCCATAGGCCGCACCGATCGTCATCGACGGATCCTCGATGATGGGAAAGGGAATAACGACATCGAATATTTCGCGGATCGCGCTGATCCATGCGAGATGCGAATAGAGGCTGTCCACGGACAGACCCAGCAAGGCGCAGTCCAAGGCTTCGAACCGGTCTGCCGCGCGGGCGAGCGCAACGAACTCACTCGTGCATACCGGCGTGAAATCGGCGGGGTGCGAGAAGAGTACTAGCCAGCGTCCTCGATAGCTGCCGAGTTCGACGCTGCCCTGCGTCGTTCGGGCACGAAAACCAGGCGCTTCGTCACCGATCCGCAACGGTCGTATCACCGACTGATCCGACATATAGCTTTCCGTTCGAACATACATGAGCACAGTGGACGCACCGTCCATGCACGCAATTACAGGAGCACCGGAAAAGTGTAAATGAAGGTTCTTGTGCGCCCTACCCCCAGCTGGTGTCGACCGACCCGTTACTCATCGGACCTGTTTCACCCGATCCATTCGCAGCCCGTCGTCGTTCATGGCGTGCGCCAACGCCGGCGGCGGCAGCTATCCTGGCCACGCCGGAGGCGCCATGCGAGTGTGTGGCGGTGCTCGGTGCGATCAATGTTCTCCCAGAGTTCCAAGGCGTTGCCAAATACACTGAAGGCACTGTGGGAAGACGGTCGGGGACTGTCCGTTGCGCGTTTGCTGGGCGGCTCGCCGACGGCCAGTTGCCAGAGGATATCAATCTCGACTCGATCGCCAACACACTCCGCACGCTGTTGCAAGGCATGCCGATCGAGGCGACCGACGGCGCGTCGCGCGCGCAACTCGTTCAGGTGACGCAGTGCGTGCGTGCACTTCCGGATCGCGAGCCTGTTCATGAAGGATGGCGCCGATCTTGGTGCGGCGCTCACGGCCATCAGCCAGATCGGCACCGAAGCCGCGGTGCCGAAGCCGCGGTGCCGGTGTACTTTCGCCGGAAAATCTGGAGGATCGGGGCCACATCGTTCATCTCGCTACCACATGGTCGAGCGAAGCTGTCGCCGGATGCCCGAACGGGTTGGTTGGTCCTGCTAGGGACCGTGCCTATCTCAGTCACGGGTTTGCTCTTCCGGCACGCTATCGAAACGTCGCTTCGCAACCTGTACCTAACCGCCACGATGCTCATCGTCTTCGGATTGGTCCTTGCAGTGGCGGATATCGTTGGAAGAAACACGAGTACCCTCGACAGCATGACGTGGCGCGACGGCGTCGTGCTCGGCTTTGCTCAGCGAATGGCGTTGATACCCGTCGTTTCGCGGTCTGGTGGGACGATCAGTGCGAGCCTCGCACTTGGCTATACCCGGGCGGCAGCGCGCGGTACTCGTTCCTGCTTGCGATACTTGCGGTGCTGCTATCGGGCTTCTATCAGTTAATCGCCAGCCGCGAACTGACCGGTAGCCCATCGTGGACGTGTCTCACGATCACCCCGCTCACAGCGTCAATCGCCAGTTACGACATAATAATCGCGTTTCCGCGGATTGTATCGTCGCGGATCTACATGCCTTTAATCTTCTACCGTATCCCTGCCCGAACGGCACTGCTCGATCTGCTTGATCTGCTTAATCTGCTCTCCGTAAGGTTACATACCGGCTACGTGATTGAGAGACCCCACTTAGTCAAACGTTGACCTTCGAGCTTGCTGCTGTTTCGTTACCGGAAGGTGGTTATTGCGTCACTGGGCCCAGGCGAAAGACAATTGCAAATCTCGTGCGCCCGGGGCGAGAAGTAAGAGACACAGTGGTTTGGTGCGCTTCGGCAACTTGTGCAACAATTGCAAGGCCAAGGCCGCTACTGCGCCCAGCGGAACGATCGCGTTTCCAGAAACGGCGGAAGATCGCCGCTTGGTCTTGCTCGGGTACGCCAGATCCGTCGTCGCAAACCGCAAGCGTGCCATCTGCGCTGACCGTGACTTCGATCTGACGCCCCTCACCGCTGTGGGTTACCGCGTTCTCGATCAAGCATCCCAGCGCTTTAGCGATCCACACCGCGTGCCCCGCTATCACCACCTTGTCCGCCTCACTCGAAAACGCGATCGACTTGCCGGCACAAAAGGCCAGCGGCGCGATCGACGCCACGCCGTCGGTCGCAATCCGAACGAGATCCACCGATGCGGCAGTATCCAATCCGACCGTTTCGAGCTCAGCAATTTCCAGCAACTGCTCGACAATACGACCGAGCATATCAAGGTCGCTGCGCAATTGCCCTCGCAACCCCGGATCGTCCACGCCCTCGACCCGCAACCGGGCAACAGCTATCGGTGTGCGCAGTTCATGCGCCGCGTCGGCCGTGAAATCACGTTGCATGCGGTAACTCGACGCCAATCGCTCAAGTATGGCATTGACCGCAAGCGCCAGCGGGCGGACTTCGGCGGGCAGTCGCTCGTCGTGCAACCGGAGATCGAGCGGTACGCCTTCCGCGGTCTCGAGCGAGGCCGACGCTCGCCGCACCGGCAATACCGCGCGGCGAATGATCAACGCGTCTATCGCGAGCAATAGCAGCAGCAGCGGCGCCACGATCGCCATCCCGTAGAGCAGGAACTGCGCCAGCAGATCGTCTAGAATATAATCGGGATGGGTAAGGTTCTGGAGGACGGCGATCCAAACCCGCTCGTTGCCGATCCGCGCTGGACTGCTCGTCCCGGCGTAGAAGGTGCGGCGCGACTGACGGCGAAAGAAGCTCTCCTCGTCCTCCAGCGGGATGTTCGCAGTTGGCAGCACCATCTTCGACTGCGACTGGAACAGGAGCGTGCCGCGGCGGTCGACGATCCGGAACGAGAAGCCCGCGCCCGACGCGAACACCGCCGCACTGGTATTGTCCTGTGTCAGCCGCAGGCGGCCGGTGCCGTCGTGCGACAGCGCCTGACGCAAGGCTTCTGCGTGGACGTGCAGCGTCTGCTGCTGGATGAGCGCCGCGGTCGTATCGAGGAAGAGGTAGACGCTGCCGGCGACCGCGATCGCGGTGATCAGCACGGCGATCGCATGCCACCGCAGGATCTGCGTCATCAGCGATCGCGGCTGGCGTGTCATGCGGCACGATTAACGAGCATGTAGCCCACGCCGCGGACGGTGACGATCTCGACATCCGCGCCGGCCAGCGTCAATCGTCGCCGCAATCGGTGGATATACACTTCGACTGCATTCGAGCCGAGATCGTCGGCCAGTCCGAACAGCAGTTGTTCGATATGCGCCTTCGTCACAACCCGGCTCGACCGGCGGATCAGCGCGGCAAGCACCTCCAGTTCGCGGGCCGACAGCACCGTCGGCACCCCGTTAATCGCAACCTCGCGCGTAGCCGGATCGAAGCTGACATTGCCGCAATCGATCGTCCGGTCGACGATTATCCCGCTACGCCGGAGCAGCGCCTGGATTCTGGCGAGCAGCTCTTCGGGTGCAAACGGCTTGGCCAGATAATCGTCGGCGCCCGCTTCGAGGCCCGTCACGCGGTGCGCAACGCTGGCCCGCGCTGTAAGCGCGATCACCGGCGTGCGGTCGTCGCGCTCGCGCATCGCACGCACGACCGACAGCCCATCGGCATCCGGCAGCCCGAGATCGAGGATCACGACCGCATAACGCGTATAAGACAGCACAAGCAGCGCATCCTCCGCCGTCGTCGCGCAGTCCGACGCATAGCCCGCAGTTTCGAGCAAGCGGACCAGCATGGTGACCAGCTCGGCATGGTCCTCAACAATCAGGATTCTCATCGTCCGGTGCCGCTCTGGGCGCGCCGATCACATGGCGATCGGTCTGTAAGGCTCACGTAAGCCAGGCCGCGTAGACCGGCCGATCCTCGATCCAGATCTTGATCCCAATCGATGTCGCACGATGCGCCGTCAGCAAAAATCAGAGTGTCTCCATGTTCGATACCCTCCGCCCGTTCCGGCGACCCGCTATGCTCCCCGCCCCGGCGACATTCGATGTGCCACGACGGGTCGCTCTGTTCTCCGGCAACTACAACTATCTTCGCGACGGCGCCAACCAGGCGCTGAACCGCCTCGTAGAGTATCTCGAACGCTTTGGAACCGAGGTCCGGGTCTATTCGCCGACGTCGGACACGCCGGCGTTCGAGCCTGCGGGCACGCTCGTGTCGGTTCCGTCAGTACGAATCCCCGGTCGCGGCGAGTATCGACTGGGCATGGGATTGTCCGCTGGACTGCGCCGCGACGTACAGGCATTCCGGCCCGATATCGTACACGTATCCGCTCCCGACTGGACCGGCGTCGCGGCGCAGCGGCTCGCGCGGACGATCGACGTTCCCGTGGTCGCCAGCCTCCATACGCGGTTCGAGACCTATGCGCAGTTCTACGGTGCAGGGCTGATCAGGCCGGCGATGGAACGGCATCTTGATCGCTTCTACCAAGGCAGCGACACCATCCTCGTGCCTACCGCGCCTATTGCCAACGAGTTCGCCGAGAAGGGCTTTGGCGACCGCACGCGCCTCTGGGGACGCGGCGTCGACCGAGACCAGTTCTCGCCGCGGCACCGTAATCTCGCCTGGCGTCGAGCGTATGGCTTTCAGGACGACGACGTAGTCGTCCTCTTCTTCGGCCGCCTCGTCCGCGAGAAAGGACCGGCGCTGTTTGCGGACATCGTCGACCGGGTCGCAACCTCGGGCGTCGCGGTCCGGCCGCTGATCGTCGGCGACGGTCCGGAACGGCGCTGGCTTTCCAAGCGCCTTCCGAACGCGCAGCTGTTGGGGAGTCTGTCGGGCGAGGAGCTCGGCCGCGCGGT
>Ga0308164_10000633_pt1 | contig 51941 bp, 45 predicted proteins | sample PhyTR2_FD_201031 | JGI IMG/M metagenome (GOLD analysis project Ga0308164, IMG submission 201031) | Phyllosphere microbial communities from UC Gill Tract Community Farm, Albany, California, United States - DLSLT.R2 | ecosystem: Host-associated > Plants > Phyllosphere > Unclassified | place: USA...
AATAAATAATTCCGTCTCATTCAACAAGAGGCGGATTTTTTGTGCGAAAGATGGTGGAAAACCTGAGCATAGCCCCGATAGGAGCGGCATCCTTTTTTGGGATTGCGATTGGGTAAGTTTCAACTGATGAGTTCCCGTCGGTCGCAATCACAAAAAAGATATAGTGGATAGCGGGTTGGGATCTCGGAAAAGAATCCCGAGCGGTATGCTTCTAAAAAAATAAAAGGCCTCTGAACGTGTCAAAAGCCTTTGTAATATATTCGTCATCAATATTTTAAGTCAACATTCCGCCGTCTACGTTCAGAACCTGCCCGGAAATGTACGAAGACATTTGGCTGCCGAAGAAAACGCAGGCGTTGGCCACATCTTCGGGCTGGCCGCCACGTTTCAATGGAATCCCGTCTCTCCAGTTTTGAACCGTTTTTTCGTCGAGTGCTGCAGTCATTTCGGTTTCTATAAAACCTGGTGCGATGGCGTTGCAACGGATATTCCTGGAGCCTAATTCCAGCGCAATGGATTTTGTGAAACCGATAACACCGGCTTTTGAAGCGGCGTAATTGGCTTGTCCGGCATTTCCTTTCACACCGACTACGGAAGTCATATTGATGATGGATCCGGATTTTGCTTTCATCATTGGTTTGATAACGGCTTTCGTCAAATTGAAAACAGAGTCCAGGTTGACTTTGATAATGGTGTCCCAATCGTCTTTGGACATTCTCATCAACAAGTTGTCGCGCGTGATTCCGGCGTTGTTTACCAGGATATCAATCGCACCGAATTCTGCCAAAACATCTTCTACCAATTTCTGAGCAGCATCATAATCTGATGCATCTGACTGATAACCTTTGATTTGTGTAATTTGGCTTAGTTCTGTTTCCAATTCTTTGGCTTTCTCAACAGAGCCGGCGTATGTGAATGCTATTTTTGCTCCTTCTTTGGCAAAAACTTCAGCAATTCCTCTTCCGATTCCTCTGGTTGCACCTGTGATGATTGCAACTTTTCCTTCTAATAGTCCCATATATCGTTGTATCGTATTTTCTGTTTGTTATGGCAAAAATAGTATTTTAAGAATTATTCACAATCAAAACAATCTCGCCTTTCAAAGTTTTGCTTTTTGAGAATGCAATCAATTCATCAATATTTCCGCGTTTCGTTTCCTCAAATTTCTTGGAAATCTCTCTGCTGAGGCTAACTTTGGTCTCATCGCCGAAGAATTCTTTGATCTGCTCCAAAGTAGTGTTAATTTTATGCGGACTTTCGTAGAGAATGATGGTTTTTTTTTCTTCCGCAAGCTGTTTCAGTTTGGTCTGCCGTCCTTTTTTCTGTGGAAGAAATCCTGCAAAATAAAAGTCGTGATTCGGTAATCCGGAGACGACTAGCGCCGGCACGAAAGCTGTTGCGCCTGGCAAACAGATCATTTCCAGATCTTTATCTGCACAGGCTTTTGCCAAAAGATAGCCAGGATCTGAAATTCCCGGCGTTCCTGCATCGGTGATGATTGCTATCGTATGACCATTTTCCAAATCATTAATGACTTTTTCCGTCATATTGTGCTCATTATGAAGATGATAGGACTTCAACGGTTTTGAAATCTCGTAATGCTTCAGAAGAAATCCCGACGTTCTAGTGTCTTCGCACAAAATATAATCTACTTCTTTCAGCACTTTTACCGCACGGAAGGTCATATCCTCCAAGTTTCCAATGGGCGTTGGCACAAAATATAATATTCCACTCATCTACAAAAATCTGTTTTCTACCAAAGACCATAGTCTCTGCGCATAATTATCTACTTTTTTCCAATCTCTCTCGTAGTAGACATCGCTTAAAAATTCCTGCGCTTTGTCTAACGAATTAAAGGAATTGAGTGTCGCAACGACTTGGTTTAATTCACTCTGGCTTCCATCGAAAAGGTGTTGGGAAAATGCGATTCTGTCATTCAGATCGAGTTTGAATTCCGGTTTTGGTTTTGGTGCTTCCATATAGTCTGTCGGCACATTATTTTTCAGAAGACTTCCAGAGTCCTGTTTGGGAGGATGCACAACTAGATCTTCCAGATGATCGTCATCGAAGAGTGATTTCGCAATTTTCAGTCCCTTAATATTCGCAAGTTTGAATTTCTTTTCCTGCAATTCCTGCTCAGATTCCTGTTTTGGCTTCTCTGGTGTAGCGGTATTTTCTTTAGAAAACTCTACGATCTGTCTTCTTTTTTCCTCCAGTTCTTTCAGTTTAGCCTCTTTTTCTGCCAGTCTTGCCTCGTAATCGTCCTCAGGCTTTTCTCCGAAGATCTCTTCTTTTTCCATTGCGAAGGAAAACTGACTGTCCTGCATCGGCTCCAACTTTTCAGCGTGATCCTGCAGGAGATTTTCTTCTTCTACAAAATCATCTTCGTGTGATTCGTCAGTCTCAGCCGACTCCAGTTCATCAGAATTATTATCATTACTGACGGTTAATTCTTCATCGGACAAGATCTCATCCAATTCTGATTGTGTATTATTCTGATCTAAATGGCTGAAATCAGTAATTTCTTCTTCCAATTCTTCTTCATCAGATTCTGTTTGAACTTTATTTACATTAGAATCAGGTTCGTTCTGGGCACGATCGAAACTCTCATCATTAGCTTCGACTGAGGATTGATCCTGTTGTGAATCAATGTCTGCAAAATCGGAAACTTCTTCTACTGTATTATCATGCAAATCTTCCTGTTCATCAATTTCTTTAAAAGAGTGAACTTCCTCCACCTCTGGAACGTCTTCAAAAATATCATGCGATTCGTCTTCAGTCGTAGTAACCTCAGCAGTATTGTTTTGCTCATCCAATTCACCACCTGCAGTTAAATCTGAATTTAAGCTTGTTTCCTCATTATCAAATGTTTCTGTGTAAGATTCTTGTTCTGGAGAATCATCAAATTCAGTTGAAATTTTGAGATAAGCAAATTTTTGATAAAGCTGATTCAAATGATTTTCTTTCGCCAAAAGCATTTCATATGACGCGGAATCTTGCAATTCGGCCAGAAGATTTTTGATTTCAACGAAAATTTCTTCGTATTTAGGTTGCAGGTTTTGCATAATAAATCTTATTAATTTTTACTTAAATTTGATATTTATAAATTTAAGAACAATTTTGTTCTGTAAAAGGATTTCACCAAGTTTTTCTCGGCCGAAATTTTAAAACAATTTTTTGCTAAATTAATAATGTTTTTAGAAAATACAATCAATCATTCCAAACAAAGTGGCTGGATGGAGGTTATTTGTGGCTCGATGTTTTCCGGCAAAACCGAGGAACTCATCCGCAGGCTTCGACGTGCCGAAATGGCGGGTCAAAACGTGGAGATTTTCAAACCTAGAATCGACACCCGATATTCTGATGAGGACGTCGTGTCCCACAATCAGAATAAAATCAGAAGCACAGCGGTGGCAAGTCCGTCTGAGATACTTTTGTTGGGTTCCAACTGTCACGTTGTTGCGATTGATGAAGCTCAGTTTTTTGATGACAGCATTGTAGATGTGGCTAATCAGCTGGCGAACAATGGTATAAGAGTTGTCATCGCCGGTTTGGATATGGATTTTCTTGGAAGACCTTTCGGACCGATGCCCAATCTTATGGCGACTGCGGAATATGTGACCAAAGTCCATGCGATCTGCCGGCGTACAGGAAATCTTGCCAATTATTCTATGAGAACATCCGCAGGTCAAGATCTGGTAGAATTAGGAGAAACAGAAGCTTATGATGCAGTCAGCAGAAGCGTTTTTGTGGAGGAAGTTATCAATAAAATTAAATAGTTTATTCTTTGTAAATCAATGAATTACACGATACAGGAAATTGCACAGATTACCAATTCCAAAATCATTGGAGATGGCAGCATCAAGATCAAAAATATTGCTTTTGACAGTAGAACGATCTATTCTACGAGGCATACTGCATTCCTGGCTATCAATACTAAAAAAAATTCCGGACAGAAATATATTGATTCTGTCATAGAAAAAGGAATCAGCACGATCATTACTGAAGACGAAATCGACAACAATTCTGTCAATCAGATTATTACTACGGATGCTATCGTATTTTTACAGACTCTGGCAAAATACCACTTCGAACACGCTGAAATTAATTCTATCGGGATTACAGGCAGCAACGGGAAAACGATTCTGAAGGAATGGCTTTACCAATGTCTGGCGAAGGAATATGTCACCGTTAAAAGTCCAAAGAGTTTCAATTCTCAGATCGGACTGCCATTGTCATTACTGCAAATCGAGAAAAAACACGAACTCGGTATCTTTGAAGTAGGCATTTCAAGACCAGACGAAATGGAACATCAGGAAAATCTGTTCCAGCCCAAGATTGGATTGCTGACCCACATTGGATCTGCACACTCGGTGAATTTCAGTTCTGAAGAAGAATTAATTAATGAGAAGATAAAACTTTTCAGAAACAGCGAAATTATATTTTATAATGGTGATAACGCTCTCACTACTAATATCATCAATCAAACTTACTCAAGTAAACGTTTAATCTCTTACGGATTAGAAGATATTAATGATATTCACATCATTTCTGATATTTTTGATAGAAAGCAAGATATCAAAATCAAACATTTTGATGATATTATCAGCATTCCAATCAACCAAAGGGATGAGGCAACGCTGACCAATGTTCTCGCACTCGTGGGAATTTTGAAGCAGTTCAAAATTTCAGATGCTGACATTATTGATAAAATAAATGCTTTGAAGGCAGTAGAAATGCGACTGGAAAGCATCGAAGGCATCAGGAATAATCTTATCATCAACGATTCTTATAATTTGGATCTTGATTCTCTCAAAATTGCTTTTCAGTTTGTGCGGGAATATAATAAGTCGACAAAATCCCTCATATTAACCGATATTCTGGATTCTAAAGAGCCGGCTGACGAGCTCTATCCTGAAGTTGCAGAACTGGTAAATGAGCAAAAATTTGAAAAAATCTTTTTAATTGGTGAAGAGATCAGCAAATATTACAGCCTTTTCACCTCTGAAACTTACACTTTCGATAATACGGCTCAATTTATTAACAGTAAAGTAATTACTGAAATCGAAAACCAGGTAATTCTGTTGAAAGGTGCCAGAAAGTTCGAGATTGAAAAAATCAAGGAGATTCTGGAGCTTCGTAAGCACGATACAGTTCTGGAAATCAACTTAAACGCCATCCTTCATAATATTAATTTCCATAAATCATTACTGAATCCAGCGACTAAAATGATGGCGATGGTAAAAGCAAACGCTTATGGTCTAGGTAGTTATGAGATTTCAGAATTTTTGCAGCTTCACCACATCGATTATTTGGGCGTTGCTTTTGCTGATGAAGGTGTTGAACTGAGAAAAAAAGGAATTACGACGCCGATTGTTGTAATGAATCCCGAGCAACACAGCTATGACAGCGTGATCGAGTATAATCTGGAGCCAGAAATCTACAGTCTGCGTGTGCTGGATTTGTTTAATGAGCAGCTTATCAAATCGGGAAATCAGGAGAAATATCCCATTCATATCAAGCTTGAAACAGGGATGCACCGTCTTGGCTTTAAACCTGTTGAGATTGATGCATTAACTGAAAAGTTGAAGAGTATGAACGTAAAAGTTCAGAGCATTTTCAGTCATTTGTCGTCTTCTGATGTTCCTGAAGAAAAAGAATTTACACTCAATCAAATTAAGGCTTTTGAAAAGATTTCGACAGATCTGATTAATGAACTTGGCTACCAACCGATGCGTCACATTCTGAATTCTGCAGGAATATCCAACTATTCTGACTATCAGTACGATATGGTAAGAATTGGCATCGGAATGATTGGTGAGTCCTCAAACAAAACAATCAAAAAACAACTTCAGGATTCGGTCAGTTTTAAAACCGTTGTGTCACAGATTTCAGAGGTAGCACAAGGTGAATCAGTTGGTTACAGTAGAAAATACCGGGCAGAGCACGATACCAGAATAGCTACTATTCCCGTTGGTTATGCAGACGGAATTCCAAGAATGGTTGGGAATAAGGTCGGTAATGTTGGGATTAACAAGAAACTGTGCCCTATTGTTGGCAATGTTTGTATGGATATGATGATGATCAATGTAGACAATACCAATGTAAAGGAAGGCGATTCCGTCGTGATTTTTAATTCTCATCCTACATTGGAAGAATTTTCAAAATATTGCAATACAATTACTTATGAGGTTTTAACCTCTATTTCTCCCCGAGTCAAAAGAATCTACATCAAAAATTAAAATGATAAAAAAAATTATATTTCTCTTTACTTTTCTGGCTTTTGTATTAAGCTATTCTCAAGTAAAAGAAAACCTTAATATTCCGAAAAACCCAAGAATTGGACTTTCTCTCTCCGGTGGCGGTGCCAAGGGATTTTCCCACGTTGGCGTTTTGAAAGTGATTGATTCTCTTGGTATCAAGATCGATTACATCTCCGGAACAAGTATGGGAGCCATTGTCGGTGGCTTGTACGCGTCCGGATATACAGGAAAAGACATCGAGAAAATAGTAATGGATACCGATTTTTATTCCTTGATTACCGATCCCAAAACCAGACAGGAAACCACATTTTTCAATAAAAGCGTAGATAAATATCTTCTGACAATTCCGCTGAAAAATGGCAAAGTTTCTTTCCCGTCATCCATCAGTACAGGCCAAAGAAATATCTACCTACTGAAGGAACTGATGAAAAATGTATCTACTATTGATGATTTTTCCAAGCTTCCAATTCCTTTTCTCTGTGTGGCTACCAACCTGGAAAGTGGCGAGATGAAGGTTTTTGAAAAAGGCGACCTTGTTTCTTCTATCTTGGCAAGTTCCGCATTTCCTTCCCTTTTGGAGCCCGTAAAGATCGGCGACAGTATTTATGTCGATGGCGCAATGAGTGTCAACTATCCGTCAAAACCTCTGAAAGATAAGGGCATTGATATCGTAATAGGCGTAGATCTCAACCAGCCGTTGACAAAAAGAGACAATCTAAACAGTGTCATCTCTATTCTTAATCAAATTATCGATTTCGGAATCCAAAAAGAAACTAAAAATCAGTATAAATACACAGATATCAACATCAAGCCCGATCTTACGGGGATGACTGCCACAAGCTACGATAACAAGCGTATGATCCTCGACAGCGGCTATGTGGAAGCGCTAAAGTACACAGATATCCTGAAAGAATTGCCTAAAAGGGATTTTCAGCGGGTAAGATCTTCTATCAATCCGATTTTCTCTAATGTTTACAAAATCGACAGCCTTGTCGTAGATAATGCGAAAATATACAGATCAAATTACATCCGGGGAAAAATGGGTCTCAAGATACCTTCGCTTCAGACCTATGGAAGTATCAACAAAATGCTGGATAAGCTGTACGCAACTAATAATTACAAATTTATCAACTACGATATCGTTCAGGAAAATAATACCAACTATTTAAAATTATACGTCACCGAAGATGACACCAGGCATTTCCTCAAAATCGGGCTTCATTATGATGAGATTTTTAAGACCGGTTTACTATTAAATTATTCTGCAAAAAGACTCCTTTTTCAGAATTCAAATCTGTCTTTAGATATTGTGGTAGGCGACAGTCCACGTTATTATTTCAATTATTTTATTGATAACGGCTATATTCCCGGTTTCGGTCTCTACTCTTCGGCAATGAGTTTTGACCTCAAAAACTCCGACAACAACACTTTGGAGACGTGGAAATGGTTTAGAAACGAGGCCTACATCCAGTCTGTATGGCGCGACAAATTCGCAATGGGCGGCGGCGTGAGCTACGATTATTTCGAAAGCGACAAAAACGGACAGGACAAGCAGGACGCAAAATATATGAATCCTTACGTATTCCTGAAAAGCGACACGCAAAATGATAAAGACTTTCCGACCAAAGGATTTTATTTCAATGCAGAAGGAAAGATCGTAGACCTTTTCGGCGACGAGCTCGATAAAAAACCTATTTTGGTGAAAGCGGATATCAAAATGAACTTCTACATCTCAAAAATGTTCACCTACCGTCTAAATTTATATGGCGGAATTACACTCGGTGACAATTTGCCTTCGTTCTACCAATACAGAATCGGCGGCATATTTGAGCAGAATATAGTCAACTTCAAAAGATTTGCAGGATACCAATTCGGGCTTTTGAATGACAATAACATCTTTTTAGCATCAAATGACTTCCAGCTCAGATTTGGTAAAAATTATTTTCTAGTCGGTAATTTCAGCATTGCCAATCTTTTCGATTCGATCAAATTTGAAGACGCTGTGAAACTCAATTACAGTTCGATTGGTTTGACAGCCGGATACAAATCACCCTTCGGTCAGATCAAACTCAATCTCAGCAAATCGCTCAATAAACATAAATCAGTCTTCAGTGTCGTATTAGGACATTGGTTTTAACAATTATGATAAACTATTTCTACGAAAATACAGCAGAGAAAAAAATAGAGCCTCAGATCTCAGAATGGCTTGAGAACCTGATTACCGCAGAAGGCAAGAGACCGGGAGATATCAATTATATCTTCTGCGATGATGAATATCTCCTCAAGGTCAATCAGGATTATCTGGATCACGATTACTTCACAGACATCATCACTTTCGACTACGTCAAGGGAAAGACGATCTCAGGAGATATTTTCGTATCTTTGCAGCGCATTTTGGACAATGCTTCTACTCTATCACAGGATTCTGAGGAAGAATTCAGAAGAGTTTTGGCACACGGCCTTCTTCACCTTTGTGGTTACAAAGACAAAACTGAGGAAGAACAATCCAATATGCGGGCAAAAGAAGATTTTTATTTAAACCAATTCAAAAATTTTTAGGAGCTATTTCCCGCTTTCCACTGCAATCTTTTTGCAAGTCCTTGGCTTTTCCCATCGCTTCTTACAAAAAGGATTTCCGTGCAATCGGGGCTAGTTACACTTTCAGTTTTTAATTTGGCTACACAATGTTTCACGTGGAACATTTAATCAAAAAATTAAGATGATTACAGAAATATACGACGTCATTGTAGTCGGGGCAGGCCACGCCGGTTGCGAGGCAGCAGCGGCGGCAGCCAATTTAGGTTCAAAAACGCTATTGGTTACGATGAATATGCAGACCATCGGGCAGATGAGCTGCAACCCTGCAATGGGCGGAATCGCCAAAGGACAAATCGTGAGGGAAATAGATGCGATGGGTGGCTACTCAGGTATTATTGCAGACAAATCTGCCATCCAGTTCAAAATGCTCAATCTTTCCAAAGGCCCTGCAATGTGGTCTCCAAGAACACAGAATGACAGAATGCTATTCGCAGAAGAATGGCGATTTGCCTTGGAAAATACACCAAATCTCGATTTCTTTCAGGATATGGTCAAGAGCCTTATTATAGAAAATAATCAAGTAGTAGGCGTGATCACATCCCTAGGAATTGAAATCAGATCAAAAGCTGTTGTCCTTACCAACGGAACATTCCTAAACGGTCTTATTCACGTTGGCGATAAGCAGCTAGGAGGCGGTAGAATGGGCGAACCCAGAGCTTTTGGTATTACCGAGCAGCTTGTATCCCTTGGCTTTGAAGCCGGCAGAATGAAAACCGGTACACCGCCACGCGTAGACGGAAGGAGCCTGGACTACTCCAAAATGGAAGAACAAAAAGGTGATGAGAATCCTCAGAAATTCAGTTATCTGGATACACCAAAACTCACAAAACAACTGAGCTGCCATATTGTTTATACCAACGAAACTGTGCACGATATTCTGCGCGAAGGCTTTGACAGAAGTCCAATGTTTAACGGAACTATTCAAAGTACCGGCCCAAGATACTGCCCAAGTATAGAAGACAAAATCAACCGTTTTGCGGAGAGAAACAGACATCAGCTATTCGTAGAACCGGAAGGCTGGAAAACCGTTGAAATCTATGTGAATGGATTCAGCTCTTCCCTTCCCGAGGATGTTCAGATCAAAGCAATGCGTCATATTCCAGGCTTCGAAAATGTCAAAGTTTTCCGTCCCGGCTATGCCATCGAATATGACTACTTCCCTCCTACCCAACTGTATCATACACTAGAAACAAAGCTGATCCAAAACCTTTACTTTGCAGGTCAGATCAACGGAACTACAGGTTATGAGGAAGCAGCCGGGCAAGGTCTTATGGCGGGTATTAATGCCCACAATAAGGTTCACGATAAGGGTGAGTTCATCCTTAACAGAGATGAAGCTTATATCGGCGTTCTAATAGATGATCTCATCACAAAAGGTACCGAAGAGCCGTACCGAATGTTTACTTCCAGAGCAGAATACAGACTGCTCCTTAGACAGGATAATGCAGACATCAGACTCACAGAAAAAGCTTACAATCTAGGTCTCGCCAATGAGGAAAGACTACGCAATGTTCAGGAAAAGATCAGCAAAAGTGATGAATTAGAAGCGTATTTGAAAGAAACTTCGATCAAACCTGGCGCTATCAATCCTATCTTGGAATCTATAGAGTCTTCCCCAGTAGACCAGGCTTACAGAGCCTCGCATTATCTCACACGTCCCAATATGACACTGGATAAGCTGGAGGAGATTCAGACTATAAAAGATATCACTTCCGCCTACAAAGAAGAAGTGCGAGAACAGGCAGAAATCAACATCAAGTATAAAGGTTACATCGAGAAGGAAAAGGAAAATGTAGCAAAACTTAACCGGTTGGAAACATTTAAAATACCTGAAGATTTCGATTATTCCAAGATCTCCTCTATTTCTACAGAAGCAAGACAAAAAATGACTAAAGTAAAGCCAGTTACTATTGCACAAGCAGGCCGAATAAGTGGTGTTTCACCATCAGACATTAACGTTTTATTGATTTATTTAGGACGATAATCAATAATGTTCCACGTGAAACATTCCAAAGAACAATGCATTTTCATTGTTCTTTTTGTTTAAAATACAGATTTTAAAATGAAAGTTAAAGACCATTTCCTCTCTAAGGAAGAATTCGAATTGATAGAAACAGAAACAAAAGGCGTCTTCAAAACCGCACCTGTTCCGCAGAATATCTCTAAGTATTATGAGAGCGAAGATTATATCTCGCACCATCAAGACACCGGAAGCTTAAAGGAAAAAATTTATAAATTTTTACAATCTTTCAATCTCCAATATAAGAAAACAATCCTCATTGACAGAATCAAAAAAAATTCTAAAGTTTTAGATTACGGCTGTGGTGCCGGAGAATTCGTCAAATATATAGAAGGAGATTTTGAAACTTACGGATTTGAACCAAATTCTGATGCGAGAAATGCAGCAATAAAAAAAACCTCAAAGGCAAAAATTATTGATGATTTAAGTAAGATAGAAAATCACAGTCTGGACGCGATTACGCTCTGGCATGTTTTCGAACACATCGAAAATCAAAGAGAAATGCTGGATCTTTTCCACTCTAAATTAGATGAAAAAGGCGTGTTGATTATTGCTGTTCCAAACCCGACTTCTTACGATGCAAAACACTATAAAGAATTTTGGGCGGCATATGATGTACCAAGACACATCTATCATTTTTCTAAATATGGTATGGAAAATCTGATATCAAAAAATCCAGATTGGAAATTACGGAAAATCAAACCTCTCCTACTCGATTCATTTTATATCGCTTTGTTGAGCGAAAAATATAAGAAATCACCTCTTTTTTGGCTAAAAGCTGTCATTCACGGAACGATTTCTAACGTAAAGGCACTTTTTAACACTGAATTTTCGAGCTTGATATACATTATCCAGAAAAATTAGAAAATCGATTTTTAACCTATTTCTGAAGGCTGATTTTTAGCAAACTTGTTGAAAATTTGTTAATAAATCTAAAATTTATAGTTTTCGAAAGATTTTCTCGTACAAAAAAATAAAACCGACAAATCGCTTTGTCGGTTTTTATATTTAAATTGAAAAAATTATTATTTATTGATCGCTGCCACACCTGGAAGTTCCAATCCTTCTAAACTTTCCAACATCGCTCCACCTCCTGTAGAAACATAACTTACTTTGTCAGAATATCCGAATTGTTTTACAAAAGCAACACTGTCTCCTCCACCGACTAATGAGAATGCGCCGAGCTTGGTAGCCTCTGCAATACTTTCACCTAAAGCTATAGTTCCAGCTGCAAAGTTTTCCATTTCAAAAACACCGATCGGTCCGTTCCACAAAATAGTTTTGGAATTGAGAAGAACATCGTTGAAGATTTCTCTGGATTTAGGACCAGCATCCAAACCTTGCCATGTTTCAGGAATTTCTCTGATATCGGCAATCTCCCTTTCCGCTTCATTATTGAAATCGTCTGCTATTACCACATCAGTAGGTAGATAAACTTCCACATTATGCTGTTTCGCTTTCTCAAGAATTTCAATCGCAAGACTCAATTTGTCATCTTCAACGATCGATTTTCCAATCTTGCCACCTAATGCTTTTATAAATGTAAAAGACATCCCTCCGCCGACGATTAAGTTATCAATTGCCGGCAGAATATTTTCTATAATTGTAATTTTTGTAGAAACTTTTGAACCTCCAAGTATCGCAGTTACAGGTTTTTCCCCAGATTTTAAAACTTTATCAATGGCAATTAATTCATTTTCCATCAGTAAACCGAAAAATTTAGTAGAAGGAAAAAACTGTGCAATTACAGCTGTAGAAGCGTGAGCTCTGTGCGCTGTTCCGAAGGCATCATTGACATAAGCATCGCCTAATTTTGAAAGCTGCTCTGCAAATGCCGCGTCGCCTTTTTCTTCCTCATTATGAAAGCGAAGATTCTCCAACAAAAGGATCTCTCCCGGCTGTAGTGCTGCGGCAGCTTCTATGGCCTTCTCTCCTATCGATTCTTCAACAAATTTCACTTCTTTACCAAGAACAGAAGACACTTCATTCAAAATATTTTTTAGAGAATATTTGTCGTTTACTTCGCCTTTTGGTCTCCCAAGATGCGTCATCAGGATCACAGAACCACCGTCAGAAAGGATTTTATCTACAGTAGGTTTCACAGAAACAATCCGTGTGTTATCTGTTACTTTCATATTTTCGTCCTGAGGAACATTGAAGTCTACTCTTACTAAAGCTTTTTTGCCTTTAAAATCAAAGTCTTTTATTGTTTTCATATATCGATGTACATTTTTATTTACCGTTTGCAGTCAACTGTAGAGCTCTTACAAGCCGGCAATGTAATTTAATTTCTTTAAGGTTTTTATCTAGCGGGACGAAATAATCTTTCCCGCTTTGTTTTACAAATTTAAAACTAATTCCAGCCTTTTGAAAATTTAATTCCCAAAAGAAATCCACAAACTTATTTTACAATCATAAACAACTTCTTTTTCTATTTATAAAAAATAAAGAATGTAGTATACTGTTGTAGTGTGGTAGTATGCGGAGAAATAAAACTCAATTATTTCACCACACAGAATGTAGATTAATGAATAACTTGTTAACAGTAAATTTACCTTGTCTCTCAAAGGTTTACGAATGTTATCAACAAATGTTTGTAATTATCCGACCGTATAAATATTCAAAACTACAATGGGGATAAAGCGCTGCAATGTGAAGTAAAACTAATTTGAAAAAAAGAATTGCACTTCAAAAAAATAAGTCCATTACAGAAAATAAGATGATAAAAAAAGAAATAGTTGAAGGAAGTTATCCACAGGTTTTCTGGCCTTTTCCAACATTCTATTGTCTTTTCTGTAAGTTTTTGCACAACAAATTATTTTAAAGCTTTAATTAATAATAATTACTTGATAATTAAATATTTATATAAAAAATGCATGAGTTGATACAACAGAAAAATGCTGAAATTAATAAAATATGTCTTAATTTTATGCTTGAAATAAAAAAGTAAATCAATTAAAATGAAAAAGATTGCAATAGCAGCAGATCACGCCGGTTTCGAGTACAAAGAACTGATAAAAAAACACCTCGAGGGAAAATATGAAGTACAGGATTTCGGAACCTACTCTACTGATTCCGTGGATTATCCGGACTTTGTACATCCAGCTGCAACGTCTGTGGAAAACGGCGAAAACGAATTGGGAATCCTGATTTGCGGAAGCGGAAACGGTGTCCAGATCACTGCAAACAAACATCAGAAAATACGCTGTGCACTTTGCTGGATGCCGGAAATTGCTACTTTGGCGAGACAGCATAATGATGCGAATATGATGTCGCTTCCCGCGAGATTCATTGCCAAGGAATTTGCATTCGAAATTGTAGACCAATTTCTGACGACAGCTTTTGAAGGCGGCAGACATCAAAATAGAGTTGATAAAATTGCATTTTGCTAAACAGAAAAAGCCTGTAATTGCTAAGATTACAGGCTTTATTTTTAAAGTTATATCTTTGCGACGCATTTCACAGAGAAAGTTCTTTCTCACGAAACCATAAATTAATACAAAGGTTTCCCAAACTCCCCTATTTTATTTTATCTTTATTGATGATTAATTATTGCGAATCTCAGTAAATTTTAAAATGATGAAAACTTTATTTTCTTTGATAATGATCTTCTGCTTTTTGAGTTTAAAAGCTCAGAGGAAAGATGATATTATCCATAAAATTGAAAATGAGATCAAGAGTAAAAATATAATCAGGAAAGATTTCCGTAAAGACACCAGTTGGAACGGCGGTTTTGAAAATGTCGCGGTCTATCTGAAAAACAAAATACCTGTGCTCATCGAAAAAACTGAAAAGCAGGTGATTCATCAATATCTAACTAATGGCGATGAAAAAGATGAAGCTACCATCATCTCGGCAAAATTTTATATTATAAACTGGAAAAAAAACCAATATGTACGGGTAGGAAATATCCATTATCTTGGAGATCAACATAATCCGAAAACGGAGAGCATAACAACAATGAAAGAGGATTTCATATTCGATTATCAAAAAAGTGAAATTGAATCCCTTATTAAATTAAAAAATTAAATGAATAACAAAAAAAATACATCTCATAAAAACGAACAGAAACTTCTGGACTTAGGAAGAACAATCCTTCGTTTTATGAATCAGAACACATCCAAAATCTACAATTACAAACAGATTGCAGATGGGATAGATTACAAAAATCCTAGACAAAGAGAAATGGTCATTCAGGCATTGCACAAATTGCAGGCAACTCAGAAAATCAAAGAAACTGAGAAAGGAAAATACATCGTCAATGTCAATATTGAGGGAACTTTGACGGGAATCATAGATTTCAACCAATCCGGAAATGCTTACGTAAAAGTAGACGGAATGGCTGATGATATTTTCGTACATCAGAAAAATGTCAAAGATGCGCTGCAAGGTGACAAAGTCCTTATGGTGACGTATAACTTCAAAGGTAAAAAAGTCGAAGGTTCAGTCGTCGAAGTATTGGAGCGCGCCAAAGATACTTTTGTAGGCGTTTTCCAAAAGATTGCGGAAAAGGATTTCGGATTTGTGGTTTTTGATAAGAAAACGATGAACACGGATATGTTCATTTCCAAAAATCATTTCAATGGCGCAGAAGACGGCGACAAAGTGGTGGTGAAAATGCGTGAGTGGCGCCCGGGAAGCAAAAATCCGGAAGGCGAAATTGTCACCGTTCTGGGAACGCCTGGTGATCACGAAACCGAAATCCATTCCATACTTGCAGAATATGGTTTGCCATACAATTTCGAGCCGGAAGTGGAGCACGACGCAGACCAGATCGACAGAAGCATCAATGATGAAGAAGTCGCCAAACGTTGGGATATGCGTGGCATTTGCACCTTTACTATTGACCCAAAAGATGCAAAAGACTTCGATGATGCGCTATCCATCCAAAAATTAGAAAATGGATTGTGGCAAATAGGTGTTCACATTGCAGACGTTTCGCATTACGTGAAACCTGGGACAATTTTAGACGATGAAGCTTATAAAAGAGCAACTTCGGTTTACCTTGTCGATAGAGTAGTGCCGATGCTTCCCGAGGTTTTGAGTAATGACGTTTGCTCACTGCGACCAAATGAAGATAAATTCACATTCTCAGCGGTTTTTGAGCTGGACGAAGATGCGAAAATCCATAAACAGTGGTTTGGCAGAACGGTCATTCACTCCGACAGAAGATTTTCTTATGAGGAAGCGCAGGAAAGAATCGAAACTCAGGAAGGCGATTTGACTACAGAAATTCTTCAACTCGATAAATTAGCCAAAATCCTGAGAGCCGAAAGAATCAGAAATGGAGCGATTACGTTTGATAGGAGTGAAGTGAGATTTAACTTGGATGAAAACAGCAAACCGATTGGTGTCTACTTCAAAGTCAGCAAAGATTCCAACCATTTGATTGAGGAATTTATGCTTTTGGCCAACAAAAATGTGTCCGAATTTATTTCCTTAAACAAAAGAAACGAACCAACCGGAAACACTTTCATTTATAGAATCCACGATGATCCGGATCCGGCAAAATTAACAGCTTTAAGAGATTTCGTAGGTACTTTCGGGTACAAAATGGATCTTGCAAATACACAGGCTGTAGCGCAATCTCTAAACAGACTATTGAGCGATGTCAAAGGTAAAGGCGAGGAAAATATGATTGAAACTTTGGCGATGAGAAGTATGAGCAAGGCCGTTTATTCCACAGACCCAATTGGCCATTACGGACTAGGCTTCGAATATTACTCGCATTTCACCTCGCCCATCCGCCGATATCCCGATCTGATTGCGCACCGTTTGCTCCAGCATTATCTGGATGGCGGCAAATCGCCCAACAGAGAAGAAGTAGAGACGCAGTCCAAACATTGTTCAGCAATGGAAAGAGTAGCTTCTGAGGCAGAAAGAGAAAGCATCAAATTTATGCAGGTCAAATTCATGGAAGACCACGTGGGCGAAGTTTTCACAGGTGTGATTTCCGGCGTTGCAGAATTTGGTTTCTGGGTTCAGATCCCTGAAAACGGAGCAGAAGGCCTTATCAAACTTCGCGATTTGATAGACGATTCCTACTCTTTGGATGCTAAGAATTATGCCATCATAGGCTCGCGGACAGGCAACACTTTCCAATTGGGAGACGAGGTCAAAATCAAAGTAGTAAAAGCCAATCTGATTGCAAAACAACTGGATTTCAAAATTGTGGAGTAGATACATTATCCACACAGACCCATAGAAAAAAGCTAAAGTAGGAAACCTTCTATTTTAGCTTTTTTATTTTAAATCCTGAAAAGTAACTGGTTTAATTTTTCAAGTTTAAATTCTCTGATGACATTAATTAAAAAGTAAAATGTATTTTTGTTTCTCTTTCACAAGATACATTTTGCTTTTTACAAAAAATTAAGAATGTTCGAACTCATTTTATACGCTGTCGGATTAGGAATCATGCTGAGTCTGGTCTTCATCGGACCCATTTTTTTCCTGCTGATAGAAACCAGTTTTACCAGAGGGCCTAGGCACGCTTTGGCATTGGATTTTGGCGTAGTTTCTGCCGATCTCCTCTGCATTATTGTCAGCTATTATGCCAGCGCCGATCTTGTAAATCTGATAGACAAACACCCGGGTTTTTACCGCATTTCCGCATTTCTCATTCTCATCTATGCCATTTATATGATTCTCTCAAGAACCAAAATGCACCTGGATGGCGAAGAAAAACTGATAGATCAGAACTACATCAAAACATTTCTCAACGGGTTTTTACTCAATCTGCTGAATATCGGTGTCGTACTTTTCTGGCTCGTGACGGTCGTTTCCGTCCGCAATGCCTATCCAAAAGTGGAAGATTTTATCCTTTACATCGGTATTGTAATTGGCACTTATCTGTTGATAGATCTGGCAAAAATAGTCCTTGCAAAGCAATTCCACGACAGGCTAAACCAGCGCGTTGCCAACAAAATCAGAAAAGGCGTCGGCTTTATCCTCGTGATTTTCAGCATCTTTATATTTATGCAAAGCTTCAAAAAATTCAATAAGTTCGAAGAAAAACTGGAAAAAGCAGAGAAGCAGCAGCCAAAGATCAAGTAGAATTTGGGCGCCTGTATCCGCCCTCCATTCCCGCTTTTTTGTGCCTTGGCTTTTCCCAGGCATACAAAAAGAGCTCCATTCAGGTCGGGGCGCGCTGCGCAAAGTTGAAGATTTGTCACCCATATGCGTCATCACAAAATTCCAATATTGTCATTCCGGAGGAATCAATACTGTTGAGATTCCTCCGGAATGACAAAACACTTTATAATCGCCTTTCGTTGACGAGTTTTACATCTTTGTAAATCTTACAATATTTTCGATAGTATAAAAAAAATCTTCGCGACCTTTGCGCTAAAATAAAACCAACACAAATGCAAAACACCATTTTCCCAAAATCCCTCAGAAAAGGAGACAAAATCGCCATCATTTCCCCCGCTGGTTCTGTGGAAGAAACACAATTGGAAAAAACCTTATCCCTAATCAAGAGCAAAGGTTACGAGCCCGTTTTAGGCGAAAATCTCTACACAAAATTCCAAAACGGCTATTCCTACGCCGGAACAGAAGAACAAAGAATTAAGGATATTAATTGGGCTTTAAACACCCCAGAGATTTCTGCAATCTGGGCTTCGCGAGGCGGTTATGGCTGTCAGCATCTGGTTCAGCATTTGGATTTGAAAGAATTCAGGAAAAATCCCAAATGGTACATCGGCTATTCTGACAATACCGTCATTCAAAGTTATCTGTTGAAAAAAGGATTTGCTTCCATCCACGGACAAACCATCAAAACTTCCAGCTTTGGCGTGACCGAAGAAAGTTATGATTTGACGTTCGATATTCTGAAAGGAAAATATCCAGATTATAAAATCAATTCCACAGAATACAATAGAGTAGGAGAGGCTTCCGGAATTTTGGTTGGCGGAAATCTTGCTTTGATTTATGCACTTTTGGGCACAAAATATTCGTTCGATTTTCAGGATAAGATCTTATTCATAGAAGACATTGGCGAGAATTTCTACGCTCTTGACAGAATGATAATGAGCCTGAAACTTGCCGGCGTTTTCAAAAAAATAAAAGGACTCATCGTTGGCGGAATGACCAATATGGGAAAAGAAGGCGAAAACCAATATTACGAAGAATCCTTTGATCCTTATGTCAATCAGCAGATTGCAAAGAGAGTTTCCAAGTACGATTTCCCAACAGTTTTCAATTTTCCAAACGGTCATATTTTCGACAACAGACCTTTGATCATCGGTTCAGAAATAACAATGAATATCTCCCGAAAAGTGACAGATATCCATTATAAATAACAATTTTAGTCTCTTGCTCCGGATTTGGTTGGATAATGTAGTTTTCCATCTTTATCAATTATAACTGGAGCAGAAGTATTGATTGAGTTAATTGGATATTTCCAAATCTCTCTGCCATCGCTTTCGTTGAATGCATAAATATGGTTGTAACCGCCGCCACCTGTGTAAACTGTGGAATTAACTGATATTGGCTCTGCGCTATTTGAATAGATTGTTTTTTGCCATCTTGTGTTTCCAGTCGATTTATCTAATACAGTGATATTTCCTGAACTCGAACTTGCAAAAACATAGTTTTCGTTGACATATGCGCTGGAAGAATAGTTGCCGGCATTATAACTTTGCCAAACGATACTTCCATTAGATGTATTTATTTTATAAAGAAAACTTCTGTCTGTGGTGTAAAGGTAACCGTCAGAAATAGTCGGAGATGAAGCTTCGCCGGAACTTCCCAATACACTTCTCCATATCAGTTGTCCAGAATCTTTATTAATCTTATAAATACTGCCATTTCTGTTACTTATATATAAATCATTTTCAACAATTGCACAGGAAGAAGAATTAAAAATATTACCGACAGAATATTTCCATTTCAAATTTCCATTAGTTTTATTTAATGCATATATGTTACCGTCATCACTTGCGAAATAGACTATTTCTCCGGAAACTTTAGGGCTGGAACTTACGTTAAAACCTGTAGTATATTTCCATTTAAGTTCTCCTGTTGTGGCATTCAAAGCATAAAAAATGTCATCATCACTACCGAAGAATACAGTATTATCTGAAACATAAACACTTGATTCGATACTGGAATTTGTTCTGTATTTCCACAGCAACCTTCCGTTAGAAGCGTTTAAAGCATACAAATAGTCATCTGTGCTTCCAACATACAAAACATTATCATTGAAGAAAGCTGTACTGTACTGAAAGCTTCCAGCTGGTGCTGAGAAGGACCATTTTAAAGTTCCTTTTTGGGAATCAAGGGCAAAATATCTATTAAATGCGCCAATAAACATTGTATTTTTTGGTCTCGCATATCGTACAACAGCAGTATATTTTTTTTCTTTACCTTCAGAATTAAAGACAGCAAATTGTACAGGATTAGAAAAGTCAAGGACAGAACCATTTTCAGGAACAATATGCTCACCGTTGTGCAAAATCTTTGTTTTGAGATTCGTTTTGGATTCTAGTGGAGGTAAGGTAACGAATATGGAATCCGAATTTATCTCAAAAGAAAATTCAGTCGGCTCGAAAGCTGTTCCATCTGCTTTTGTCAAAGTAAAAGTATTAATATCTGACAAAGGAGTTTCAATGTCATCATCGGAACAGTTGATAAATAAAAGTAAAAGAAAAACGGATAAAGTACAAGGTAAATTTAATTTCATAGTTTTGATTGTTATAAACACAAAATTAAACAAAATCTCTAAGAAATGGCGGACCACAACGACTTTGGAAAAATAGCAGAAGACCTTGCGGTCGATTTTTTGGTTAAGGCAAAATACAGGATTCTTGCCCGCAATTTCCGTTACCTCAAAGCGGAAGTGGACATCATCGCAGAATTCGAAAATCAAATTATCATAGTCGAAGTGAAGGCGCGCCATACCGATGCTTTTCTGGAACCTCAAGAAGCGGTTAACAAAAAGAAAATCAAACTGTTAATCTCAGCTGCCAATTATTATATCGAAGAAAATAATATTGATAAGGAAGTCCGTTTCGACATTATTTCTATCCTTCCCAACAAACAGAAAACTCTGGAAATCACCCATATTACGGATGCTTTCCAAAGTTTTGAAATATGATTTTTCAGACAAAATGATAATAGACGAATAGATGATATACATTGATTGTAAAATCTATTCTGTATCATCCTATTGTCTTAAGAGTCTCATTTATTTGATTTCAACACAGCCTACACGTCCGCCTGCATTTCCGGTTGGCTGCGTGTGGAAATCATCTACGCCGGCGTGGATTACGATGGCTTTTCCGATGATATTCTTGGAAGGATCATCGCAGCCCAGACACCATTTGTCTGTATTGAAAACCAGTCTGGCAGTGCCTTCTTTGTTGGCTTCCAGGTTTCCGATGTCGCCCATATGAAAGTGTTCTGTATCCCATTTTCCGTGTTCGTCTTTTTCGGGATTCCAATGGCCGCCGGCAGAAGAAGCATCTGTAGCACTGCAGTTTCCAAACTCATGAATGTGAACGGCGTGCAGTCCCGGTGTCAGTTTGAACACACTGAGGTCCATTTCAACCTTTCCTTTTTTCTGTATAAAAGTCGCAGTTCCCTGTGTCAGAGTTTTAGATTTCGGACGTATTACATACTGTTTTGTCGCTGTTTTGCAGGAAGCTAATGCAAGTCCGCCGATGAGTAATAAGGCAATGTTTTTCATAGTTGATGGGTTGAATATTTAAGATTTAAAGTTAACAATTTTAAATTCAACGCCATAAGAAAATGTTTTACGTGAAACATCTGCAGTTCAGCAGGAGAAAGTGACCGTTCGGTCAGAATTTGTTTTCAGATCCACACGGCTGAGATACCTTTGGATCAAATTAAACTATATGAACATTCACAGCAGGATCCTCAGCCTATTATCGTTATTAATCAGTTTCAGCCTTTGGTCACAGATCAGCATTTCCGGAAAGGTCACTTTTAAAAATAAAGCGCTGAAAGATGTAAACGTCACCCTGAAAGATACTTATGATGGCGCAACTACCGATGAAGACGGAAATTACTCTTTTACCACCACAGAATCCGGTGATAAGACCTTGGTATTTGCCGGCACTAATTATGAGGAAGTAGAGATTCCTGTAAAACTGGAAGGAAAGGATATGGTGATCCCCGCCAGTCTCAAAGCTGAGATCAATGAAATCAATGCGGTAGTAATCACTGCGGGAAGTATAGAAGCAAGTGATAAAAAGAGAGCTGCCACATTGCTTACGCCGCTTGATATTTACACAACGGCTGGCGCCAACGGCCAGATTTCTTCTGCATTGGGCTATCTTCCCGGTGTTCAGAAGGTAGGTGAGACTGAGGGACTGTTCGTAAGAGGCGGTACGGGAGCAGAGACCAAAATCTTTATGGATGGGAATCTGGTGAACAATTATTTTACCAATTCGGTTCCGGGTGTGGCCGGGAGAGACCGTTTCAATACGTCTTTATTTAAAGGAAATATTTTTTCAAGTGGTGGCTATTCAGCAATTTACGGTCAGGCTTTGTCTTCCGTTTTGATTCTGGAAAGTGTGGATCTGCCGGAGACTACGTCATTTGATTTCGGTGTTTCACCTATTTTCCTTAATGCCAATTACCAGAAACTTAACAAAGAAAAAAATGCTTCCTGGGGTATTTCCGGCAGCTATTCCAATCTTGGATTGATGGGAAAACTGCTGGACTTCAATACGGATTTTGAAAAGTACCCGCGCAGTTACAGCTTTGACGGCAATTTTAGAATCAAAACAAAAAGAGGCGGTTTTATCAAATATTACGGAAGTACAGATGCCAATGAGCTGGCCGTAGATTCTCAAAGCAATGATCCCGGGTTTGACAGAAATCGGGTCAGCCTCAAGGGCAGAAATATGTATCATAACCTGTCGTACAGAGAGAAAGTGGGAAAATACCTCATCAATATCGGGACGTCTTACACCTACAATTCCAATGATCTTGATTTTGCAAGCATCACCACTGACGGAGAGGCGTCTCTGACAAAGATCAGCAGTCAGTCCAATTATATCAACGGTAAACTGGTCGTAGAAAGAAAAGTGGGCAGGAATACTGTGCGGGGAGGATTTGAACTCAATAATGCGAGTGAAAATACCAATTTCGGTTTTTACGAAAAAGATTACAAAGACCTGATCTCGTCTGCTTTTGCAGAGACAGATTTGATTTTCACTAATGATCTTTCGGCGAAGATAGGTGCAAGAGCAGAACATTCGTCCTATCTGGGCAAATGGAATTTCTCACCCAGAGCAGCTTTGGCGTACAGGATTTCCAAACAGTGGACCACTTCTCTGGCTTACGGAATGTTTTACCAGAATCCGGAAAGCAAATATCTGATCTCCAACAATTTTGATTTTCAGAGAGCAGACCATTACATTTTTCAGATTCAGAAAAATGCAGATGGCAGGAATTTGAGATTCGAGGCTTTTTACAAGAATTATGATAAACTCATCAAAACATCTTCTGCATCTGCCGGGAGTTCTACTTCGCCCAGCAACCAGTACACGCAGTTTGCAGATAACAGCAATGGCAAAGGATACGCAAAAGGGATCGAGCTGTTCTGGAGAGACAAAAAGACCTTCAAAAGCATCGATTACTGGCTGACCTATTCCTATCTGGATTCTAAAAGAGACTTCTTAAACTACCCGGTTAGTTTGGCTCCCAGTTTCGCTTCGAAACATACCTTCAATGCGGTGGCGAAGAAGTTTGTGATGGATTGGAAAACAGGATTCAACCTATCTTACACCTATTCCAAAGGGCGCCCGTATTACGATATCGTTTCCAGAGACGGGGAAAATATGGTCAGAAACGAAGGCAAACTGAAAGATTACAGCGGCCTCAATTTCAGTGTCAATTATGTGCCGAGTATCGGTAAAAAAGATTCTAAATCATTTACAGTATTCGTTTTGAGCATCAACAATGTTTTGGGAAACAAAAACGTCTATGGCTACAATTATTCTGCAGACGGCAGCAGCAGGAGCGCAGTGAGACCGCCTGTGAACACCTTTGTCTTTGTAGGCGTCTTCATCAGTTTCGGAGTAGATAAGACGGATGATGCGATTAATAATAATTTGTAACCATTCAGTCATCAAAAGTGACGGTTCGGCCGAATAAAATTTAAACAGACCGTTGGTCACTATATCTTTGAATCAGAAATTAAAACAAACAATTAAATATACTACTATGAAAAAATTAATTTTAACATTCAGTCTTTCTTTATTGGGTTTCACAGCCTTTGCCCAAACTGCTTACGACAAAGCAATGACAGAGAAAATCGGTAAAATAATGGATCATAAAACGCCGGAAGAATTCACAGCCATGGCCAATGATTTTGACAGGATTGGCACCAAGGAAAACACGCAGTGGCTGCCGTACTACTACGCCGCTTTTGCCACCATCCAGAAAGGACGATTGATGATGAAAACGGGTAAAACTGCAGAATTGGATCCTGTTGCGGCACAGGCAGATCAATACATTGCCAAGGCAGAAGCACTCAGCCCAAACAATGCCGAGATCTATATTCTCAAAAAAATAACAAGCGGATTGAGAATGATGGTAGATCCGATGTCCAGATATATGCAGGAATCTCCGATAGCACAAGGCGCGCTGGCAAAAGCCCAAGAATTGGATCCTGAAAATCCAATAATTACGGTTCTTTTGGCAGAAGACGCCTATTTCACACCGGAACAATTTGGCGGCAGCAAAACAAAAGGTATAGAACTGTTCAACAAATCACTGGAACAATTCAAACTGTACAAACCAAAAACGGCATTGGCTCCCAATTGGGGCAAAGAAGAAGCTGAATATTTTCTCAGCCAGAAATAAAACACAAAAACAATTATATTTTTCAATCAATCCTTCGTCATCTGGCGGAGGAATTTTTTTAAATCCAAAAGGCTGGATCGAACGATAATTTGTGTTTTCGTCCAATCATCTTGTTTTAATGAAATACAAATTGTGTTTTAGTTTAAACAGGTAGATTAAAGAAAAAACAAGTTGAGTTTTGGTTTAATTGAGTTGCGGGAAGCAAAAACATTTTGTGTTTCAGTCCAAACAGGTGGTTTAGAGAAACAATAAGTTGAGTTTTGGTTTAATCGGGTTGCGGGAAACCAAACAACACTGGCGGCAGAGTTCGGAAGTTTTATTTTTTTGTATTTTTGAGAAAACCTTTATCAATGAATATCAAACCGGTATTATTAACAGCTGGAGTCCTATTTTCAGCGGCAATTTATTCTCAAAAAATGACTTATCCCAAGGCGCAGAAAGGAACCCAGACAGACTACTATTTCGGAACTCAGGTTGCAGATCCTTACCGCGATCTTGAAAACGATTCCGAAGCGACTAAAAAATGGGTAGACGAAGAGGTGGCTTACAGTCAGAATTACCTTTCGAAAATCCCATTCAGAGATCAGATCAAAGATCAGCTGAGAACCATCTGGAACTACGAAAAAATCTCGGCACCGTTCAAAGAGGGCGATTATACTTATTATTACAAAAACAACGGTCTGCAGGCACAGTCTGTCCTTTACAGAACCGGACTCAGGACTAAAAATATTGAGGTTTTCCTGGATCCAAATCTATTCTCGGACAAGGGAACAACCTCACTTTCCAATCTTTCATTCAACAAAAAAGGAAATCTGGCAGCCTATTCTATCTCAGAAGGCGGCAGCGACTGGAACAAGATTATCATCATCGATGCTATCTCCAAAAAGCAGATCGACGAAACCATCGTGGATGTCAAATTCAGCGGGATTTCCTGGAAAGGTGACGAAGGATTCTACTACTCAAGTTATGACAAACCGAAGGAAGGCACCGTTTTATCTGGGATGACCGATAAGCACAAGGTTTATTACCATAAATTAGGGACTAAGCAGTCTGAAGATCAATTGATTTTCGGTGGCGAAAAGACGCCTAGAAGATACCTTTCTGCAGGCGTTTCGGAAGATCAGAGATTCCTGATTATTTCCGGAGCCAACGCGACCAACGGCAACGAATTGTACGTTAAAGATTTGAAAAATGGCGGCGATTTTGTTCAGATTAATAAAGGTTTTGACATCAATGCCGATATTGTGGACACACAGGGCGACGAGCTTTTCATCTTCACAGACAAAGATGCGCCGAATATGCGTCTGGTAAAAGTGAGCATCAAAAATCCAAGTCCTGAAAACTGGAAAGATGTGATCCCGGAGACGGAGAATGTACTGGGAATTACCAGTGGTGGCGGCTATTTCTTCGCAACGTATATGAAGGATGCGATTGACATTGTAAAGCAATTTGATAAAACGGGAAAACTCATCAGAGAAATTGCATTGCCCGGAAAAGGGAATATTTCAGGATTTGGAGGGAAGGAAAAAGAGAAAGATATCTATTATTCTTTCACCAATTATATCACGCCGGGCACGACTTACAAGTTTAATGTAGACAGCGGGAAATCGGAAGTTTATCAGAAACCCGAAGTGAAATTCAGTCCGGAAAATTATGTCTCAGAGCAGGTTTTCTATACTTCAAAAGACGGAACCAAAATTCCGATGATGATCAATTATAAAAAAGGAACCAAGCTGGACGGTAAAAACCCAACCATTCTATATTCTTACGGCGGTTTCAATATCAGTTTGCAGCCAGCATTTTCTGTTGTGAATGCCATCTGGATGGAAAACGGCGGCATCTACGCAGTACCAAACATCCGTGGCGGTGGCGAATATGGCAAGAAATGGCACGATGCGGGTACAAAACAACAAAAGAAAAACGTGTTTGAAGACTTCATCGCAGCCGGAGAATATCTGCAGTCGAAAGGCTACACTTCGAAGGAATATATGGCGCTTTCCGGCCGCTCCAACGGTGGACTTTTGGTTGGCGCCACAATGACGATGCGACCAGACTTAGCCAAAGTAGCTTTCCCGGGCGTGGGCGTTTTGGATATGCTGAGGTATAACAAATTTACGGCTGGCGCTGGTTGGTCCTACGACTACGGAACTGCTGAGGACAGCAAAGAAATGTTTGATTATCTGAAGTCTTATTCGCCCGTTCACCAGGTGAAAGCAGGAACGTGCTATCCTTCGACGATGATCATCACCAGTGATCACGATGACAGAGTAGTGCCGGCGCATTCTTTCAAATTTGGGGCAGAACTGCAGGAGAAACAGGCTTGCAGCAATCCGGTTTTACTAAGGATCGAGAAAAATGCAGGTCACGGCGCAGGACGATCTACAGAACAGGTGATTGGCGAAAATGCTGACTTATTGAGTTTTGCTTTGTTTGAAATGGGAATTAAAGCTTTGAAGAAGTAATAAAGTTCATTAATTGAACCATAAATCCCGGAAATTGTTCCGGGATTTTTGTTTTGGACAAGATTTTGATAAATTGCAATTCATAACCTTAAAAATTATTAATGATGAAAACAAATTTCACAATCATCGGACTGGTTGCAATCTCTCTTATGGCCTGCAAGAAGAACGAAGACAGCAAAATGATGAAGCAGACCTACGCGACCGATTCTGCCACAGCAGGCACAAATAATGTTGTCGACAGCACTTCAGCAAATACAACATCCGGAGACCAGATGCCACAAATATCCTACGCGTACAAAGCCACAGACGGAAGCCGTGCAAAAGCCACCTTTGACAACAACGGCAAATCTAAAACCGTCACCCTGGAAGCTAATAATATGAAGTATGTTCTGGATTTCAAAAAAGCAACCGCAACAGGTGAACTTTACGAGAGGAACAGTATTTCTGCTGAAACTACGCCAGATTCTCTATTTATTTCGCAGGGAAATCAGGTGATTCATTTGGGGAAGGAGAAGTAAACGACGGACTTTAAAAATTATAAAATCCCGGCAATTAATTGTCGGGATTTTATAATTTTAAGTTGAATCGTCAGTCTGAGACTGGTGAAGAGCTATATTTTCGAAAGCAAATTCCTGAAACTTGTTTTCTCATCAATGATTCTTCTCAAATCAGCAACAGGAACTCTCTCCTGCTTCATTGTGTCTCTGTCTCTGATGGTTACGGTATTATCTACCAAACTGTCGTGATCGATGGTGATACAAAGTGGCGTTCCAATGGCATCCTGTCTTCTGTAACGTTTCCCGATGGCATCTTTTTCTTCATAAAACAGGTTGAAATCATACTTCAAATCGTTGAAGATCGTTTCAGCATATTCTGCCAAACCATCTTTTTTCATCAACGGAAGAATTGCTGCTTTTACCGGCGCCAAAGCTGGTGGCAAACTTAGAACGGTTCTTTCAGAGCCATCTTCTAAAACTTCATCCTTAAGACAAGTAGAGAACAAAGCAAGGAACAATCTGTCCAAACCAACCGAAGTTTCTACAACGTAAGGCACATAATTCTCATTTCTTTCCGGATCAAAATACTGTAATTTTCTTCCTGAGAAAGTTTCGTGAGCCTTCAAATCAAAATCCGTTCTGGAGTGAATTCCTTCCAGTTCTTTGAAACCGAATGGGAAATTAAACTCAATATCCGCCGCCGCATTGGCATAATGTGCCAATTTCTCGTGGTCGTGGAAACGGTAATTTTCTGAACCTAATCCAAGAGCCAAATGCCAGTTAAGACGCTTCGTTTTCCATTGTTCGTAGAATTCCAATTCTGTTCCGGGTGCTACAAAATATTGCATTTCCATTTGCTCAAATTCTCTCATTCGGAAGATAAATTGTCTTGCAACAATCTCATTTCTAAATGCTTTTCCAATCTGCGCAATTCCAAAAGGTAATTTATGACGGGAAGTTTTCTGAACATTCAGATAATTCACAAAAATCCCCTGAGCCGTTTCCGGTCTCAGATATAGATCTGTTGCATTTTCCGAAGCTGCACCCAATTTTGTCCCAAACATCAGGTTGAATTGTCGCACTTCCGTCCAGTTTTTAGAACCTGTATCGGGATCAGCAATTTCCAATTCTTCGATCAGAGATTTTACATCAGCAAGATCTTCGTTTTGAAGGGATTTGCCAAGTCGAGACAGAATTGAAGCCCTCTTTTCACGATATTCCAAAACTTTCGGATTCGTAGCCTCAAACTCAGCTTTATCGAAAGCATCACCAAAACGTTTGGCCGCTTTTTCTATCTCTTTATTTTCTTTATCCTCAATTTTCGCGCAATAATCCTCGATCAAAACATCCGCACGGAATCTTTTTTTAGAATCCTTGTTGTCGATCAAGGGATCGTTGAACGCGTCCACGTGTCCGGAAGCTTTCCAGATCGTTGGGTGCATAAAGATGGCAGAGTCGATGCCCACGATGTTTTCGTTCAGCTGAACCATCGCTTTCCACCAGTATTGTTTGATGTTGTTTTTCAGTTCCGCACCGTTTTGTCCGTAATCGTAGATCGCAGAAAGTCCGTCATAGATCTCAGAACTTGGGAAAATAAAACCATATTCCTTTGCGTGAGAAATCACTTTCTTGAAAACATCTTCTTGCTTTGCCATATTTTAGTTGAATTGAAGTGCAAAAATAAGGAAAATTTAGGTAAAATTTAACAAGACATTTTGGAGCCGGGAACCTGCTTTCCACTATATCTTTTTTGCCTCACGTTTTGTCTGGCTGAGGTTCGGTACGCCAAGCAAAAAAGGATGCCGCTGCGATCAGGACTGGTTACATTTCGGCATCAAAAAGAAAGCTTTGTCAATATTCAGATTTGACAAAGCTTTTTATTTTAATTGAAAATCACTAGAAATTATAGCTGAAGGCAAAACCGTTGCCGGCAGTTTCCAATCTGAAATAGGGCTTAAAAGCAGTGGTTTCGCCATTTTCTATCGCGATTGCTTTTTTTGCATTTTTATGGGCAGCCACTGCAAACGGGATTCCAATTCCTACGATTCCGGCGCCAATTCCCACAAGAGCCCATGCGCCGCCTTTGTCCTGTTTTACGGTCTGCACACTGTTGTTGATCATCACTTTTGTCTCTCCGCCGCTCAGCGCCCTGGCAATCCCGAAGCCCATAAAAGCACCGCCAACACCTCCGAAAATACTTCCAACCGTGTTGTTTGTCCGCGACTTTTTGAAATATTGCTGCGCTTCAGGATTTACCAAAACACTTTTGTAATCGGATAGTTTATAACTCACGCCGTCCTTCACAAGCTTATTTTTATCCAGGCTGACCTGCGAAAAATGAAGCTGAGAGAAAAGAACTGCAGCTACTAAAATTGATGTTTTCATAAATTATTATTTTCCGCAAAAATAGAAAATTAAACTAATGATTGCCTAAAGCTTTTCATCCAGATCTTTTTCAATCCATTCCAACGAATCAATCACCTTTGAGATTTTCGCATTCTGCTTTTTGATTTGTCTTGGTCTCAGGAAAAACCATGCAATGGCCAGCCAGATGAAAGTTAATCCGTAAGCCAGAATAGCTCCTAAAGTTGACATTCTCATCGCAAATTCATAAAAATAAAAGGCAAAACCAGTAGTCAATAAAACATAATAAATACTGATGCCCTTCGTCTGCATGTAAATCTGCTGATGCTGCAGTTTTTTCAGAGAAGCCAGATATTCCTGATTTGTTATCGACGGATTTATTTTCCTGATCACATTGATATTCTGAGAAGATAAATAAATATACATAGCCAACGCAATCAGAATCAGGATAATTCCTAAAGTGGTGGTAAACATCTTAAAATCAATCATATTCCAAATAAAGATAATCATCACAGCTGTGACAGAAAGACTGAGTATATGACAAATCCAAAACCGCAATTGTTTCTTTTTGTACTTGTCAGCGCCGGATTTTATTTCTTGTATATTAGGAATATCCGCATTTTTCTTATTCCAGATATCCTGGAAATTGATATTATCTGTTTGCATAATTCTTAAATTTTTCAGTTAATTTTTCTTTAATCCTGTGTATTTTGACTCTTACGTTGGCCGGCGATATTCCTACGACTTCAGCAATTTGTGCCTGTTTCATCTCTTCAAGTTCCAGAGAAATGATGATTCTTTCCAGTTCCGGCAGTTCCGAGATGCATTGATAAAGGAAATCTGTCATTTTATCCTGCTCCAGCTTGTTGTCTTTTTCCGAGCTGTCTTTGATCTGAAAAGGCAATTCACTTTTCGGCATTCGTTTTTCAATATTAATCTGCCTTAGACAAATATTGGTTGCAATCCTGTAAATCCAGGTTCCAACTGCTGCTTCCTGCCGGAATTTTGGCAATTGCTGGAAGACCGCGACGAAGGTCTCCTGACAAAGGTCTTTTGCTGCATCATCGTCATTCACATAACCCATGCAAAGCCGGAAGATGCGTTTCCAGTAATCGTTATAAATGTCTTCGAAGTTTAAAACCTGCATTGACTTATTTTAGAATTTAGAGAACATTCAACCAAAAATGTTACAATCAGAGTGAAGATAAAATCTTTTTATTAGTATTAAAGAATTAATGATGGTGAGATTTTCTACTTTTGCCCAATGCTGGAAATTCTTTATCAGGACGACTACCTTATTGCGATCAACAAGCCGAGTGGGCTTTTGGTTTATAAGTCTTATTATGCCGGCCCGGCAGATGAATATGCGGTGGAGAAATTAGCAAATCAAATTGGAAGAAAGGTTCATCTTGTGCATCGCTTAGACCGAAAAACTTCGGGCGTTTTACTGTTTGCTTTCGATAAAGAAACGCTTAAATTACTGAGCAACCAGTTTATGAACCGCGAAGTTGAAAAGAAATATCTGACAATTCTGCGTGGCTGGACAAAAGAGGAAGACACCAGTGATTACGAGTTGACCAATGAAAATGAAATCGTTCAAAACGCAATAACATATTATCGTCGTCTGCAAATTTCCGAAATTGAGTTACCATTTCTAAAACATCCCACTTCCCGTTATTCTTTGGTAGAAGCGATTCCCGAAACAGGCAGGTTTCATCAGCTAAGAAAGCATTTCAAACATATTTTGCATCCCATTTTAGGTTGCCGGAAATACGGCTGCAACAAGCAGAATAAGTTGTGGCTGCATACTTTCAATATATCTGCAATGCCTTTGCATTCTCACCAGCTCAATTTTAAACATCCCATTACCAATCAAGACATTTCCATCAATGCAAGTCTGAATGTGAATCCTGGTTTTTTACAAATAGGAAAGGTTTTATGCTTTGATTTTGAGGCCTATATTTAGTTTTTTTAAGCCTGATAGAAACAAAAAAAAGCGTCCCAAGATGTTGAGACGCTTTGGAATTATGAAGAATAAGATTTATTTTTTGATGATCTTTTTGCTCACAATGCTGTTATCAGAAGTCACAATTCTAAGCACGTAAACGCCTTTTGGAAGATGAGAAACATTGATTTCAGTGTTGTTGCTTTCCAATAATTTCTTGCCATTCATATCGTAAAGAGTAGCAGACTTCAGATTTTTGCTGTCAATGTGAACAACATCCACGGTGGGATTCGGATAAACCAAAACGCTGGCTTTCTCAGCTGAAACTTCACCGTTTGCCAGAATTTCCAGATTCAGATTATATCCCAAAAGACCTAGATCTGTTGACGCAATGTAGATATAAGCCTTCTTGTCCGAGAAGTCGATGGCCACAGAACCACTTTCGGTTTCCAAAAGATCAGTTCTGGCGATTGTTTTCCAGTTGGTACCATTATCAACAGAATAATGAATGTTGAAAATATCGTTTTGACTCGTGTAAGTTGCAGCGACAAGAACCCCGGAATTCACGTCAGAATAGGCTACTTTGTTGGCTACAAATTGTGAAACCAGATTCCAGGTCAGGCCTTTGTCATTAGAAACAAAAACGCCGGATGAGGTTCCCAATGCCAATTGGTTCAGATTTTTTGGATTTTGAACAATATCAAAGATGGCAGTATCAAAAGTGACATCGTCTCCAATGGTCACCGGTGTCCAGGCATTTCCGCCATCAGTAGTTTTATAAACTTCAGAACCAATCAGGATGAAAAATTCATCAGAGATATTGTTGGGATGAAGGATTTTATAAACCGTATTCTGGGATGGCAAAGAAATATTGGTCACAATAATATTATTCATATCATTGAAGTTGATCTTGTTTAATTCACCTTGGCCCCAATTGGCAAAAGTAGTCCAAACCTGATTGGTAACCTGCGGGTCTGTCACAATGCCGGTAAGCTGACTTGTAAAAGTGCTCAGGATCTGACTGTAATTGGCACCAAAATCATCACTCACAGAAAGGCTGGATCCTGAAAGCGAACCGTTGAAAGTGTAAATGCGGCCTTCTTTTTTGGAATCCGGAATGTAGACCGGACCAGCGTTTTGACTTACGATGTTAAGCGGACGGATGTTGTGAGCCATTTCGCTGTTGTCGGAAAGATTTCTGTGAACCAATCCATTCTGAACATTGTAATACAGGTGCTTTGCAGTTGCATTTTCATAAAAACCAACACCTCCTGTAGAACTGTAAAATGGCGTTTGGATCTGTGTCAATGTAGTACCATTGTCCGAAGAAAACAAGGGTTTGTAGTTGGCCGTGATAAAAAGTTCGCCCGCTTTGAAAGGGTTGAAACTCGCCTTGATGCCGTAGTAATAGCTGTCCGTATTGTCGTACGGATATTCCACACTTTGCCAGGTGTTTCCACCATCTTTTGTGGAGATTATTTCATCTTCTTCCAAGACTATAACGTGGTTGGTATCGTTCGGATCAAACTGGATATCAACAATGTCATTCAGAATTCCGTTGGTCCCAAAAGTGATATTCTTGTCTTCCCAAGTCACGCCGCTGTCTGCGCTGTGATAAAGCTTTTCTGGAGCCTGCCCAAAACTGATGCCTGTCCCGGCATAGATGTCATTGGGATTATTCGGATTGAATTCCAAAGTGCTGAGTACACTTCCGGCAAGTTTATCAGTAAAGTTATCGCCGCCGTCCGTCGAGATTTTAATTCCGCCATAGACGCCTTCGCTTCCGTTTCCGTTGGCAATGTAGATTTTATTTTTATCCGCTGGTCCAAAAGCTACATAACTTGTAATGATGTTGTTGTTATCAGGAGAGTAGTATACTTCCTTCCAGCTCTCGCCACCATCAGTGGTAGTGTAAACTCTGTTTGCGGTTCCGAATCCGAAAGGAAACTGAGAACTTGCTATCAGTGTATTTTGATCACTCCCAAAAAAATTGTAGGCACTGAAATAGGGTACTTCATCCTGATTGGGCAGCGAATAGGTTTTGCTGATGGTTCTGGTCGCAATATCCAAAATATGCAAAGTTCCGACCCCATTTTGGATGGTAGTAAAAGAAAGGAAAGTGCCGTCCTTGCTGATATTTAATTTTGAAATGCTGATTCCGCCTCCAGACTCTGGCAACGCATAAAAAACCTGCCAGGTATTTCCGTTGTCTTTTGAAACTACAATGTGGCTTGTGATCGTGATGGCGTAGACGGTATTCTGCTCCTTCAAACTATAAGTAAGGTCGAAGATTCTGCCAAATTCATTGTTGCTAAGAACTTCTGTCTGCGCGTTGGCAGTGCCTGAGAAAAGAACGAACAGAAGACCAGCTAAAAAAGTAATTTTTTTCATAAGTAGATTTTATTGTTAATGACCTTATGCAACCGCATATTCTTTGTCAAAATCTGAGTTCAGAAGAAATGCGGCTGCATAAATCTAATTTTATTCTCAAATGTTGTGATTAAAATTAGCAACGCAAAAAAATAGCTCGGAAATAGTAGGACAACAGGCCGGAAATAATGTGACAAATCTGCTAAATACCTGTAATATAGTTGTATAGATCTATATTGTCGTCCTGATTCATTTTCTTGATAATTCGCTCTTTTCTCTTGCGGCAGGCTTCTGTGGTGATGCTGAGAAGAGAAGAAATCTCCTTTATAGAAAGGTTCATATAAACGTAAGAAAGAAAACGGAGATCATTGGAATTAAGATCAGGATGGAGCATTTTCAGTTTGGATATAAAACCCTGATTCACCTCTTCAAAATGAATGAAAAAGCCTTCTTCCTCCCTGCTTTGTCTCTGAAAAATCTTGAGTTGTTTGATGATGTTGCTGACGTCCTTGTTCTCCAAATCGTCTGTCTGCCGAGACAGCGTCTTTACCAGATCATCTATCAGTTCTATTTTTGTTGAGATCTGCACTGCTTTCGTCGTCAGTTTACGGTTTTTGGCTTCAATCTCATTTTTGTATTTCTCCTCTTCCAGCAGCGCTAAAACTTCCTTTTCTTTTAACTGATTTTCAAGTATTTCCTTATTCTTTTTCTCCTGTTCCAGTTCCAGTTTTGTGATCTCGGCGTTGCTCTGCTCAATAATTTTCTGCTGTTTATTTTTCACCATACTGTTTCTCAAAGCCCAAATCACAATGATAATGACAAAGATGGCGAGCAAAATGCCTTTGATGAAAAATGACCGTTCGGTAGAGAGTTTTTCCTGGCTTTCCGCAAGGTCTTTTTGAGAATTCTGAAGTTCAAACTTGATTTTGCTGTTCTCAAAAAGCTGCCCGTTTTTGATCTTATTTACAGAATCTTTGACCGCCATCACAGAATCTTTGTAAGAAACCGCAAGCTCAATGTTATTTGATTTCTTGTAAAGACCGCTGAATTTTTCGAAGATATTCTCCTTAAAATCATAGCTCAGATTGCTTTTTTCCGAAAGTCTGAGATAATGAAAAGCCTTCGGGAGATTTTTTCTTTCTTCGGCAATAGCTGAAAGATTATAAAAAATCTGTGTTTTGTGTTCAGAATGTTCCACGCCGTCCAGTTTTGGGAGCAGCTCGGCAGAGATCTTTTCAGCCTCATCATACCGCTTCATATTGACCAGAGTTTCCACCAGCGTAGAACGTGCCAGAAGGTAATAAGGAGAATCTGCAGTGAGTTTTAATGCTTCGTCGATGTATTTTTTCGCGGTTGGATAATCCTTTTTAACATTATATACGATAGCAAGATTAATCGCATACAAACCCTTGGAAACGTTGTTGTTAACCTTTTCTGCAAGTTCATACGCCTTCAGAAAATAATCCCGTGCTTTGTCGTGCTTCTGATCGCGGGAATACAGAATGGCAATATTGTTGAGCACTGTCATTTCAGACTTTTCGTCGAGATGAGCAACTGCTATTTTGTACGCATCCAGATAATTGTTGAGCGCTTCGCCAAAATCCAGCCGCATGTAATAATTAGCGCCTATATTGTTGGTGGCCAGAAATTCTTCGCGGTACCATTTGTTTTCTTTAGCAATTTTCCTCGTCCTGGAAAGGATTTGTAGCGATTTGGCGTAGTCCTTTTTGTTCATCGCTTCCACACCTTCAATGATCATTGTCTCGCACTCTTTCTGCGTCACAGCAGAAATCTGAAATGAAAGGAGGAAGAAAATCAGGCAGAATACATTTTTATAAAAGAACCTTGGAATCATTTACTTTTTTGCTAAAAACAAGTAAAGATAACAAGATTTCTACTAAAGTTTTTTTTTAATTGAGACGATTGCTAAGAATATCAGATTATCCTTATCAATAATTTAACAGCGTTACAGCACTCTTTACAACACTTTTAAATTGACTTCAAATTAACGGTTATCGATTTTATTTGGAGGATATTGAGGCACATATTCATTTCAATACCTTAAATTTGTAAAACTTTTCTCCGATGTACAAACGCATTATCCGACCGATTCTCTTCAAATTTGATCCCGAAGAAGTCCATCACTTTACCTTTTCTGCACTAAAGAATTTCGGCTTTCTGGCCAAATTATTCCTACCAAAACCCATTGAAGATAAACGGCTGGAACGTGAAGTTTTTGGATTGAAGTTCAAAAATCCTGTCGGCTTAGCTGCGGGATTTGATAAAGACGCAAAACTCTTCAATGAGCTTTCCGACCTAGGATTTGGATTTATAGAAATTGGAACTCTCACCCCAAAACCGCAGCCTGGAAATGAGAAAAAAAGACTTTTCAGACTGAAAGAAGACTCCGCGATTATCAACAGAATGGGTTTCAATAATGGTGGCGTTGACGAAGCCATTGAAAGGTTGAAAAAAAATAAAAACGTTCTCATCGGCGGAAACATCGGGAAGAATAAAGTGACGTCAAATGAGGAAGCTGTCAGCGATTACAAAATCTGTTTCGAAAAATTGTTTCCTTATGTTGATTATTTCGTTGTGAATGTCAGCTCGCCAAATACGCCAAATCTACGGGAACTTCAGGACAAGAAACCGTTAACGGAATTATTGTCTACGCTTCAGAATCTCAATCTAAAAAAGCCAAAACAAAAGCCAATCCTTCTGAAAATTGCGCCGGATCTCACGGATGAGCAACTTTTAGATATTATTGATATTATTAAGGAAACTCAGATTGCCGGCGTAATCGCGACGAACACAACTTTATCAAGAGAAAATTTAACTGCAGAAAGCAAAACCGAAACGGGCGGACTTTCCGGAAAACCTCTGACAAAACGTTCGACAGAAGTCATTAGATTTTTATCCGAAAAAAGTGGAAAAGCATTCCCAATCATCGGTGTTGGCGGCATTCATTCGGCTCAAGATGCTATCGAAAAACTGGATGCCGGCGCAAGCTTGGTTCAGCTTTACACAGGATTTATCTACGAAGGCCCGGAGTTGATTAATGAAATCAATCGGGAGATTTTGAAGAAATACTGAGCTGCAAAAGTTCTGTTTTTTTGATACTATCGATGTAATAAAACATAGGCTACGATTGTTTTAATTAAAAAAACAGTTAAAAATTAATACAAATGACGAAATGCCTTTTACTTTTTTCTCTTCTCATTTCAACCGTTTTCTTTGCTCAGCAAAATTTTAAGATTGATGGGATTATCATTAATTCAAACCAAGAAAAAGTCTCATTGCCGGTTGTTGTTTATTTGCTTGATGCTGAAAATCAATTGGTAAAAACGACAATCGCACAGGATTCTAAATTTCAATTTGACCAATTGACTTCAGGAACTTATCATATTCAGTTGTCGTCAGATGATGTAGTTCAAAACGAAAAACCATTTAATCTGGAAAAAAATCTGGCGTTAAAAATCATTTTTGAACCCAAAAGTTCGCAGATTGAAGAAGTGAAACTGGTCGCTAAGAAAAAGATTTTCAAAGTTGAAAATGGAAATATTACACTCGACGTCGCGAATTCTCCCTTAAACACTTTACCAACTTCAACCGATTTGTTATCAAAATTACCTTTTGTAATGATAGACGCAAACGGCGAAGGATTATCATTCGTTGGAAAAGGAAAACCTTTGCTATATGTTGATAACCAAAGAGTTGATTTTGCAATGTTGTCTGCAATAGCAGTAGACGATATCAAATCTGTAGAAATCATCAGAAATCCTTCTGTCAAATACGAATCGGAAGGAAAAGCGGTCATAAAAGTCAATCTCAAGAAAAGCAGAAAAGACGGGTCCCAACTCAGCATTTCCGAAACAGCGACTTTTCAGAAACGCTTCAGCAATTACTTTGCAGTCAATTTTCAGCAAAAGAAAAACAGAACCGAATGGAAGCTGAATGGGGCTTACAACCAGATCGACCATTGGGAAAGCAACGGTTTCGACTATTCCGTTCCGGCTAAAAACATCAGTTCTGATTATATCATAAAATCGATTACGAAACGGCCACAAACTATTTTTGGGGCCAGCTTATATCAGGAGCTGAATGATGATGGCGATTATATTACTGTGACTTTAAATAGTAATTTCCGACCGGACAAAGGATATAATAATACCGATACTTTTTATTCTGAAAACGGAAATTCTGATGTTATCAAAACGCTGAATCAGCAAGACAGCAGGCGGGCGACCATCAATTCTATTTTTAATTATAAAAAGAAAATAACAGAATTAGATGCAGAGATTTTGACCGGATTTCAGTTCAAACGGGAAAGCAAAAATGTAGATTACAGTTTTTTCAATGATACCAATAATTCTGGTTATGAGTTCAATCAATTTCGAGTTCAGCGATATTCCGGGAATGTGTATTCCGGAAGAATTGATATTGAAAAAAAATTGAGTGAAAAATACAAATTGGAATTAGGCGGAAGCTTCACGAAAGCGGAAACCAGAAACGATAATAAAACGACTTATCTTAATAATCAAAATCCGGAACTTTATCTATATAATTTTAAGGAAGCCAATCTTGCAGGTTACACAAATCTCGCTTTTAACACAGACCAATGGAATGTGAATGCTGGTTTGAGAACCGAATCCACCAATGCGGAAGGTTTTGATAAAATTGAAAATCAGACAAAAATTAAGAGAAACTATTTGGATTGGTTTCCGAATGCAGAAATCAGTTTCAAGCAAAATGACAGTTACGACTATGCCCTGAATTTCAGAAAAAGTATTTCCCGGCCCAATTACGCAGATTTGTCTTCCGGCGGTTTGTATGGAAGTCCTTATGTCGAGTATCAGGGCAATCCGGATTTGATTCCAACTTACACCAACACGATTTCTTTTTCAGCCAACCTGAAAAAAATCTCTGTCAACGCCTCTGTTTACAACAGCAAAAATCCGTTAGGTTACACCTTGGTTTATGATGATATAAGAAATATTTCAAAGTTCACAGCCGTTAATTTTGATAAGGAATCCGGCGTTTCTTTGGGCGTGGATGTACCTTTTCAAGGGAAAAAATGGACTTCCCAGAACAGCCTTTCCGTAAATTATGACAAAGTGGAGGATTCTTTGGCGGTCCTGAAAAAATCGACACCTTATGTTTATTTTTCCACCAACAATACGGTGAATGTCTGGAAATATTTATCCGTATTGCTCGATGGTTCTTACATCACAAAACGTGTGGAAGGTTTGTATGAGAACAATGCAATGTGCCTGCTCAATCTTGGTTTGACATCCTCCGTTTCCGATTTTGATTTTACCGTTCGTTATAATGATGTTTTTAATCAGATGAATTACATCCAAAAAATGTCTTATGACAAAATTGCGTCCACTGGCACCTTTTTTGGCAATACTCCCACCATATCGATTGGCGCTAAATACAACTTTGGACAACTGAAAAAATCAAATTACAAGGAGAAAGCAGTCAATGAAAATGCCAACAGGCTATAAATTAACTAATAGAAATGATATGGAATTGGTCACACTCAAAATATTCAACACAGAAATCGAAGCGGAAATGCTCAAAATTTTCCTGGAAACCAACGGAATAGAAACTTTCGTTTTCGGAAACATATTGGCAAATACTTACAATCTCTTCAATACAACAAGCGGCGGTGTGCAGCTCAAGGTCGCAGAAAATGACTTTGAAAAAGCTTCAGAAATGATGACCGATTTTTATGGTTCGCAGGCCTGATACACTTTGAAATCAAATACAAAAAATGCAACTTTCTGAAAGTTGCATTTTATATTTAATAATTTCTAGGATAATGGTGCGCCTACAGCCAAATCACACCGGTGATGAGGTTCGCCGTGCGCAGGATTTATCGCAGGTTTTGGTCCTATTGCCTGCGCCTGTGGTGCAGGTGCGATAGTAGGACTAAGGATTGACGGCGTCTGCTGCGCCGCATTCTGCTGAGCAGGAGCACTGTCAATTGGAGCACCAACAGCTATTTCGCAACGGTGATACGGCTGGCCGTGCGCAGGATTCAGAGCTGGCTTTCCGGAAGTGGAAACAACCGATGAGGCAGATACTGGTGCCGTTTCTGCAGCTGGAATTACCGAAGCTGAATCATTTCTAACAGCTACGGAATCGCTGGTTTGCGATGCGGTTTCCGTCGTGCTGGTCTTTGTCTTGCCACAAGAGTATAAAAGTGCGACGCTTGCTGTAAGGATTGTTATTTTTTTCAATGCTATCATTTTTATCAAATTTAATATTTTTAAATTAAAACACGTTATAATTAAGATAACCACATAGGCGCACAGAAAATGCTTTGAAATAGAGAAAAGATTCCCATTTATTTCTTCTTAAATCTCTATGTGTTTTAAAAATTTATATTGTTAATGAGTATGTGGCTTAAAACTTAAAGTCTACCCCAATGTAGAAATTTGCTTTCATCACCGGCGCATACACCATTCCGCCGTCAAAGTAGTTTACGAACGGATTGGCTGCATCCAGAATGGCAACTTTCTGTTGATAACCTGTTAAGTTTTCTCCACCCAAATAAACCCTGATCTTCTCAAAGAAATTTCTTGAAATCTGAGCATTCAAAGTGGAATAACTTGGCGAATAATCTCCAATTTGAAATTCTGCTGGATTCGATTTTGTGTTTGGAAGTCTTTGTTTTCCGACTAAGTTTAAGGTGGTGTCAAAACTCCAGAAGTGGCCTTTCTCAGTTTTGTTGGTCGAATAAGCCAGGTTTGCAAAGCCACGATGTTTCGCCATAAACGGCACTTTTTTCAATCCACTCAGGTAATCTAAAGCCACATCGTAATATTTGTAAGCGATTCTGAATTCCAAATTTTTCACTGGCTGAAAATCCCATTGGGTCTGGAAACTGTTTGCAAAAGATTTTCCTTCGAGATTATAAAAAAGAATTTTTTGAGCAGATTCATCCAAATCCGTCACCACCTGATTCTGGAAATCTGTTCTGAAAAAATCTGCTAGCAAAGTTGATTTCCTTCCAAACAATTTGAATTCCTGCTGAAGACTTACACCGTAATTCCAGGCGATTTCTGGTTTCAGGCCATAGATTTCTCCGCCATTATTAATAACCTGAATTTCTCGATTCGAAGCGAAATAAGACTGACTTTCCGCAAAAATATTGGCAGTTCGGAAACCGCGTCCGGCTGAAATCCTGAAAATGGTTTTCGGCGTCAGATCATATTTGAAATTCATTCTAGGCGTAAATTGTGTTCCGGCAAGATTGTGGAAATCTACGCGGGCGCCCGTTACTAAAGTAAATTTCTCGCCTGTCAATGTGTATTCTGCAAATAATCCCGGAACAGTTTCGGTTCTTTTGTACTTGTCCAAAAGATAATCCTCATCGTATTTGTCATAGAGAAAACTTGCGCCAACTTTATATTTATTGTTCGTATTTCCGATGATGCTTTCGAAAATCAAATTGGAATAATAAGATGTTTCTTTTCCAAAATAATTCCTCGATCCAAAAAAGCTATCTTGCTGGTGATGAGTTAATTGATTCATCCAGCCGAGACTTTGGTAAGGTTTCCCTTTGAAAACGTAGCCTGTTTTATTCCACAACTGAAATCTCGAAATATCAATTCCAACACCGTAAAGTGATTGGTCTTTCTGCGGAATCCTTTTATTGAATCCGATTTGTCCGGCAGTTCGCTCATCTTTCAAGAAATTAATTCCAAAATGCGAAGCAAATCCAGAGTCTTCCAAATCATTGTAATTCAGTAAATAAGCTACGTTTAACTGACTTCCTTTAGGTCTGTCTAGAAAGCCGTCATCATTCATATCCGTATCACCAAAGGTGCCGTTTCCGTGCAGCAAAACACTTTGATTCCACTTTTCAGAAATCGGCGAAGTGCTTGTTACATTGGCCTCAAAACGTCCGTTGTTGTCAGAGAAAAGGTTGATTTCTGTTTCTGCTTTTTTATCATCGTCGTGACTTTTCAGAAGTTCCGTATTGATTTGTCCTGTAATACTCTCGTACCCGTTTACCACTGTACTTCCGCCTTTCGTCAGTTGAATGCCACCGATCCATTTTCCGGGAATGAAATTGAGCCCGTAAGCCGAAGCCAGACCACGGATTTCCGGTAACTGTTCTTTAGTCAGCAATGTGTATTTTTGGTCCAATCCCAACATTTTCAATTGCTTGGTTCCCGTCACCGCATTGCTGAACGAAACATCCACAGTTGCGTTGGTCTCAAAACTTTCGGACAGATTGCAGCATGCTGCTTTCAGCAATTCTTTGGAACTGATATTAAAAATCAGTCCAGCTTCTTTTTTGCTGAGCGCTGTCGCTTCTTTTTCCCTTTTCAGCTTTACACCTTCTATTTCTTTTGCGTCGGATTCAGAGTCGTGATTCAGATTGATATCAGGATTGCTCATTCCTGCATCTTTGGTGTACAGACAGCAGGCTGGCAAGGCTTTATAAGCGCTTTCCGGTGCTTTGAATTTCTCATTATCGTGACCTGCCTCAGCCACTTGTTTCAGAATGGTATCGCAAGTGATTTTGGTTTCATCCAAAACCATCGTCAGCGTCTGGGTTTCCGCGCTCCAGTCTGCGGATATTGCGCCCGCTTTGGTAGCCGCCGTTTCTATTCTGGCTTTGCACATATTGCAGTTGCCTTTCACCAGAAATTGCTCTGTAACTGCTTGTGCGAATGAAAATGCAGACAGCATCAGCAGCATAAAAAACATCAGTTTTTTACTTAAATTGTTCATCTTCAAAAATTTTTGGATTGATTATTTAAGTTCGCAGACTTGCTTTGGATCACAATTTTTCGCCATCTTTTTGCTGTTGTCCGGGCGGTCGTACTGGCAGCAGACTTCCAGCTCGTCGTACACTTTACCGGAGGCGCGGAACATTTCATTGTCGTGACCAACTTCGGCTACACTTTTCAATATGGTTTTTTTGTCGGTTTTGGAAGCGTTATAACTTACAGTCAAAACCTTTTTACTCATACTCCAGTTGGCAGCACTCACGTTTTTGTCAGCTTTTACAGCCGTTTCGATGCGGTCTTTGCACATTCCGCAGTTGCCTTCTACTCTTGCTTTGAAAGTTTTGGTTTGGGCAGAAAAGTTTGAAAATAGAAATATAGAAAGGAATAAAATTCCTGATTTTATAATAGAATTCATTTTGATTAATTTTAATTTGTTTGATGAGAAGCACTTCGACTCCGCTCAGAGTGACATCTCTAAAATTGTATTTGTCTGTCCCGAGTTTGAAGCCATCAACCTTTCAGTCTGAGGCTCTCGAAGACTTTAAAAGATAAGATTCAACAATAAAAATTAACCAAGTTTCGGCGGCTGCCAAATAATGAATGCTCGCGCTAAAGGCGATTGAGAATAGTAAGAATATTGATTTTCGATTTGGAAAATAGGCGTCCTCAGTTTGTTGTCGAAATTATTTAAAACAACAGAAAATACGAATCCCGAACTGCAGGTTTTGCAAGTGGTGCAATTGTCGTTGCAGTCTTTTTCCTTTTTGGAATCGTGGCTGCAGGATTTTGAAGATGCATCTTCTTTCTCGCAACAGTCAGAATTATTGGATTGAGATTCACAACAAGAACTCTGAGCCACCTGCGCATTGAAGTTCTGCTTCGGAAATACAAAAATTCCCAAACAGAAAATCATAAAAAAAAGTTGCAGTTTTCTCAACATCGTTTTGCAAAATTAAGAAATTTAAATAACATACAATTTGTCATTCCGGAGGAATCTAAATGCCGAGATTCCTCCGGATTGACAATATTATCATTTGACAGACGTTTTTCTCCTTCTCCAATAATAAAATACCAATCCACCAATCACAACAATCGGCCAGATAGAAATCAGGAAAACAAAAATCTGCTGAATCAAATAAAAGCCTTCCACAAAAGCATTTTTCACATCGAAAAAGAAATTGTACTTGTACTCGTTATCAATGTTTTTGGTGTTGACAATCGGAATTTTAGCCACACTGGTGCCGGGTTCTTTGATGTAAATATCAACCGTAGAATACTTTAACTGATCAGCTAAAGTTTCATCAGCATATTTCTGATTATTAGCTTCAGTCACATTTTCGTCGTCAAGTTTCACTTTGTCTTTTCCTGTTTTCAATTGCGAAATATTCGTGCTTGTTTTCGCCTGCCTTTCCGCTTCCAGTTTAGACAATTTGATGTTGGCGGTCACATCTTCGGCAGAAATAACTCTGGAATTGAGGAACACTTTTTTATCATTGATGAAATCCAGAAATTCCCCCAATTTCTCCGTCGGAACGCGCACCTGCATTTTGTTCTGATTCTGAAATTTCCTGATCAAAATGGAAGATTCGTCCGAAATATTATAGGTGTTTTCCGATAACGTCTGTGCTTCCAGTCGGCTCTGCGTTACAAATCCACCGAGCGAAATCAGGTGTTTTTCAATCGAGACAGTCGCACCATAAACATCCTTCACTTCCATATCCACTTCCGCGGTTTTCACAAATTGTTTGCCTGCGATTTGTTGGGTTGCAGCCACAGAAACACTGTCGGCAGACATTGCCATTTCTTTTGCATTGCTGTCCGAGAATGCCGAACTTTCACCGGCTTCGGATTTTTTGCAACTGACAATTAGTAATGCAACCAAGCTGATTGATAAGATTTTCGTTTTCATTTTGAATATATTTTATTGTTTTTTATGATAAAATGGAATCACAAAGGATTTCATATTAGATTATTTTCGAGATTAATTATTGAGATTGATTTGGGCAGCTTTTCCGTCTTCCGTTCCCGCTTTTTTTTGCCGGACTTCTCCCATTTCAAAAAAAGAGCTCCACTCAAGCCGGGCTGCGGGTTTGATCTCCAAATCAAGTTTTGTCAATGATTTGAATCCTTCTTTATCAAAATTGATATTTAAAATGAAAGTAATTCTGCAAATCAATCCGAAACTAATTGTAAAGTAGTCTGCGTTGTAAATAATTGGATATTAGTAGTTTGTAAAATTAATTTTCAAAGAAATTATGTGAATGAATTATGATTCAATCGTTTTTAGGAATATTCTTTGCTTTAGGAAAACAAATTAAACTATATGAACAGCACCATCTCCAAAATAAAAGGAGTAATCGGCCTACTGAAAAATATCGATATAGACCAACTCTCTCAAATTTCACAAAAAGTAGACCTCCCAAAACTGATGACGCAGTTTTCAAAACTGGACAAAAATCAGCTGAATAGCCTGACAAAAATGCTGGACTCGTCGGGAAAAAAAAGAGAATTGCCGCCCATCAACGGAGACTTTTATGAACTGCATCTTAAACTGACGGATGAGCAGCGCGCCATCCAGATGAAAGTACGCGAGTTTATGGAGAAAGAAGCGAAACCGCTGGTCAACGATTATTGGCTGCACGATGATTTTCCACACGAACTGATTCCAAAATTTAAAAAATTAAACCTTTGTGGCGTGACCTATGACGGTTACGGTTGCCCAAATCTACCATTCCTGATGGAAGGCGTTATCGCAATGGAAATCGCAAGAGTTGATGCATCTTTGGCAACATTCTTTGGTGTACAGTCGGGATTATCAATGGGTTCAATATATATGTGCGGTTCCGAAGAGCAAAAGCAAAAATATCTTCCCGGAATGCAGCAATTCGATTTGATTGGCGCATTTGGATTGACGGAGCCAGAAGTAGGCTCCGGAGCAGCGGGCGGATTGACGACGACTTGTAAAAAAGTAGAAGGCGGCTGGATTCTCAACGGACAGAAAAAATGGATCGGCAATGCCACCTTTGCCGATGTCATCATCATTTGGGCAAGAGACCTGGATGACAATCAGGTGAAAGGATTTATCGTAGAAAAAGATACAGCAGGATTTTCAGTTGAAAAAATAAGGGGAAAAATGGCACTCCGCATTGTGCAAAACGGATTGATCACAATGAAAGATTGCTTCGTCGCAGATTCTCAAAAAATGGAACATGCCAACAGTTTCAAAGACACTGCAAAAGTCCTTCAAATGACTAGAGCAGGCGTTGCGTGGATGGCGACAGGCTGCGCCAGAGGAGCTTATGAAAGTGCTTTGGATTACACCAGAAAACGCGAACAGTTCGGAAAGCCTATAGCTTCTTTCCAGTTGATCCAAGGTCATTTGGTAGAAATGCTGTCCAACTTAACAGCGATGCAGACGCTGGTTTTCAGGCTTTCGGAAATGCAGGATCAGAATATTCTGAAAGACGAACACGCCTCATTGGCAAAAGTCTTCTGTAGCCTTAGAACGCGTGATGTTGTCGCACAGGCAAGAGAAGTGATGGGCGGAAACGGTATTCTTCTGGAACACGATGTTGCCCGTTTTGTTGCCGATGCAGAAGCGATTTATTCTTATGAAGGAACCAAAGAAATCAACTCATTAATTGTGGGCCGGTCTATTACGGGAATGAGTGCGTTTGTTTAAGTTATTCTAAAATAATTTTTCCGGAATAGACTTTATCATCAGTTATTTTATAGAATAAAACACCTTTAAATTCTTGATTTAAATAAAATAGCTGATTTGATTTTGTATTGATTTGCTTAAATAATTGTCCCGATGATTCATAAAAATCAATTCTTACGTTTTTATTTTCAGGTAGAATTACTTTAAAAGATTTGTCAGTTTTAGAATAATATAATTTTGGATTGGAAGCTTTAAAAAAATTTTCGGAATTTGATAGCGTACTTTTGCAGGAGATTCCAGCTGCAGTTTCGAAACACTCAAGCCAATGCCCATATTCAAATGGTCTGTCGCCGGGATATTCTAATAAACCATTGGAAGAACCTACACCTTCATAAATAGCATAACCTGGATAATTATAATCTGTGTTCATTCCTTGTACGTGGGTCTTGAAGACTTTTTTTACTTCATCAAAAACATTTCCTGTAGAAATGGAAATTAATGTTCCGGCAGCATATTTATCAAAGTCATATCCTTGATAAGGTAAAGAATTTCCTACGGACAAAGAAAAATCGTACAAAACAGTTTCATTAGCTGTTCCGTTGATATTTCGGTAAACTTTTTTTTCCACGATGTCTTCTCTTAAAAGTGCTGCAAAATGATCATTGGTATCGAAATAAGAAGTTTCATCGCAGGCTCTTTTATTGTCTGGACGAAGGCTATTGAAATTAAAATAAATTTTTTTGTAACTTTTACCATTTACAAGACTGTCACCTTTAATTTTGTAGCTGTAACTGCTTCCGCCTTGGAAAAAGAAGCAATTATAGTTTTGCATAGAGGCAGAGAATGATACTTGCCACTTATTCCCTTCCGCCAGCAATGGTTTATAATCTTGAGAGAAAATAGAATTTGTAATTAAAATCAACAAGAAAGAGTAGAATTTAGACATAGTTTTTATTTAAAGATAATTAATAATATCATATATCAATGAATTTTCGATGTAATATTTCGTATATTTAATCTAATGAAAAAAACAATCTTATTAATACTAATGAGCTTATTTCTGCAGCAGTGCACGCAGAAAAAAGTGGATTTGACAAAACAACCCCCTCAACAAACGAAAATGGAAGATAATACACACAAAAACAATCCTTACTACTCAAGAACCGATAAAACCAAGCTAAACGTCTCCAACGAAGAATGGAAAAAAATTCTTCCCGCGGAAGTTTACGCCATCTCAAGAGAAGCCAACACAGAATATCCTTTCACCGGAAAATACAATGAATTTGATGAACTCGGCGAATATTATTGCGCCGTCTGCGGCAATCATTTGTTCCGTTCAGATTCCAAATTCTCAAGCACTTGCGGCTGGCCAAGTTTCTTCGAAGCCGACAAAGAAGGTGTGATTTACAAACGTGATTCCACGCACGGAATGGAACGTACCGAAGTACTTTGCAAACGTTGCGATTCGCATTTGGGACACGTTTTCAATGATGGTCCGCCACCAACTGGAACGCGTTTCTGTATGAATTCCGCAAGTTTGGATTTCCAGGCTGATAGTAAAAAGTAGAATTATATGGGCAGCTATTTCCGCCTTCCACTCCCAATCTTTTTTGCAGACAATTTCCAGTTCAATAGAAATTGATACCACGCAAAAAAGGATTTCCGTTCAAGTCGGGCTGCGAGTGATTCAACGTTTTAAAATAATACAATAATCCCGAAATAATTTCGGGATTTTTATTTTATCATAATCTGCAAAATTTGCTCAATCTGCGAGAAAATTATCACCAAGAACTTAGCTAATTAAACTGAATCATTCTTAATTTTGTACATCTAAATCCAAAGTAAATTGAAAACAATATTCATCACAGGAGCCACTTCCGGAATAGGAAAAGCAACCGCAATCCTATTAGCAAAACAAAAAAATAGAATCATTCTCTGCGGAAGAAACCAAACCGTTCTCGAAGAACTGAAATCAGAATTGTCAAAAGAAACAGAAGTTTTTACGCTAAGCTTTGACGTCAGAAATTTAGATGAGGTGTTGGTAGCGATCAATTCACTTCCGGAAGAATGGAAAAATATTGACGTTCTCATCAATAATGCCGGAAATGCGCACGGACTCGATTCAATTGCAGACGGAAATCCGGAAGACTGGAACGCGATGATGGACGGCAATGTGAAAGGTTTGCTTTACGTTTCCCAGCCGATTATCAGATTGATGAAAGAAAAACAAAACGGACAGATCATCAACATCAGTTCTGTGGCGGCAAGGCAGACTTATGCAAACGGCGTGGTGTATTGCGCCTCAAAACGAGCAGTTGATGTGATTTCGGAAGGAATGAGACTCGAGCTGACAGAATTCGGGATCCGTGTGACAAACATCCAGCCAGGCGCAGTTGAAACTGATTTTTCAAAAGTTAGATTCAAAGGAGACGAAGACAGGGCGGCAACAGTCTATGCAGGATACGAACCTTTGATTGCAGAAGATATTGCGGATGCGATTGCGTATTGTATCAATGTTCCGGAGCGTGTTTCGGTCGCAGAATTTACAATTTATCCAAAAGCACAGGCGGAACCGAGAACGATTTACAGGAAATAATGAAATCACTTTTCAGTTTTATATTTCTCGTCTGTTTTGTCTTTGGATTTTCTCAAAATTATTCTAAAAAAGAAAAGGCATTATTAAGTCAGATTTTAAAGCTTGATTCATTGATGCAGAATAACAATTCTAAAATTCTGGAATTGTTTTCTGACGATGTTTCGTTTGGACATTCCAATGGCTGGGTGCAGAATTACCAGGATTTCAAAACAGATTTTGAGTCGGGGAAAGTGAAATATCAATCCGTCAAACAGACAGAATTAAAGGAATTCAAAATCAAAAATAAATTCGCAAGCGTCAGAAGAATCATCGCCGTGAAAGGACTCTACAAAAGCGAAATCTTCGAAATGAAACTTTCTGTTCTGGAATTGTGGATTAAACAAAAAGGGATTTGGAAATTGTGGAGCAGGCAAAGTGCGAAAATTAACTAAATCTCAGAATACAGTTTCTTTTTCTATTTTTGTATAAACCATTTTAATAATGTCAGCATACGATAAAAATAAGCCTTTTAACGATTTGCCCAACTTACCTCCTGATTATAATTTGGAAACATCGGCGATTTTTAAGGCAGCGATTAAAGCAAATAAGTTGCTGGCAGAATTGAAAGGGTTTTGTCAGACTTTACCTCATCCAGAATTGCTTTTAAACACAATTATTTTACAGGAAAGTAAAGAATCTAATGCAATAGAAAATATAGTCACGACCCAAGACGAATTGTACAAAGCGACTTTAATGGGAAATGACGTAAAAAATCAGTCGTCAAAAGAGGTTTTGCAATATCGCCAAGCGATGTATTGGGGGAAAGAGCAATTGCTGAAAAATAATCTAATCACAACTAATTTGTTAATCGGAGTGATGCAAAGATTAAGAAATTCTAATGAGAATATCAGAAAAAATACAGGGACAAAATTAGCAAATCCTGTAAATGATACTATAATTTATACACCTCCAGAAGGTGAAAATATAATCAGAGAAAAGGTAGCTCAATTGGAGCAATTTATCAATGATGAGAATTTTTCAGACTTGGATTCAATCATAAAAATGGCATTGGTTCATTATCAGTTTGAAGCGATACATCCTTTCAGCGATGGGAATGGCAGAACAGGTAGAATCTTAAATGTCCTCTATCTCATTCAGCAAAACTTACTTGGTTTGCCTGTTCTATATTTGAGTCGGTATATTATAGAAAATAAATCTGATTATTATAGACTTTTGAGAGAAGTGACTGAGCAAGGCAATTGGGAAGAATGGATTTTATTTGTTGTAAACGGAGTTGCTAATACCTCAGAATTGACATTAATCAAAATCAAAGAAATACTAAAATTAAAACACCAAGCTTATATTTCTATTAAAGATGAACTGAAAAAAGGTTTTTCCAAAGAATTGGTGGATTTACTATTCAGTTATCCATACATCAAAATCAGTATTTTGGAAGAGCACGATATCGCAAAACGACAAACAGCGTCAGAATATCTAAAGAAAATTGCAGATTTAGGCTGGCTAACTCCAATTAAAATCGGACGAGAAATATATTACAGCAACCATAAATTAATTAGTGTCTTATCAAAATAAATATGTTGATTGAATAAACATATTAGAACAATATGTCGATTTTCATCAAATTTTTCGACACGTTTTGCTATCTGTCGACTGTTTAAACATTTAAATTATCTACTCCAATGAAAATCCTCCACATAGAAACCTCTTCCAAAAACTGTTCTGTTGCCATTTCTGATGGCGAAGAAATCCTTTGTCTTTGCGAGGAAGTTTCCGATAATTACAAACAGTCCGAAAGCTTGCATTCCTTTGTAGAGTGGGCGTTGGAAGGTGCAGAAATTTCTCTCAAGGATTTGGATGCCATTTCACTAGGGAAAGGTCCGGGTTCTTACACAGGTCTCAGAATTGGAGCGGCTTCCGCAAAAGGCTTTTGCTACGGTTTGAAACTTCCTTTGATTGCCGTCAACTCTATGGATTCTATGGTGGAATCTTTTGTCAATCAAGGGTTTGAATATATTATTCCATTGATTGACGCCAGAAGAATGGAAGTTTACACCGCTGTTTTTGATGGGAATTCCGGAGAAATGATCAACACAACAGAAGCAAAAATCCTCGATGAGAATTCTTTTGCAGAATTTGCTGACAAAAAAGTCTTGTTTATAGGCGATGGCGCAAAGAAAACGCAGGAATTGCTGCATTTTCCCAAAGCCGAATTCAAATCTGATATGTACCCTTCAGCGAAAGGTTTAATTAAGAAATCGGTTGAGAAATTCAATCAGAATGATTTTGAAGATACTGCCTATTTTGAGCCATTTTATCTGAAAGATTTTCAAGGCATCAAGAAAGCAGACCGCATAAAAAAATCCTGATTGTAAGTAGACTGCACCCAAAAGATTAGACAAAATTAAATAATATTTTGATAGGAAAGAGTTCGGTACTGTACCGGGCTCTTTCCTTTTAAATTGAGTCTTATCCTGTCGTTGTTATAGTAATGGATATATTCTTTTATTTCTTTTTTCAATTCCTTAATGGTTGTAAATTTCTTGGTGTAAAACATCTCAGATTTTAAAGTTCCGAAGAAG
>Ga0308164_10000635_pt1 | contig 51837 bp, 43 predicted proteins | sample PhyTR2_FD_201031 | JGI IMG/M metagenome (GOLD analysis project Ga0308164, IMG submission 201031) | Phyllosphere microbial communities from UC Gill Tract Community Farm, Albany, California, United States - DLSLT.R2 | ecosystem: Host-associated > Plants > Phyllosphere > Unclassified | place: USA...
GGGGCGTTGAGGCCGAGGAAGTTGGTCTGGGTCTGGTTGTTTACGGTTTCGACCTTGCCTACAGGTAAGAGCTCTTTGGCGTCGAGATCGTAGTCGTAGCGCACCTCAATGTTGGGCTGGCCGAAGCCCGGTTCGCTGATCAGGCTCATGACCCGCGGCAATGCCTCGTGGACATTGTTGGGAAACAGGTGGCCGCTGTCGCCGCCGGCCTTGGTGTAGGAGACCCTGTCGACGCCGCCAACCGGGGTGTGCACTTCGCTGATGCACAGCAGCGAGCGCACCACGACGTAGTCGAAGCGCCAGTTGCCGGGGGTGCTGGCGGGCAGTTCGACGCGCATCAGGCGGCTGTCGCTGCCTTGCAGGTACAGGGTGAACTGCGCGGTCAGCGGGCTCTCGGGGTGCACGTCGATATTGACCTGGGCGCCGTTGCGGGTGATGCGCAGCAGGGTGCCGCGGCTGTCGTTGACGCTCTGCAACAGCGGCAGGCCGCCGTACTGCGTGTAGGTGAGGGTGATGGCGTGGCCCTGGGCGTTGAGCACTTGCACGGGCAGGGCGATCCGGTCGGCGCCCTGGGACTCGAGGATTTCTTCCTGGCCGCTTTTGTGCACCACGCGAAAACGTGTGGCGCTGAGGTCGTAGAAGTGGAAGGTTTCCAGTTTGCGCTCGGGCACGTCGAGCTTTTTCCCGAGTTCCCCGCGGGGCACTTCGAAGGTTTCGCCGGAGGCCAGGCTGAGCACGCGGCGAACCGGGTCGAACTGCGACAGCTGCAGGTTCCAGCCCTTGCCGAAACCGCTGTCCAGGGTGTTGAGCGGGCTGTAGTTGAGGCTCAGGGGCAGGGTGGGGCCGCACAGGGCGTTGGCCTTGAGCTCGGGCAGCGAGATGGCGGCGGTGTACTGGCCGGTGCGTGGGTCGACGCCGGTCTGCACATAGCTGAGAAAGTTGAAGGCGTTGGAATGGATGGTGCTGGAGGCAGTCATGGGTAAGTCTCCTGACAGGAACCAGCCGACTTCCAGAGACATGGGAAGTCCTTTTTCCGGGCGTGACTGGGCCCCGAAGGCTGATTCGGTGTGATGTTAAGTGGTGGGCAATCGGTTGCGATCGGCGCCCTCGCAGGGTGGCCGTAGCGCCGGTACGCCGAACAGGCGTACCTGGCGCGGTGTGCCAAAGCGAGGGAGCACGGCAGTGGCAGAGGTGGATGATCGCTGCCTGATTCGAGTCTACAGCCTGGGACAATCCTGCCTACCTAGCAGTTCTGATAGGCGTATCCCGCAGCCTGCTACTGCGGGGTGCCCGTGAAGCGCGGCAGGTTCCACTTGAAGCGCAGCGCCAGCAACCGCAGCCCTACGCCGGCCAACATCGCCAGCGCCGACCAACCAGCAGCCCGAACCCCGGCCCAGTCGCCGCCTACCTGAATCAATGCAGCCAGCAGGGCCGCGGAGGCGTACACCTCTTTCTCCAGGATCTGTGGCGTGCGGTTGAGCAGAATGTCGCGGATCACCCCGCCGCCCACGGCGCTGAGGATGCCCATCATCACCGCCAGTTGCGGGTTGCCGCTGTACAACCAGGCCTTGTGCGCGCCGGCCACGGCGAAGAAGCCCAGCCCCAGGGCATCGAAGAACTGCACCGGCTGCGACATGCGCTGCACGGTGGCGAAGGCGAGCATGGTCAGCAACGACGCGCCCACGGCGATCGCCAGGTAGCGCACGTCCACCAGCCCGGCGGCGGGCACTGCGCCCAGGCACACATCACGGACGATGCCGCCGCCACAGGCCACGCAGAAGGCGACGGTGACGATGCCGAACAGGTCCAAACCCCGTTGCCGCGCCGCGATTGCGCCGCTGAGGGCGAAGGCGAGGGTGCCAAGCAAGTCGAAAAAGGTGTAGATCCAGGGCATGTCCATGGGGCGTTCTCGCAGTCCGTAGAAGCCCCTTGGGCGGGGCCTGTCGCCATATTCGCCGATCGCGTGGCGGTCCGTGGAAAAAGTTGCGCAGCGCCGGTTCAGCCCCCGGTCTCGAGGTCCAGCAAGCGTTGCCAGAACGCCTGGGCCTGGGCATCGCGGCTGCCCAGCCAGCGCACCAGAATAACCTCCAGATGGTCGGCCGCCATCTGCGGATACAGGCGCACCAGTTCGCCCTGTTCGATCAACCCGGCGACCATGGTGTGGGGCATGCAGGCCACGCCGTGGCCGTTGGCGACCATGGATTTCAGCGCCTCCGACACCGTCGCCTCGAACACCCGCTGCAAGCGCTCGGGCTGCGGGTGGCGGCTGACCTGGGTGCGCGACAGCTCGTGCAACTGCGCGCTGCGCGAGTAGGTCAGCCACGGGATCGGGCCGTCTGAAGCCGCGCAACGGGCAGCGAGGGCAGGGGTGGCGACCCAGTAGAGTTCATCGTGGCCCAGGGACAGGGTTTCGAACTCTTCGCGATGGGCGTAGGCCTCGGATTTGGCCTCGCGGTAGAACAGGATGAAGTCGCAGCGCCCGGACAGCAGCGCCATGTAGTAGTCGTCGGTGCTGCGGTAGCTGGTGTCGATGCGGGTGTATTGCGGTGGGGCGTCGGCGGGCAGCACCTGGCTGATCCAGTTCGGGTAGAAATTGCAGGCCAGGGTGTGCAGGGAGGCGAAGCGCAGCGGGCGGTCGAGGATCTTCACGCTCTGCTCGCAATCACGGGCCAGGCGCACCAACTCCGAGGCGTTGGGCAGCAGGGCCTGGCCGGCGACGGTGAGGGAGATGGGGTTCTTGCTGCGGTCGACCAAGGTAGCGCCCAGGCGTGCTTCGAGCAGCTGAATGCGCCGGCTCAAGGCCGATTGCGACGAGCCGCGCATGTTCGCCGCCGCAGTGAATTTGCCGGTGTCGGCCAGGGCCAGAAAGTCCTCGTACCACTCGATGTCCATAGTTATTCCAAAATTCGATAGCGTGACCCGAAATGGCGATCAATCAAGGCTAACGCCCGCGGCGCCATGCTGGCTATTGTGTGTGGCATCTGCCCTATCTGCCAAGACACTCGGGGCCATTAATCGATGATAATAAGAAATCAGAAGTAGGAGCATGGCTATGCATAAACGGAATGGTTTGATCAAGGCATCGTTACTGGCGATGGGGCTGCTGGGCGTGAGCGTGGCCCAGGCCGGCATCCTCGAGAACGTCAAGGCCCACGGCAGCGTGCGCTGCGGCGTGGCCAGCGACAAGCCGGGGTTCTCGATCATCGACAACGACGGCAAATGGACCGGCATGGACGTGGACCTGTGCCGCGGTGTCGCGGCGGCCGTGCTGGGTGACGCCAGCAAGGTCGAGTACATCGCCACCACCGGCAAGAACCGCTTCACCGCCCTGGCGGCGGGCGAGATCGACGTGCTGTCGCGCGCCACCAGTTGGACCGCCGACCGCGTTGCCAGCCTGGGTGTGGACTTCACCACTGTGTGGTTCTATGACGGCCAGGGCTTCATGGTGCATGCCGAAGACAAGATCGAGAAACTCACCGACCTGGCCGGCGCGACCTTCTGCCTGTCGCCGGGCACGACCTCGGAGCAGAACCTGGCCGACTACTTCGGCCAGCGCGGCCTGACCTTCAAGACCGTGGTCATCGAGAAGAGCCCCGAGCTGTTCAGCGCCTTCCAGAAGGGCCGCTGCAACGCCATTTCCAACGACATGTCGGGCCTGGCGGCACGCCGCGCGCTGTTCCCCAACCCGCAGGATTACCCGCTGCTGCCGGAGGTCATCTCCAAGGAACCGCTGGGCGCCTACGTGGCCCAGGGCGACAGCGTGTGGCGCAATATCGTGACCTGGACGGCCTACGCGCTGATCACTGCCGAAGAGCTGGGCGTGACTTCCGAGAACGTTGACCAGATGCGCGCCAACCAGACTGCCTCGTCGGACGTCAAGCGCCTGCTGGGCACCGATGGCAACGTGGGTGTGGCCTTCAAGCTGGATAACGACTGGGGCTACCGGGCGATCAAGCAGGTCGGCAACTACGCGCAAATCTACGACCGCAACCTGGGGCCCAAGACCGGCCTGAACTTCCCCCGCGAACTGAACCGCCTGTGGAAGAACGGTGGCCTGCTGTACGCGCCGCCGATTCGCTGAGGCTTTGAGCCGGGCGCCTGGGAGGCCCTATCGCGAGCTGCGCTCGCTCCAACGGGCAAACCGTGTTGGAGCGAGCAAAGCTCGCGATGAGGCCCTGACAAGCGCCGCAGATTGACCCCACCACAGAGAACCGCTTTATGTGGACGCAAAAACTCTACAGCGCGCGCTTCCTCAGCGCGCTGCAACAAGGCCTGGTGCTGGCGCTGGTCGCCGGGGTGTTCTACGCCCTTGGCCACAATGCCAGCGTCAACCTCAAGGCCCTGAACATCGCCTCGGGCTTCGGCTTTCTCGACGCCCGCGCCGGCTACGACATCACCTTCCGGCTGATCGACTACAGCCCCGCCGACACCTACGCCCGCGCCTACTGGGTGGGCCTGCTGAACACCCTGCTGGTGTCGCTGATCAGCATCGTGCTGGCCACCGTGGTGGGCGTGCTGCTGGGCATCGGCCGGGTCTCGGAGAACTGGCTGGTCAACCGCCTGAGCACCGCGCTGGTGGAATTCCTGCGCAACGTGCCGCTGGTGGTGCACCTGATCTGGTGGTACGGCCTGATGCTGGCCTTGCCTGGCGTACGCCAGTCGATCTCGCTGCTGGACGTCGCTTACCTCAACAACGCCGGTCTGCAAGTGCCATGGCCACAAGAAGGCGGCCTGATGGGCTGGGGCCTGGCGCTGATGCTGCTGGGTGGCCTGCTGGCACGCCTGGCCTGTGGTGTGCGTGACCGCAAGGCGCAGTGGCGCGGTTTCGTGCCGCGGCGCTGGCCCTGGGTGCTGGGCGCGGCACTGTTGCTGCCGGTGCTGGCGTTGTGGCTCAGCGGCCACGCCTGGCACTGGGACGTGCCGCACCGCCAAGGCTTCGGCTTCAAGGGCGGCGCCACGCTGGTGCCGGAACTGCTGGCGCTGTGGCTGGCGTTGTCGTTCTACAGCGCCAGCTACATCGCCGAAACCGTGCGCGGCGCGATCCAGGCCGTGCACCGCGGCCAGTACGAAGCGGCCCAGGCGCTGGGCTTCACCCGTGGCGTGAGCATGCGCCAGCTGATCGCCCCGCAGGCGCTGTACAGCATGGTGCCGCAGTTCACCAACACCTACCTGAACATCGTCAAGAACTCATCGCTGGGCGTGGTGGTGGGCTTCATGGAGCTGGTGTCGTCCACTGGTGGCACCACCCTCAACCAGACTGGCCAGGCCATCGAATGCATTGCCCTGGTGATGGCCACCTATTGCGTGATCAGCCTGGTGATTTCCCTGGCGATGAACGTCTACAACCACCGCATCGGCCAACGGGGGCACCGCACATGACCGATCTGAGCCATAGCCCTTCGATGAAGGGCCCAAGCCTGCGCTTGCCGCCGCAATTGCCCTGGGCGCAACGCAGCCGCCACTGGGTGCGCAGCCAGCTGTTCCCCAGCGTCGGCCACGGCATCCTGACCCTGCTGGTGCTGGCCCTGCTGGCCTGGGCGGTGCCCACCGCGCTGAACTGGCTGGTGTTCGATGCCACCTTCGTCGGTGCCACCCGCGAGGCCTGCCAGCCTGGCGGCGCCTGCTGGCTGCCGATCACCCAGCGCTGGAACCTGTTCGTGTACGGCTTTTATCCCGAGGCTGAACGCTGGCGCGTCAACCTGGCCTTCGCCCTGGCGCTGGGCGCCTTCGTGCTGCTGTTCTTCAAGCGCTTGGACCGTCGCCTGTTGCTGGGCTACCTGGTGTTGCTGCCGGTGGTGATGTGGTGGCTGCTCAAGGGCGGCGCGGGCCTGCCAAAGGTCTCGTCGACCCAGTTCGCCGGCATGACCGTGACCGTGCTGCTGGGCACCATCGGCATGATCTTCGCCTTGCCCCTGGGGATTCTCCTGGCCCTGGGCCGGCGCTCGAAGAAGCCGGTGATTCGCGCCCTGAGCATCCTCTACATCGAACTGGTGCGCTCGGTGCCGGTGATCAGCCTGCTGTTCATGGCCTCGCTGATGATCCAGCTGTTCCTGCCACCGGGGTCGGCCTTCGACGTGTTGCTGCGGGTGCAGCTGGTGCTGATTCTGTTCACCGCCGCCTACATGGCCGAGACCGTCCGCGGCGGCCTGCAGAGCCTGCCCAAGGGCCAGTTCGAAGCGGCCCAGGCGCTGGGCTTCGGCTACTGGAAAACCATGGGCCACATCATCCTGCCCCAGGTGTTGCGCCAGAGCATCCCGCCGCTGCTGACGCAGTTCATCGGCCTGTTCAAGGAAACCACCCTGGTGATGATCGTCGGCGTGCTGGACATCGTCGGTATCGCCAGCAGCACCGCCGCCTCGGCCGAGTGGGTAGGGCACGACCACGAGATCTACGTGTTCCTGGCCCTGTATTTCTTCGTTATTTGCTTCGCGTTGTCGCGCTACGCCCGGCACCTCGAAAAGAACCTGGAGCGCAACCGCCCATGAGTACTGCAAACAGCGCCATCGTGCGCATCGAGCATCTGAACAAGTGGTACGGCAAGACCCAGGTCCTGCATGACATTTCGCTAGCCGTTGCCCCCGGCGAAAAAGTGGTGATCTGCGGCCCGTCGGGCTCCGGCAAGTCGACCTTGATTCGCTGCATCAACCAGCTCGAGCAGCACCAGGAAGGCACCCTGCAGGTGTTCGGCGAAGTGCTGGACGGCAACGTCAAGCGCCTGGAGCGGCTGCGCCGCCAGGTGGGCATGTGCTTCCAGCATTTCAACCTGTTCCCGCACCTCACCGTGCTGAAGAACTGCACCCTGCCGCAGACCGCCAACCTCGGCGTTCCGGAAGCCGAGGCCATCGAGCGCGCCCTGGCGCTGCTGGACAAGGTCAAGATGCGCGACCATGCCAACAAGTTTCCCTCGCAACTGTCGGGCGGCCAGCAGCAACGCATCGCCATCGCCCGGGCCCTGTGCATGCAGCCCAAGGTGATGCTGTTCGACGAGCCGACCTCGGCCCTCGACCCGGAAATGATCGCCGAAGTGCTGGAGGTGATGACCGACCTGGCCCAGGAAGGCATGACCATGATCTGCGTCACCCACGAGATGGGTTTCGCCCGCAAGGTCGCCGACCGCGTGGTGTTCATGGACCGTGGCGAAATCGTCGAGCAGGCCAGCCCCGAGCAGTTCTTCACCGCGCCGCAATCGCCGCGCACCCAGCGTTTCCTCAAGCAGATTCTCAACCACGGAGCCGTGCCCGCATGAATTCCCCTATCGCAATCGCATTGCACGGCGGTGCCGGCGTGCTGCAACCCGGCGTGCTCAGCGCCGCCGACGAAGACCTGGTCCACGGCGCGCTGCTCGGCGCGCTCAAGGCCGGCCTGGCGGTGCTGGAACGCGGCGGCAGCGCCATCGACGCGGCCCAGGCCAGCGTGGTCGAACTGGAAGAATGCCCGTGGTTCAACGCCGGCAGGGGCGCCGTGTTCACCCATGTGGGCGACCATGAAATGGACGCCGCGATCATGAACGGCGCCCAGCGCGATGCGGGCGCGGTGGCTGGCATTCACCATGCGCGCAACCCGATCAAGGCCGCGCGCGCGGTGCTGGAACACAGCGACCACGTGCTGCTGGCCGGTGCGGGCGCCGACCAGTTCGTGGCCGAGCAGGGCCTGGAATACGTGGCCAACGACTGGTTTGACACCGAGCTGCGCCGGCGCCAATGGCAGGCCCACCGCCAGGCACCCGAGACCTTGAGCCTCGAGCCGGGCGGCGTCGAACGCAAGTTTGGCACCGTCGGCGCGGTGGCGCTGGACCGCCAGGGCAACGTGGCCGCAGCGACCTCCACTGGCGGCATCACCAACAAGCGCTTCGGCCGCGTGGGCGATTCGCCGCTGATCGGCGCCGGTACCTGGGCCGACAACCGCAGCGCGGCGATCTCCGCCACCGGCCACGGCGAGTTCTTCATCCGCTGCGCGGTGGCCCACGACATCGCCGCCCGCATGCGCTACAACGGCGTCGGCCTTGACGCCGCGTGCGCCCAGGTGGTCAAGGGCGAGCTGCTGGAACTGGGCGGCAGCGGTGGGGTGGTGGCGGTGAGCCCCGCCGGCGAAACCGCACTGGTGTTCAATACCCCCGGCATGTACCGCGCCTGGCGCGATGCCGGGGGTGGCCTGCACACGGCGATCTACGCCGAGGACGATCGCCTGCACGCTTGATTCGCACAGGCTCGCGGGCGCAAGGCCCGCGAGCATTCTCGCAGCGGAAAAAATATATTGCTGGCGCTGCATCCAAACGCCTCGCCCCTGGGTAGTACCCATAGCAGCCCGATAAAGCTGCCTGGTTCATTCCCCTATGGAGAGACGCGCAATGACTATCCAACGCCTGCTGCACCTGACCCTCGCCCCCGTGGCCGCCGCCTGCCTGCTCGCCAGCGTGCCCGCCCAGGCCGCCATGGAACTGCCCGACAGCATCAAGGTGCCGGACGGCCACAAGGTGACCATGGAAACCGTCGGCGTGGGTGAGATCACCTACGAATGCCGTGCCAAGGCCAACAGCAGCACCGAAGCCGAGTGGGTGTTCGTGGGGCCCAAGGCGGTGCTCAACGATCGCAGCGGCAAGCAGGTCGGCACCTATTTCGGCCCACCCGCCACCTGGCAGGCCGCCGATGGCTCGAAAGTGACGGGTACGCAGTTGGCAGTGGCGCCTTCGGGTACCGGCAACCTGCCGTATCAACTGGTCAAGGCCAACCCCGCTGAAGGCAAGGGCGCCATGACCGGCGTCGCCTATATCCAGCGCGTCGCGCTCAAGGGCGGCGTGGCGCCAGCAGCGGCCTGCACCGTGGCCGACAAGGGCAAGCAGGAACAGGTCAAGTACCAGGCCGACTACCTGTTCTGGGCCGCGAAATAAGTAGAAACGTTTGTGCAGTCATCGCCACTGCCAAACTCATCTACATTATGCCTAGCACGCCCCGGTGATCCCGCCGGGGCCTTGTTCCCGCCCATGGTCGTGCCTTTGTCAGTCGCCCCAACACTGTTCGATCATGACGCCCTGCTGCTGGCCTGCGCCCGCGGCGAGCGCTCGGCCTTGCGCCGCTTGTACGAGCAGGAGGCGGCCGCGTTGCTGGGCGTCAGCCGGCGGCTGGTGAAGGATGCGGCATTGGCCGAAGACATCGTTCATGAAGCCTTTATCCGCATCTGGAGCGGCGCCGCCAGTTTCGACCCGGCGCGTGGCAATGGCCGTGGCTGGATGTTCAGCATCACTCGCCATCTGGCACTCAACGTGCTGCGCGGTCGCAGCCGCGACGTAGACGTAAGCGATGAACAGGCCGCGGCATTGGAAGCACGTGCGGCGCACCTGGCCAGTGCCGATCGGGAGGCTGAAATGGACGCTGCACTGCAGGGCGAACGCCTGCTCGGCTGCCTCGGGCGCCTGGAGCCGCTGCGCCGCGACTGCATCGTGCAGGCCTATGTCGATGGCTATTCCCACGCCGAAATCGCCCGCCGCCTGGCCACGCCACTGGGCACGGTCAAGGCCTGGATCAAGCGCAGCCTGGTGGCCTTGAAGGAATGCATGGGATGAACACTGAGCCCCCTGAAGATCTCGACGCCCTGGCCAGCGAGTACGTGCTCGGTACCTTGCCGTTGCCTGATCGGCTGGAAGTACAGCGGCGCCTGCAGCACGATCTGGCTTTGCAGGCCGCAGTGGATGCCTGGGAGCGTCGGCTGCATCCCTTGTCCGCCCTGGCGCCACCCCAGCAGCCCTCGGCGTTGCTATGGCGGCGTATCGAGCGCAGCCTCGATCCGGCGCAGCCTGTGCGGCCGCGCTGGTGGGATTCGCTGCCCGTATGGCGCGGGCTGGCGGCTGGCGGCCTGGCGGCCAGCGTGGCCTTGGCGGCCGTGCTCTTGACCCAGGTGGCGAGCGCGCCGACGCCCAAGTACCTGGTGGTGCTGGTCGGGCCGCAGGACAAGGCGCCGGGCTGGGTGGTGCAAGCCAGCAACAGCCGCCAGGTGCAGTTGATTCCGTTGGCGGTGGCCGAAGTGCCGGCCGACAAGGCCCTGGAGTTCTGGACCAAGGCCGACGGCTGGCAGGGCCCGGTGTCGTTGGGCCTGGTGAAACCGGGGCAGGCCCTCGAAGTGCCGCTGGACAAGCTACCGCCGCTGCAGGATAACCAACTGTTCGAGCTGACCCTGGAAAACCGCGGCGGCTCGACTGTCGGCAAGCCGACCGGCCCGGTGCAGTTCATCGGCCGAGCGGTAAGGGTGGGTCCTTTCTAGGGGGCGTGCCACCGCTCGCGTCAGGGCTCGTCGAAGTGCAGCCCCAGCAGCCACTCGCGAAACGCCTTGAGCGCCGGGAGGTGTTCATAGGGCGCGGGGTAGGCCAGGTAATAGCCGCGGCCGCTGTCCAGCGGTTCGCACAACGCCACCAGGGTGCCCGCCGCCAGTTCATCCTGCACCAGCAAGCTGGGCACCAGGCCGATGCCGATGCCCGCCACCGCCGCCTGGATCAAATGGCCGGTCAATTCGAAGCTGGGGCCGTGGCGCCGGTGCACGGGCTGCGCCAGGCCGACCTGTTCGAACCACTGCGACCAGGCATGTGGCCGCGACACCACGTTCAGCAGCACCTGTTGCGAGACCTCGGCCAGGGTCATGCTGGCATGCGCCGGCAGCGCCGCCGGGCTCGCGACCACCAGCATGGTTTCCGACAGCAGCCGGTGGGCGATAAAGCCCGGCCAGTGCCCGGAGCCGGCGGCGATGATGGCGCTCATGTCGCCAGCATCCCGCGACAGGTCGGCGGGGAAGATGCGTGAATGGATATGCACCAGGCAGTCGGGGTGGCGGCCGTGGAATTGCGGCATGCGCGGCATCAGCCATTTCGAGGCGAAAGTGGGCAGCACGCCCAAGTGCAGGATTTCGCCCTCACCCTTGCGGGCGATGGTTTGCAAGGTGGCGCTGCGGATGCGCGCCAGGGCGCCGGCCAGTTCATGCTGGTACAGCGCACCGGCGGCGGTAAGTTCGATATGGCGGCCATCGCGCGTGAACAGCGCCACTTCCAGGGACGCCTCCAGGGCCTGCACCTGGCGGCTGACGGCGCTCTGGGTGAGGGCCAGTTCATCGGCGGCCTTGGTAAAACTGCCGTGCCGGGCCGCCGCCTCGAAAGCCAGCAGCAGGGACATGGACGGCGTAAGGCGCTTGGGGTTCATTCATAAAACTCATGGAAACGCTGCAGGATTGTCGGTTGTTTTAACCTGTGAAACGGCCGAAAATCAACAAATCCTGAGATAGCACCCTATAAAACACGCGCCGAGCCACGCCGCTCGCGCGTCATAAAATGCATTAGCCTGCCGAGAACCGCCGCCCATGATCGCCCACCTCAAGCCGCAGTCGCCGTTGCCGGAGCGCTATAGCGCCTTCCTCACCACCCTGGCCCAAGAGGGTTTCCAGGGCGAGATCGCCGACGAGCTCGGCACTCGCATGGTGCTCTCCACCGACAACTCCATCTACCAGCGCCTGCCGCAGGCCGCCGTGTTCCCCCGCGACGAGGCCGATGTGCAGCGCCTGGCGCGGCTGCTGGTGCGCCCGGAATTTCGCGCCGTGGTGCTCACCCCGCGCGGCGGCGGTACGGGCACCAATGGCCAGTCGCTGACCGATGGCATTATCGTCGACCTGTCGCGGCACATGAACCGCATCCTCGAGATCAACGTCGAGGAGCGCTGGGTACGGGTGCAGAGTGGCGTGGTCAAGGACCAGCTCAACGCCGCGCTCAAGCCCCACGGGCTGTTCTTCGCCCCGGAGCTGTCGACCTCCAACCGCGCCACCGTCGGCGGCATGATCAGCACCGACGCCAGCGGCCAGGGCAGTTGCACCTACGGCAAAACCCGCGACCACGTGCTCGACCTGCGCACGGTATTGCTCGACGGCACGCCCATGGACACCGGCGTGCTCGATGAAGCGGCCCTGGCCATCGAGCTGGCCCGTGGCGACCGCGTGGGCGCGGTGTACCGCTGCGCCGCGCAAATCGCCGAGCAGGAAGCCGAGCGCATCGCCACCGTGTTCCCCAAGCTCAACCGCTGCCTGACCGGCTACGACCTGGCCCACCTGCGCGAGGCCGATGGCCGCTTCAACCTCAACAGCGTGCTGTGCGGTTCGGAAGGTTCGCTGGGCTTTATCGTCGAAGCGCGCCTGAACGTGCTGCCGATTCCCAAGTTCTCGATTCTGGTCAACGTGCGCTACGGTGCGTTCATGGATGCCCTGCGCGACGCCAATGCGCTGATGGCCAAGAAGCCGCTGTCGATCGAGACGGTGGATTCCAAAGTGCTGCTGCTGGCCATGAAGGACATCGTCTGGCACGGCGTGGCCGAATACTTCCCGGCCGACCCGCGGGTGCCGACCCTGGGCATCAACATCATCGAGTTCAGCGGTGACGACCAGGCCGAGCTGGAACAGCGCGTGCATGATTTCATCCAGCACCTGGAAAGCGACACCACGGTGGTGCGCCTGGGCCACACCCTGGCGGTGGGCGCCGCAGCGGTCAACCGCGTGTACACCATGCGCAAGCGCTCGGTGGGCCTGCTCGGCAACGTCGAGGGCGAAGCGCGGCCGCAACCTTTCGTGGAAGACACCGCCGTGCCGCCGGAGAACCTCGCCGACTACATTGCCGAGTTTCGCGCGCTGCTCGACGGCCATGGCCTGGCTTACGGCATGTTCGGCCACGTCGATGCCGGGGTGCTGCACGTGCGGCCGATCCTCGATATGAAAGACCCGGCCCAGGCGGCGTTGATCCGCCCGTTGTCCGATGCCGTGGCCGAGCTGACCCAGCGCCACGGCGGCCTGCTGTGGGGCGAGCACGGCAAGGGCTTGCGTTCACAGTACGTGCCGGGCTATTTCGGTGAACTCTACCCGGCGCTGCAGCGCCTTAAGGCCGCGTTCGACCCGGCCAACCAGCTCAACCCCGGCAAGATCGCCACGCCGGCCTCGGTGCCCGCGGCGCAGCTGACCCTGGTGGATGAGGTCACCCTGCGCGGCGACCTCGACCGCACCATCGACGAGCGCGTGTGGCAATCCTACGACGCCGCCATGCACTGCAACGGCAACGGCGCCTGCTACAACTACGACCCCAACGACGCCATGTGCCCGTCGTGGAAGGCCACCCGCAACCGCATTCATTCGCCCAAGGGCCGTGCCTCGCTGATACGCGAATGGCTGCGGCTGCAGGGCGAGCAGGGCGTCGATGTGCTCGAAGGCAGCACCCAGGCGCGTAACGCCTCGCCGCTCAAGGGCCTCGGCCAGCGGGTGTGGAACAGCCTGGCCGGCAGTGACGATTTCTCCCACCAGGTGTACGACGCCATGGCCGGCTGCCTGGCGTGCAAATCCTGCGCGGGGCAGTGCCCGGTGAAGGTCAATGTGCCGGAGTTTCGTTCGCGCTTCCTGGAGCTGTACCACAGCCGCTACCTGCGCCCGCTGAAGGATTACCTGATCGGCTCGCTGGAATTCAGCATCCCGACCCTGGCGCGCTTCCCGCGCCTGTACAACGGGGTGATGGCCGCAGCGCCCGTGCGCTGGGCGCTCAAGCACGCCGCCGGCATGGTCGACAGCCCGCTGCTCAGCAATGTCGACTTCCAGGCCGTGTGCAGCCGCTGGAACGTGAAGATGGCTGCGGCGGCCGAACTGTCGGCGCTCAGTGAGGCACAACGGGCGCGCAGCGTGGTGCTGGTGCAGGACGCCTTCACCCGCTACTTCGAGACGCCGCTGCTGGCCGAATGGCTGGAGACCCTGTCGCGCCTCGGCTTTCAGGTGTACCTGGCACCGTACCTGGCCAACGGCAAGCCGCTGCAGGTGCAGGGCTTCCTCGGCGCCTTCGCCAAGGCCGCCGGGCGCAATGCCAGGGCGCTCAAGCAACTGCAAGCCAGCGGCGTGGCACTGGTGGGCCTGGACCCGGCCATGACCCTGGTCTACCGCCAGGAGTACGCCAAGCTGCTGGGCGCCGACCAGGCCCCGGACGTGGCGCTGCCCCAGGAATGGCTGGCCAAGGTGCTGGAGCCGATGGCGCCGACCCTGGAGACCGAGACCTACCAGATGCTCGCCCACTGCACGGAGAAAACCAACGCCCCGGCGAGCATCGATGCCTGGAAGCAGGTGTTCGACAAGCTCGGCGCCAAGCTCGAGGTGCTGGCCAGCGGGTGCTGCGGGATGTCCGGTACCTATGGGCATGAAACCCGTAATGTCGCGACCTCGGTGGTGATCTACGGCCAGTCCTGGCAGCCGCTGGTGGCCCAGCATGAGCCACAGGGGCGCTTGCTGGCCGACGGTTACTCGTGCCGCAGCCAGGTCAAGCGCCAGGATGGCAAGCAGCTGCAGCATCCGTTGCAGGTGTTGTTGGCGCGGCTGCGCACCGTTTGATGGCACGCAGCAATCTGTTGTTCTGAACAGTAGCCCAGTGCCACAATGCGCCTGTCGCAGTCACCCGCCAGGCGCACCCCATGGATCGCTTCGAACTCTCGCCGGTGCAGACCGGTTTCATCGCCGAACAGGTGCGCGGCGATCGGCTGCAGCAGTTGTTCCTGCAGTCGCGCTGGGCGGTGCTGGGCAGCTACCTGGCCGCTGTGATGCTGTGCTGGATGGGCCGCGACCTGTTCGAGCGCGACAGCATCTGGCTGTGGCTGGCATTGCTCACGGCTTCGACCCTGTGGCGCATGGCCATGTTCATCGCCTTCTACCGCACGCCGCTGGCCGAACGCACGCCGCAGCCCTGGGAGCGACGCTACTGGATCACCCTGATGCTCTCCGCCGCCATCTGGGGCTTCGGCGCGCTGGGGGTGATGCCCAGCAACGATCTGCTCGGGCAGTTGCTGGTGGTGCTGTTTACCGTGGGCATGTCCGTCAGCGCAGTGTCGTGCTATTCCTCCCACCGCTACATGACCCTGGCCGCCCTGGCCTTGGTGCTGCTGCCGAGCACGCTGTGGATGCTCTGCCAGCCCTCCAGCCTGAACGTGGGCGTGGCCCTGGCGGTGCTGGTGTTCGCCTCGTTCGTGATCAACGCCACCACGCGGCTTGCGGAAGCGCTGGAGCAGGCCTTTCACCTGCGCCGGGAAATGGAGTGGGCGCACAAGCAGTCGGCCCATGCCGCCCAGATCGACGAGCTCACCGGTCTCAACAACCGTCGGGCGTTCTTCGTGCAGGGCCAGCGGGTCTATGACCACTGCCAGCTGCAGCAACTGCCGCTGTGCGCGGTGATGCTCGACATGGACCACTTCAAGGTCATCAACGATACCTACGGCCACCAGCAGGGCGACCAGGTGCTGCAGCAGTTGGGCATCGCCATCGGCGCGACCTTTCGCGAAGGGGATGTCTGCGGGCGCCTGGGCGGTGAGGAGTTTGCCGTGCTGTTGCCCGATACCACGCTGGAAGTGGGCATGGCCTTGGCCGAACAGCTGATCGCACGGTTGAGCGAGTTGCACGCCACCCAGGCCTGCGTGATCACCGCCAGCCTCGGCGTGGCCATCGGAGCGTGTGACGATCAGAGCCTGCAAAGCTTGATGAACCGCGCCGACAAGGCCCTCTACTGCGCCAAGGCCCAGGGCCGCAACCGAGTCTGCGTGGCGGAGCCGGCTGCGGCCTGAGTGCGTTCAGCGCAAACAGCGTGCAGATCAGGAAGCGTAATCCACGCCACCGCGATCCAGCTGGCGAATCAAGGCATCCCAGTGCAGGGCAATGGTCGGGTTGCGGCCGCTGGCGGTCGCCTGGCTCTGCTCGCGCACTTTGTCGATGGCGCTCTGCGGTGCAGGTAGCAGGTCGGCATTGCCGCCGGCCTGGGCGGCGATCTGGATATTGCAGGCCCGCTCCAGCCCATGCAGTTCACGGAAGGCATGCTCGACGCTGACGCCGCCCGTCAGCAGGCCATGGTTGCGCAGAATCAGGATATTGCTGGTGCCCAGGTTGGCGACCAGCCGCTCTTGCTCGTCCAGGTCCAGGGCGATGCCTTCGTAGCCGTGGTACTTGACCCGGCTGTAATAGGCCAGCGCATGCTGCGACAACGGCAGCAGGCCGCCGCGCTGCGCCGATACCGCGGCGCCGTCGCGGGTATGGGTGTGCATCACCGCCAGCAGGTCGGGGCGCGCGCGGTGGATGGCGCTGTGGATCACGAAGCCTGCGCGGTTGATGCCCAGGCCCAGCGGGTCGTCGATCACGGTGCCGTCGACGTCGACCTTGACCAGGTTCGACGCGGTGATTTCATCGAACAGCAGGCCATAGGCGTTGATCAGGAAGTGCTCGTGGGGGCCGGGTACCCGTGCCGAGAAGTGGGTGTAGATGTGGTCGGTCCAGCGAAACAGCGCGGCCAGCCGGTAGGCGGCGGCCAGCTTCACGCGAACTTGCCATTCCTCGGCGCTCACGCGCTCGCGCAGGCTGGGGGAAAGGGCGGGGGACAGTGCGCTCATAGGGTACTCCGGGCAGGGGATGGATATCCGTGTGTCGCCGACCTTAAAGCCCCCGCAGGGGCCGTGTAAAAGTCTTTCCGGGTATAAGCTAATAAGTACTCAATTGCATAAAAACGACAATCTAATATGCACTTGGTGCTCAAGCATTTTGCATTTCCAGCTGCGCGGCCGCCGCGGCGCCGAACACCTCCACCGCTTCCTGCAGGTTGCCCAGGTAGCGCGGGTGAAACAGCCACAGGTCCACTTGTGGCTTGAAGTCGCTGAGCGTCAGCACATCCAGGCGCTCGCGATACTGGCTCAAAGCGAGCAGGGGTTCCGGAACCAGGCCCAGCCCCTGGCCGTTGGCGACCAGGCCTAATTGCAGCTCGGTGCCGAAGGTTTCCAGGTTGATCTGCAGCGCCAGGCCCTGCTCACCCAAGGCGCGCTGCAGGCCGGCGCGGAAGCCGCAACCATCGGGGTTCAGCACCCAGCCCTGAGTGTAGCAATCCTTGAGCTTGACGTTGCGCCGGGGCAGGCTGCCCTTGGCCGCCACCACCCGCAACGGCATCCGCCCCAAGGAGCGGCTGGAGATGCCTTCGGGGAAAATCTTGCCAGCGGGGAACAGCGCGGCGGCGGCATCCAGTTCGCCGTTTTCCATGCGCGCGATCAAGTGGCTGCCCCAGCCGCTGAACACCTGGGTGCGGAGCACCGGGAAGCGCTCGCGGATCTGCGCCAGGGCATCCAGCAGCACGACATCGCCGAGGGTCTGAGGCACGCCCAAGCGCAGGGTACCGCTGGGGGCGCCGTCGTTGCCGACCAGTTCGCGCAGGGCGTCCATCTCGCGCAGGATGGCCTTGCATTGCTCATACACGCGCCAGCCCATGGGCGTGGGCTTCAGGGGTTTGGTCTGGCGGTCGAGCAGGGTGGTGCCCAGGGCTTCTTCGAAATTCTGCAGGCGGCGGGTGATGGCCGGTTGGGTGAGTTGCAGGGCGTCGGCGGCGAGGCTGGTCGATTGGCAGCGGACGACGGCGACGAAAGCGTCCATGTCATCGATCTTCATAATGAGGCGCTCACATAATGCAGGGAGTGGACATAAGCCCACAGAATAATACCCTTGGCGCATTTGTGCAGCCGGCATTTGCGCGCCGTCCATTTGTCGGACAATGTTAGGTAAAAAATGAATCCACGGCGGCCAGGGCGGTCGCACTTGTCCACGGAATACGTGAGTATGTCTGTGGATAACTGCCTGCAGCCCAGTTGTTTCAAACCTTTGCGGTGTTTGGACAAAAAATGACCAGCTATGGCTGGCTTCAACGGCACTTTGAGTTCGTGCAACGTCCCTTTAGGCTGAAAAGTTTCCTCAGGCCGACCAAAGGTACCTATCAGTTCTAGCAGGTACCTAACAAACGGCACATTGCCATCTGTATAGTGGCTGCAATCCTCTGTATTCGAGTGCCTTGCTGTCATGAGTGTTCTGGGCCGGCTGGGTGTTGTCCTGCTGTTCACCGTCGCGTCGGCAAAGGCCCTGGCTCAGGACCAGCCCTTGCGCGTCTTGGCGTGGCCGGGTTACGCCGATAGCGACCTGGTGGCGGTGTTCGAGAAGCGCTACAAGGTCAAGGTTGAAGTCACCCTGGTCAGCAGCGACGAAATCCTGCGCGCCAAGATGGCCGAGCACGATGGCGCCGACTACGACCTGGTGGCCGCCAACACCGCCGAAATCCACTCTTATGTCGACCGCGGCCTGTTGCAGCCGCTGCACCCCGAAAGCATTCCCAATACTGCCCACCAGCTCACGCGCTTTCGCGACTACCGGGATATTCCCGACCTGGTCGTGGGCGGCAAGCTGTATGCGATTCCCTATGTGTGGTCGGAGATGGGCCTGATCTACGACAAGGGGCAGTTCACTACGCCGCCGGACTCCATCGCCAGCCTGTGGGACCCCCAGTACAACAAGCGCGTGCTGGCGTTCAACACCAGCAACCACAACTTTTCTCTCGCCAGCCTGGCGCTGGGTGGCGACCCCTTCAAGATCAAACCCGCCGATTTCCCCGCCGTCGCCGACAAGCTGGTGGAGTTGCGCCGCAACGTGCTGACCTTCTATTCGCTGCCCGAGGAGGCCGCCGAGCTGTTTCGCAGCCACCATGTGGCCTTGCTGTTCGCCAACTATGGCCGCCAGCAGCTCAAGCAACTGCGCGACGAGGGCGCCGACGTCGGCTATGTCATTCCCAAGGAAGGTGCGCTGGCGTGGCTGGACTGCTGGGCTGTGACCCGTGGCGCCCGCGATCTCGGCCTGGCCAACCGCTGGATCGACTACACCCTGGAGCCCGAGGTCAGCCAGGCGCTGGCCGAGCGCCAGGGGCTGTCGAACACGCTGCAGGAATCCGCCGCGGTGCCAGCCGGCCAGAAGCTGATCTGGCTGAGCCGAGTCGAGGACGACCAGCGCCGGGCAGCGTTGTGGCAACGCATCGTGTCGGGCGAACGGCCGCCGCTGGGGGAGGCGCAATGAAATTCGGCATCGCCTTCAAGCTGGGGTGCCTGATGGCGCTGTTCGGGGTGGTGCCGACCATCCTCGCTGGCTACTCCATCTACAACAGCAGCCGCGAGTCGATGCTGCAGTCGGCCGAGCGCGACCTGCAGACCGCCGTGCAGGTGCTGGGCCGCGATCTGCGCAGCAGCCTGCGCACCATTTCGCTGGACGCCACGGTGCTGACCCACGGCCCCAAGGTGCCTGAACTGGCTGCCCTGAGCGACCCGCAGCAACGCGCCCACGCCGAGGACAACCTGGCCGCGTCGTTCCGGGCGATGCTGCTGGCGCACCCCGACTACATGCAGATCCGCCTCATCAGCGCCACCGACCACGGCCTCGAATGGGTGCGCCAGGACCGCGACGGGCCGCGCGTGGTGCGCGTCGAGGGCGACGACCTGCAAGAGAAGGGCACCTACGACTACGTGTTCGACGCCCTGAACCTGAAGCCTGGCGAAGTGCGCATCTCGCCCATCGTCATCAACCACGAACAGGGCGCTCATTCCGGGCTTGGCAAACCGACCCTGCACGTCTCGACGCCAGTCGCCGACGCCAGCGGCAAGGTCTTCGGGTTGATTGTCATCAATGTCGACCTCGACGGCCTGTTTGGCCAGTTGCAGGGCGACTTGCCCAAGGAATACCAGGTGTACCTGGCCAACCGCTGGGGCGACCTGCTGATCCACCCCGACCAGCGCCGCACCTTCGGTTTCGACCAGGGCCGGCGCTTGTTCCTGCAGGATGAATTCCCGGCGGTCGAGCGCCTGCTCAGCGACGACGGCCCCGATCGCCTGATCAGCCGCAATGTCGCCCAGAACCGTGAAGAGCGCCTGGTGGCGGCTTTCGTACGCTTGTCCAGCGACGGTTCCGGCGACCAGCCCTTCGTGGTGTTGGGCCTCGGCCAATTGCAGAGCCACGTGCTGGCCCAGGCCTCGCGCGCTGGCGCCGACATCGCCCGCATCGCCCTGCTGTTCAGTCTGTTGGCGCTGGTGGTGGCTTTTATCGCCTCGCGCACCCTGATCCGCCCGCTGCGCAGCATGACCGATGCCGTGGAGCTGTTTTCCCGTGAGCGCAAGGTCAGCCACCTGAAGCCGCGGGATGACGAACTGGGCGTGCTGGCCCGCAGCTTTACGGCCATGAAGCGCGAAATTCTCGGCCAGCTGGCCGACCTTACCAGCAGCCGCGCGGCCTTCGAGCATCTGGCCCGGCACGACGCCCTGACCGGCCTGCCGAACCGGCGCATGTGCTTCGAGCAGCTCGAGCAGGCGCTGCTGCGGGCGCGCCGCCACCAGGGTGAAATGGCTTTGCTGTTCGTCGACCTCGACCACTTCAAGGCCATCAACGACCAGTACGGCCACCGTTTCGGCGACCAGGTGCTGGTGGCCGTGGCCAAGTTGCTGACCAGCGTCAGCGAAGCGGGGAACAGCGTCGCGCGGCTGGGCGGCGACGAGTTCATCATCTTCATCGACCAGGTCGAGCAGCCGCAGAAGGTGCTGGCGCTGTTGCAGAAGTTGCATCACTGCCTGCAGCTGCCGTTGTTGATCGAAGGGCAGCGGGTCAAGGTGCACGCCAGCATCGGCGTGAGCCTGTACCCGCGCGACGGTGACGATATCGAAACCCTGGTACAGCAGGCCGACCACGCCATGTACCGGGCCAAGAGCGCCGGCAAGAACCAGTATGCGTTCGAAGAAGAAGGCTGACTGGACAGTTTCCCTGAGCCTGGCTTATTAACGAATCAGCCATTTATCAAAACTGGACATGATGTTCTTCACCTAGCGCGAGCACCTGGGCTAGCCGGTGCCGGCCAACCGGTACAGCCAGGCGCGCAATGGCAGCCACTGAGGATCAGCGGGGCGTGGCCAGCAGTTGCAGCAGGCGCTGGCCGTCCAGCGCCTTGCACAGGCCTGCCGGCTTCTGCATGGGCGCATCTTCGGCGGCGAGCATGGCGTTTAGCACCGCTTCTTCGGTGCCTTGTACCGCGGCCTGGTAGAAGGCGTCGAAGCATTCGTCGTTGAGGTGCTCCATGCTTTGCCTGGGCCCCGACAGTTGCGGCAGCGGCTTGGCGTTGGCGACGCTGAACGCCAGGAAGATATCCCCCGAATTGTTGCCCCCCGGCGTGCCGCCCAGCGCCAACCCGAGACCCGCGCGCTGGGCCAGGCGCTTGAGCTGGTGGGGCAGCATCGGCGCGTCGGTCGCGAGGATGACGATGATCGACCCGCGCTCCTGGTCCAGGCCCGCGGGTGTCTCGTCCGGCCACTGCTCGCCCACGGGGGCGCCCATTACCTTGAAGCACTGGCGTTGGCCGTGGTTGGCCTGCACCAGCACGCCGAGGGTGAAGGTTTCACCGTCGATCTCCAGCACTCTTGAAGCGCTGCCGGTGCCGCCCTTGAAGCCATAGCTGATCATGCCGTTGCCGCCGCCGACGTTGCCTTCGGCGATGGCGCCACCCTGGGCGCCGTTCAACGCCGCCAGGGCATCGGCTTCGCTGACGTGCTGGCCGTTGATGTCGTTGAGCACACCGTCGTAGGTTTCCGCTACCACCGGCATGGCCCACAGGTGGTTGTCCTGCCAGGCTTGCTGGTAATGGTCGATGGTCCAGCGGGTGGCAGCGTGGTGGACGATGCCCACGCTATGGGAATTGGTGATGCACAGCGGGCCGACGAAATAGCCGCCGTGCTCGACCCAATGGGTGCCGGTCATCTCGCCGTTGCCGTTGAGGGCGTGCACGCCTGCCCATACCGGCTGGGGCTCGGCGCGGTAGCCGCGGGGCAGCACGGCGGTGACGCCGGTCTTCACGGTCTTGCCATTGGCGGCTTGGCGGTCGAGGGTGGCATAGCCCACCAGCACGCCGGGAACGTCGGTGATTGCATTGTGCGGGCCGGGCGTGCCGGAAAGCGCGAGGCCCAGCTCGCGGGCGCGGAGTTTAGCCATGGGAGGAATCATCCGTGGAGGCGTTGGGTTGGCGATTGCGAAGGTACAGGCCGGCCGCCGCGATCAGCAGCGAGGCGAGCATCAGCAAGGTGGCGATGGCATTGATTTCGGGCTTGATGCCGCGCCGAATCATGCCGTAGATGAACACTGGCAACGTGGTGGAGTCGACGCCCGAGATGAAGTAGGTGATGACCAGGTCGTCCATCGAAATGATGAACGCCAGCAGCGCACCGCCCACCACGCCAGGCAGAATCTGCGGCAGGGTGATGCGCCGAAAGGTCATCCAGGCCGAGGCGCCGAGGTCGGCCGAGGCTTCTTCCAGCCGCGTGTCCATGCCGGCCAGGCGGGCGCTGACGATCAGGAACACGTAGCTGATGAGAAAGGTCGAGTGGCCGATGATGATCGAGGTCTTGCCCAGCGGCACACCGGCGCCGACGAAGAAAATCAGCAGGGCGATGCCCAGCACGATGTCGGGCATCAGCATCGGCAGGAACATCAGCAGCCGGTAGAAGCCCTGCAGGCGGAAGCGATAACGGGCCAGGGCCAGTGCGGTCAGGGTGCCGATCAGGGTGGCGATGGTGGTGGTGCTCAGGGCCACCACCAGGCTGTTGCGCAACGAGGCCAGCAACTGGTCGGTGGAGTCGACGTACACCGTGCTCTGCGCCAGGCTGTTGCTCAGCCCGAACAGCGAGCGGTACCAGTCGAGGGTGGTGCCACTCCAGATCATCATGTTCAGCGGGTTGGCATTGAACGAATACACCACGATCAAGGCGATCGGCAGGTACAGAAAGGCGAAGAACAGCAGGCTGTAGCCGCCCAGCATGCGGCGGCCGAGGGCGTTCAGGAGGTTCATCACAGGGTCACCTCCGTGGCGCCGGCGCGGCGCTGGGCCAAGGCGTAGAGCAGCAGGCACAGCAGCACCGCGGCCATGATCAGCATCGCCAGGGCCGCGCCGAACGGCCAGTTGCGCGCGGCGAGGAACTGTTGCTCCACCAGGCTGCCGATCATCACCACCCGCGCGCCGCCCAGCAGCGAAGGCACGATGAAATTGCCCAGCGCGGGGATGAAGACGATGATCGCGCCGGCGCTGATGCCCGGCAGCGTCATCGGCAGGATGATCCGCCGCCAGGTCTGCCAGCGGCTGGCGCCGAGGTCGGCCGAGGCCTCCAGCAGGCGCCGGTCGAGTTTTTCCACGCTGGCGTAGATCGGCAGGAACATGAAGGGTACGAAGATATAGGCCATGCCGATCAACACGGCGGGCTCGGTGTAGATCAGGTCCAGCGGTTGGCCGATCACGCCCAGGCCCTGCAGCACGGTGTTGAGGAAGCCGCTGGGGCGCAGGATCAGCACCCAGGCGTATAGCCGCACGATCAGGCTGGTGAAGAACGGCAGCGTGATCAGGAACAGGCAGAAGTTGCGCAGCCGTTCCGGCTGGCGCGCCACCCAGAAGGCCGTGGGGTAGCACAGCGCGAAGGTCAGCAGCACGCTCTGCGCGGCCAGCTTCATCGAGCGCAAGAGGATTTCCAGGTAGACCGGGTCGAAGTCTTCGTTGGTGCCGTCGGCCCACCCCAGCACGCGGCCGAAGTTGTCCGGGTAGAACGACCACTGCACGCCGCCATAGAGGCCGGGCTCCAGCAGGCTGTAGAGGGCCATGATCGCCAGCGGCACGAGAAAGAAGCCGCCGATGATCAGCGTCACCGGGCTGAGCAGCGCCGCCAGGCGCAGGCGCTGGCCGTTCATGCCGTTACCCCGCCGGGCAGCACGAAGGCATGGGCCGGCGCATACCACAGGCGCAGGGGCGCGCCGCTGCGCAGGCGTTCGCTGCCGTTGCGCGCCGCGTCCCGTACCAATGCCTTGATGCGCAGGCCGGTGGCGGTGCGCAGGTTGATTTCGAAATCCTTGCCGATAAAGATCGCCTGTTCGACCACCCCGTCCAGCGGCGCTTGGTAGTCGCTGCCTGGGCTGTCCAGGTGCAGGTGTTCGGGGCGCAACAGGTACTGGACCCGCTGGCCTGCCTGCAGGTCGCGGGCGAGTGCCTTGAACGGTTCGCCGCCGGGCGCCAGTAGATGCGCGACGCCTTGGGCGCAATGCTGCACCTGTACATCGAACAGGTTGCTTTCACCGATGAAGCCGGCCACGAAGGCATTCGCGGGCTGGTCGTAGATCTGCGTGGGCGTGCCGACCTGCTGGATGTGGCCGCCGTTGAGCACGACGATGCGGTCGGACATGGTCAGCGCTTCTTCCTGGTCATGGGTGACGAAGACGAAGGCGATGCCCAGCTCATGCTGCAGGTTTTTCAGTTCCCGCTGCATGGCTTGGCGCAATTGCCGATCCAGGGCCGACAAGGGCTCGTCGAGCAACAACAGGGCCGGGCGGTCGACGATCGCCCGCGCCAGCGCCACTCGTTGTTGCTGGCCGCCGGACAACTGCGCCGGTTTACGCCGCTCCAGCCCGGCCAGCCCGACCATTTCCAGTGCCGCGCCGATACTGCGTTGCCGTTCGGCCTTGGCCACCCCTTGTACTTCCAGGGCATAGCCGACGTTGTCGCCGACCGACAGATGCGGGAACAGCGCGTAGCTCTGGAACACCGTATGCACCGGGCGGCGGTTGGGCGCTACCTGGTTCATCGGCTGGCCCTGGATCAGCAGCTCGCCGCTGTCGAGGCGCTCGAACCCGCTGATGGTGCGCAGCAGGGTGGTCTTGCCGCAGCCCGAAGGGCCCAGCAGGGTGACGAACTCGCGGCTGCCGACGCTCAGGTCGACGCCATCGAGGGCGCGCACGGTGTGGCCTTCCGGGGCGCGGTAGTGTTTGACGGCCGAACGAATCTCGACCGCCGCTTGGCTGGCATGGGGCATAAAACGGCTCCGCAGGGGACGATCAGTTGGCGGTACGTACGCGGGTCCAGGCCCGGTCGTATTGCTTGAGGTCCTTGCCCAGGTCATCGAAGATCTGCAGCTTGGCCATGACCGCGGCAGGCGGGTTGACCTGCGGGTTGTCGCGCATGTCGGCGGGCAGCAGCTTCAGGGCTTCGCGGTTGGGCGTGCCGTTCATTTGCTGCTGGGTGTTGAGGGCGGCGATTTCCGGCTGCAGGAAGAACTCCATGAAGCGCTTGGCGTTGGCCTTGTTGGGGGCGCCTTGCAGCACGCACACATCTTCCTGATACAGCGTCGCGCCTTCTTGGGGAATCACATAGGCGAGGTGCTCGGGGTCCTGCTTGACGTACATCATGGCGCCCACGAAGTACTGCGCCGCCACGGCGTCGCCAGACTGCACCATGGGCACGCTTTCATAGGTGAAGGCGGAGATCAGCGGCTTGCGCTGCAGCAGCCAGTTTTCCGCGAGCTTGAGGTCGGCCGGATTCGTGCTGTTGACCGACTTGCCGTTTTCGATCAAGCCCACGCCCAGGGTTTCGCGCATGTCGTCGAGCATGATGACTTTCTTGCCGGCCTTGGCTTCGGCAAAGAAGTCGGCCCAGCTCTGGATCGGTTTGCTGACCTTGCTCTTGTTGTAGAAGATGCCTACCGTGCCCCACGCGTAAGGCATGCAGTATTGGCCGGTGGGGTCGGTCTTGGCGCGCAGGAAGGCCGGGTCGATGTTCTTGAAGGCCGGGCTCTGGTTGATGTCGGTTTTTTCCAGCAGGCCAAGGTGGGCCATGGTGTCCTGCATGTGCACCGACGGGAAGACGATGTCGTAGCCCTTTGCGCCGGCTTGCAGCTTGGCGAGCATCTCTTCGTTGCTGGCGTAGGTGTCGAGTGTGACCTTGATGCCGGTCTGGGCGGTGAAGCGGGTCAGTACTTCGGGGTTGATATAGTCGCCCCAGTTGTACAGGTGCAGTTCTTCGGCGGCCTGGCTGGCGGCGCTGGCGAGCGCGAACGTGGCGGCGAGCAAGGGGGTGGTGAGGTAACGCCGTGGAATGTTGCGCATGTTCCGGTGCTCCGCAGTGGACTTGGCGCTGCTGGCAGCGCGAGTTGGGGCAGGAATTGCATGGCCAGTGGCCGAATGAACCGCAGGTGGAGCGTTATTATTGGCTTGCGAAACGAGCATATAGTATTTTTCTACCAGCTAACAATACACTGACATAAAAATACCAGAAACTTGGTTTGCAGGGGTGCGGGAACACATGCTCGACAGCAAGATGGAACAACTGGCTGGCACACTGACGCCGGCCGAGCGCACGCTATGGGCCTATATCCAGGCTAACCAGGAAACGCTGGCGTTCGAGAGTGGCACCACCCTGGCGCAAAAAAGCGGGGTAAGCGCCAACACCGTCAGCCGCTTTCTGCGCCGCCTGGGCTACAAGGGGCTCAAGAGCCTGAAGGAGGAGCTGCGCGATGAGGTGCGCACGCAATCGTTGCTCAACACCACGCTGATCGAACGTGTCGAACAGCCCGACGACCTGCTGGCGCACCTCAACGAGGAAATCGAAGCGCTGGCGGCATTCGCCGCGCAGTTGAGCAGCCAGCACTGGCAGGACATCGTCAGCCGCGTCAGCGAAGCGGAAAAGGTGTTCGTGTGCGGCTTCCAGACCATCCGCGGCCTGGCCGAAGATTTCGCCAACCGCCTGGCGCTGGTGCGCTCCGGGGTCGAGTTCCTTGACCTTTACAGCGGCGTGCTCGGGCAGTGGATCGACAGCTACAACCAGCGCTGCTGCGTGATACTGATCGACATCGCGCCCTATGCCGACGCTGGCATCGCGTTCGCCAACAACTGCCTGAAACAGAATGCCGACCTGGTGGTATTCACCGACGAGTACGGCATCGCCCGGCATATCGACTCGCCGCACATCGTCACGATGAAGACCAAGACCGGGCTCATTCTGGAGTCCACGGGGGGGCTGACCAGTGCCCTGAACGTTCTGTTGCATTGTGTGGCGTCGAACCGCCGTGGGGAACTCAAGGAACGGATGGCGGCGTACCGGGCACGGGTCGAAAGCCTGCGTTTGTATAAACCTTGAGGCTGTAACATCACTTTAACATCACTGCTTTAGTGTGCCAGGTCCGAACCTGCGTGAAGTCTCTCGTATGATCGCCAACCTGCCACTGTCACCCCTGGGCCGTGCCGCCGCCATGCCCCATCAGCGCCGCGCGGTCGACCTGTGCCAAGCGGCACCGACCATTGACGCGGCCAGCGTCAATGCGGCGGTGATGGAGCTGTTTTCCGCGCACAGGGACCTGGTCTCCCTGGCGGTGCTCGAAGGCGAGCGGCCGATCGGGCTGATCAACCGCAACATTTTCATGTCGCAGATGAGCCGGCCTTTCCACCGCGAACTCTACGATCGTAAAAGCTGCATCGCCTTCATGGACAAACAGCCGCTGATCGTCGATGGCGGCATGACCATCGAAGCCCTGACCTTCAAGACGGTCGAGTCGGGCGAGAAGGCCCTGGCCGACGGTTTCATCATCACCCAAGACGGGCGTTTCGCCGGCCTCGGCAGTGGCCTGCGGCTGATGGCCCTGGTGGCCGAGCTGCAGGCCGAGAAGAACCGCCAGACCATGCAGAGCATCGAGTACGCCAGCGTGATCCAGCGCGCCATGCTGCGGGCCTCGCGGGACAGCCTCGAGGCAACCCTGGCCGATGCCACCCTGGTGTGGGAACCGCGGGACGTGGTGGGCGGCGACTTCTATCACTTCGCCCGCCACGCTGATGGTTGGTTCGGCGCCATTGCCGACTGCACCGGCCATGGCGTGCCAGGCGCGTTCATGACCCTGATCGCCTCGTCGTCCTTGACCCAGGCCCTGGCGCAGCTCGGCCCACGCCAGCCCGGGGCGCTGCTGGCGGCGGTGAACCGCAGCGTCAAGGGCCTGCTGGGCCAGGTCAAGGACGCCGACCAGGCGCCGGAATCCGATGACGGCCTGGATGCCGCGTTCTTCTGGTACGACACCGCGCGGCGCACCCTGACCTTCGCCTGCGCGCGTATCGCCCTGCACACCCTGCGCCCCGATGCCGATGCGTTCGCCACCGTCAGCGCCGAGCGCAAGGGCGTTGGCTATGTCGACAGCGACGTCGACCAGCAATGGCAGGACGTCAGCATCGAGCTGCCCGAAGACTGCCTGCTGTTCATCACCACCGACGGCCTGACCGACCAGATTGGCGGCCCCAAGCGCATCGCTTTCGGCAAGCGGCGCACCTTCGAGACCATCCTGCAGCACCGCCAGCAGCCCGCCACGGCCATTTGCGAGGCCTTGCGCGTGGCGCTGGGCGACTGGCAGGGCGAGCAGCCCCGCCGTGACGACCTGACCCTTTTCTGTGCCCGCCTCAAGGAGAACCTTTGATGACATGCGCTTTGTCGCTGCAGGACTATGCGTTCCTGGACCTCGCCCAGCAACGCAACGTGATTTTCTATCACAAGGGCTATTTTTCCCACAGCATCGTCGCGGCGATGTCCGAGGTGGTGAAGCAGCAACTGGAACGGGCGGGCGTCAGCGGGCCGATCCGGCGCAAGCTTTTCTCGTCGTTCATCGAGCTGTCGCAGAACATCATTCATTACTCGTCCGACGCCTTGGCGCCGGCCGCCGACGACACGGGTTCAGTGCGCCATGGCGCGGTGTGCATCAGCCTCGAGAACGAGCACTTCATGGTGCTGTGCGCCAACCCGGTGATCAACGCCGACGTCGATGCGTTGCGCGCGAAACTGGAGCCGCTGTGCAGCATGTCGGTGGATGAGATCAAGCAGGCCTACAAGGTCTCGCTGCGGGCTGAAACCCCGGCCGACAGCAAGGGCGCGGGCCTGGGGTTCCTGACCATGGCGCGGGACGCCAGTGCGCCGCTGCAGTTCGGTTTCGAAGCGCGCCAAGGCGACCCGGAAACCTCATTGTTCTGCCTTAAAGCAATCATTTGAAGGCCGCGCCCGGGGGCTGTGCTCGCAGCCTGCCGCGGTGAAGCCATCTGTTCAAAATATCGGGAAGCATCACCCAATGGATAACTTGTATATCGCGGCCACGGCCACTTCGCCGGAGGTCGATTTCCGCTTCGACACGCACCGGCTGACCCTCAAGGGCGAGTCCTACCCGGAGAACGCGGCGGCGTTCTATGCGCCCATTACCCAGCAACTGCGCGAGTACCTGGCCGGCTGCGACGGCCAGTTGATTACCGCCGATATCGCCCTGGCGTACTTCAACAGCTCCAGCACCAAGATGCTGTTCAGCCTGTTCGATGCGCTGGACGAAGCGGCCCAGGGCGGCAACCAGGTGTACATGAACTGGTACCACGACGCCGAGGACGAGACCATTTTCGAGTTCGGCGAAGAGCTCCAGGCCGACTTCACCGCCATCCACTTCACCGACCACCCGGTGACGACCTGACAGGAAGGACCGCCATGAACCGCGCCGCCGCTTCAGCCATTACGGCCCTTCCGGACCTGTTCGAAAGCGAAACCCAAGCCTTGGAGCGCGTGCGCCAGGCCCTGGCCAGCCCCACGGCGGACGCGGCGATGTACCGCGAAAGTCTGGTGGAAATCATGTTGCATTTCGAGCGCCTGATGCGTGAGACGCGCCGGCTGATCGGCCGCAGCGACCGCGCCGAGCGCGAGATGAACGTGCTCAACCTGCAGCTGGGCGCGCTGGCCAGGCAACTGGAATACCGCGCCACCCATGATGCCCTCACTGGGGTGCTGAACCGCGGGGCGATCATCGACAAATCCTGCGAGACCTTGAAGGGCGAAGGCGCGGTGATGATCGTGCTGGACATCGACTTTTTCAAGCGCATCAACGATGACTACGGGCACCCTGCTGGGGATGGGGTGATCAAGGGCATCGTGCAGTGCCTGCGGGAGATCGTCGGCGAGCTGGGCGTTGTCGGGCGGGTAGGCGGTGAGGAGTTCACCGTGCTGATGCCTGCGGGCACCCTGGAGCAGGGCAAGGCTTTGGCCGAAGGCATGCGCGCGGCCATCGCCGCACATGGCTTTGGCGAGCCGGTGAACCGCCAGGTGACGGCCAGTTTCGGCGTCAGCGCCAACCCGCCAGGCACGCCGTTTGACTTGGCCTACGGCGCGGCCGACGAGGCCCTGTACCGGGCCAAGCGGGCAGGGCGGAATCGGGTGGAGTGGGCTTAAATTTTCGTTGGGTTTCAGGGCCTCATCGCGGGCATCGCCCGCTCCAACGGGTTGTGCGGTGCACCGGCTGACCTTATCGCGGGCATCGCCCGCTCCAACGGGTTCACCGTGTCACCCGTTGGAGCGGGCGATGCCCGCGATGAGGCCCTTGAGGCCCGCGCTACAATCTCAGCCGAGCGGCGGGGTACGCGACGGTATTTGCCGCTTCGAACCCAAAGCCTCGAACGCCGCCGCATAGCGCAGCAACGCCGAGTCGTCATAGGCGCGGCTGGCGAACGTCAGCCCCACCGGCATGCCGATATCGGCCATCACCCCCATGGGCACGGTCACCGTTGGCACGCCCAGATGGCGGATCGCGAGGTTGCCGTTGGCCACCCAGACGCCGTTGCTCCAGGCGATATCCGCCGACAGCGGGTTGACGTCGGCATCGGCCGGGCCGACATCGGCGACGGTCGGGAACAGCACTGCATCCAGCCCCAGTTCGCTCATCCAGTCTTCGAGGTCGATGCGCCGGGTGGCTTCCAGGCCGCGCAGGCCATCGGGCAGCGTCGGGATTTCATTCCACGGCGTGATGCCGCGCTGGGCCATGCGCACGTATTCGTCCATGCCGGCGGCCAGTTCGTCTTCGCGGTTGGGCAGGGTGCCCGGATCGTGGGGGAAGATCTGCGGGCCGTCGACATCGGCCAGGCGGTTGAGGGCCGGGTCGCCGTTGGCGCGCAAGAAATCGTCGAAGGCCCAGGCCGACAGGTCCCAGAGTTCGTGGTGCATGAACGCCTTCGAGACCAGGCCGCGGGTGAATACCGTCGGTGCGCCGGGGCGGTCGCCTTCGCAGTTCGATACCAGCGGGAAATCCACTTCGAGCACTTCGGCACCGGCTGCCTCCAAGGCCTGGCGGGCGGCCTGCCACAGGTCGATCACCGCGGCGCGGGTGTGGATGCGCTGGCCGGTGGGGCCGCCGATGCCGGGTTTTTCCGCGGTGCCGGCGAGCGGGTCGGCGTTGATGAACATGCGTGGCACGCCGAAGCGTTTACCGGCCAGGGCCTCGGCACCGGCGGCCAGCGCCGGATACGAAGCCGGGCGCACGGTACTGGCAGCGGGGATCGGCACCCAGGGTTGCAGGCGCCAGAGGTCGCCGCGGGTATCGGCGTCGTCGGCGACCACCACGTCCAGCACTTCCAGCAAGTCGGCCATGGTGCGGGCGTAGGGCACCACCACGTCCATGGTCGGCGTCAACGGCCAGTTGCCGCGCACCGAGATCACCCCGCGCGACGGCGTGTAGGCGCACAGGCCATTGTTGGAGGCCGGGCCGCGCCCGCTGGACCAGGTTTCCTCGGCCAGGCCGAAAGCGGCGAAGCTGGCCGCGGTGGCGGTGCCGGCGCCGTTGGATGAGCCCGAGGCGAAGGGCGCGGTCAGGTAGGCGGCGTTGTAGGGGCTTTCGGCGCGGCCGTACACGCCGCGCTGCATGCCGCCGTTGGCCATGGGCGGCATGTTGGTCTTGCCCAGGCAGATGGCGCCGCCGGCGCGCAGGCGCTCAATGGTGAAGGCGTCGCGCTGGGCCACCAGTGTGGCGAAAGCCGGGCTGCCGGAGGCGGCGGTCAGGCCCTTGACCAAGTAGCTGTCCTTGGCGGTGTAGGGAATGCCGTCGAGCGGGCCGAGCAGTGCACCCGCGGCGCGGCGGGCGTCGGAGGCGCGGGCTTCTTCGAGGGCCGAAGGGCTGGTCACCACCACGGCGTTGAGCGCGCCGTCGTAGGCGGCGATCCGCGCCTGATAGGCCTGCACCAGTTCCACGGCGCTGGTGCGCCCGGCCGCGAGGGCTTCGCGCAATTGCGCGATGGACACTTCGGTGACTTCGATCATGGGGTCACCTCAAGGTGGCGAAAGGAGGGGATTGCGGCACGCGCATTGATGGTTTCATAAGGGCTGTTCATGGCGGCTCTCGTGGCACGGTGCGGGGATTGAACCCGGTTATCTCAGCCCGCTATTTAACACCACTGCTGTGGGAAACGCATGGGGGCCGTTGTGGTTGCGATTGAGAATGTTTTTTGATCGCGTCGCCATGATGTGGAATAGTACCCGCCCGTTTTCAGCCGAGCGCTCTATCCGGCGCTTCCCCTGCAAAGGTACTCCCATGCGTATGTCCCGCCTTATCCCCGCCGTGGCGCTGTGCCTGCTGGCCATGTGTTCCACGCTGTTGCGCGCCGCGCCCATCGAGGTCAACGACGGCCAGCACAGCGTGCAGCTGCCGGACACCCCCAAGCGCGTGGTGGTGCTGGAATTTTCCTTCCTCGACAGCCTGGCCGCCGTCGGCGTGACGCCGGTGGGCGCCGCCGACGATGGCGATGCCAAGCGCGTATTGCCGCGGGTGCGCCAGGCCATCGGCCAATGGACTTCGGTAGGGCTGCGCTCGCAGCCCAGCATCGAGGAAATCGCCCGGCTCAAGCCGGACCTGATCATCGCCGACCTCAACCGCCACCAGGCGCTGTACAAGGACCTGTCCAGCATTGCCCCGACCTTGCTGCTGCCTTCGCGCGGTGAAGACTATGAGGGCAGCCTGAAATCCGCCGAGCTGATCGGCAAGGCCCTGGGCAAAAGCACTGAAATGGACGCCCGCATCGCCAGCAACCGCGCCCACCTGAAGGCCATCGCCCAGCAGATTCCAGCGGGCGCCAGCGTGCTGTTCGGCGTTGCCCGGGAAGACAGCTTCTCGGTGCACGGCCCCCATGCCTATGCCGGCAGCGTGCTGGCGGCCATCGGCCTGAAGGTGCCGAGCGTGCGCGAGAACGCTGCGCCCACCGAGTTCGTCAGCCTCGAGCAACTGCTGGCGCTCAACCCGGCCTGGCTGCTGGTCGGCCATTACCGCCACCCGAGCATCGTCGATACGTGGAGCAAGCAGCCGCTGTGGCAGGTGCTGGACGCGGTGCGCAACCAGCAGGTGGCCGAAGTGGATGGCGACACCTGGGCACGCAACCGCGGGGTGATGGCCTCCGAACAGATCGCCGAAGACACCCTGGCCATTCTCAAGGGCGGCCACGCCGTGCTGAGCCACTAGCGTGCGCCGCGGCTGGATGACCGGGGCCGTGGCCCTGGTCGGCTTCGCGCTGTTCTGGTGGTCGCTGTCGAGCTGGTCGCCGTTCGCGATCAGCCAGGCCGACGTGTGGAACGGGCTGTTTCACCAAGGCACGGTGGGCGGCAGCCGCGCGTATATTGTCGCCCAACTGCGAGTGCCGCGGGCGTTGTGCGCGGCGCTGGTGGGCGCCTGCCTGGGCCTGGCCGGGGCGCTGATGCAGGGCATCACGCGCAATCGGCTGGCGTCGCCTTCGTTGTTCGGTGTAACGGCCGGCGCGGCCTTGGGGCTGGCGTTGTGTTCCACCGGGCTGGTGGCCTTGCCCTTTGCTGGCGGCGCGTTGTTGATGACGTGCCTGGGCGGTGCCTTGGCCTGGATCACGGTGTTCAGCCTCGGCGGTGCCTGGTCGCCGAGCGCGGCCCAAGGGCGGCTGGTGTTGGCCGGGGTGGCGGTAGCGGGGCTGTGCGCGGCCCTGACTCGGCTGACGGTGATCCTGGTCGAGGCCCAGGCGCAGAGCGTGCTGAACTGGTTGGCCGGGTCGCTGGCCAACGTCGGCATGGCGCAGTTGCAACTGCTGTGGCCCTGCACCTTGGTCGGCGGCCTGTGGGCGCTGTTCTGCGCGCCGCGACTGAACCTGATCAACCTCGGTGACGACGCTGCCCGTTCACTGGGCGTGAGCCTGGGGCGCCTGCGTTTGCAAGTGTTCGCCGCCAGCTTGCTGCTGGTCGGCGCCAGCGTGTGCGCGGTCGGGCCGATCGCCTTCGTCGGCCTGGTGGCGCCCAATATCGCCCGCCAGTGGGTGGGCAACGACTACCGCTGGCTGGTCCCCCTGAGCGCCTTGCTCGGCGCGCTGATCGTGCTCGGTGCCGACCTGCTCAGCCGCGCCGTGGCGTTCCCCGTGGAGACCCCGGCGGGCGTGATCACTGCCGTGATCGGCGCGCCGTTCTTCCTGCTGCTGGCGAGGCGCACCCTATGAGCCAGCCACGCCTGCGTTTGCTGATCTTGCTGGCCTTGGCGTTGGCGGCAACCTTCCTCAGCCTGAGCGCCGGCACCCTGTGGCTCAAGCCGGCCACCGTGGTCGAGCGCCTGCTGGCCCACGACAGCCTGGATTTCGAGGTGTGGAACCACCGCCTGCCGCGCAGCCTGATTGCCATTCTGGCCGGCAGCGCCTTTGGCCTGGCGGGGGCGATCGTGCAGGGCGTGATCCGCAACCCCCTGGCCTCGCCGGAAATCCTCGGCGTGACCCAGGGCGCCGGCCTGGCGTTGACCATTGCGGTCATCGGCTGGCCGCAACTGCCGATCGCCTGGCTGCCGCTGGTGGCCTGCCTGGGCGGGGCAGGGGGCGCGTTGCTGCTGGCGCTGTACAACACCGGCCTGCAGTTCTCCGGCGCACGCTTCGCGTTGTCTGGGGTGGCGATCGCGGTCACCCTGTCAAGCGTCACGGAGTTTCTGATCCTGTCCCACCCGCTGGACATCAACACCGCCTTGCTGGCCCTCACCGGTAGCCTGTGGAGCCGCGGCTGGCACCATGTGCTGCTGGCGCTGCCGTTTCTGCTGTTGATTCCCCTGGGCCTGTGCCTGGCCAAGCCGCTCAACCTGATCGCCCTCGGCGACGAAGCGGCCCACAGCCTGGGCACGGCCCTCAAGCCGGTGCGCTGGCTGGCGATGACTTGCGCGGTGCTGTTGACCAGCCTGGGCGTGGGCATCATCGGCCCGGTGGGCTTTATTGGCCTGGTGGCGCCGCACATGGCGCGGCGTCTGGTCGGCGGCCATCACCAGGCGCTGCTGCCGGCTTCGATGCTGGTTGGCGCGCTGCTGCTGGTGCTGGCCGATACCCTCGGGCGCAGCCTGATCGCGCCCAGCGAAATTCCCGCTGGCATCCTCACGGCGGTGATCGGCGCGCCGTATTTTCTCTGGTTGCTGGCACGGTTCAAGGGCTGAAGACATGAGCGTTCTACAAGCTACCCGGCTAAACATCGGCTACGGCGCCACGCGCATCGTGCGCGAGCTGTCGTTCGCGCCGCCGCCGGGCCAGGTCACCGCGTTGATCGGGCCGAACGGCTGCGGCAAGTCGACCTTGCTGAAGACCTTCGCCCGCATTCTCACGCCCCAGGGCGGCGAGCTGACCCTCGACGGCCAGCCCTACGCCAGCCTTTCGGCCCGCGAGCTGGCGCGCAAGGTGGCGTTCCTGCCCCAGGTGCTGCCGATTCCTGAAGGCGTGAGCGTGAGCCAACTGGTGGCCTACGGGCGCAGCCCGCACAACTCGCTGTGGGGCAGCCTGAGTGGCGCCGACCAGCGCCACGTGGACGCGGCCCTGAAACGCTTGGAGTTGGAAAGCCTGGCCGAACGCCCACTGGCCGACCTTTCCGGCGGCCAGCGCCAGCGCGCCTGGCTGGCAATGGTACTGGCCCAGGATGCGGCGGTGGTGTTGCTCGATGAGCCCACCACCTATCTGGACATCAGCCACCAGGTCGAACTGCTGGACCTGATGCGCGAGCTGGCGGCGGAGGGCAAGACGGTGATTACGGTGCTGCATGACATCAACCAGGCGTGTCGGTATGCCGACCATCTGGCGGTGATGCAGGGCGGGGTGCTCAAGGCGGCTGGAACGCCGGCGCAGGTGATCAATGCCGAGCTGGTGCGCGAGGTGTTCGAGGTGCAGGTGCAGGTGATGAGGGAACCGGTGGCAGGGACGCCGATGTGTGTGGTGGAGAAGAGTGCCCGCGGCGGCTGACCGCGGGCTGTGCACTTAGGTCAGAAGCTGTATTTGACCGAGAGCATCAGGTTGCGCGGGTCGCCGTAGATATTGCTCGGTACCGTGACCGAAGTGCTGATGGAATTGTAGTAGCGGGTATCGAAGGCGTTGTTCAGGTTCAGGCGCGCGTCGATGTGCTCGGTGGGTTTGAAACCGACCATGAAGTCCACCAGGGTGTAAGCGTCCTGCTCGATGGTGAGCTGGGTGCTGGTGGTGTTGTAGATGCGGTTCTGCCGGTACAGCGACGAACCGATGCGCCACTGGTGCAGGGCGCCGGGCAAGGTATAGCTGGTGGTCAGCTTGAATTGATGGCGGGGAATGTCGGTGTCGAACAGCCGGCCGACGTTCGCCGCGGTGGCGTCCTTGCGGTACTTGGCCTCGGTGAAGGTGTAGCCCGCGGCCAGTTGCCAGGCCGAGGTCAGTTGGCCTTGCACCTCGAGTTCGATACCCTTGCTGCGCACTTCGCCCGCTGCTTCGTAGCAGGTGGTCGGCGCATGGGGGCAAACGCTCACGTCGCTGACGGCCTTGGCGCGATTGTCCTGGTCGACCTGGAAAATCGCCGCGGAAGCGTTCAGCGCGCCATCGAAATACTCGCCCTTGATGCCCAGCTCATAGTTCTTGCCGGTGATCGGCGCGATGATCGAGTCGTTGGCGTCCAGGGCGCTCTGCGGCTTGAAGATGTCGGTATAGCTGACGTACACCGAATGGTGGGCGTCGAGGTCGTAGACCAGCCCTGCGTACCGGGTCACGTGGCGGTTGACCTGCATTTGCGAGCTGGTGTTACGGTAGGGGTTCTCGGTGTCGTTGTCGTACCAATCGAGGCGGCTACCGAGGATCAGCTTCAAAGGATCAGCCAAACTCAAGCGAGTGCTGGCATACACACTGTTCAGCTTGGCATTGGTGTTTTGCCAGGCATATTTCTGCTGGCTGGCGACCTGCGGGGTGGCGCTGGCATCCCAGTCGTGCACGTCGATCGCGCTGTTGAGCAGGATGTTGTTGGGCACGTCGCCGTTGAACACCACGCGGCGATGGCTGGCGCCGAAGACCAGTTCGTGGTCGCGGTCGAACAGGCGCAAGGGGCCGCTGGCGTAGGCGTCGAAGCTGTTCTGTGCCTCGCGGTAGTGGCCGGCGCCGACATATTGATCGTAGGTCTGGGTGGCGGTGCGCCCCAGCAGATAGGTGCCGAGCATGTCGAGGTCGGCCCAGGTGCGGGTAGCGGCGAGGTTGAGCTTCCAGCCGCTGTCCAGGGCATGCTCCAGCGCCATGTAGGCCGAGGTGCTGGTCTTGTTCCAGTACTCCCAGTCATTGCTCAGCGAGGTGGAACGGGCCAGTTTCAGGTCGCTACCGTCGAATCCCACCGGCAGGCCGGTCCAGCCGTTGCCATTGTTGTTGTCCTGCTGGCGCGAGGCGCTGAGGGTCAGGGTGGTGCTCTCATCGAGGTCGGCCTCGGCGATGCCGTAGAACAGGCTGCGTTCGTTGTTCAGGCTGTCGCGAAAGCTGTCCTGGTTCTGGTAGGCCGTGACCAGGCGCCCGCGCAGGCTGCCCTCGGCGTTCAGCGGTCCGGAGATATCGGTTTCGGTGCGGTAGCGGTCCCAGCTGCCGGCGCTGCCCTCGACGCTGGCCTGGAACTCGCGGGTGGGGCGCTTGCGGATCAGGTTGATGGCCGCCGCGGGGTTGCCGGCGCCTTGCATCAGACCCGTCGCACCGCGCACGATCTCGACGCGGTCGTACATGGCCATGTCGGCCGAGAGCAGGTCCTGGGACAGTTGCGAGCTGTCGAGGCTGGTGGGCAGGCCATCGTACATGAGGTTGTCGAGGGCGAAGCCGCGGGCATAGTAGGTGGAGCGCTGGGGGCCGGTGCGGCGCAAGGTCAGGCCGGGGGTGTTCTGCACTACGTCGTTGAGATCGGCGAGGGCCTGGTCGTCGAGGCGCTGGCGAGTGATGACGGTCACTGCCTGCGGGGTTTCGCGCATCGACAGGTGGAGCTTGGTGGCGGTCTGCATGGCGCCGGTGGTGTAGGAGCCGCTGTTCTCGGTGCTGCTGCCCAGGCCGGCGCCCTGGATTTGCGTAGCGCCTAGCTCTACTGCGGTGTCGCTACCCGGGCGGGCGACCAGGTAGGTACCGTCTGCGGTTTTTTCGATGCGCAGCCCGGTATTGGCCAGCAAGCGTTGCAGCGCCTGCTCGGCGCTCAGTTGCGCATGCAGGGCGGGTGCCTGTCGGCCCTCGGCGACGTCGGTGGAAAACAGTATGCGCGCCCCGGTCTGCGCGGCCAGGGCGTTCAAGGCCTGGTCCAGCCGCTGTGCCGGGATAGCCACGGCATAGAGGTTGTCCTGGGCATGCACGGCGCCGGCCAGAAGCAGGCCGGCGGCGACGAAGTTGAGCCGCTGCAGTAGGCGTGACGCTGGCGTGGTCTTGCTCATGTTTTCCCCGTTTGAACAGTCATGAAAAGTGTTCTTCATGGGACATGGCGTTTGGTAAGGGGAGGAAGTTGAGGTGCGTCGGAAAATATTTTCCGGGGCACCTCAGCGGGTCCTGCCCAAGGTCAGGCTGCCGTCGGCGCCACGCTGGGCGCTCAGCGGCAATATCGTTGGCAGCCTTTGCAGCAGGGCCTCGACGCTGGCGGTATCGAATTCACCTGACAGGCGCAGTTGCGCGGTGGCGGCATCGGCCAGGCGAATGGGCGCCTGGCGGTAGGGCTGCAGGTCGCTGATCACGTCGCCGAGCGGCGAGCCGTCGAAGCGCAGCTTGCCCTGCTGCCAGGCTGTCAGGGTGGCGAGATTGGCCAGGGTGGTCGCTCCCAGGTTTTGCTCGCTGGCCAGCAGGCGTTGGCCCGCGTCCAGGCGTTGCTTGCCCTGGGCATTGCTGACTTCGACCGCGCCTTGCAGTACGCCTACCCGTACGCCGCGGCCATCGCTACGGATATCGAAGACGGTACCGATGTCGCGAACCCGCACGCCCTGGGAGCGCACGATGAAGGGGGCGTCGCCATGGACCACGGTGAACAGGCCTTCACCCTTAACCAGTTCCAGCTGGCGGCTGCGCAAGCGCCGCTCGATGCGCAGGTACGAGCCGGAATTGAGCAGTACCTGGCTGCCGTCGGCCAGCTCCAGTAGCTGGCGCTGGCCGATGGCGACGTACACCACTTCACTTCGCCACGCCGGATCAAGGCCCCACAAGGCGCCGCTGATCGCCACTGCCAGCAGGGCTGCCAATGTACCGTTGCGGGCTACCCGGCGCTTGTGCGTCAGCGCTCTGGCTTCGGCCAGCAAGGCTTCGCGGGAGGGTATCCGTTCGCGCAGGGCCTCTGCGTAGGGCTGCAAGGCGTCCGGGCTTTTCGCGCCGCCAACGGGAGGGGCAGGCTTCATGCGCAGGCCCTGCGTGCCGGTTCCCAGCGCTGGGCGATGGTGCCCATGGCGCGGGTGAAATGTTGTGTGACCATGTTGGTCGAGATGCCTAGTTCGGTGGCGATGTCCCGTTGCGCCATGGCGTGGATGCGGTGCAGCAGGAAGACCTGGCGCTGGCGCGCGGGTAGTGCGTCGATGATGGCCAGCAGCGCTGTCAGCTGTCGCTCGAAATCCAATGCGCGCAAGCCATCCCAATCGTCGCTGTGGTCCTGAACCGAGCGCGGGTCGCTGAGCAGGGCGTGCTGCCTGCGTTCGCTGCGCAGCTTGTCTATGCCGCGGTTGAAGGCGGTGCGGCGCAGGAAGGCGAAAGGCAGTTTGACCGGCCCGGCCGGCGGCTTTTCCAGCACTTGCACGCACACGTCATGCACCAGGTCCCGGGCGAAATCCTGACGGCGAAAGCGCCGGCGCAGGTAGTCAACCAGATCGTCGTAGTGCAGGGCGAGTGCGGCGATGAGGTCCGGGTCGGAGGGGGAGGAGGGCATCTGGGTGGCTATTCTATATGAGAATTGTTCGCACTATATGCGCTTGCAACCGCCAGGGGAAAGGGGCAGAGGTGGCGCAATGAGCTCATCCTAATCGGAATTTGTCACGAACAGAAACAATTACTATTTACACAAATGTAAAAGTTTTGTTAACTTTCTCGCCCTCATTCGAACGCATGCACCGACCTCCAGCGACGCTATTGCCCAGGATTCACTGCTACCCGCGTCGGTTGGCGCGCACCGCTCTTGAAGGCAGTCAACCTCTCTAATTCAGGCATTTCAGCCCGTCACCCAGGCTCGCGTGTGGCTGGGTTTTCCGTGCGTGTGGCTGTTTCCTACGTTTGAAAATTAATAACATCCGCAAACAATTAGCATTTACATTTATGTGAAAAAATTGTTAGCCTTTGTGTCTCTTGTGTAGCCATTTGCCATACCTGCTGGGAGCACCCCTTTCGAGGGCCGGTTGCAATGTGGATACGTGACTATCGCTTAGCGCAGGAAATACTCGATGTTCCGTCCCGTTCTGTCCGCCCTCGCGGCCGCCATCGCCTTGGGCCTGGCAGCTGCCGCCGTTGCCGCTCCCGCCCCCGCCCCCACCGACCAGCCGGCCGTGCCGGGCGCGATCGCCCTGGAAGGGGTGAATATCAATGCCGATGCCGAGCAGGGCGTGGCAGGCGTAGCGACCACCGAGGGCACCCGTTCCTACACCACGGGTTCGATGAGCACAGCCACCAAGCTGCCGCTGTCGATTCGGGAAACGCCGCAGTCGGTGAGCGTGATCACCCGCCAGCGCATGGAAGACCAGGGCATGAACGACCTCAACGACGTGGTCAAATATGCCCCGGGCGTGACCCTGCACAAGACTGCTTCCGACCGTCAGGAGTTTCTGGCACGCGGGTTCAAGATCGACAACATCATGTACGACGGGCTGCCGACCAGCGTCAGCACCTACACCCAGGATGTGATCTCGTCCGCCGACCTGAGCATCTACGACCGTGTCGAAGTGGTGCGCGGCGCCACGGGCCTGATGACCGGCGCGGGTAGCCCGGCGGCCACCCTGAACCTGGTACGCAAGCGCCCGACCGCCACTCCACAGGTCAGCGTGACCACCAGCGCCGGCAGCTGGGACCGCTACCGCACTGAGGTCGATGCTTCGAACAAGCTCAACGATGCCGGCACCGTGCGCGGCCGTGTGGTGATGGGCGTGCAGGACAATCACAGCTTCACCGACGTGCGCGAGAACCAGCGCCAGACCTTCTACGGGATTCTTGAAGCGGACCTGAACGAGTCCACCACCTGGACCATCGGCGCGTCCAAGCAGCGTGACGACAACACCTCCGACTGGGGCGGTTTGCCGAGCGGGCCGAACGGTGAAGACCTGCATCTACCGCGGTCCAGCTTCCTCAGCAACGACTGGTCGTACTGGGACAAGGACAACTATAGCCTGTTCACCGATATCACCCACCGTTTCAATAACGGTTGGAGCGCCAAGTTGGCGGCGGCGAAGATCTGGGCCAAGGCGGATACCTTCTCGAGCTACCCGGGCTATAGCGCCGCTACAGGCTGGAGCCAGTATTCGGGCAAGTACATCGACAAGGACGAGCAGACCAACCTCGATGCGTCGTTGTCCGGGCCGTTCCAGTTGTTTGGCCGCGAGCATGAGCTAGCCGTTGGCGTGAGCCATCGCCAGGAAAAATTCGACCAGTACGGTGGCTGGACCGCCGGTACGCCGATCGATATCTACAACTTCGATTCGGGCGTGATTCCCAAGCCAGAGGTCAACATGGACCTGTGGCAGAGCCGCAACACCGCGACGGAAAAAGCGGTGTACGCAGTAGCGCGTTTCAACCCGATCGATCCGCTGCACATCATCATTGGCAGCCGGGTCAGTTGGTACGACTACAACAACCGTGCGGGCACTGGCGACTACAACGTCACTCAGGAAGTAACGCCGTACGGCGGTGTGATCTACGACCTTAACGACACCTACTCGGTGTACGCCAGCTACACCCAGATCTTCAAGCCGCAAACCTATCTGGATGCGGCCGGTAAAGTGCTGGACCCCATGACCGGCGAGAACTACGAGCTGGGCTTGAAGGGCGAGTACTTCGGCGGCGCGCTGAACGCTTCCATGGCCCTGTTCGACATGGTGCAGAAAGACCGTGCCTACGCACTCGACAACCCACAACTCAATTGCCCGTCGTATCCGCAGGCTTGCTACGCCGCTGCCGGCAAGGTGCGTAGCCGCGGTATCGATACCGAGCTGAGCGGTGCGCTGACCCCAGACTGGCAGTTCTCGGCGTCGTACACCTATGTGCTGAGCCAGTACGTGGAGGATGCGACAAAGAGCAATGAAGGCAAACTGTTTGCGCCAAACCAGCCCAAGCATCTGTTCAAGCTGGCAACCAGCTACAACCTGCCGGGCGCGCTCAACCAGTGGCGCGTGGGTGGCGACGTGTTCGCGCAAAGCGCGACCTTCAACCGTGTAGGTACTCAAGGTGGCACCGCCGACCAGAAGGCTTACGGTATCGTCGGCCTGATGGCGGGCTACAAGTTCGACGAGCACTGGGATGGCCGCGTGAACTTCAACAACGTGCTCAATACGCGTTACTGGCAGGGCATTCCAACCGCCGGCGGTGCGGGCCAATACGGCGACCCGCGTAACCTGATGTTCTCGCTGAAATGGACGCTGTGATTCGTTAGCGCCAATGACAAACCCCGCTTCGGCGGGGTTTATCGTTTACAGCGGTTGCGCCTTCACAAAATCCACAAACGCCCTCAGCGGCGAAGGCAAATGCCGCCGCCCGGGGTAATACAGAAACGGCCCGCTGAACGCCGGCCACCAGTCCTCCAACACCGGCTCCAACTCGCCGCTATCGAGATACGGCCGCAACCAATCCTCGAACAGATACACAATTCCCAACCCCCGCACCGCGGCATCTACCGCCAGGTCGACCGCGCCACCCAAACGCACCAGCAGCGGCCCGGTCGGGTCGACGCTCAAGCTTTCCTCGCCCCGTTCAAACTCCCAGGCCGGCATGTTGCCGCTGGGAAACTTGCCACGCAGGCAGGCGTGCTGCAGCAGGTCCCGTGGGTGTTCTGGGCGCCCGGCCTGCTGCAGATAGGCGGGCGACGCGGCGGCGGCGAAACGCTGGAGCCGCGGCCCGATGGGCACGGCGATCATGTCTTGCTCCAGCCGTTCTTCGTAGCGGATACCGGCATCGCAGCCGGCCGCGAGCATGTCGACGTAGCTTTCGTCGACCACCACTTCCAGGCGGATATCCGGGTACGCCTGCAGAAAAGGCGTGACTAGCGCGGGCAACACCAGCCGCGAGGCGCTGACCGGCACGTTGAGGCGCAAAGTGCCGGCCGGGCGGTCGCGGAAGCTGTTGACCACGTCCAGCGCCGCTTCCACTTCATCGAGCGCCGGCACCAGGCGTTCGAGCAGGCGCGTGCCGGCCTCGGTGGCGGCGACGCTGCGGGTGCTGCGGTTCAGCAGGCGCACGCCCAGGTGCGCTTCGACCCGGCGCACGGCGTCGCTGAGGCTGGAGGCCGACTGGCCGCTGAGGCGCGCGCCTTCGCGAAAGCCGCCGGCCTGGACCACGGTGCGAAAGGCTTGCAGGTCTTGCAGATCGGTTTTCATTGTTCGTTGCTCCGTACAACCTGTGCCGATTTCACCTGATTATCACGCAGAGGGTCAACGCCTATAGTGGGCCTGTTGCCGCTAATAACTTCTGATCTCGGAGCCTTGTCATGACCGCAAAGACTTTCCAACTGGGTGATCGCACCGTCAAGCGCATGGGCTATGGCGCCATGCAGCTCGCCGGCCCGCAGGTGTTCGGCCCGCCGAAGGACCGCGATGCGGCCCTGGCGGTGCTGCGCGAAGCGGTGGCGGCAGGCGTCAACCATATCGATACCAGCGATTTCTACGGCCCCCATGTCACCAACCAGCTGATTCGCGAGGCGCTGGCGCCGTATCCGGCGAACCTGACGCTGGTGACCAAGGTGGGCGCGGTGCGCGGTGCGGATGCTTCGTGGAACCCGGCACAATCCGCCGCCGAGTTGGTCAAGGCGGTGCATGACAATTTGCGTAACCTGGGGCTGGACGCGCTCGACGTGGTCAATTTCCGTGCCTGGGGCGACATCCACAGCCCCAAGGAAGAGTCGTTGGCGCCGCAGTTCACTGCGCTGGCGGAGTTGCAGCAGCAAGGGTTGATTCGCCATCTGGGCGTGAGCAACGTGACGGCCAATCAGGTGCGTGAGGCGCAGGGCATCGCGCCGGTGGTGTGCGTGCAGAATTTCTACAACCTGGCCCAGCGCGGCGATGATGCCTTGGTCGATGAGTTGGCCGCCCAAGGCATCGCTTATGTGCCGTTCTTCCCGCTGGGTGGTTTCAGTCCACTGCAGTCCAGCGCGCTGAACGATGTGGCCGCGCGGTTGCAGGCGACGCCGATGCAGGTGGCGCTGGCGTGGTTGCTGCAGCGCTCGCCGAACTTGCTGTTGATTCCGGGGACGTCTTCGGTGAAGCATCTGCACGAGAACCTGGCGGCGGCGCAGCTGGTGTTGCCGGCTGAAGTGCTGGGCGACCTGGAGGGGATTGCGGCCAGCGCGGCTTGAGCATGATGGGCGCGGGGTGATTGGCCACCCAGCTGCCGGCACGGGCCGCGCAGGCCGCGGCGCAGCGGGGTATAGTTGCAACTCCATGCCTCGACTGCCCCAGGAGCGCCATGAACCGCTATTGCAAGACGCTGCCATCGCCCGTCGGCCAGCTCATGCTGGTCTCCAGCGAGCATGGCCTGCTGGCTATCCTCTGGGAAGTCGAGCGGCCCAACCGGGTGCGCCTCGGCGAATTGCTGCCGGTCGCCAGCCATCCGGTGCTCGATGAAACCGAACGGCAACTGCTGGAGTATTTCGCCGGCCAGCGCCAGCAATTCGAGCTGCCACTGGAGTTCGTCGGCACTCAATTCCAGCAGAAGGTCTGGCAGGCCTTGCTGACCATTCCCTTTGGCGAAACCCGCAGCTATTCACAGATCGCCCAGCAGATTGGCCACCCCAGCGCGGTACGGGCAGTGGGCGCGGCCAATGGGCGGAATCCGATTTCCATCGTCGCGCCGTGCCATCGGGTGATCGGGGCTTCGGGGGCGTTGACGGGGTTTGCGGGCGGCCTGCAGGCCAAGGAAGTGCTGCTGCGGGTAGAGTCACCAGGGCATTTGCGCGAGCAGCAGGCGTTGGCGTTTTGATCGATCTTTCAAACGCTTCGTTATCGTGCCGTTGCAGCGGTTATCGGGCGGGCAGCGGCTCGCTGCTTTCAAAGGAGTGTCAATGAAGCGGGCCAATGGCATAGCCACGGACGATCTTGAGTTGCCGTTCACGCCGCCGTTCGACTGGCAGCGCATGTTGCGTTTCTTCCGTGGCCGGGCGACCGGTGGGGTGGAGACGGTCGACGGGGATGTTTACCTGCGAACGTTGGATTGGCTGGGCGATACCGGCCTGCTGAGCGTGCGCCTTGATGCGCAGCGGCATTGCCTGATTGCGCGGTTGGAGGGTGAGGCGAGCCGGCATCTGCCGGCGCTTGAGCCGAAGCTGGCGCGGTTGTTCGATCTGCATACTGATCCTGCGCGGATCCAGGCGGACCTGGCGCAGGATCCTTGGCTTTCGCGGTTGCTGGCGCAGGCGCCGGGGCTGCGAATTCCGGGGGCCTGGTCGGGGTTCGAGCTGGTGGTGCGGACCATTGTTGGCCAGCAGGTCAGTGTGAAGGCGGCGACCACGATCGTCGGGCGTTTGGTGCAGCGTGCGGGGCGGCCGCAGGAAGGGCCGAGCCATCCTTTTGCGGCGTGGCAGTTTCCCACGCCGGCCGCGCTGGCGGCGGCGGATTTGAATCTGATTGGCATGCCGACGAAGCGGGTGGCGGCGTTGCAGAATTTCGCTCGGGTCGTCGCCAGTGGCGAGTTGGCGATTGATGCGCTGGAACCGGATATTCCGGCCCTGCGTGCGGCCTTGCTGGCGCTGCCGGGGATTGGGCCGTGGACGGTGGAGTACACCGCCATGCGCGCCTGGCGTGATTGCGATGCCTGGCCGGGGAGTGACCTGGTGTTGATGCAGGCGATTGCGCGGGAGCACCCGGAGTTGTTGAAGCCGGGGCAGCAGAGATTTCGCAGCGAGCAGTGGCGGCCTTGGCGGGCGTATGCGGCGATGCATTTGTGGAATGAGATTGCGGATCAGGCTGGGGGGGAGCGGGGTGGGTGAGGTGCTGGGCTGCGTTGTAGGTGTTTAGCTGGGCTGGTCTCGATTGATTGGTGTTGTTCTTGCTCTTGCTCTTGCTCTTGGTTCTGGTTCTGGTTCTGGTCCTGCCGCTGAACTGGTTTGTCGGTGCCATTTTATAATGGTCACGCACTACCGTGTGGCTCTGCTTCCGAGCCGGCCTTGGGGTTCCCGCCCGCCATTGGCCCTGCGCTGCGCTACGGGTTCCCGCGCTCCGGCACGCTTCCGGGGGCACGCCACGACGGGCCGTCCCTGGCCCATCGTGCCTGCTCTGGTTATGAGAAGCGGGGGGCGTCCTGCCTCGCCACCCCCTACAGTGTGCCTACACTTGGCCAGATGGCTAATTGGCGGGAACCCCAAGGCCGGCTTGGAAGCAGAGCGCCGATATTGCGGTGGGTATGGGAGGATGGTGGGGTTGGTCATACCTATTTTACTAAGCCACTGCCATGGATTGATCACTCATGGTTCGGGGCGATGAGTACAACTGGTTTCATTGGATTTCTTCTGATGTGGGTGCTGTGCGTGATTCAAGGTCCATGTCGGGCGGCCACTTCACTTTCGGGGCGAGCCGGCGAGGGAAGCCGACTTCGGCATCGCTGTTCCAGTCGCGCGGGCATTTTTCGAACTCAGGCAAGGCGTCGGGACCTTGTTGCATGAAGAGCCGAGCGATCGCCCAGTAGTGTTCGCCGTTGTGTATATCGTGGGCGAAGAAATAGCGGGCGATCACTTCGTTCGTGCCCGGTTTATGAGCGGCAATGACGATGTTTTCGATGAGGCCGCCGTGGCCGGGGGCGTACACTCTGCAGGCCTCTGCTTTGAGGTCGTCCCATGCGTGAACTTCGGGCTTTACGACCCACTTTTTCTTGCTTAAAAAGAAAATTCGGTCGTACTTAAATTGGTAAAAATATACCTTGCGGCGAAGGCGATTGAAACGGATGGGTTCATCACGTGGAAGTTCAATATCTAAGCGTATTATTGGGATAAAGAACCAGCATGTGGCAATTATGATGCAAAGAGCAATTAGTAACGCGATTGCGTCTGTGCCCATGTCTGGGGTGAATGCCATAAATGCTAAAAAGACTAGCATCATTAATATTGCTATTAAGGCTACTATACCAACAAAAAAGCCGATGCCTCTTATCATAAAGGTTGATCTGGCAAGCTCTAGATATTTTGTATCGATGATGTTTGGTGCTGGATTTAAGTGCTTCCTGTAGTGGTGCTCAGTAGCTTGTTCATTAGGTCCCGGCAGATCGTATTTCCAGTGAGGCGCTTGGCACGGCAGGGCTCTCGGTTGCTGTTTCATTCGTTTGGCACCTGCAGGGTAATTTCCGCATATCCATCTGATAGTTCCCGATCAGGCCAATAAGCTACGGCCAAGGTGGCGGCTTCGATACTGTGTCTTCCCATAGGGTTTATAAGCTCAATACTGCCGTTGAGCTGAGTGTAAGAGTCTTCACTTTTTCCGTCAGCGGCCAGGTAGTGTTTGGTCTGCTTTAGCTTGCTTTTCTCCGGATTGTAGTCGGGGCGTCGAGGCGGACTACGGGGCGCTAGTCTGTTTTTCATTGACGCTGTATTGGAATGTGGGAGAGGGTAGAATTCTCCGCTGTTGACTATTTCGCCACCTTTGTAGTTTGGTGCTAGGCCGTCACCGTGGCGATGGACCGCCAGGCTCCATTGATATGCAGATATATGCTCATTGAATTGAGGAAGTACGACTCTGAAAAATAATGGCGTAGGTCGTGCCAGAGCCTCAATGCATCCGACCTTTGACAGCAGGACAGGGTCCAGTACTTCCTTTCTGAATTCCGCCTGAGCAATCAGTCCCAACGTTGCAGCGTTGAGTTCTGCAAAAGCAATGTCAGCATGGTTGAAAGTGTTCCAGTGAATTACAGGCCTCTCGTTAGCTTTCCCAAAAAAACAACGACGGGCCCAACGTTCCAAGGGCGTAGATTCATTTTTTTCAGCTAGTTTAGCTATGCTATAAGCAGCTATGGCAAGTCCTATTGCAACGCCTATAGGGCCGAATAACATGGCTGTGGATATCGCAAAGATGGATGCAGATGCACTTAGGACATACACAATCGCGGAAATGGCGTATCGGTTCGCAGCAGCAGCATCTCCCGATAAAATTGTGCGTTTTGTTGCCAGCCCCATTTGAGCGGCATCATAAAATCCTGCCACAGCTCCAATTAGGGCTCCGGTCCTAGCCAGGGTTACCCCAACGGCAGCGGCACGACCCATGTTCGCCTTGCCCGCGGGCGTGAGATAGGCACTACTGACAACGCCAGTCTCTGCCTCTGCCTTTTTCAGGTTCTTTTCCAAGCTATCGTTGATCAGATACAAGCTACCCAACGCCAGCAGCAGTTCCCAGCTCCCTGCCACGCCCCGCAACCCGTTAAAACTGGTGCGCATCAACTGGCCCGCCTGCTGAGAGCTGATGCGCAGCCCTTGCAGCACCTTGCGTGCATTGGTGTCCAGCGTACCCACGGCCACTGAAAGGTCCGCCACACCTACGTGAGCCGCATGGCTCAGCCCATCTACTCCTGCACGGGCCTCAGTAAGTAGGCGGCCGCGGAGTTCTTCTGCGTTTCCTTCCACCCAGACGCTGACGTCGATCAAGCGATTTACGACCTTCGGATCCATCACCGCCAGGCTTAGAAGGCCGTTCTGGATGATCGGTTGCACCTTGCGGATGTTTTCCTCAGCGCGCAGGTCCATGTGGGTCAGGTCGCGGTGTATCCGATCGCGGGCCTTGGCGATCAAAGCGTTCACGATGTTTCGTGGCCCAAAGTGGGATACATGTAAGTGTGCATTTATTAGCCCCTAATCGACCAACCATCCATCGTTACCTTCTATCAGTGTTCCGCCATGGCTCGTTGTGTCTCCGAGACGAGCAACTGATTGACCTTCAATCATGTGGGTTGGAGATCCAGTTTCGATGATGGCACCGCAACATATCTCGTCTCCTACACAGGCGACAGCGCGTTCTTCTACCAAAGTGTTAGCGTTCCCCGAGACGACTTCCCCCTCGCCATGTTGAGGGCAATCGTGTTTATGGCCAACTAGAACAACGGGTTTCATCAGGTGATCCCTTCACGCACTTGGTGTGTGGTGCGAACGCATAGTGGATTTTTTTCAGGGCGTTTGCCCGGCTTTAGTCCGTATCGATCGGCATTGTCTAAAAGGCGTTCCTGTATTCCCGAGGGGTAATCACTTAACGTGGTTATAGGAGGTATTGATTTACCGGGCCGGCCGGCCTCGCGGATGATCTTGGGCCAGCGAGGCCTCCAGCACAGCATAAGGCTTACCCAGTGCGCGGTTCCCATGATGACGAAGGCTGGCCAGATCATGAGAAGGGCAAGCTTCATCAGCCAGCCACTTGTGCGGAAGAAGCGACCAATACCTTCGAATTGGGCTGAAAAGCCTTGTATAGGGGAAGGGAATTGAGTGCTCAAACGTGGTCTAGGCACGGATTGTGGACCGTCTTCCATGTAGCGGCGGATGAATTCCCATTCGTCGCGGAGTTCGCTGCCGCCTTGGCCCTGTTTGCCAATGAATGCGATTTCCGCATAGGGCAAGCCGGTTTTCCTCGGATGCCATAGTAACCCCAGACGAGTGCCGAGACCGGAGAAGTCCTCCGTTGAATCGGTTGAAGTGCTTGCCGTTGATCTCCAGGGAAAGGTGACAATGCCTCCGCAGTAACTAGGTCTATGAAGGTGTACATGTTGAGTGATTCGATTGAAGCGAATTAGTAAATGTCGACTTGTCAATATCTCTAATCGGGTAAGCTGTAGGCCGTACTTTGCATAAAAATAGATGATGGCAAATCCAGTGTTTAGTACGAACGCAGTAAGTAGGAATGTTAAGATGCTGAAATCAGGAAGCCGATTAATGCTTATTGTTACAAGGGTGTAGGTTATCTCTAGCCAAAAGATGGTCAAGGGGCATAGCCCTCCTAGTGTCAGGAGGGTTATAATCCCCCTTTTTTCTTCTGAACCACCGCACCTCATCTCCATGTACGTATCGTTGAAGGCATAAATGGGGCCGCGTACAAATGGTTGTTCGCTTACAGAGTTGAAGTGAATTGCCTCATCGAGCCCTTCTTCATAAATTTCTAGCTTCTCAGTGGATTTCGCACACTCGTGTGCTGTGTTTTTTTTGCATTTATTTATGTGTGGTTCTATGCGGTCTTTCCAAAGTCTCCATTCTAACAGGTACATTAACTAACCTCGCTAAAAGCATTGAAAAGGGCTGGGAGTTCATCTTTTTCATTAAAGGTGTCGGTGCTTCCACTGGTCCGGTAACTAGAGCGCTTGCACCACTTCTCCAAGGCGTCGTCATCGAAGAGAAATATTATTAGCGTGACTGCTAGTCCGACCCAGAAGGCGCCGAGAGCGAGTCGAGATAGAAGTAGGCGGGCAGCTTGGCTGCCAATTCTTCCGGCAATCCGCCCCAGAGATTCGCCCATATATTTCAATACTGGATTTTTATTGCTTTTTGCTAAATGTTCGAAAAGTGGTTTTGCAAATGCAATAGCAGCCCCTAATTCCGCGCCTGCTAATGTGATAGTGGACACTACTCGCGTGTAGTACGCTGTCATCAATATTTCTGAGTTCCCTGTAGAGGCTTTCCCGCTCTGTACTTCCCGAAGATGACGACGCCCATCCACAATATCCAACCACACCACTACTAGTGCTCCTGCTCCCGCAAGGCTGGCTCCCCAGAGTTTCAGGCGTCCCACCACTAACTCGGCGCCTCGCCCCGTTACGCTGTTCGCGCCGTACCGTTTTACAACTTGGTCTATGTAGCTGGCACCTAACTCGAAGCCCGCTCCCGCAGTAGTCATGGCTGCGGCCAGTAATTGGACTCTTTCTTCAGAACTGCTATCGGATAGCTTGGATGCCTTGGACGCCATCAGTAGACCTTCGAATAAACAAAGTAGGCCCGCTGCACGTACCTTGTAAAAATCACTGCTTTTGTTACTCGCCTGCATCAAGCCCTCTGCCCATGCTTTGTCAAGGTAATGTGTAACTTGACCTGCGGTCCGTTTTGTATTTAGTACAACTCCGCTACGGGCGGCTTCATTAATACGGACAATTACCGCGGTTTCATGGACGGATGCAGCAAATGTCAAACGCAGCCCATGGTGTAATGCGTGATCAAAACTATTTGGGGCGGCTGTACGCAGCACTTGTCGACCTAGGGCGGTATACCAGTTCATTAACCCCGCACTGGGTGCTTTACCTTGCCGCTCTAGATCTTCGTAGAGAGTATTTATGTGCCCGAAGGCTTTTGCTACCGCATAAGCTCGATTGACGATGAACTCGGGTACTTCCGGCCAAGGTTCTTCCACAGGTACCGTCTTCGCAGCGTCTATCAGGATCGTTATTTCCTCCTTAATATCATTTTGATTCGCGGCGATGCTCCGGAGCGCAATGTTGTTGCGTTCGGTAGGGTCACTGCGCCACCATCTGTCCAGCAGGCTTGAGCCTGGTCCACAGAGTTCCATACCAATGACACATCGTCCCGTCTGCTCGGCAAAGGCTAGCCCACTGATGAAATCATCAGGGTCATAGCGGTCCAGCGCTTGTAACAGGCGCTCGCTGCAGGCCCAGCGCACATGGTCATTGGCACGATCATCGGCGAACTGTTGGGCCCGACCCATTGTTTGCTTGAAGGTGTCTAGTTGCTCATCCATCGCCTGCAAGTCAACTAGCGATCCGTACTTCCTCGTAAAGTTGTTCTTAAACTCTCCCCCATCGCGCCGAGCCTTGACCCGTGCTCGGGTTTCCCGCTCGAACTGCTCCAGACGTGGCTTCATGCGCGCGTCGTGTTCGTCGTCGGCTTGCCTGGCAAGGTCGGAAGCGTAGAGCTCCATGTGTGGGTTTGGTTGAGGCTGTAATCTGATGGTTTCGGCCATGACCTCGCGCTTGATGATCTGCTCCGTGATCATGTCTGGGTAGAGCTTTTCCACC
>Ga0308164_10000637_pt1 | contig 51783 bp, 42 predicted proteins | sample PhyTR2_FD_201031 | JGI IMG/M metagenome (GOLD analysis project Ga0308164, IMG submission 201031) | Phyllosphere microbial communities from UC Gill Tract Community Farm, Albany, California, United States - DLSLT.R2 | ecosystem: Host-associated > Plants > Phyllosphere > Unclassified | place: USA...
GACGCTGTCGTTGCAGTACTACCCGATGGAACCGTCGTCGAAATTCCAGCCGTACGCTGGCGTGGGCATCAACTACACCACGTTCTTCGATACCGACCTGACCGGCAACCGTAAGAATCAGGGTTTCAGCAACCTCAAGCTCAAGGACTCGGTCGGCCTGGCCGGGCAGTTGGGCATGGATTACATGATCACCGACAACGTACTGCTCAACGCCTCAGTCTGGTACGTCGACATCGACACCAAAGCAACCGTGGACGGCCCGTCAGCCCTGGCCGTCGGCAAGACCAAGGTCGACGTGGACATCGACCCGTGGGTTTACATGGTGGGCGTGGGTTACAAGTTCTGACCTGAACGTCTCAAGCGCCACAAACACAAAGGCACCCTCAGCGGGTGCCTTTGTGTTTTGTGGGGGCTGCTGACGCTCGTGCCAGTGCACCACGCTTGTCGGCTTTCAACAGTTCGCGGACAAACAGAGCATCTTTCGATCCGCTCTTTCACCCAAGTGGTGAAGCTGTATCAGAGAAACTCAAGCCCTGTTCAAGTTGACTCTTCGCATCTCGACAAACTGCCTTGAGGAGGCAAAATGGCCAGACTCTTGAACCTTATTTTCGGGCCGAAGCTTATTATGCTTGCTCGACAGTATCCTCAATTCTGAATACGCCATCACCGACATAGGTGATCGCCAGCGGCTTATCATCGGCAATTACCTCTGGCAATTTCAGATCGTAATTAGCCGTCAGGAACTGTTCCGGAATCATCGGTTCATCTATGCCCGAGGAACGAAGAAAGCTGCTGATGCCATACACCAGCACACCTACAGAAGCGATAGGACCTGGGTAAAGTTGAAGAAACTGAAGAAAAGTTAGCCCGGTCAGAGAGTCGATACGAACAGTGCTAGGGCCAAATATGATAAAAGCGCCCCCAACTACAAACAGCAGCAACCCAATAAGGCCCAAGAGGAGTGACGTCAAAATGACCGGTGCGCTATCGGTTTCCTTTTCAGTAGAGAGATAAGCCGAATATTCTTCAATAAAGCCCGGTACTGCGACTTCTCCCGGCACTTGGTGCACGATGACCTTGCCGAGATTTTCTACGTCTAGTTCATCTTCATCTTGCATGCCATGCGTCCTTCATAAGAATGACGATGGATACTAGAAGCCCTTGAAATTGCTGAACACCTTAAAATCATCAACTACAAAAAATGCAGAATACTCCTACATATTCGGAAGCTAAATCCTGCGCAACCAGCCAATAGATCTCACACCAACGTTGGGCCGCAGTCCATCGCAGTCGTCATAACCTCCCATGCTCTCGTGCATAAGCACCTTTTCAGGGCTGATTGAGGCACGGATAACGACAAGCACTTAGCGCGGTACTCACTGCCCCATCAACAACTCAAGCCCACGCACCAGCGGCGTTGGCTCGTCGAGGGTGAAGTGTTCCAGCAGGCGTTGGTTGCTGGCGCGGGAGTGTTTGATGTCGCCCGAGCGTGGTGCCTGATAGGTGACTTCCGGCTGCTTGCCGACAACCTGCGAAAGCGCAGCCAGCAGTTCGTTGAGTGACGTGGTCTTGTTCAGGCCGACGTTGATCGCGCCTTCGATGGCGCTTTCCCGTGACAAGGCCTGCAGCAGCAGCTTGAGCAGATCCCCGACATAGTAGAAATCCCGAGTTTGCTCGCCATCGCCAAACACGCTGATCGGCAGGCCTTTGCGGATACGCTCAGCAAAGATGCTGATCACGCCCGAGTACGGCGACGATGGGTCCTGGCGTGGCCCGAAAATGTTGAAGAAGCGAAAGATCACCGGTTCCAGGCCATGCTGGCGACGGTAGAAATCCAGGTAATACTCGCTGGCCAGCTTGTCCGAGGCGTAAGGGGTCAGCGGCGCCTTGGTGGTGTCCTCGGTGATCGCTTCGCCCTCACCGTTGTTGCCGTACACCGCCGCGCTGGAAGCGAAGATCACCCGTTTGATTCCCGCTTCGCGCATGGCCTCGCAGACATTCAACGTGCCGATGAAGTTGCTCTGGTGAGTACGCACCGGGTCATCGACCGACGCCTGCACCGAGGCCACTGCCGCCAGGTGCACGACGGCCTTGCAGCCCTGCGCCGCGCGCTTGACCAGGTAGGCATCGGCCACGTCCCCTTCGATCAGTTCGACCCGCGGGTTATCGAGCGGCAAATTGCTGCGCTTGCCAGCCGAGAGGTTGTCGAGGATACGCACGGCCTGCCCGCTGGCAAGCAATGCGTCGGTCAGGTGCGAGCCAATGAAACCCGCACCTCCAGTGATCAGAACAGGAGCGTCAGACATGTCGATAATACCGATCCAGCAGGCTTGGCAGGCCGGCCCGCCAGGCGCGGGGCTTGATGCCGAAAGTGTGGAGAATTTTCTTGCAGGCCAATACCGCGTGCTGCGGTTCTTCGGCTGCATCGGGACGCGCGGCATGAGCCTGCGCAGTGGGCGATTCGATGGCCAGCGCGTGCAGCAGACGCGCTTCGGTGAGCACTGCCTGCCCCAGCGCCAGCGGCGTGGTCGCCTCGTGTCCGGCGTAGTGGTAGGTGCCCCACAGCGGCGCTTCGCAGTCGAGTTGCTTGATGACCGAAATGATCACCCGTGCCGCATCATCGACCGGCGTCGGGTTGCCGCGGCGATCGTCGGCGAGCAGCAGCTCTCCGGGTTCCTTCGCACGCGAGAGAAAGCGCCCCAGCACACCATCGGTGCTGTCATCCAGCAACCAGCCGAAACGCACCAGCACATGTTGCGGGCAGGTCGCACGAACGCTCTGCTCGATACGCCACAGGGCCTGGCCGCGCAGGCCCAAGGGTACAGGATCGTCTTTTTCGCTGTAGGCCGTCGCGCGGGAACCATCGAATACACGATAGCTGGACGGCTGAACCAGCGTGATGTTGTGGTGCTGACACAGTTCGGCAAGACGCTCGACAGAGCGCTCCTGATGGGTCAGGCGCGCTTCACTCACGGTCTCCGCCTGAAACCAGTCGAAGTAGTAAGCAAGGTTGATCAGGGCATCGGGACGGGTGTCATCAAGCAGTTGCGTGAGGCTCGCCACATCCCAGCCGTCTTGCGGTGGACGTGGTGCGAGGAAGCCAATGTCTTCCTCTGCACCCAGACGAATCAGCGCCTGCCCGAGGGCATTCCCGCCGCCCAACAGCATAAGGCGCATTCGCATAGAGTCAGCAGGCTCGGTATCAGGTAATCAAACGAACAATTGAAAAACGCCTGCAAACATAACACGTTGCCTGCCAACCCCCAACAGTTGCGCAGCCTGGCGGGCTAATGACGCCGCGACAAAGCGTTGCAGCGTCCCTGTGCGTCGGTTGAGTTACTGAGCTGCCGGGCCGGGCGTGCTGTTGCCCTTGGACAGACTGAGCGGCGCCGGCGCGGGCGCAGAAGGTGTCGCCATGGCAGGGTCCGAGGGCGCGGGCGGCCCTTCGGCTTCGACGCCAGCCTGCGGGTTATTGAAGCCCGGCCCCATGACCATCTGTGGATAAGTCTGCGCAAAACGCACGTTCGGGTTCTTATCCACAAGGCGCTTGAGACGCTCGTTGAACGCGCGCCCCACCGCGTACTGACCGCCCGAAGAGGTACGAAATTGCGCGGTCAGCACCACGCCGTTGAGGTCCATGCGGTCGACGCCGAAGACCTCCAGCGGCCCCTGCAGGTTGTGCTTGAGCAGGATGTCTTCGCTGATCGACTGGCCGGTCTCGCGGATCAACGCCAGCGCGTCATCGATGTCCGAGTCATAGGTGAACTGCACCGAGAAGAACGCGTACGCGAATTGCCGAGACTGGTTGGTGACCGCCTTGATCTGCCCGAACGGCACCGAGTGGACGAACCCCTTGCCGTCACGCAGGCGCACGGTGCGAATGGTCAGGCTCTCCACCGACCCGGAATGCCCGGTACTGAGCACCACCCAGTCGCCCACCGAAAAGGTGTCCTCGATGATGATGAACAGGCCGGTGATCACGTCCTGCACCAGTTGTTGCGAACCGAAACCGATGGCCAGACCGACCACACCGGCACCCGCCAGCAGTGGTGCCACGTTGATGCCCAGGTTGGCCATGGTGGTGATCGCACAGATCACCACCAGAATGATTTTCACCGCGTTGCGCAGCAGCGGCAGAATGGTTTTGATCCGCGTGCTCGGCTGGCGTCCGCTGCGATGATTGACCGGCGGTTTCAGGGCTTCCTGAATGGCGGTGTCAAGCACTACCCACAACAGCCAGGTGACGACGAAGATCAGACCGATGCTGCTCAGCGAATCACTGATCACTCGGCCCAGGGTATTGCGCTGGGCAAACTCGAACATCGAGAAGCCCCAGATCCGCCCCAGTATCTCGATGAACCCGATGGCCAGTGCGATACGCAACACCGCGTACACAAGGCTCAACAGACGCGCCTTGTACACATGCCCGCCGCGGCCCAGGGTCTCGGTCGGTTTGAACAGGTGCTGGAACACGGTGCTGAGGAACACCGTGGCAATCAGCAGAATGGTGGTGAACAACGCACACCGCAGCGCTTGCTGACTGTCCTCGCCAGCGCCAATCAGGTTGATCGCCGAGACCAGAATCATCAGCAGGATCGGCAGGTGCCACAGCCTGGAGAATATCTTCAACGATTGTTGCAGCGCGGGCCGTTGCAGACGACTGCTCAATGAGCGGTTACGGATCAGGTGGGCTACCGGGCGACGCACCTTGATGATCAGCATGCAGAACACCACCGAGGCGAACAGCCCGGTAAACACCGCAACACTGGTGGTGACGTTACTGCCGAGTTGACGGGCGATCTGCGGACTGGTCAACGCATCGCTCAGCGCCGCCAGGAAGCCGACCACGAACAGGGGCCTCGGCGCGTAGCGGCGGATCATGCGCACGCCGGCACGCTTATGCCCGAAGTTGAACATCACGATCACGCAGAGCAGTACCGAGGTCGAAACGATGCCGCTGCTGGTTGCATACGCGAAACACAGCGCCAGCGCACGGCCTACCGAAGACGGCATGAAGTGGCTGACGTAAAGGGTCAACGGCAGGCAGACGATGGCTGGCAGGGTAAACGGCAATACGTATTTGAGCAGCGCCTGACTGCGGGCGCGCACCCGCATGAACGGTGTGCGGCACAAGCGTACGGCCAGAAAACGACCCAGCGTGGTCAGAACCGCAAACGATGCGATCCAGACAAAAGACAGGGCGAGGAAGTCCCCGGCGACACTCCATGGGGAGCGTGTGGTGCGTTTGTTGACCAGCGTTTCCAACTCGTCGGCTGCGCGATCGGCGCGCAGTTGCCAGGCTTCGAACAGGTTGTCATCCAGATTGAGCTTTTCCTGGACGTCATCGATGCTGGTACTGATGGCACCGAGCAACCCACCCTGCACCAGCAACTCAGGAGTCTCGGCCGCAGGCTCTGCGCCATCGGCGGGTTTCGCATCGGCCTTGTCCTTGTCCGCCGCCTTGTCATCCGCTTTCGCGGCGGGTTTGTCAGCGGCCTTGGGGTCGGCTTTGGGGTCAGCCTTTTCAGCGGCCTTGTCGTCTGCCGGCACCGCGGCGCCCATCGGTAATGCAGGTACATCGGCCGCCTGGAGATTGAAACTGCCTGCGAATAACAGCAGACCCGAAAGGATCAAGATTTTCAGCTGAGACGCCACGCAGTTCTCTCCTTCAATGGGCAAGTCAAACCATGGACAGGGCAAGGCAAGCCTCGACCCCAATGAACTGATTCCCGTATGCGCGGCAAGTTCGGTTTTGGCATGCAAATACGATGAGGCAATGTTTCAGAAAAAACGCGTCAGGGCAGTACGCTCAGTCTTCTCGACTGAACTATGCAAAACCCCCAGTGCCGGAATTATCGGGAGCTGCCGAAGGCGTTCGCCCGCCTGCGCAGCACCGCGTTCGCCCGATCAACCTGACATCGAGAACCTGACATCAAGAGGAATCTGCATGAGCACGTTCAACACCAAAGATGGCACCGAGATCTATTACAAGGATTGGGGCACGGGCAAACCGGTCCTGTTGAGCCACGGCTGGCCGCTGGATGCGGACATGTGGGAATACCAGATGGAATACCTGAGCAGCCGGGGCTATCGCACCATCGCCTTCGACCGCCGCGGTTTCGGTCGTTCCGGCCAGCCGTGGACCGGCTATGACTATGACACCTTCGCTGACGACATCGCCGAGCTGATCGAACACCTCGATCTGCGCGACGTGACACTGGTGGGCTTCTCCATGGGCGGCGGTGATGTCACGCGCTATATCGCCAAATATGGCAGCGAGCGGGTGGCCAAACTGGCCTTGCTGGGCTCGGTTACGCCGTTTTTCCTCAAAACCGGAGACAACCCGGAAGGCGTCGAGCAGTCCGTATTCGATGGCATCACGGCAGGCCTGCTCAAGGACCGCGCTCAGTTCATCAGCGACTTCGCCAGCACGTTCTACGGCATCAACCACGGCCAGAAAGTCTCCGAAGGCGTACAGACGCAAACGCTGAACATCGCCCTGCTCGCCTCGCTCAAGGGCACGCTGGATTGCGTGACGGCGTTCTCCGCAACCGACTTCCGCCCGGACATGGCAAAAATCGATGTGCCGACCCTGGTGATTCATGGTGACGACGATCAGGTGGTGCCGTTCGAAGCCTCGGGCAAACGGGCTGCCGCGATGATCAAGGGTGCCGAACTGAAGGTGTACCCAGGCGCGCCGCACGGGTTTGCAGTGACTCATGCTGAGACGCTCAACAAAGACCTGCTGACGTTTTTGCAGAGCTGATAGCTTGTGTGACAGGGAGCCGATTGCCGGCTCCCTGCTGGCAGCGGGTCAGTCGGCCGGAACGGTCAACTGATTCTGCTCGCCCAGCCCTGCGATCCCCAGGCGTATGCGTTGCCCAGCACGCAGGAAAACAGGTTGCGGCTTCACGCCCTGCCCCACACCCGGTGGCGTCCCCGTCGAGATGACATCGCCTGGTTGCAGGCTCATGCAACGGCTCAGGTAGGCGATCAGTTGCGGCACGCTGAAAATCATCGTGCGCGTATTGCCATTCTGATAGCGGTGGCCGTCCACTTCCAGCCACAGGTCGAGCGAGTGAGGATCGGCAACTTCGTCGCGGGTCACCAGCCATGGACCTAACGGGCCGAAGGTATCGAAGCCTTTCCCCTTGTCCCAGGTCCCACCGCGCTCGAGCTGCCATTCGCGCTCGGACACATCGTTGATCACGCAATACCCGGCCACGTGCTCCATGGCATCGGCTTCGTCGATGTAACGTCCGCCCTTGCCGATGATCACGCCCAGCTCGACCTCCCAGTCAGTCTTGAGCGAGCCACGGGGGATCTGGACATCATCGTTGGGGCCGCAAATAGCACTGGTCCACTTGTTGAAGATGATCGGTTCCTTCGGTACTTCCATCTGCGACTCCGCGGCGTGGTCAGCGTAGTTCAAGCCTATGCAGATGAACTTGCCGACCTGCCCGACACACGCCCCGATGCGTGGTTGGCCCGTAACCAGAGGCAGGCTCTCGGGATCCAGCGCAGCCAGGCTTGCAAGCCCTGCAGGGCTCAACACATCGCCAGCGATATCCTTGACGTGTGCAGACAGGTCACGGATCTGGTTGGCAGCATCAAGCAAGCCTGGCTTTTCCAGACCCTTCTCACCATAACGTAGCAATTTCATCGAGTTCTCCCGTTTCTGTCCAAGGTGTGAACCGCGGATCAAGAGGGTGACGCCCTGTTGCCCAGCCTGCGCGGCGATACGTTTTCGTGTAATGACGAACGTGGCACGTCTGGACAGATAGCATTGCAGCCGATGCCTCGCCTAATGAAATTTACGAACAGTTGCGCGGCAAGCCGGGTTCACTTTCAACACAGAAAATCACGATCACGCGGCGGCGGTCATAATTAATACACACAACGAGTATTAATATCAGCTCCAGTTGAAACGAGCCTTTCGCCAACGCGCCAAGGTTCGTATTCTTTCACGGGTGAGCTGAACTCATGTCAACGCTGATACTGTCCCGCCGCTTACCGCCACGTCAGCTACGCCACTGGCCACATCAGCCTGTGGGTAACTGCAACGTTGCCCCATCGTCGCTTGTGGTCCAGCAGAACGGCGACAACGCACCACGCATATGGCCGCACGCCGCATTGGCGATTGCACTGGCGATCGGGTTGCATGCCGCGCTGGCCGCGTGGCTGATGGCCGATCACCCGCAAGCACCCGAGCCGACACCGCCGATGCCGATCACCGTGCAGTGGATGCCGCCGCCCGTGGCGCCGCCGGTTGCACAACCGACGCCGCCCGAGCCAACGCCTCAGCCAGCACCGGAGCCGCCTGCGCCAGCTCCCAAGCCCGCGCCACCCGAGCCCAAACCTGCCGAGTTGCCCAAGCCCAAGGCGCAGCCCAGAACCGCAACGAGCAAACCTGTCGCCAAACCTGTTGCGCCGGCACCTTCCGTCGCGGCGCCCACACCGGCACCTGCTGCAGCGCCAGCGCCAAGACCTGCACCAGCGGCACCACAGACCACCACCGCGCCGATAGGCCGGGCCGGTTACCTGAACAATCCGCCGCCGGTCTATCCGCCTGCCGCCGCGCGCCGCCATCAGGAAGGCACGACGATGCTGCGCGTGCATGTGCTGCCCAACGGACGTACCGACCAGGTGCAAGTGCTGCAAAGCAGCGGCGTCCCGGCGCTGGATGAAGCCGCGCAGGCCGCCGTCCGGCAATGGACCTTTATTCCCGCCAAACGCGGCGACACCCCGGTAGAAGGCTGGGTCAACGTCCCCATGGCTTTCAAACTCGCACCCTGAGGCTCACGTCATGAACACTGCTTACTCCGTACTCATTACCCAATCCTCAATGGCCCTGCTGGTGATTTTCTCGCTGGTGACCTGGGCGCTGCTGCTAGGCAAGACCTTCCAGCACTGGCGACTGACCCGGCAGAACCGACGCTACGCCACGCAATTCTGGGCCGCCCGCGACCTGAAAAATGCGCTGCACCTGCCCAACAGTGAGGGCAGCCTGGCACGCCTGACCGATGCCGGCGCGCAGGCCCTCGCCGCGCCCCACGACTCGCCGGACCTGGGCCACAGCTGGAACCGCCAGGACTTGCTCGAGCGCAGCCTGCGTCAACAGATCCACAAGGAACGTCGTCGCCTGGAGAGCGGCATGATCCTGCTGGCATCGATCGGCAGCACCGCGCCCTTCATCGGCCTGTTCGGGACGGTGTTCGGGATCATTCATGCACTCAGCGCGATCAGCCAAGCCAAGTCGGCGAGCATTGCGGTGGTCGCCGGGCCGATTGGCGAAGCGCTGGTAGCGACCGGCGTCGGCATCGCCGTCGCGGTGCCTGCGGTGCTGGCTTACAACTTTTTCGGGCGGCGTCTGAAGCTGGTGATCGCGGACCTTGAAGAGTTCGCCGTGGATTTCCTCAACCTCTCGCAACGCAACGCCTTCCGTCTGCAACCCGACCACCGCGACAAGACGGCCCCGAGCCTGAAAGGAGTGAGCTGACATGTCCTTCTCCACGTCCAATGATGACGATGCAATCAGCGACATCAACATCACGCCGTTGGTGGATGTGATGCTGGTACTGCTGGTGACCTTCATCGTCACCGCACCGCTGCTCAATAACGCCATACCGCTGGACCTGCCGCAGACCGTCGCCACCACCTCACTGGATCAGGCCGACCCGGTGGTGGTGAGTGTCGACGCCAGCGGCAGCGTATTCATCGACAGCCAGGCTGTAGCGCTGGAGCAACTCCCGGAGGCTCTACAAACCCTGCACAGCAAAGACCCGGACGTCGCCGTCAGCCTGCGCGCCGATCAGGCGACGGGTTACGGCCGCGTGGCGCAGGTACTGGCCGATGTGCAGAAAGCCGGCATCAGTCGCCTCTCGGTGATTACCGAAAGCCCCTGAAACAAAAACCTGTCGTTAACCACATGACCCGCCGCAAGCGCGGCACCCTGACGCCCCAGGAAAACCTTTCCATGAACAATCGATCGATATCGCGTGCCCCTCGATTCCCGGTAACGCGCCTCGCGCTGCTGATTTCATTGAACTCTTTGTGCCTGATCAGCCCGTTCATTCAGGCCGATGACGATGTGCCCACCTCGGCAACGGCGCCCGCCAGCGACAACAGCGCCGCCATGACGCTGGGCACGGTGTCGGTGATTGGTGAGGGCGAGACTCGCCAGGTGCAGCGCGTGACGCAAAAGGATGTGAAGGCTTACTCGGCAGGCACCAGCCCGATGAAGGTTCTGCAACGCCTGCCGGGGGTCAACTTCCAGTCCGGCGACCCGCTGGGTCGCGAGGAAGGCAGCCAGCGCATCAGCCTGCGCGGCTTCGATATGCACCACCTGGGCTACACGCTGGACGGCGTCACCCTCGGCAACATGAGCTTCGGCAACTTCAACGGGCTAAGCATCACCCGCGCGATCATCGCGGAAAACATCGCCTCCAGCGAAGTGGCACCCGGCATCGGCTCACTGGGCACGGCATCGAACAGTGATCTGGGCGGCACCATCCAGTTCACCAGCTCCAACCCCGATAAAGAGTTCGGCGCGCGTCTGTCGCAAACCCTGGGCAGCTACGACACCTCACGCACTTTCATGCGGGTCGATACCGGCGAATACAACGGCCTGTCAGCGTACGTGTCGGGCGAAAAGTACGACGCCGACGCCTGGAAAGGCCACAACAACCCGCAAAAGTCCGACGCGGTGAACGCCAAGGTCAACTACAACTTCGGCGACAATCGGGTGAGCTTCTTCCACAGCACCTCGTCTCATGACGAAGCCAACCTGCCGAACATGTCCAAAAGCATCATCCAGCGTCTGGGCTACAACTGGAGCTACTACACGCCGGACTGGACCCGCGCGGTCAATGCGGCCAACGGCATTTATAGCGGCGGGGTCACCAGCGCGAACGATGCGACCTACAACGCCAGCAGCCTGCGCGACGACGAACTGGACATCCTCAACGGCAACTTCTCACTGACCGATGATCTGGTCCTGGACGCGACCGCCTATCACCACCATGACTCGGGCCGGGGCAATTCGTATTACCCGTTCGTCTACACCAGCGGCTCGACGACAGTGCCGAGCAATTCGATTCGCAGCACAAAATACGGCATCGATCGAACCGGTTTCCAGAGTTCACTGACCTACTACCTCGGCCAGCATGAAATTCAGGGCGGGTTCTGGATTCAGTCCAACAAGAACGACATCTCGCGTTACCTGTTCGATACCACCAATGCGACGCCGCAGAACCACATCGTCAAAACCGATGGCCTGCCCCTGGCGGCCACCGTTCTGGATCAGAGTTACAACGACCTGACCCGGCAGTTCTACCTGCGCGACACCTACACCCTGCTCGATGACCGCCTCAAACTTGAGTTCGGCGCGAAAAATACCGTGACAACCTCGACAGCCGAGGGCAAAGGCGGCGGTTACGCCAGTGGTTCGCTGCAAGCGCGGGACAGGTTTCTGCCGCAAGTAGGCGCAACCTACAAACTCGACGAGGACGACGAAGTCTTCACCTCTTACTCGGAAAACATGGCAGCGTTCCCGAGTGGCGGTTACAGCCCGTTCTTCACGACGCAGAGCGCCGTCGATGCGCAGAACGGCTTCAAGGACCTGAAGCCGGAAACCTCGAAAACCGTGGAGCTGGGTGTGCGCCGCAGCACCAAGCTGTATTCGGCCTCGGCGGCGATCTACAACACCAAATTCGATAACCGCCTGGTCGCCATCACCAACTGCACCGGCATCGTCATCTGCCAGAACGGCGTCGCCAACGTCGGCTCGGTCACCAGTCGAGGCCTGGAGCTGTCGTTCGGCCTGACGCCCAATGAGAACTGGCGCTGGTCCAACTCCATGTCCTATAACCACAGCACTTACGACGATGACTACGCCAGCGGCGGCAACACCGTTCATGTAAAAGGCAAGACCGTCGTCGATACACCGAAACTGATGTATTCAAGCAACCTGGACTGGAATTGGGAACACTGGAACGCCGGCTTGCAAGGCAGCTACATCAGCAAGCGCTATTACACCTACACCAATGACTCCAGTGTCAGCGGCTACTGGCTGGCAAACGCCAACCTCGGCTATGACTTCGGCAAACTCGGCGCCCTCAAGGACACCACGCTGTCGCTGAACATGGTCAACCTGTTCGACAAACGCTACATCTCCACCCTCAACACCGACGCCAGCGCAGCCACCGACCCGGCGGGCAACTTGCAGATTCTTCAAGTGGGCACACCGCGCAGCGCGTTCGTAACACTCGGCGTGAAACTCTGATCGTTGCTGACTGAGGACGGGCGAAGGATCGCCCCACCCGCCACTTGCATTGAATGACGCTGGGCGGTTTGCTCTTGGAGACAGGATCCTGCGGGAGCGCGCTTGCTCGCGAAGGCAATCTGCCAGTCGCTGCATAATACGTGTCGGTGGCCAGCCCCACGGCGACGAACAGCGCACGGTGCTGCATACTCCCCCGCATCTATAGCGCCTGACCTCTATCTGGACACCCCATGACACCCAACGCAGAACTGTATAACCCCTCCACCGAATATGCCGACAAACTGATCTCGCGCATCGGCCAAACCCCTTCGTGGATCGCCAAGCGCATCGGGGTGACCGACAAACGCATTCGCTACATCCTCGATGGCGAACGGACCGTCAAGGGCGAGACCACGCCGATTCAGATGACCTATACCGAGCAGTTTGCGCTGGAGTGCCTTGTGGCAGAGGCTATAGCGCTGAGGATGTAGACTTAGCTCTCAAGCCGATAAGCCAGAAGGAACATCGGCGTCAACTCATAGACTAAATTGGATAGCTTCTGCGGGTGCACCCAACAGGAATGATTCCATGCATATTCTTCATATCGCCAGCTCTCCCCGCGCCGAGCGCTCCGTTTCCCTGAAACTGGCCTCGCGCTACCTTGAGACTTTTACCTCACTTCATCCGGAATCCACTGTGGACGCTCTGGACGTGTGGACGACCGATCTTTTGCCCTTCGACGGTCCTGCCTTGAACGCCAAGTACGCAGACCTTCAAGGTGTGCAAATGAGCGCTGAGCAACAGGCAGTGTGGAAGCAGATCCATGCATTGGGCGAGCGTTTCCACCGAGCCGACGTCATCCTCTTCAGTGTGCCAATGTGGAATTTCGGTATTCCCTACCGCCTTAAGCACTTGATTGACGCCGTATCGCAGCGCGGTGTGCTGTTTGAGTTCGATGCCCAAGGCATGCGTGGTCTGCTCAAAGGTAAGAAAGTGGTGGTGTTCGCCTCACGTGGGGTAGCGCTTGGGGAAGACTTCCCCACCGAAGCCTACGACCATCAGGTCGCGTACCTCAGAACCTGGGCACGGATGGTGGGCATCCCGGCCATCGACGCGGTGCTATCGGAAGCAACGCTCGCGGATCCCGCAACGGCAGAGGCCAATTTTAACGCAGCGCTGGCTGAAGCGTCGAAGCTCGCCACGGACCACTCTGACCCACAAGGTGCCTGGGTCACTTAGACCCCGTCGCTTGAGGCGCATGTAGATCGGCGTAAATACTCTCCGCCAGAGCAATATCTTCATCCGTCAGGTGCTGGAACAACCCTGTCCGCTTGCGCTTGGAGACATGTCCGCTGTTCTCGTAGATCACCGCGATAAGAAGCTCAAGATCTCGGTTGGACAGATCAAGTTCGCGATTCATTTGCTCTTTGAATCTGTCACGGCGAACGAGATGGTTAACTTCGTCACGCATGAGCCCGTCCAGAACCCGCGCAGCACTCTTGTTGACCTCGCCCTGCAGATCAGTGAAATCCAGATGAGCGAACAGATGATCGTGCGCCTCATCCAGTTCAGGGTCGCTGGCCAGGTCCGTCCTGTGGTACTGCGTAGCACCGAGTATCCGCCGTGACAGGGCATCAAGCGCGCCGATATAAGTCTCGATATTGACCAGAAGGCCAGCAGATATTGGCATGATAATGCCCTGCAGCTTGACACCTTCATTAGCCAGGATGTCCTGCATGATGAAGCGGGACAAACGGCCGTTGCCGTCCATGAAAGGGTGGATATAGATAAAGCTGTGCGCAATCGCATTCAATTTAACCAGCGCTGGCGCGTTACTGCGCATAACGCGCTCACGCATCAGGAACCACTCCTCCATCATCTCAGGAACGTTCTCCGGCGCTGGCGGGATGAGGTGGATCAGATCCCCACGGCCAAGCCAGTTCTGCATATACCTGTAAGCACCAATGGAAGGGTCAGGACGCCCCGTAGCGAGGGCTTTTCGATGGACGTCGAACAGGAACTCCTCATCCAGCGAGCGCTGGCCTGCCTGTTCCAGCACTCGTACAAAGCGCAGGATTCGATCAGGCGCCGGGCGTTCGTGCTCAATCTCGTATGAACTGCGGGTCTCGGTCGTCAGCAGGTACTGCGCCGCTCTAGCAATCTCGCTGACTGAGAAGTCGACCATCTGGTCATGCATACGCTCGACTATTTGTGCATTCAGAAGATTGTCGTCTGCCCAACTCTGGCGTGTAACAAGAGCCGAAAGCTTCGGTGTCCCCAACAGATTCATCCGCACCCGGTGTCTGCGCGACATTTGCTCTGGGCCGGTGAAATATTTATCCGGTGGGAGCAGGTGCTCATAGGGTATGTTTTGAGCCGCGTCGGGCAAAGGCAACTGGTGGCCTGCAATGTGCTCACAGATGTACCAGAGTCGGCGCAGATAGCCGCTGGCTGGTTTCTCGACGATTGCAGCAGTCAGGTCATTACGAACAGCCGGATTCTGAAAGGCGCGCTCCAGAACGCCTATATTCACCCCTTCGTATGAGAGCGCAAAAAGCATCTGGTCAACGGGGCGATGCTCTCTGGCATAGCCCTTGGTGAAGACCTCTATCTTCACGCCACCAGCGGGCAGTGAGAGCGCAGGCCGCGAGCCAATGACACACTCATGATCAAGCGCCACGCAGCGAAGATCCAGTGCATTGATCAGCCAGCTATACCCGGCTCGCTCAATGGGTTGCTGCATGGAGAATTTCCTATACGAGTCACGAGAAAATTATAATTTACACGCTTTTCGAGGAAAAAATTATAGCTGGCTGTGCATACCATGAACGAGTGGGTGATTTTTTGTGAAGACTGCTTCGTTTCGACTCAGGTAGCAGTGGGTCGGAAATGTTTCGTCTGATGCGTATCGTTTATCAAATGCAGCTACCTGCCAATACGTGCTTTCGGCCAAAAGCAGCCGCTGCGTAAAGCGGCCTGCCATGACCGCTCTCGCAGACACGATCAATACGATGTTATGCCACACCACTTTCAGAAAAGCTTATATCCAGACTGCGTGACGATTTAATCATCGCAGCGCACTCTTCACTGATGACAGGCTTACTAAAAAGATAACCCTGCATTTGATCGCAGCCATATTTCACGAGCAGCTCTAACTGGTCGACTGTTTCGACGCCTTCTGCGATGACGTTAAGACCCAATTCGTGCGCCAATACGATTACCGCCCGGGTGATCGCGGCGTCCTCATGATTGCTGGTGATATCTTTGATAAACGCCCTGTCGATTTTGAGGGCATCAAGAGGGAATCGCTTCAAGTAAGCCAAACTGGAATAGCCCGTTCCGAAATCATCGACCGAAAGGCTTATACCATACGACTTTATATCTCGGAGTATTTCAACTGCCGACTCGGGATCGATCATCAGCATCGACTCGGTCAGTTCGAACTCTAAAAGAGCGGGGTTGATACCGTATGCTTCAACGATATGCTTGACGGTCTCGGCCAGGCCTTTCACCTGAAGCTGCCTGACGGACAGATTGATGGCGATCGGCACCAGCCTTATATTATTCTTTTCCCAGCTCTTTAGGGTTTCACAGACTTTGCGGATAACCCACACGCCGACAGGAATGATCAGGCCCGTGTCCTCCAGAATAGGGATAAAATCGGCCGGAGAAATCATACCTTGCTCCGGGTGATTCCAGCGCAATAAAGCCTCCAGACCACTTATCCTGCCATCGGTGAGGCTGACCTTTGGCTGAAAATGCAGAATAAATTCATCGCGCTCAAGCGCACCCCGCAACAGCGTTTCAGTTTGCAAGCGCCTGGTTAGACTTTCGTTCATCCTGGCGTCGTAAAACTTGAAATTATTACGGCCACTTTTCTTCGCGTGGTACATGGCGGTGTCCGCATTCTTCAAGATAACGCCAGTGTCACGCCCGTCAAACGGATAATTAGCGATGCCCACACTCGCTGAAACAAATATATCCTGGCCGCCCAGGTTAAACGGTTTTCCCAACGCATCGACAACCTGGGTCGCCAGCGATTTGATGAGGCTCTCGGAATAGACCTTGTGGGTGACGACGATCGAAAACTCATCGCCTCCCAGCCGCGCAACCACACTGTTCTCATCAATGCAGTCTCTCAAGCGTCGACCCGCCTGGATAAGCAATTGATCGCCTACTGAATGCCCCATGGTGTCATTCACGGCTTTGAACCGGTCCAAATCTATGAATATGACGCTTACTGCATCTGGCGCTGACGTGGTCCGACTGATTATCTCGCGCAGATAATTGCTGAGAAACCAGCGATTAGGCAGACGGGTGAGCGAATCATTTTCGGCCAGGTAGGTCAGCTTGTTCTTTGCGTCATACCGTTCAAGCGCGGCTGCCAAGAGGTTGGCAAGTGTTTGAAGGTAGCTGACATCTTCACGCGTAAAGCGGTAATCCCTGCTGGCATACACCCCAAGAACGCCTTTGAAGACTTCTCTGCAAGAGATATCAACCTCCAGGCCACTTCTAATACTGCACGCCTCTGCTGTCTCACAAGGAAGCAGCGTGTAACGGCTATCAGGCGAATCAGAATTAATGACAAACCCGGCAGAAGAAGCAGTACTGTTCAAAAAATCATTATGATAACCACTGCGGATTTCAACGCCGGCGAAGCCAACCTCCGCGGTGACGATGACCTCATGGTTCACTCGATCAACGACCCGTAAAGCGGCCTTGCTCAGGTTCAATCCTTGCGCCGCAGTCAGTGCCGCCAGCTCACCCAGAGCACTGACGTTTTCCTCGGTCAATGCCTGCTGGCCGAACAAGGCGATAAGGTTCTGCCTTCTGGCGTTATCCAGAATCGCCACCTCAAACTCTTTTCGATCTGTGATATCGATATCGATGCAGATATATTTTTCAACGCCGCCCAGGTCATCGAGAATAGGTATGACAGTGCGTCGATGCCATGCAACCTTGCCGGTACGACCAGCAAGCCTGACCTCACCGTTCCACACCTCATTTTCAGGTGCCCATTGCCACGGCTCATTGGCCGAAGACATGCCGGTCCAGACTTCATCGATCGTCAACTCTAAAAGCTCGGCTCGCGAGTGCTGTGAGCTTGTGACGAATCGTTCGTTAACGTAGGTGATACGTCCGGAGGCCGACACTTCGCAAACGATCGACACCTCATCCAGGGCATTTTTATGCTGCACCAAGGTATTCATCAACGATTCGATACGCAGGCCAAAGTGATTGCGCATACTCGCGGCAGTACGGTTTACCGCTTTTATAGCCTCCTGTATTTCCATGGGAGCATCAGCGACCAACATCGCTTCTGCTGCCACTGCGCCTGAAGCGATTTCTGCCTCATAAGAGTGAAGCTTGCCCAGGTGGGCAAGCGAACGCTTGATCATGAATCCCATCAACGTCAAACTGATCAGCAAAAAGAACCCAGCGAAGAGTGTCGCCTGAATCACAAGACTGTAGAGTTCGGCAGCAATTCTCTCGGCATTGAAAGACAGACGCATCACACCATAATCTTTCCCGCCAACAGTGATCGGACGATTGACATCGAATAATCGCGCAGCGACTTCAGACTCTATCCATGCAGGCGCTCTTCCAAGCGGCGCACTGGCGGCCTCAAGGCGAATGACGCCACCCGACAGGTCAATAAACATGGCCGACTTGAACGGCGAGCGAGCCAGGGTTTTTTCGAGGGTTCTTTTGATGGTGTCGTAATCGCCGATGACGACACTCTCCTCGACCGCTTGCGCGGCTACCTCGATCAGCATATTAGCGGTGTCTTGTATCTCTTCAATATGCTGAAGCAGCTGGTTTTTATAAAACAGGCCCAGGCCCGTCGTCAAAAAAGTCAGTATCAGAATGCATAACATCACCAGTATTCGCGATGTCAGTGATTTGGGCAGCAGGCTTTTAAAGAAATTCATTAACAGCCTCTCCAGCTAACGTTGAAATTATTTACTTGAGGTTTGCTGGCAAACTATTATAAAAATCACGATAGGAAGCGTAATCCGCTTCCGTCGCAGGAATGAAGGTAATCGGTGTCGGTGCATGCACCAGCTCGGTCGCCTCACGAAGAACCCTGCTACCGTCGGGATCGTTTTGCATATTAAAAAATGCGTTGGCGACCGCATCACGTTCTTTTTTAGAAACCCGAGGGGATGCCATGAGGGCTAAATCGTTGAACGAGGCCGAACTCCACAGGACGCGGAACGACTTCCCTTCTCTCTCCGTGTAGCCGCTTACAAGCTGGGAGTTGGCCCCCATCGCTTGGGCCTTGCCGCTAAGGAGTTGGCTGAAAGCACCGTCCATGTTTCCTGCGAACACAGTAGCCGTATTGATCTTTTTCTTGACCAATTCCGAACTTGTCACTTTATAAGCAATGAACGCTTCGGGCCCTGGATAAACCACTTCCTTGCCTTCTAGTTCCGAAAGGCTATGAATCGGCGAGTCGGCAGGCACCACGATTTGTCCTTCGAGGGCAGGCGCGTCACGGCGACCAAACACCTTCCAGCCCATTTTGTCGCGCTCGGGGCTAAAAAGATGGTTGGTGAACGCGAAATCAACTTCTTGCGCGAGCACATAACTGGTTGTATCAGAGGAGGTTCGCCCTAACTTCAGCGTGAGATTCACGCCGCTTTTTTCAGACACATACTTAATAATTGGATTCCAAAAACTGGCCGAAAGATTAAGATTGTACTGATTGACAGGCGAAAAATTGTACACCTTAAGCTCTTCAGAAGCCGCCACATTCGACACGACCAAAGACAGGGCGATCATGATAGCTTTGCAGCTCAGGCGTAACTTCACTTGTCTACTCCACAGGTATAATAACTTCTTAGCCAACGGTGACGAGCGCCAACTTAAGCTCAGCCATCTAATATAATCGGCCGAGGCGCTTGAATCTTAAGCACCGACCGCATGAATAAATGTTAATGGCCAGCCCACACACCTGCCTGCCGCCGCCACAGACCGCTTTATGTCAAAAACAGTCTTTCAGCACAGCACAAACGGCTGACTTGATCCCGGCGCAGCAGAGCAATTGAGATATCTTGTCGGGCTGTAGATCCGCTCAACATTCCAGGGAAGCCAATGCTCATTTCACTCGTGTCAAATGGTCAGCCACAAACGCCAGACCGATTGGAGCTGATGGCCCCCTGGTGGAGCTTTACGAAAACGGTCCTGGCTGCGACAGCCCTCTCGTTGGTACAGGATGGACTGATCGGGTTGGACGACCCCATTCCTGATCAGCCTTTCACTTTGCGCCAGCTACTGCGGCATGAAGCAGGACTGGCTGACTACGGAGAGCTTGCGGAGTATCACACCGCCGTTGCTAAAGGTGAGCCCGCCTGGCCGGCAGATGAAATGATGCGATGTCTTGACGGTACTCGACTTCGATACAGCCCCGGAACCGGATGGCGTTACTCGAACGTCGGTTACTTATTCATCGGCAGGCTAATTGAACGGCTGACCGATATGACGCTTGATGATGCAGTGATTCAACGTGCGCTTGCCCCTCTGGGCATCTCGAACGTTCGCTTTGCTAAAACGCGAGCAGACTTACAAGCGACCCATCTGGGAAGTACCTCGAATTATGACCCCGCCTGGGTTTACCACGGCTTGTTGATCGGGCCGATTTCGCAAGCAGCGCTATTTCTGGACCGACTTCTCAGTGCAGAGCTCCTCTGCGCAGGCTTGCTTCAGGAAATGCAGACAGCACGAACACTAGGCGGCCCGATTCCAGGGCGCCCATGGATCACGCCGGGCTATGGCCTCGGCTTGATGCAAGGTTCGATTGACGGTGGGCATTCTCTAGCTGGGCACACAGGCTGCGGGCCAGGCAGCGTCATGGCTGTCTATCGCATCGGCGATGGCGACGCATCGGCTTGCTGCGCTGCTTTTGAGGTGGACGCTACTGAAGGTGCCGTTGAAGCCATCGTTGCTGGGCAACTGATGCAACTCTTGCGACAGGGGGCTGACGGCATCAAAGTCCTTTAGCCGTAGGCCTTATGGTTCGCCGGATAACCGCTTCTGAATCCCGTAATGACCGCTTGTAAGGCCACGCCTGTTGGCGCCCATGCAATTGTCACAAACTGCTTACTTGATAATTTTTCTCTGTCACGCATCTGTCACTCGTCACTCCTATATTCCTCCGACACCTGTTACGAGGTTCCTCTACCGGCCTCGGACCCAACTTTCGCAGGGAATGCGCCCGATGTACCCGGCCTACCGGCCTGGAGGAAATCAATCGTGGATGCAACGCTGACACCCCTGCTGCACCTTCAGCCATTGCCTGTCGGCAGCGCCTCGCGATTGCTGCGCCGGGGATGCGCGGTAACGCTGGTCGTGGCGGTGCATGTTTTGGTATTGAGCATGGTGACCAGGTCATCGCCCCCTGCGCTTGCACCACAGGTGATTCGTACTATTTACGCCTCGGTCATCAATGAACCGACTCCGGCGCCAGCTTCAAGTGCCGCGCCCACGCCACCGCCTACCGTTGCCCCTGTCGCACCGGCACCAGCGCCTGTGGCCGTTAAGCCGGTGGCCCGGCCCAAGCCCGCGGCCAAACCGCAGGTGATGCAACACCCCGTCGTGGCCGCCGCAACGTCTGCCCCCGCGACCATCAGCACCGCGGCCGCAGCACCGGTAGTCACGCAAATTCCCGTACCACCGCCTCAGCCCAAGACCCTCACCCGGGGCGTCGAATACGTGCATGAACCACAACCCGAATATCCCGACAGTGCACGTGAAGAGGGCCACGAGGGCACCGTGATCCTGCGGGTGCTGGTGGACGAGCACGGCAAGCCCGGCGCGGTGGACATCGTACGCTCTTCGGGCTTTGGCAACCTCGACGAGGCGGGCAGGACGGCTGTGCGCGGCGCACTGTTCAAGCCTCATTTGGAGGAAGGGCATGCGGTGTCGGTGTATGTGATCGTGCCGCTGCGATTCCAGCTCGACAGTTAGCAATCACGCAGGCGTAACCCACCATCTTTTATCGACGGGCCTCCCGGTCAGGGCAGCGCTCACCTCAAAGAAAGGAAATACACATGGACACCGGAACACTGGGTTTGAATGTTTTGTGGCAACAGGCCGACGTTGTCACCCGTGGCGTGGCCTTGACGCTGTTGGTGATGTCGATTGCGTCCTGGTACGTGATGGTCGACAAGCTGGTGCGCCTGGCACTGCATCGCCTGCGTTCACCGAAGTTGCTGGAGGCGTTCTGGAGCGCACCGACGCTCAAGGATGGCGTGCAACAATTGGGTCATCACAGTGCCTACGCCGAACTCACTCAGGCCGGCGTCAGCGCCGCACGCCAGCACCGTGATGCGCTGGATGGCGACATGCACCCGCCGGCCTTCAGCGAATGGCTTAACCGCGCCTTGCGCCAAGCCACGCTGACCGTGGGCGGACAGTTGCAAGGCGGCATGGCGATTTTGGCCACCGTGGGCTCCAGCGCCCCCTTTGTCGGTTTGCTCGGCACCGTGTGGGGCATCTATCACGCCTTGATGAAGATCGGCCTGACCGGCGACGCGAGCATCGACAAGGTTGCAGGCCCAGTCGGCGAAACGCTGATCATGACCGCTCTGGGACTGGCCGTGGCCATTCCGGCCACCCTGGGCTACAACCTGCTGGTGCGCAGTAACAAGCAGACCCTCGCTGAACTGGGCAAGTTTGCCTTCGAACTGCACGACCTGCTGGTGATCGGCGCCCGTGCGACCCCGCGCGGCGGGCTGCCTGCGCGCAGCACGTTCAACGCCCAAGCGGAGATCGTCTGATGGCCAGTGGATTGCTGGGCGGGGATGAACAGGAAGAGGACGGCTTTAACCCCGAGATCAACACCACGCCACTGGTGGATGTGATGCTGGTGCTGTTGGTGATCTTCATTATCACCGTGCCGGCCATCCAGCACTCGGTGAAGATTGACCTGCCCAAGGCCGCCGCGCAGCAGGACAACAAACCGCCGCCCTCCGTGGATCTGGCGCTGGACAACGAAGGCCACCTGCATTGGGACGACCGCGACATCAGCGACAGCGACTTGCCGGGACTTATCGCCGAGGCCGCCGCGCGTCAGCCGGTACCGGAGTTGCACCTGCGCGCCGAACGCAACACCCCGTATGAAAAGGTGGTGCAGGTAATGACCGCAGCGCAGTCCGGTGGTCTGGACAAGATCGGCTTCGTGACCAAGGCCGTTACGCCTTAACAACCGCGCCGCCTTCATCCCCCCTCCTCGGTCGGCTGTTACAGCCGGCCACGGCGAAGTGCGCGCGACAGAAATCAATCAGGCCGTGAACGGCCGTTTTCGAAGGTGCTGTCATGTTTCGCAAATCCTCGTTGTATGTGCGTGCAGGTCTCGGTTTCGCAGCGTTTTCCCTGGCCTTGCCATCATTTGCTGCCGATGTACCACCGGCCATCGACGACAGTACATTGGCCACGCTGCCTCAAGTCACTGTAAAGGCCACCAAGCGCAAGCCGGCGCTGCACCAGCAGACCAACAGCGGCGCCTTGGGCAGCCATGCGGTGATCGACACACCGTTTTCGTTCAAGAGCGTAGGCAGCGACGAAATCCAGGCCCGTCAGGCGGGCATCCTGTCTGAGGCCGTCAAGTACGACGCCTCCGTCACCTCCATCAGTTCGAGCTATGGCACCCACCCCGCCACACTGGCCGTTCGCGGCCTGCCCCTGGATGACCTGAACGGCTACAAAGTCGACGGCATGGCCAACATCAACCGCGGTGTGGAAATGCCTCTTGAGATGTTCGGGCGGGTCGATGTGCTTAAAGGCCTGTCGGGCTTCATGTATGGCTTCGGCAGCCCGGGCGGCATCGTCAACTACGTGACCAAGCGGCCTACCGACAAGACCACCCTCAGCGTTGATGCCGGCTACCAGTCCGACAATGTCTATAAGGAACATCTGGATGCCGGAGGGCGTCTGGATGACCCGCGTTTCGGCTACCGGGTCAACGTGGTGCACGAGGAAGGCGATGCCGCTTCGGGTGACGCCAAGGTCAACCGCACGGCAGTCGGCGTGGCCCTGAACGCGCAGCTCAGTGATGACTTGAGCGTTGACTTCGACACTCTGTACCAGAAGCGCAATACCAGCGGTGGCACCGACATCATCGTCAACACCAAGAACGCCTTGCCCAGCCCTATTGACGGTAGCAAGCGCCTGTACAGCAATGGCTCCTACACCGATGTCGACTACAGCCTGTCGACCGTGAGCGCTACCTACAAGTTTTCTCCCGACTGGACCGGTAAGCTGGCCTACCGCTACTCCGATTCGACACGCCGTTATGTGAAAGACCAATACCAGATTTCCAGCGACGCCGGCGCGTACACCGACAAGGTTACGTCCGAGTACCACGCCTACGACTACAACGACACCATGGGCACCCTGGAAGGCAAATTCACCACGGGATGGTTCACTCACGACGTGGTACTGGGCGCCAGCTATTCCCAACTGAACTCGGACAAATCCGTGGTCACCCCGAAGACCACCGTGGGCAAAGGCAACCTGTACAACCCGACGATCTTCTCGGTGTACAACATCGACTACAGCGGCGGTACCTACGGCGACGACAACGTCAAGGAAAGCGCAGTGTTCGCCAGCGATACCATTGGTCTGGGCGAAAACTGGTCGTTGCTGGCGGGCCTGCGCAACGAAAATTACCGTGAGCAAACCCGCGGCTCCGCCACCTCCGCTGTGACGCCATACAGGGCCCGGCCGGCAACCCCAACCGTTGCCTTGATGTACAAGCCGACCAAGGACGTGACGCTGTACGCCAGTTACGTCGAATCTCTGGAAAGCGGCGGTACCGCACCCAGCAGCGCAGTCAACTCCGACCAGACCCTGAGCCCGCTGCTCAGCAAGCAATACGAGGTGGGCGTGAAAGCCCAGCAGCGTAACTGGAGCGCCACCGCCGCAGCGTTTCGCATAGACCGTGGCGCCGAGTACACCAACGACGCCAACGTCTACGTGCAAAGCGGCACCATCCGCTATCAGGGCCTGGAGCTGAACGCCAGCGTCGATGCCACGCCGGACCTGACAGTGGAAGGTAGCGTCATGTCACTGGACTCGGCCTACCACGATGCGGGGGACGGTGTGGACGGAAACCGCGCAGCCGGTGCGGCGCACTATCAGGCTGCAACCCAGGTTACGTATCGTGTGCCCATGGTGCCCGGGATGTTCCTGCACACCGGTGCCCAGCGTATCGGCGAAATGGCGGTGGATTCAGGCAACGTGCATACCCTCCCGGCCTACAGCCTGTTCGATGCCGGGGGCGGCTATCGTCTGCGTCTGGGCGATGGTCATGCGCTGACTCTGGGTGCCAACGTCACCAACCTGGCCAACAAAAAGTACTGGACCTACTACCAGGAAAACTACCTGCAACCGGGTTCGCCACGTACTTTAAGCCTCAATACCCGTTATGACTTCTAGGCCCGTGATGATGAAATCGACTTTGTTGAAGTATGCGGGGTTGGCGCTGGGCGTGTGCCTGGCGCTTCCATCAGTGGCTGCGCCTCTGGACACCACCGGCCTGCGCCTGGACAAGGTGGTACTGGTGATGCGCCACGGTATCCGTCCGGCTACCAACACCGCCGAGTTGCAACGCTGGTCGGCCAAGACCTGGCCAGCGTTTGGTGTCCGCGACGGTCAGTTGACCGACCATGGCCGCGCCGCCACCGTGCTGCTGGGCCAATGGCAACGCCGCACGCTGGATTCGCTCGGCCTGTTCAAGGCGGGACAGTGCCCGCAGACGGGGGATGCCTACGTGTGGTCCAGCCCGGTAGCGCGCACCCAGGCCACCAGTGCGGCGTTGGTAAAGGGGATGTTCCCGGGCTGCAACGTAGCGATACACCATGTGCGTGAGAGTGAAGACCGGCTGTTCCACGGCGGCGAAAATGGCCTGGCACCGTTGGACCCGGCGCGCACCCGGGCGGCAATGCTGGCAGCCATGGGTGGCAGCGTTGACGCAGCTCGCGAGCGCTTTGCCGCGCCGCTGCTGGCCATGCAGCAATTGGTGGGCGTGCCGACGACCTGCGGGAAAAAGACCTGTGCCTTGAGCAAGCAACTCTGGAAGCTGAAAGAGAAGGAAGGCGTCACCAAGCTCAGCGGTCCGTTGAGTGTGGGCGCGGCCATGAGCGAAACCTTCCGCATGCAATACGCCGAAGGCTTGCCACTGGACCAGGTGGCGTTTGGCGAAGGGCGCACTGCCGCAGACGTATCGCGCTTGATGGCCTTGCGTTCGGGCAAATACGCGCTGAGCAATCACGTACCTTACATCGCCCAGCGGGGCGCTTCGCAATTGCTCGGACAAATCCTCCTGGCTCTGCAACCGACATCCGTGGGCAGCCCGCCGGGTAGCAAATGGTTGGCGTACGTAGGCCACGACAGCAACATCGCGCAGTTGCGAACGCTGCTGGGCTTTGACTGGAAAATTGCCGAATACCCCGAGAATGACGCAGCACCGGGCGGCACTATTGTGTTTGAACGCTGGGTGAACGACCGCACAGGCGCGCAGTTTGTCAGCGTTGCCTATGTGGCGCAGAGCCTGGACCAGTTACGCAATTTGTCCAGTGAACCGCCGTATCAGGCGCAGTACCCGGGGTATGCGGGAGAGGAGTTGATGCCATTGAACGGGTTTGTTGCCGACATGGAAAAACGTATCGACCGGTCTGCGACTGAGGTACAGCATTACGACAACCCTTGAAACAACAGCTTTGGCCCAACAACAGTCAACATTCCCCCCAAAAACCGCCAATGCCTGTCCACCCAACGCCCAACGAATCAAACAAAAAACCGCTCCTTCAACGGCACCAGCGCCGCCCCCAGCGCCGCCGCATCCCCATTCGTCTCGCTCAGCAATAACTGCGGCCGAGGCGGTGGAGAGTTGTAGCGATGGGTGCCCCAGAAGGTCGTCGCGGCGATCAGGCGTTTTCCCAATTCAGGCGGCAATTGCCCGCCAAACACCACGGCCTGCGGATCGAACAACCCGGCCAGTGCGTTGATCAGGCGATCCAGTGTGGGCTTGACGCGTGTCAGCCAGGTATTCACACCGGGCCAGTCGGGGTCGAAGCGCAGGCGCAGGTCTTCGATCGAGTCGACCTGCATGCCGCTCTGATGCAGGTCTTCGAGCAAGTAACGCAAAGCCGGTCGGTTTATCGATTCTTCGTCGTTGTAGAGGGTGATCTCGCCTGCGTTGCCGTGGCTGCCGAAATACGGTTTGCCGTTGATGACGACGCCGGCGCCGAAACCGAAGTTGAACGACAGGTAGATGAAGTTGCTGGCCCAGGCGCCCACGCCGACCAGGCTTTCGCCAATGGCTGCGGTGGTGGCGTTGTTTTCCAGCCAGACCGGCATGCCGAAGCGTTCCTCCAGCACCGGTTGCAGGTCCATCAATGACCAGTCGCGCAGCGGTTCAGGCGCATTGATCTGGCGGTTTTCAAGAAAAAAGCCGGCAATCGCGAAGCCCATGCCGACGACGCGTTGCGCTTCGATACCGTTGCGCTGAAGCATGCGCTCGATGGTCTTTTCCAGCGAATCCAGGGTGCTGTTGCGGCTTAACGGCGGCGTGCGCAGGGTGACTTGTTCCAGCACATTGCAGCCCAGATCGGCGACGCAGACTACTGCCGAGTCGGTGTTGATCGATACACCAATGGCATACACCGCTTCGTTGACCAGTTCGATGCGCGGGCTGGGTTGGCCGCGACCGTTTTTGACGCGCTCGCCACTGCGCAGCAGGCCACGGCTGATCAGTTCTTCGATGAGCCGGTGCACCGACTGCTGAGCCAGGTCCATCTCGGTTGAAACCGTGGCACGGGTGATCGCGCCTCGACGACGAAGGATGTCCAGCAACTTGCGTTCATTGAGGCTCAACGGTTGATGCGAATGAAGTGGCGTGTCGAGGTCGAGAGGCATGGAATCTTCAAATCATAGGAGGATTAAAACAGTCGGCGTGTGAAGCAGTGTATCGCCCACCATCCATTGCACGCTTCCATCATGAAAATTTAATAAAAGTCACGCAGGTCACAAATACTACACACAACCTGTATTAAATGGCATTGAGTTCTTGTGAGTGTCCTCATGCCTTCCATCCGTAAGATGCTTTCCGCGCTGGCCCTGCTGCCGCTCGCGACACACGCCTTCGCTGCACCGGCCGAGTTCTGGTACAGCCACAGTGGCGCGGCCGGGAGCGCCATCGCGGATCTGTGCAGAAGCTTCAATTCACAACGTGAAGAAAGTGATCGCCTGCACTGTGTTTCCCAAGGCAGCTATGAGCAGACGCTGCAGAAAACCGTTGCTGCTTACCGGGCGGGCATAGGCCCGGCACTGGTGGAGATTTACGACGTCGCCACGCCTGACATGCTCTTGGGCGGTGCCACCCGACCTGTCGAGGCGATCATGGCCGATCATCACAGGGCCTATCCCGACGACACCTTTCTGCCAGCCTTGCGGCGCTACTACGCCGACGATCACGGCACGCTCGCGGCGCAGCCTTTTGCGGCGTCCACAGCCGTGCTCTACACGCACAGAAATGCGTTGGCTGCTGCCGGGATCAGTGCGCCACCCGCCACGTGGGAAGCGTTTGCGGATGCCTTGCGAGCCCTGAAGAAAAGCGGCCAGAAATGCCCGGTCGTCAGCGCGTTTGCACCCTGGATCTGGCTGGAGCAGGCCAGCGCAGCGCAAGGCACTGACGTTGCGATTCGCTCCTCAGGCAGTGACCGCTACCAGTTCGACAAAGGCGCCCATCTGCGCCTTATGAAAGACCTCGCGCAATGGACTCGTGAAGGTCTGGTGGTCCATGAGGACTCAACCCGCAGCGGCCAGCAGGCACTGGCGTTCGCCACCGACGACTGCGCCATGCTGATCGACTCCACCGGGGCGTGGAATGTTGTGCACAGCACGCTCAGATCCGATATCCAGGTCACGGCACTGCCAATTTACGCGGGTACCCAGCGACGCGCCAACGTCCCCGGAGGTTCCTCGCTGTGGGTGATGCGCGGGCATTCCGTGAGGGATTATCGGCTGGTCTCGGAATTCCTGGCTTTCGTGCTGCAACCGGACAACCAGTTGATGTTCAGCGCACGGACAGGCTATCTGCCCGTCACTCAGGCTGGCGCTGCACGTTTGCAATCTGCTGCCAGCGAGCCATCGGCGATCACGGTCGGACTGACAGTGCTGAACGATATCGACGGTCAGCCCTCCGCGCCTTTGCGCTGCGGTTTTATCACGCTGATGCGTCTGATCTGGTCGCAGGAAATGGAGAACGCGCTCGCGGGTCGCCAGAGCATCGATCTGGCCCTGCGCCAGACGACGCTGCGCGCCAACGAGCTGTTGGGTCTGTTTCAGCAGATGCACCAGGCCCAGGCCAGCAATGAGTCAAACGAGGCAACGCCATGAAACCGCGTGCACATTTTCCACAGCCACGTCTGGCGCTGCTGTTCGCCCTGCCGCAACTGCTGGCACTCGGACTGTTTTTTTATTGGCCTGCGGTCCAGGCCATCTGGTGGTCGTTTCATCTGGTGCCGCCCTTCGGCGGTAATGAAATCTTCGTTGGCCTGAGCAACTATTGGCGTGTGCTGAAAGACCCCGGCGTGCTGGCGTCGCTGGGCTCGACGCTGGTGTTCAGCTTATCGAGCGTCGTGCTTTCGATCGTCATCGCGCTGGTGCTCGCGCTGTGCCTGGAACTGAAACTGCGCGGCAACGCCTTGTTTCGCAACCTGCTGATCTGGCCCTACGCGGTATCGGGCGCAACCATCGGTATCGTCTTTCATGTGCTGGCCAATCCGGTGATGGGCATCTTCGCCTGGCTCAACGCGATGGCACCCGGCACCTGGGCGCCCTACTCCAGCCCGATACAGAGCATGCTGTTGCTGATCGTGGCGTATGCCTGGTGCCTGGTGCCGTTCAACTTCGTGATGCTGGTCGCCAGCCTGAAATCGGTGCCCGACGACTACCTCGCCGCTGCAGCACTGGATGGCGCAGGTCCGTTGCGGCGCATGCTCGACATACAACTGCCCCTGATCGCGCCCTATCTGTTGTTCGTGTTTGTCATCGACCTGCTGGAAAGCCTGTCGAACAGTTTCGGCCTGGTCGACACCCTCACCCAAGGCGGACCTGGCGACACCACCAATGTGCTGGCCTACAAGATTTACACCGACGGGTTCATGGGGTTGGACCTGGCAGGCTCATCGACCCTGTCAGTGCTCATGCTGCTGGCGGTGGTGGCGCTGAGCGTCGCTCAATTCAAACTCCTGTCGCGCTTCCAGCGCCGCGGGGTGAAAGCATGATCGAGCATAACCGGCTGTTCAACGCAGGCGCTTACCTGTTGCTGATCCTGGGGCTGGTGTTCGCGCTGGGCCCACTGTACATGGCGGTCTGCTCGGCGACCGTCAGCAATCCACAACTGTTCGCCCACGGTCTGGCGGTGATCCCCGGCGACCAACTGCTTGAGAATCTGCAGCAGGTCACCCGGCGTCTCGATCTGCTGCGCCTGCTGGGCAACAGCCTGCTGGTCGCCACGCTGGTGGTGATCGGCAAGCTGACGCTCTCGGCGCTGACGGCCTTTGCCGTGGTGTACTTTCGCAGCCGCTACAGTTCGGTGATTTTCTTCGCTGTGCTGGGGGCGCTGCTGCTGCCGCTGGAAGTAAGGATCATCCCCACGTATTCGGTGGCCAGCGATCTGCTCGCGCCCGTACGCAGCCTGTTGCACTGGCTGGGCATTCAATGGCTGCCGCTGCCGACCATCAATTTGCTGGACAGTTACCCCGGCCTCGCCCTGCCGCTGATTGCTTCGGCGACCGGCACCTTCCTGTTCCGGCAGTTCTACCAGACGCTGCCCGCTGAACTGGTCGAGGCCGCACGCATGGACGGTGCCGGGCCTTGGCGGTTCTTCATCGACATCCTGCTACCACTGTCGAAGACCAACTTTGCAGCGCTCGGCACGCTGGTGTTCATCGGCGCCTGGAAGGACTACCTGTGGCCACTGGTGGCAACCAATCGCGAGGACATGCGCACGCTGGTGCTGGGCGTCGCCAGCTTCCTGCCAACCGATGCAACCCAGGTCCCCGAGTGGAACCTGCTGATGGCCGCTGCTGTGGTCAGCATGCTGCCGCCCATCCTCGTCATTGCGCTCATGCAGCGATGGTTTGTCAAAGGCCTGATTGGAGTCGGTAAATGAACGCGCTCACCCCTATTACCTGCGCGCCGGATATTGTCCTCAAAGGCCTGCACAAAACCTATGGCGCAGAACCCATCCTTCACGGGCTCGATCTGGTTTTCAAGGCGGGCGAACTCAACGTCATCCTCGGTCCGTCCGGGTGTGGCAAGTCCACGTTGCTGCGCATGGTGGCCGGGCTGGAAGAGGCAAGCCAAGGGCAGATTCTAATGGGCGGCCGCGACGTTACGCGCCTGCCGCCCAAGGAACGCGGCTGCGCCATGGTGTTTCAGAACTACGCGCTCTACCCGCACATGAGCGTGGCCGACAATATCGGCTACGCGCTCAAACTGGCGCGGGTTGCACGCAAGGAACGCGAGCCACGCATCCGCGAGTGCGCCGCCTCACTGGGCCTGGAGGACCTGCTGCAACGCAAGCCCGGAGAGCTTTCCGGCGGCCAGCGCCAGCGCGTCGCCATCGGTCGGGCGTTGATCCGCAAACCGCCAGTGCTGCTGTTCGATGAGCCGCTGTGCAATCTGGACAGCGCGCTGCGTCATGAAATGCGTCTGTTGATTCGCAGCCTGCACCGGCAGACCGGCGCGACGATCCTGTATGTCACCCATGATCAGACCGAAGCCATGACCCTCGCCGAGCGCGTGGTAATTCTCGACAAAGGCCGTGTCGAGCAGATCGGCACGCCGGCCGAGATCTACGATCAACCCGCCAGCACATTCGTCGCCAGCTTCATCGGCACGCCGCCGATGAACCTGCTGCCGGTGCATTGCCTCGACGACAGGATTTTGCTGCTCGCCGATGGGCAGCGTTTGCCCATCAAGCTCGGCATTGCCAGCAACCGGACCGGCAAATGGCTGATGGGCCTGCGCCCCGAGACCTTCATGCTCGACCAGGAAGGCGTGACTGCCACAGTGGAGTCTTCGGAAAATCTGGGCAGCCACACGCTGCTGTATTGCCAACTGGCTGGAACGCGCTGCGTTGTCAGCCTGGCCGGACGGCAACATCAGATACCCGGCACCCAGGTTCGACTCGCGATCAACTCCACGCCCTTGCTGTTCGATATCGAGACCGGCCAACGCCAGCTCGTGACTTTCTCCCACACCACCAAGTGACCCGACATGCTCAAACCTGCTCCCCTCGTCCGCTCGTCCCTGATTGCCCATCGCGGTGCCAAGGCTTACGTGCCGGAAAACACTCTGCTGGCCCTGGAAAAAGCTGCCGCATGCGGCGCCGAGTGGGTCGAAATCGACGTGAAGCTGACACGTGATGGCCAGCCAGTCGTGATTCATGACGACTTGCTGGACCGCACTACCAACGGGCGCGGCGCCGTCGTGCTGCATGAGCTGAAAGCTATCCGCATGCTGGACGCGGGCAGTTGGTTCGCGCCTGAATTCGCCGGCCTGCAGGTCCCGACTTTTGAAGAGATCGTGGCCTGTGCGCTGCGCCTGAACCTGGGTTTGCAGGTCGAACTCAAGCCGACCATTGGCGACGATGTCGAGACGGCGGAAGTGGTGATGCCGATCCTCAAAAATCTGTGGCCCGCCGACAACGATCGGTTATTCGTCTCCAGCTTTTCGGTGCGCTCGCTAACGGCCGCCCGCCGCTTGTGGAACGACGTACCACTGGCTATCGCCTCCGTGGTGGCGCCTGCCGACCCGGTCGCGCTGTTGGCCGAATATGACTGCCGGATACTCCACGTACTTGACGATATGCTCGATGACCATCACCTTGTTCGCCTGAAAAGCAGCGGCGTCGAATTCGCCGTGGCTACCATCAACAGCCCGAAGCGTGCGCACTACCTGCTGGAACATGGCGCACAGTCGATTCTCAGTGATTACCCGGACTTGTTGAACCTGCCGAACGGAGGCTGCCTGCAATGAACAACCGACTCAGCGTCGCGATGCAAGCCGTAGAAAAGGCCACTGGCCTGGCCATGGCGTATTTTAACGACCGCCACACCCTCGACATCACCACCAAAAGCGCGCAAGACCTCGTCTCCCGCGCCGACTTCGAAGTGGAACAACTGCTGCGTGCAGAACTGAGCAAACACTTCCCCGACGATACAATCCTCGGCGAAGAAATGGGCGGCGAATTCATCACCGACGGCTGGGTCATCGACCCCATCGACGGCACCGGCAACTACCTGCGGGGCACCCCATTGTGGGGAATCGCGGTAGCGTACATGTCGGCAGGCGAGCCCGAAATCGGCGTCGTTGCCTATCCGGCACTGGGCTACACCCTGGCAGCCCGCACAGGCGATGGCTTGCTGCGCAACGGAGTCCCCTTTGTCCGCCCTCAACCACCCGAGCACCTGCGCATCGCTGGCGTCGGTGAAAACACCCGCTGGGATGCCGAAGAGATGGGCAAACTGCACCTGAGCCTGCGCCGACAGGGCTGGGGCCTTGCTGGTTATCGCTGCGCCACCATCGGCCTGGCGTTCGCCGCTTTGGGGCAGACAGACGGCTACATGGAGAAATTCACCAGCCTGTGGGACATCGCAGCGGGCGCAGTGATCTGCCGGGAGGCCGGGTTGTTGTGCACGATTGAAGGCGAGCAGAAGCAAGGCTCGATGACGGTGATGGTAGGCCGTGAGGAGTTGATGGGGATTTTTGGTGCGTGATGCGCCGGGCTAGTCGACGCAGTTTTCTGACTGCGTTTGTCCGACTGCTGGCGTGCCTGCCCTTCGTCAGCAGCAGGCTGCTGGCGGCACAAACCTTTACCGCATTGCACCAGCCTGCAGCCGAGAAAGGCATACGGTTCGGCTTTGCAGTTGATCCGACAAAGCTGAATGACGACGCGGCCTATAGGCAACTGGTCGCCCTTCAGGCCAGCATCCTGGTCCCGGAAAATGCCTTGAAGTGGCAGACCGTCCACCCCGAACCAGAGCGTTACAACTTCGCGCCCGCCGACGCAATCGCGGCGTTTGCCAAAGCGCATGACCAGCGTATGCGCGGGCACACCTTCTGCTGGCATCGCTCTTTACCCGACTGGGTTCACCACACCGTCACCCCGATGAACGCGGAAGCGGTGCTGACGGCGCACATCAGTACCGTCGCCAGCCATTATCGCGGCCTCATCAGCGCATGGGACGTCGTCAACGAAGCCATCCAGCTGGAGGACGGCCAGCCTGACGGGCTGCGCAATTCATTCTGGTATCAGATGCTCGGGCCTCGCTATCTGGACATAGCCTTCAAGGCTGCGCACAAGGCCGACCCGGACGCCCTGCTCTGCTACAACGATTACGGCCTGGAAAAGGATACCCATTACGGCGAAAGCCGACGCACTGCCGTGCTCGCCATGCTGCGCAGTCTCAAGCAGCGGGGCATTCCGATACACGGCCTGGGCATTCAGTCCCACCTGCGTGCAGGCGACACATTTGGTCCGGGCCTGTCTCGCTTTATTCTGGCAGTGCGTGATATGGGATTGTCGATCCACATCACGGAACTCGACGTCGACGACAGCCACTTGACTGGGTCCATCGCAGATCGTGATGGATCAGTTGCAGCGACTTATAAGCGGTATCTCGACGTGGTGCTTGCCACGCGCTCGGTGTCTACCGTTATTACGTGGGGCGTTTGGGACAGCCCGCATGTTGCCGGCGCCACGGCCAGCAACGGGCCGTTGGCACAACGGGCATTGGTTTTCGGGCAGCGGGGTGAGGTGAAGCCTGCGAGTTGGGTGGTTGAGCATTGTTTCGAAAACGCGCAAATGCAGAAGGATACGCGGCTTTAGAGGCTCAGCGGCTTCACGTCAGCAGTACAGCCGGAGTGGTTCAGCGCTTTCTGACGCCTGAAAACGACGAAGCCCCCGATAAACGGGGGCTCCGGTTCTGGACCTGAATGGCAGGTTCCAGCTATATCCTAGAACGGTTGTAGCCACCACAAAGTCTGGTGCTTTCGGCGAGTGAGTGACCCCATATAATACGGCCACATCCCTCCGATGAACCTACACCAAGAAAACAATACGTAAAGAATAATGTAAGGTTTTTGCTAAAAAAGCGCCTTTCACTATGAAATACTTTACAAAGTATAGCACCCACATTTCGATTCGCCCCCATGTCAACGAAGCCGCCCATCAGCAGAGCAAGCTTGCGCGTTTTTAGGCCGAGATGCCGCCCACTGACATGAAGCTAGCCTGCTGAGGATCATCTCTGCAATACGCTGTCCACGAGGGTTTAGGTTGTTAGCATCCGCTAGTGACTGTGTAGCTGGAACCAGGCATTTAGCTTGGCCTTCGGTTTGAGCTTAGCGGTAGCGGCTACCATGGTGCTTGGCATGCCTGCATCGTTATGCTCGCTCGGAATGGAAAAACCTCCGGCTGTAAAAATGCAAGCTATAGTGTCAAAGCGCCACGCTCCGTGGCGGATTTTTAAGCACGTATGAAGTGCGATGGCACGTACATATAAACCAAAGAGAGACAATCATATGAGTATCAAACCCGGACCTAAACCAATAGCTGAATCTACTGGCAAAGAAGATCAGCGCCGACGTGTTACACCCGAGAACAAACCCAAACACCCCGACCTGGATGTACACAAGCATAGAAAAGGTAAGTGACCCGTAAAGCTTCGACTTGCATCGCGAGGCTTTCAAAATGAACTCAATCGATTGCTAGTAAAAAAATGATGACTTTTGAATCACAAAAAGCCGCTATCTGCGGCTTTTTCGTGATTACCACTTAAAAATAACCCAATGATTCGCACCTCTAGTACTTTGCAAACATATCATCAATAGGTGATTGGATTTCCTCTATTCGCAACTTTAAATCCGCAATAGATTTTTCATGCTGTGCAATTGCAATTTGATGATCTTCTATCATTTTTTTTAAATTACCCAACTCAGCTTCAGGCGACTCTTCTGAGTTAACCCCTTCGAGCAAACTCATAGTTTTATTAAGCGATATTTTTTTATCGGCCTCAACAAATGAATCATAATCCATTTGATTTACCAATGCTTTCAAATCGGAAACACTAGACACATTAAGAAACGCTTTTCTTGAAGAAACATAAACTACAGATTTCTTTTTTTTCTTCAACAACTCTATAACATTGCTTAATGTCCCAGTACTTTTGCAGTCCCAAACCATAAGACCAAAATCGGAATCGTCAGCCATTTTTAAATCTTTTGCAGTAAAGTATGCCCTCGATTTTGCTTTCACTGGTGGTTCAACATTTACAACAGGCCACGAGCCATCGTTGTTTCTAGGCGAGTCACCAGTACAATAAACTGTAACTGATGGAAAGTTATTCTTTATAAGATACTGCTGGACTGACTTATCAACTCCTCCAGCATCACCTATCAGAACCTTTACACCAGACGACATGACATTATCCAACCTAGACTTTACTTTATCGTCTAAGCTTTTAATCTTGATTGATCCAGATATGAAAACTGTTGACATTTAATGCCTCCGGGTCAAAGCAACAATAGAGATACTCTTAATATTAGTATACTTTCGCAGCTCTGTACAGGCAGTTTTAAGAGAAGCTCCAGTATCATACAAATCGTCAATCACGAGAATATTCCACGGTCCTGCATTAAGTCTATCACGAGCTTCAAAACAGCCTTTGAGAGCATCTACACGTTCATCATAAGACTCAAGGTCCTTCATGACTCCTGTAGAATTTATCTTAACCAATACATCTTCGGTGTAAAAAACACCCAAAATCTGAGCAACTTTTTTAGCAACCTCATAAACTGGCTGCTGCGCCCTTTTTTTGCTTGCCGGCATAGGTACAACCACATGAATTTTCGGAAACATGTCATCTTGCAGAGCTTTAATCACAGCCTGAGCTAAAGAATCGACTTTGGTAAAATCTGATCGATACTTAAGTAAAAATACCTCTTCACCAATAAGTGTTCTTTCCGTGTCAAATTGCATATACCCTTGCGCGTTCGGACCAATCGGCACACTTTTAACTATATGCTTATCTAAGCTAACAGCATGATCCCACGCGCTCGTCTTTGGTATTATTTTAATAACCATTTTTTCTTCCCTGTATTTTGACTTTCCAGAAAACAACTCTTGCCCTTGGGGCTACCGCTAATCCACTACCGAATTCACATGTAACTGTGGCCTACAAATGCTAAATGGCCACTTCGCCCGCTGAGACCAACAATCGCAAGTGCTAGGCTCCGAAAAGCTTTTTACGCTGATCCGTCCTTTCTCCGCGCAGTTTTTGATATGCGGACCGTCTTTTTCCAGCCTCTCCAACCAGTTGCAATGTCAAAGCGATATCGCCCAGCAATTCCTCGCGAGTAGGGAGCGGCAACTGGCGTTCGCCGGGGGTGTCGTGCGCTTCGGTCGCCTCACATGCCCTACCGTAGATGTCCAATAATTGCTCCCATTCTGCCGAAGGGTGTCCAATAACTGCACCGAACGCCTCTACGCTCACAATATCGCTGAAAGGTTGAACCGTATTGTTCATGAACACCTCCCGTATTGCGCGTTCGATGGTGCCCCTAAGACTTGAGTAGCCTGCTGCAATTTCTCGTTCGAGATCATCATCAGGGTAGCTATCGTCAACCGCATTCAAAGCGGTTGCTCGGTTTCTTAGGTCAGTCAATCGAGCTTTGGTATCCATTGAGGCCCACGTCAAGCCTTCGCTTACCAGCCCTGGCGATTCATCCCAGCCGATGGTCTTGTAGCTTGCAGAGCGATCAGAGCGCTGGAGAGCCATGGCAAGCTCAGTCAAGAACACTGCATCATGTGTGAAAACCAAAACCTGTCGTGTCTCAGAGAGCCCAACCAATCGCCGTGCAATAGCGCGCCGATATGAGTGGTCCAGCGAGGTCGATGGATCATCGAATATTACAGTGGATGTATGGGGCAAGGATTCGAGTTCAGCGAGGAACATGGCCATCCCTAACGCCCGCTGCTCGCCTTCGGACAGAACTCTTGATGCTTTGGTCGTAATGTCTTTTAGACGCAGCGTAACTTTAGTCACTCCAAGCTCTGTACGCCCGCTCAGATCAGGTTGCACTCTGCGCTTGTACCCTAGCGCTTTCAATTCAGCATTCATCGTTGCGGCTAAGGCCTCGGTCACGTGCGCCCCGGCCAGTTGGGTGAGCTTGCGAGAGACGGCGGCTGGATTCAGAGCAGTGTGGCAACGACTCAAGGTAGCGTGCGTCTGGCTGTCCTGAATGAATCGTTCCACTGTGGCTAATTGATCTGACAGCCGCTGCCGAGATTCTAGCTCTGCAAGTTCTTTGGTTAGAGCGAGACGAACGTCTGGGTCGGCGGACGCTCGTAGAGTCGCTGCATCCGCACGTAGCGAGGCAGCCTTGAGTGCTAATTCAGCATTCAGATTTATCTCTTGAGGTACTGGTTCTGCGCCAGTAGGTAAATCCCCGTCTTGCAGCGCCTTGCTCACCCAGGAATGCCTAACACTCCAGACAGAAGTAGCGGCAGTGACAGCATTGTGTAAATCCGGAAGGCGCTCTGCGAGTTCAGACAGCGTAGGCGAGTCCATGATGCTGAGATTCACTGCGTTCACTTTCCGCAGCGCAGCTAGACGCGCATCGTTAGCAGTTTGCGCATCAGCAGTTGCGCTGTCTGAAACGAACTCTGCGAAACGGAGCATACGCTCCACAGATTCTTCCGAATAAGGCTGCTGACAAAGCACACATTGTGAGCCCGGCTCCAGGTGAGGAAAATGAAGTCCAGGGTATGCCAAATGCTGAGAAAATGATTCGGCGGCGCGGTACAGCGTCTGCCAAAGCACATCTCCAGTGCCTGGCAGGAGTGATGCACAATGCGAATCAGAAGTTGGAATATCGGTAATTTCTGATGTGACGGGCCCACGGAGGCGGGCTTGCGCTAACTGCATCGCCATCTGAGATGACTTCTCGGTAGCAATGAGTTCCTTCACCCGCCCAACTGCTCGGTCGCTAACCCAAGGCTGGACCTGCTCGACCCGAGCTTGAGCCTGATCCAGTCGCGTTGCTAAACGTTCAAAGGCTGCTATTTGGGGGCTGGAATCAGTTTCCAATAAATTTTGCTTCAGAAATTGAAGCCTTTGAAGCTCAGCCTCGCTAAGCGTTCCCAAGCGAGCTAGGTCTTCATAGCTCGAATCAGCGCCGAGCGTATTGATGTAACGACCTACGGCAGTATTTCCTTTCAGAGATTCAAACTGCGTGGCATTCAGCACCAAAGCATTGCGCTCACCTACGATTCGAGCCTGCAAGTCACGCTGAAGTAGCACCAGACGGGTGAGTTGGGTCAGCCCGTATGGTTGAAATGCCGGGATGCCTTCAGCATCAATGTAGTCGGCGGCACAGGCAACGTCATACACAGAAACCGAACTCAGATGTGGATGCGCTGGTTCGCTCTGAACCCATCGGGCCGTATCCGCAACACCGTCCACCAGAATAGAAAATTCGCCAGATGGAGCCCGACCAGAACTTACCGTGTTGAAGGCATTGGGCAGTACGTCAACACGATGCCGAGCTTTGCATGCGTTTTTGAAGACGCGAGCATAACCAGACTTACCTGCCCCGTTGCTGCCAAATAATACGGTCATACCTTCAGGAACGAGGTTCAGGCTGCGGCCAGAGGGGAAACCATTTACCTGATCTAGCCCAGATACCCCAACCAGTCGCACAGTGGCACCGCTACCGGCACCTGGTACGTCAGCTAGCGAAAATAGCGTTGCATCTGGAGAGGGCGAGCCCAGCCTTTCTTCGTCCCGGACCAGCTGCAAAACAGCGTCGACGTCATCTTGAGATAGATCTGGCTGGGCGAAAATGCGACGCAACGCATCCTGCTGCCACGTCTTTAGCCCTTGAGCCCATGTAATGATTTCCTCCAGCAACGACATAGCAATCTCCTTTGCATGAGCTTCCAATTAGAGGTTGCCAGGGTGCGAATGGCAAGTGGCCATTTATGAGAAAGGACCGGGTACTGCGATTGCTTCAATTCGGCCAATAGGACTAAGCACGACAATTGACAAACTGCTCGTGAATTGGGGCCGGAAAAATTACGATTCAAAGATAAATCTCGAATAGATTCCAAACGCCTGTCAATTGAGACTGTTGACCAACCGTATTCGCAGGAGAATATTTTTTAGATTTATAGCGGACGCACCGTCCTTTCCACCACTGAATTCGACCCTCAGGTGGTTTGTAGGCGGAAAGATGGGTCGATGAATCCTGCGACACAAAGCTGCCGCTCAATGTCTCGAATCGTTTGAGGCAACGGATCTGAAGGCAGCATGAAATGCTTTGCCAGGATCACAGGCACAGCTTCGTGCACCTCAAGTCGATCACAGATCCGGGCCAAAACAGCAAGCGAGGGCGCTCGCTTGCCGCACTCTAGATCGCTTAGATATTGAGTAGATACCGTCCCCAAAAAATCCTTCTGCGTAAGCCTTTTGTGACGGCGTAAAGCCTGCACAGCAAGGCCTATGGCCTCGTTGAAATCCATGGGTTCTGCCTAGCTTGAAAGCTAGCATTTGACACAGGGATCAGGTATTTTGGGAATCAACGATAGACGATATTAAGATATATCTCGGCATCTGATTGGGCTTTATCAGACTGAAACCAGTGTTTGCCAAGAAGCAGAGTCAACATTCAGAGGGGAATCCGACGCATGCACTCCCCAATGCAATCCTCACCGAAGAGAATGAAAAAATGATCGACACAATCGAGGAGGCAATATTAAAACTGAAAGCTGATGCTGACGATGTGGCTTTCACGGGATACGTCACAAACGCTTATGTCGAGCATCCATCATCATTAATCGGTGAAATCTGGCGCCACGCAGGTGCAGACGAATTTGGAAAGTTCGCAGACGGGCATTGCATTGAGACCTCAGCCATAGCCCAGATCCACACTCGGGGGAAGAGCCTTTGGGTCATTACCGAGAGTGGAAGCACCTATGGAATTCTTTCATTTACCCCTTTGGGCTGGACGTATTTCAGCCATTTGTATCTGATTCACAATCGTCTTGACCCAATGGCTGCGTGCATCCCGAGCTTTTACATACCCTCTCCAGACGAGAGCCATACCGGTTTAGGGCGAGCTTTTTTGAAGAGGGCAAAAACCGTAACGGCAAAAAATAACTCGAAGACTTTGACACGCTCGCTTCGTAGACCGGAGCCAGACCTTGATTATATACAGCGGATGAGCACCCATGCTCAGGAAACAAGGGAAACGCTAAAGCGTAACGGAGTGAAAACAATAGATCATGAAAAGTGAGCCCCCCTCTACAACCAACGTATCTCCGGGCGCCCAAAAAAATGAGCACATTCCGGTAGAGTCCAATAAAGCTGACCTTGGGTTATCACTTCGAAAACTCTACCCTGGGGCATTCCAACAATCTGATCCTACCAAAATTGTATTTCAGTGCGGCAAAGGGTGGCTGGATATCATCAAAACACTCTGTTCACTTTTGGTAGAAGCTAATCGCCATGAGACTAAGCAACAAACTTATCTCACTGAAGTCAAAGAGAAATTAGGGACATTACGAGTCCTGGTATCCGGTCGTTCCCAGGTCGCTCATGAATGGATCAGATTTGCACACCAGCACTCGATTCATGTCTGTGAAGTTTGCGGAGGTAGTGCTCGGTTGATCTACAAAGACGGCTGGCAGCGCGTACGGTGCGATGCCCACACCTCCTCACCGGTTTATGATTTCATAAATTAGCTACAAAATCATTCAATAGCCTTCAAAGGATTAGATATGGAAAATCAGATCAATATCGTGATGGCTAATCACCCGGACATTATCTCTCTAGTCAAAACTTTCCTAGAGGAGGAGAAACCCTCCAAGCAGACCACAGTGCCACTTTATATTCTTAAGGCCTGCATATCCTCACCAAGGCTCTTCGATGTTTATCTGCGTGATTTTCCTGAAAGCTCCTTTTTAGAGGTGAGCGATAGTTATTTGGATAGCTTAACCATGCTTGGCGACCTGCCTCAGAAAACATATGGGGTATCGCTGACAGACTGGGGCCTTATCAAAAGTCGCTATCAGGATGCCGGAAGTTTTTTGCCAAATGATAAGTCAGTATCAAAAGTCCAAATTTGGCCATTCGACCCAAAGAGCTTGTCTCCCGAACAGCTAAAATTAGCTATCGCGGTGAGCTACAGCGATTTGGAGTTATATCGCGAGCCGAGATTATCGGGGGCATTGCGTGATTTACTAGTCGACTATGGCATCGAACCCTACTCTGAACCACCGACTTACGGGTAGCGGCAACTAAGTCTTTACGATTAGCAACGTGCAAAATCTGCACATTGCTAATCATCAAGTCCCTATTTTAAGCCACTAAAAAAACACCGGCATTATCCATTTCCTCCCGACAGCAACCAAGAGCTTACGCGACTAACGGCATTAGTTAGAAAAACTCAATGTTTAGCCCTTGATAAGGTCTGGCATTTCTACGAAATCAGTTGCATGGAAAAATGAATACCTATTCTGCGAAGCAACTAGATCTAGCTTTGCGATGTGATGATCTCTGGCAGAGACAGTAGGGGAGTACAGAAAATAGTTGAGGTCAGTAGAGTCCAATTCCACGATAAGCGAGGTCACGTCGAGATCGTAGCAAGACTTTAATACTTTGTGCTTGGTGGAAGGAAATTTGATTTTAAATATTTTATTATAGTGAGGCTGAAAAAACCGGATAAGTCCAGCCTCAATCATCCCTATCTTCTGCTGTTTGTTCGGTGGATTATTGATGGTATTCATTAGTCGAGCTTCATTTTTTGGCGAGTTGTCCGCATCTTTTGCCCTACCATCAATAGACGTGAAAACTTGATCATTCTCAAACTGATACATGAATATCATAATCTCCCTATCGGGATAATCATGATTGGTCATAGCTAATATTTTTTGAAGAGTGGAATGACTTTTTAGTCGCTCCATTGCAGAACGGTTACCTTGGCCAAACGCTTGACCTACGTAAAGCACTTCGTAGCGGTTAAGGTCGTTAGCTCCGCTCTCATCCTCCCGAAGGTACATAAGGGTCAGCGCACTGGCTGGAACATACGTTCCTTCCTTACCATCCGGATTGTAGCTGCGAATCTCCCGGTATGGATATTTACATTCGATCTTGGCCGCCTCATGCTCCAACTTCCAACGATATCCGCCGAAAGGTATTTCATGCTCCTTCCCGTCGATTCGGTAATACACCGAACCTGAAAGCGTATCGCTCTCATGTTTCAAATTTTCCGGCTTAAAATAGGGAGCTGGCCTGGCAGCGATAATATAGATATGGCATTTGGCAAGATTTTCTTGATCAATAGAACTCATCTCTCCGCCGCGTATCAATTGATGTGCAGTGGTCATAGAGGTGTAGCTATTCATATAGCCTAGGCCAAATTCCGTGACAAATTTTCGTTTCATTACGAGGTTCATCCTTGCTGATGCACTAGTGTATATATGAGTTTGAAATCGCTGAATAGCCCAAATCAAACGAAATTGGTAAAGATTCACAAAGCCCACACGGCGGCCTCGACATGGCAGTTGAGCGCTTTCAACTCTCTTACCAGCCGCTACGTAGAGGTGCAACAGATGCTCGCTGCGACATTCGCGATGTCAAGCCTTGCAGGTAAACGACCTGTATGAGCAACGTCCTAGCGTAACATCAATGAGCTATCACGCGAACGATTCCATGCGACATTCGCAGATTTTCGCCATTTCCTAATCATTGGGTTGATAGAGTCCCTGTACGGGCTGGAACTGATGAAAATAGATATACGTCTTGGTGCAAGCTTTGAATGCTCAGGTCTCCCGCTACCATGCGGTATCAGCTGATCTCTCTACTAACTCGACAAGTGGGCATGCCTATGGGTTTACAAGGGGGTAAATCCCGATCCTTTTGATGCCAAGATGTCGTGATGTGACGGCGAGTACGCTAGGCCACGCCTGTCAGCTTCACCAAAATAGCCACTAGATAGCTCGCCAGAATCCCCAAGGCAAATTTTACTAAAGGGCGATCAAGCCATCCCGAATCCTTGGAATTCGTCGGTAATGCCTGATTGTAAACATTCACTTGGGCGACCTGGGTAGCATTAATCGTGGTCGAAAAACCTTGTTGCGGTGCAGTCCTCCACCCTGACTCTTCAGCACGACGCAGCGCTGCCTTCACACGGCTGCGAAGTGATCTGGCCATTTTTATAATTTGGACACCTAGCATCGCGACGCCTACCAGTCCAAGCAAAGCCAGGTTGCCGTAACTCAGGGGATCACCTTGATTGATGGTTAGAGCGTGGTCCCATATAAAGCTCGTATATGGATATGTCGCTGCAAAGACTGAGTAGGCGAGCTTGCCCATTGCTTGAAATATGATACCGAACCCTGGAAGGCCTCCAAGCTCAACGCCCTGCCAATATACGAATGTCAGAAAAGACACTGCGTACACTAGTAATGTGCCCAACCACATGGCGTAGCCCAGTATGTAGTAAATCCGGTATCTCAAAATAGCTTCGCTTATCTTCATATCTACTGCGTACTCATTGTTGGCTATTCCATTTAGCAGTTACGCATATTGCTCTAACCGCCCATTCACACTAATACTTATCAGGAAAATCCCGAATTCTGACGTCGCGGGAGCGGCCATCGGCAGGGAAAAACTCTGTCCGCGTCCCATCCCTGAATATGCTTTCTAAATACAAGGTTTTTCGCCCCACTATCAACCCAAGTACAGGTCGTTTGTCATTACGCTTAACGGCGAGTTTCCTCCACTCGGTCAAATCAGTGCCGGACGGCGACGGATGATCCTGCGGGTGCGTATGCCACTCACCAACGTATCTGACCAACCCGTTGCTATCGCTCCATTGCTTCTGAGCGATGTGCTCATGCACCTCCCTCATTCGCTCAAAAAACGTTCTAAAGCGTCGGTCAAATTTAGTGGGCTCGGTGGCATCGACAATTTCAAGATGTGACCCACGGACATACCCAAGTAGAAGGCCTCCACCTTCCATATCCGTAGGTTCTGCCTGAATATGGCGCAGGAATACGTTGAGCACCTGGGAGTGGATGTAAATCAAATGACGACCTTGGTTTGCGGACCACTCTGCTACGAACTGCATGCTTGGCAGACCTCAACCTTGGGTGGATCACAATCAAGTGTCGCTGATGTGAACATAGAGTCAGTAATTTTGGTCCGTAGTGAAGGAGAGGCTTTTCCATTAGCCCACGCCAGCGCCATTTCAGCGCCCAACGCTGCGGCTTGAATAGATACGGTCGCGGGAAAAGGGACATACAGGCCTTCGCAGCCATGTCCGGCCATAACGTGGGGTACCCCGCCCTCTACGGTCGGGAATTGGCCCGCTCTGGTGTGTGTCGAGAGGCACCGGTAGCACGCGCCTTCTCCAGCAGTTTTAAGTAGGGCGCGCACGGCTGTCCCAGGGCCTTCGACCCATACTGATAACATCGGCGTCGAGGAGATGTAGTTGGCGGTCAGCCAATGCCCAAGCGCCTCTTCCCCTGTGGCATCAATCAACAGATCCATTTCGCCCAAGTGCGCTTTACGCACATCGACCTCTAGGGCCCGCACGGAGATCCCTGGAGAGTCAAACTCAAGCATGATACTGGTGCCAAGAGCTTTATTAGTGTTGAAATATCGCAATCCCAAGCAGTGCCTACCGACGTTTTCCGGCATCAACCGATCAAAATCTACAAGCGTCAGCTTGCCTCCACCTGTCCCTGCCCCAGCCTTCGATAACAGGTCGGCTAGATATCCGCCGATGGTTCCGCACCCCACCAAGGCAATCTTGAAGCCTGCTAACGTCTTCATAGACGGAATGCTGCGCTGCGCGATGTAATGCTCGTCGATCCGTATTGCAGCTAGCCTAGTTATTCGGAAGCTGAAGAGCCTTTCTGTACCTCTTGACCGCTGAAATTTCTCATCGCTCAGGATGGACTGGTCAAAATGCACCTGAAAGCCGTAGTTCAGTGTTGGCGATTGAATGAAAATAATCGCATCAGCGTGCTTCTGCCGATAAGCTTCAGATATACGCTGCTGGATTTTCCGAGCGCAGCCTTTATCCAGCTCACGCTGCCAAATCAGGATATCAGCAACGGAATTAGGCGGCCATGCAGTCTGATTAGGGCGGGGCTGAGCGACGGTTCTGACAACATATCCCAGCATCATTTGCCTTTTCGGCTGAAAGTTGAGCGCGTCAATTCTGCGGACTGTGCGATTTATATTATCGGTGAGTACGGGGGTTCGTACTCCTCTCTGCGAGATGACGCAAAAGGCAGGGATCTCACCTCGTTTCAAATTTTGGACATCGAAAACGCAAAACTGACTGAACCAGTGAACCAGAAACTCCTCTGTCAAGTCCTCTACCATTTCTCCTTTGAGAATGCATCCCAGAACACGTTCTGCCTCAGCCAGACATTTTAGTGTCTGACCGATGGGGTCAAAAATATCGAGCACTACAGAGCTTGCTGTCAGATAACAGAGCCAGCCGCTAGATCCGAGGTGAGGTGTTACTGGCCCTAGTTCAGGGGGCAGCTCTTTTAGACTCACAACAGGTAATGAAAAGAACGTTGGGTCTACAGTGAGCTTGCACTGATAATCGCCGGCAACCGTCTTAAGAGGCCCCTCAAACCAAATCCAACGTTCAGGTGTTCTTCCGATGTGTTTGAAGTCTCGGGATTGCATTTCTGAAATCAGATTAGGAAGTGCCTCACTCATCTACTAACCAGCCTTAGTGCGACCGACCAGTTCACTGGCAGCCGCTTGCGCGGGAACTGCCGCAATGGTCGCAGCAACAGTAACCTGTTTAATTCGGTTCGGACGATTAGGAAACCGAGGTCCGAACATGCTGATCATCCAATTGCACGCGGTTGTCTCATCAGAGGCATTTACCGCGCCATTGAGATAGTTTTCGAACATTTCAAATTTCTTGGCTGCTTGCTCAAGTTCATCACTTGGGAGACGATCACTCAGGCTCTCTTCGGCACTCACGGGATTGACCACGCCATTCCGAAGGGCAGCAGGAAGCCCTTTCAAGACTTCGAGAAGCGCCAAGTCGTCTCTTCGATCCATTTTCGTGAACAACGGCACAGCTGCGGCCATCAACAAAATGGAAGATGGCCCACCTTTCTCCCACTGCCAGTCACGGAAGGCTTTGAGGTAACGGACCACACGACGAAGCTGTTCGCCTTTCGATTCGACTTCATCTACGAACCAGTCTTTCACCGGTCGTGGGTCAGAATTAATCCAGTCTTCTTCGCGATGGGCCAAGAGCACTTCACCGATTGGAAGCGTCGTCCAGGAGTCTGCCCGCCTAACGTTTACAGCATCCATCAGGCTTTCAAAGCCGTAGCTATCTGCGGCCTTTTCAAGGGTCACATACTCGTCATCTGGTATCGAATACAAGGGGATATCGATGTGAGCCGTGGTCGATATCTCGATCCGAATGCAAGTCGGTTTGTCAGTCACAAGTTTCCACTTTTCGCTCCGCTTGGACTCAACCAATCTGCTTAACGCCTCTTCGGCTGCTGCGAAAAAAATGGCACTGGCAGCACTTGGTCTTTTGCTGCCTTTTAGAAAACTGATCGGCAGGTAGGCCCCATCATCGACATCAGATTGTTGCGGAGGTAGATGGGCGGGGCTATTAAGCGTTTTGTATGCCCACGAGCCTTGAGTAAAAAAACGTGGCTGAGGAATATCACCCTTGTACCCCTGCTCGACCAAGACCTTGGGTATGCCATGTCGGAGACACTGCCGGACCTCATTTTTTGCCGACGTAATCTGGAGTCGTTGTGATGCAGTCAGCTCCAGTGCCTGAAGCAAACACGACTCGTCCTCGGATGTATTGAAAAGCGGTGACAGATTAAGCATCTAGAGATCCCCCGAATTTTTGTTTGGACCGTGGAAGAACGTTGGAGGTTTTGGTTGATGACCACGGAACGGTATGAATCTACGGTCACCCAATGCGCGTTGAGCCGCTGCCATGCCTCGATCCCGGAGGGTGTTTGTTGAAGCCTCGGATACATCGTCCAATGCCTTCACGTCGCTGCTTTGCTGCGGTGTTACTTGATCATCAATTTTGAAATAGCAGTCGCCCAGAGATTGAGTAAGCATGTAGTCCACAGAAGACTCTTGGGCCGAGATAACCAGATCGAAAAGGCTCCCTCCCCACCCAATAACTCCTTGATCCAGATCCTTCCCTCCGCTAACTGTGGCACCGACAGTCATAGTTCCGATTGCGAGCACACGAACACGAATATCTTGATTGGGAGCAAGAAAGGTACGAACTTCATGGAGTCCGAAAAGCCCAGGCGCATTTCCGACCAGTCCGCCGTCAACAAAAACTCCACGGTCATTACGTACAGATGGGAAGTACACGGGAGCAGCGGAGGTAGCCAAGGCGACATCCACTAGGCTCATACGGTGATCGAGTTCGAAAGATGGGTGGTGGGGGGTTTTAAAAAATTGACCACGCCCAGTGGTGTAGTTAACAGCCGGTATGAGAACCCGATGCTTCAGGTCGCCCATAGTGGTGGCGCCAAACCGCTGGTGAAGGACGGAGCTTAGGCCGCCGTTTGAGTGCTTCGCACGCGTAAGGAATCCCAGTCGCCTACGCATGAAGTCCCGCGAACCGAATATCTGCTTACCTTGATCTTCAAACAAGGATTTCAGTTCACTCGCAGGGATCTCACTCGCAAGCCCTAGAGCCAGAAGGCCCCCAGCTGAGGTGCCGCAGATCAGATCGAAGTGAGAGGCGATTGGGCGACCAAGAACCTGCTCAAATTCTTTGAGGATCGTGGCGGTGTAAAGCGCCCGATACCCGCCACCAGACAAAGCAAGCACGTGATAAATTGGCAAATCTTTGCTGTCATCTGTCATTTAGGCCCCCTACAGCTCTAACAACCGCACCGAACCAAAAAAAACACCATATATAGTGCAAAATCAAAAAAGCCACCACTAGATACGGTTATACAGGATTTCTGGAATGGATCCAAGTCGTCGTAGGAAGGTACTGAAGCCGAGCCAAGGACCAACGAGAGGCTCGATCAGGGCATGTTCACCCGTCGGAGTGGGCCGGTGACAGTGCGAAACGATGGTCTAGGCACCGGCCTAGATCATCGACAAGGGCATCCCAACCGCAGGGTTGCTGTCACATGTGATCTTAGAAAAGCTTGCTGACGATTTACCGCCGTACCTTAGAAAATCCTTGGTCGTGGTGACCCGATGATGGCCCGTTCGAAACTGACGCCAGTATCCCTTCTCCGGACTGATATGCTTCGATCCAAGTCAACAACTCCTATGACCAAAAGACCAAAAGACCAAAACAGTTTGGCATATCTCCTGATTACAGAACTTTCTAGAGAGACGCCGCAGCCCAAAATGCCTGCTAGGTAGTTGAATATGTCAAACACACGAGACAATTTCTCGATCCGAACCAAAAGTGATTTGGCGTTGCGTGCCAGCTACATATGCAGCAAGTGCAAGTGCCCGACTGTTGGACCAAGCGATGAAGCCTCCAATGCAGTGACGATGATAGGAGTTGCAGCCCACATTTCTGCCGCTTCGGCTGGTCCTGGTGCGCGCCGCTACGACCCAAACATGACCTCTTTAGAGCGTTCGCACATCGATAACGGGATTTGGTTATGTGGAACGTGCAGTATTCTCATTGACCGAGATGAACAGCGTTTTTCGACCAAATCTCTCTTGGATCTGAAGAGGCAGCACGAGGAATCCCGGCGCATCCACAGAACCGGCGGCGCCGACGCAGATGATATTATTGCTGTTGGCCCCCTCCTCATAGCCTTGGGCTCGGTCGTTAGATCCGGTCCGGAAGGAATACAGGTCAGAATCTCCCATTTTTTACAGGGGACTATGCGAGACCTGTGGTCTTTGACCCAAGATTTTAGGAAATGGCCCAGAGAACGTCGTTACGTGCTCCTGAATGAGCTTGGTTATGGAGGACTGTTGGCTGAAGCACCTAGTATTGAGCGAACCAATCAAGGGTACGAGGTTCACTTCATCCTTGAAGCTGAAGTGCCACGTAGGGATGCTAGCAAAATCAAAACACTGTGCGCAGACACATTGAAAAGGCTTGAAGGGCTTGAAGCTATAATCCCGATTTGTCAGGCCACATTGGGCATGGCATGCGGGACGTGGTTCGCCGATCTTGATCGAGGTAGTGATGTATCTGACCTCTACTGGCGCTATCTAGGTTCGCCATGGTTCGCAGGTCTTGTCACCATGGAAATGATCCGCCTTTCGTCCATCCCATCAAAGCCACCTCATGGCTCCGACGCCACGACGCCCATGGCCTGCGTTAATCGGATCAATCGCGTCGAAATCCCCTCATTCGAACTCACCGATCATCGCTTACCTATTTTTGTGGATATCGAGCTAGAGGGAATTGGTAATTGGAACGGGACATTACTGGTATTCATCTCCAGTTCGGATGAGCTGCTCGCAGCCAGGGCCAACGCCGAAAGAGCGGGCAGCCGAATGGCACCCACCCAACATCGCAAAGTCACACCCCTAAAAATCACAGATGAAAAACTCATAGCCCGGCTCAAAAACTGGACGTAAACATCACGCACAATCGAGCGTGGATTAGCCGCTCAACCGGACAACATCGAGTCCAAAGCGACTTGCCGCGAAAATGCTTTAGGGGGCAATGCAATAGCTTGCTTCAGCGCAGTCACATCACCAACCAGAATTACCTGGACTTGAGCGCGTGTTAAGGCTGTATACACGAAGGTTCGGTCCAGTATGCGTGACTGGCGCACAGGAATGATAACGCGCTGAAATTGCGAGCCTTGACTCTTGTGGACCGTAATCGCGTAAGCGTGCTGCATAGCGTCTAAATGACTTTCCAAAACGTAGTGATGGATACCTTCGTAAACCGCACACCCTAGCGCGCCGCGCATAATGGGATGATCGACAGTCCCAATGTTGACTTGAACGACGTCGTCGTAGACTTCGGTTAGCTGGCCAAGGCAACCATTTTGAAGATCTCGCTGCCAATCATTTGCGATATATAACAGCAGATCCCCGACACAAAATCCGGTGGACTCAATCTGTCCCGACTCTGCACTGAAGGCCAATAGAGGCCGACCATGACTAGCGTAGCGGACGTGACAAGTCCTGTTGAGGGCGTCGACCCCAGCAAACCTACATGACCGTGTAGCACAAAGAATTTGCGTGCCTTCCCGCTTTTGCTAGTAGAGACGAAGTACCGTGGATATGATTTCAGCGTCAGAAGTAGGGAGAAGAATGACATCACCGGCCTCATTCGAAGTGAAGTTTGGCCACCGCCCCTCTCGAATTGCCTGCGCTGCTGATGGAATTTCGGACGCCTTTGACTGCCGCTTTACCTCAGTCAGTTGAGTCTGAGCGATCTCCGAATGACCACACAAGATATGCAAAACCAGCCCTGCTCCGATTGGAGGTAACTGATATGGATCACCAACAAGAATAAGGTGGGTATCAGGCGGCAGCTTTCGGGCAAGCCGGTAAAATGTCACAAGATCCAGCATTGAAGCTTCATCAATAACAACTATGGGGTGCATCCCAATTTCTTTTGCTGAAACGCTGCTCAGAAAGCCAGCTATCGTAGTTGCACTTTCGGACGTCGCCTCAATCATGCGCGCGGTAGCTCGACCTGAAAGTGCCATCTGAAATCTTGGCCGCCCCAAGGTATCGAGCGCTCTGTAGAGAGCTTTCAGCACTGTTGTTTTCCCCACGCCCGCGCCACCAGTAATAATGCTGAAACGGTGCGCGAACGAGGTTCTGACGGCCTTCCGCTGAGCATCGTTCAGCGAGAAATCGTCGCGGCCTAGCCGATCACGTTCTTCACTCTCAAACCTGCGAAGGGACATCATCAATGTCTGTAGGAAAAAGCTGTTGCTGAGATGATGTCGTTTGAAGGTCAAGATAATTTTACACCTACAAAAACGAAGAAGCCCCCGATATACGGGGGCTCCAGACCAACACTTTACAAAAAAATCTAAGGTATGCGCTAGAACGGAATATCATCATCAAAGCTATCAAAGTCAGCAGCTGGCTGCGGCGCTTGTTGTTGCGGCGCTGGGCGCGAGTCGCGCTGTTGTGGCGGCTGCTGGTTGTAGTTCTGCTGAGGTGCAGATTGCTGCGGCGCCGACTGTTGTGGGCGCGACTGCTGTGGACGAGGTGCGGACTGGTTGTAGTTGCCGCCACCGCCCTGACCTTGTTGAGCGTCGCCCTGTGGACGGCCGCCCAGCAGTTGCATGGTGCCCTGCATGTCGACGACGATTTCAGTCGTGTAGCGCTTGATGCCGTCTTTTTCCCACTCGCGGGTCTGCAGCTTGCCTTCGATGTACACCTGCGAACCCTTGCGCAGGTATTCGCCAGCGATTTCGGCGACTTTGCCGAACATCGATACACGGT
>Ga0308164_10000638_pt1 | contig 51770 bp, 38 predicted proteins | sample PhyTR2_FD_201031 | JGI IMG/M metagenome (GOLD analysis project Ga0308164, IMG submission 201031) | Phyllosphere microbial communities from UC Gill Tract Community Farm, Albany, California, United States - DLSLT.R2 | ecosystem: Host-associated > Plants > Phyllosphere > Unclassified | place: USA...
CAAAGAGAAAGAACTGTGGGAAGTGGAAGAGCGTCAAGCCCTGCTGCAAGCAGAAAAAGCTGCCATGTCCGGCGGCGATGTGGAAGTGACCGAATCGGTCACCCCGCACGGCGACGAAGCGTAATTCAGCTTCCAGCTCTCTAAAAACGGCGCCTGCGGGCGCCGTTTTTTTTTGCGCGTTGCACCGCACAGCACGCCGGGGTCAGACCCCACAGCACGCCGGGGTCAGACCCCACGGTTAAGCACGCCGGGGTCAGACCCCACAGCACAGCACGCCGGGGTCAGACCCCACGGTTAAGCTGGCTGGGGTCAGACCCCACAGCACAGCACGCCGGGGTCAGACCCCACGGATAAGCACGCTTATCGATGCAGGTGGGGCAGGGTTTCGCTCTCAGCAGGTAATTCATTCATGCTAAGATCTGGCTCATGATCGCCCAAGCCCTCTTTACTCCCGCCCAGCAAAAACTGCTGGGTTTGCTTTTTATACGCACCACCGACGGCTATCACCTGAATGAAATCATGCGCCTCACTGGCCTTGGCAGCGCTTCGGCCCAACGCGAGTTGAAGCGCTTGCACGAGGCGGGTGTGATCGTGTCCGAGCGTATCGGCAACGTGCGCCGCTTCAAGCCCAATCCGGATTGCATGGTGTACGAGGAACTGATCAGCGTCGTGAAAAAGACGTTCGGCCTGGTGAGCGTGCTGAACTCGGCGCTGGCGCCGCTGCAGCACGTCCTTAATGTCGCGTTCGTGTATGGCGCCAGCGCCAAAGAGCACGAGGGCATGAATACGCCGGTGGAGTTGCTGCTGATCGGCGAGAACACCAGCTATGGCGAACTGCTGTCGCGGCTACCGGTCGCGGAGCGGTTATTGCGCCGGAAAATCAATCCGAATCTGTACACGCTGCCTGACTTCAGGCGCCGCTTGCGCGAGCAGCAGGGGTTTATTTTGCAAGTGCTGCGCGAGCAAAAAATTTATGTCCTTGGTGATGAGCCGGATCTCGACAAAATCGTCAGCGAGCAGCCTGTGGCTGAGTAACGCATTCAGTGTTCTGGCCAACCTTTAAGCCGTCATCCCCGCGCAGGCGGGAATCCAATTTGCACGCAGACCGTAGACTTTGAATTGGAGCCGACACGGCGCGCCGGAACTAGATTCCCGCCTTCGCGGGAATGACGTAGCGAGGTGCGACGGGTGGTATCGAAGGCGATTCTCAGCGCTCAATCGCTCAATCGATCAGCTTATTTCACTGCTGCGCAGCAATCCACCGATCCACCTTCTCCTCCAGTAACGCCAGCGGCAACGTCCCATCGCCGAGCACCACCTCGTGGAACTTCGGCAGACTGAACCGCTCGCCCAGCGCTTCCTCAGCGCGCTGGCGTAATTCCACGATTTTCAGCGAACCGATCTTGTAGCCCAGCGCTTGCCCCGGCCACGCCATGTAGCGCTCGGTCTCGCTCTTCGCCACCTCGTCATAGCCCAGCGTTTCGCGCATGTACTTGATGCTTTGTTCGCGCGTCCACCCCTTGGCGTGCATGCCGGTGTCCACCACCAGGCGCGTGGCGCGCAAGAGTTCGTCGTTCAGGTGGCCGAAGTATTGGGCCGGATCGTCAAACAGGCCCATTTCCTTGCCCAGCGTTTCCGCGTACAGCGCCCAGCCTTCGGTGAACGCATTGTTGCCGCCGAATTTACGGAAGTTCGGCAAATTCAATTCCTGCATCAGTGCGATGTGGAAGTGGTGGCCGGGCTTGCCTTCGTGAAGGAACAGCGTGGTCATGCCGGTGCTGCCGTACTTGGTGGGATCGGTCACCACCGACCAGAACACGCCGGGACGCGAGCCATCGATGGCGGGCCCCGTGTAGTGGTCGGACGCGGTGTCGCGGCTCAGTTCGGGTTCCAGGCGCAGGTCGAGCTTGGCCTTGGGCACCAGCGTAAACATCATCGGCAGCTTGGTGTCGAGGATGGCGTTGAGCTTGTGGTATTCGGCCTGCACCTGCTGTTCCGTTTTGAACGGGCGGAACTTCGGCTGCGCCGCCACCCATACCGGCAGCCCGGCCGGCGGACCGTCATAGCCGAGCTTGGGTCCCAGGATTTCGAATTGCGACTGGATGCGCGCCACTTCGCGCAGGCCGATGGCATGAATCTCGTCGGGTTTCAGTGACGTAGTGGTGGCATTGGCCACGCGCGCCTGGTACCAGGCGGCGCCATCGGGCAGGGCACCGAGGCCGGTGGTGGTGCGGCACGCCGGGATGTAATCTTTTTCCACAAACGCGGCCAGGCGGCCCAGCGCCGGCATGATCTGCTCGGCAATCTGCTTGCGGTACGCCTCGGTCAGGCGCGCCTTGTCGGCGGCGCTGAAGTTGGCCGGGAATTTCGTGATCGGGGTGTAGTAGATGCTGCTTTCCGGCGTTTCGCTGAGCAGCTTTTTGTACTGCGGCAGCGCCGACACCATGATCGCCTTCGGCTGCGTGATGCCTTTCTTGATACCGTCGCGCATATTGCTGATGGCCTGGTCGATCCACGCCGGCATCTGGCTGATGCGGCTCAGGTAGGCGTCGTATTGCGCCACGGTGGCGATCGGTTGCGATGCTTCGCCGCCCGCGTAGTTGGCCAGCGTGACTGGTACGCTGTCCATCTGGTTAATCGGCAGCAAATGTTCGGGGAAGCGTTCCATGGCGATCAGGCCGCGCAGCTCGTAGCGCAGGATGTCGTAGTCGAGGCGGTCTTCGGCATTGAGCACATCGCGGCGGATGGCCTTGATACGCTGGGCGAAATCGCGGTACAGCTTGAACTGCAAGGCGCGCTTGCCCGGGGAGATGCTCAGCCCCAGCTGGTCGTCGAAACGGTTGTCGCCGCTTTCGGTGGCGTTGAGCGGCTCGAAGCGGGCCACGGCGTCATAGTATTCGTCGGCAATTGCTTGCAGCGCCTGGTGGGCCGGGGTGGCGCTCACGCGCGGCACCGGGCGGTTGGCGGCGTCGGCCAGCGGCAGCGCAAAAGAGTTGCTCAGTGGGATAAAGGCCAGTGCGACGGCGAGGCTGGCGTTGGCAATACGGGTTCTGCACTTCATGTCTGTTTCCTGGTCCATGTGATTCTAGCGTCGACTAGGATAAGCCATGCGCGACCGCACCGCGCAACAAATTGTATCAATCAAATCCGGTCAGGCTGTGACTTCGGCCAGCCGGGTCTGGTACAGCGCCGCCACCAGGTCGGACTGGGTAATGATGCCCACGAAACGCTGCTCCGCATCGACGACCGGAATGTGGTGGAAACCCGAGTTGGCCATCAGCGGCACCAGGTCGACAATCGGCGTATCGACGCGCGCCGTGGTCGGCTGCGCGGTCATGATCTGCCCTACGACCTCGGCCTTGTCGGTATGGGTGATGCCGCTCTTGCGCAGGAACCGTTGCAGTTGCTGGCGCATGCTGCCGTAGCTGTCGAGGCCGCCGTGTTCGAGAAAGTCGGACTGGGTAACGATGCCGATCACGCGCCGGGCGCGATTGAGTACGGGCAGGGCGGCCACGCGGTGGTTGCGCATCAGTTGCCATGCCGGTTCCAGTCCGGTGCCGAACTCGGCGCTGACGATATCGCGCGACATGATGTCGGCGCACGTGATCACGCCAAAGCGGCGCTGGTAGGCGCGCTGCTCGGTTTGCATAAACAGCGATTCGAGATCGTCGCGGCTGATGTCGAGCACCTGGTTGTACTGCTTGAGCACGGCGTCGAGGTCTTCCGCCTTGAAGCCGAGCCGCACGGTGGGCGCCGCATCATGGGTGCCATGCGTGTTCACCGGCTTGCTGTGCTGCACGTGCGGATAGCGGCGGCCGGTCAGGTTGTTATACACGATAGCCACGAGCACCAGCAGCGCGGTGTCGATCGCTACGGTGAGCAGCACGAACTCGAACCCTGCGGCATGCACGACCGGACCGCCGAGCACAGTGGTCAACGCCACGGCGCCGCCGGGCGGATGCAGGCAGCGCAGCGCGAACATGGCGGCAATTGCCAATCCTGTCGCCACGCCACCGAGCACCGGCAAGGGCATGCTGTCGCCAAACCAGCGCACGCATGCCACACCGATCAGACCGCTCAGGACATTGCCGCCGAAGACAGACCACGGCTGTGCCAGCGGACTGGCCGGCACCGCAAACAGCAGCACGGCAGATGCGCCCATGGGGGCGATCATGAAGATGGAGGTACCGGTTCGCGCCAATAGATAGTGGGCAAACAGGGCGGTAAGAATCAGGCCGCACAAGGCGCCAGCGGCAGCGCGCAATTGTTCGGGGCGGCTGACGGTGCCGGGGCCGGGCAGCCAGCGGTCGAGGAAGGCGCGCATCATGTAAATCAAGTATCTGAAAGGTTGATTATCCCACGATCAACATAATGATGCACTTCATTGGTGCAAGCTCAACCGTGCAGCACCAGGTCCAGCGGCAGGGCGGTGGTGAACTTGATCTGCTCCATCGAGAACGCCGACGATACGCCGGTCAACTGGCCCACCTTGATCAGGCGCTTGTAAAACGCGTCGTACCCGTCGATGTCGGTGGTGACCACCTTTAATAAATAGTCGACATCACCGCTCATGCGATGGAATTCCTGCACTTCGGGCAAGGCCATGACGGCGGCAGCAAACCGGTCCAGCCACTTGGCGTCGTGCTGGCCGGTGCGCACGCTGACGAATACGGTAACCGGCAAGCCCACCTTGCGGCGGTTGACGATGGTAACGCGACTCTCGATATACCCTTCTTCTTCCAGCCGCTTGACGCGCTTCCAGCACGGCGTGCTGGACAACCCCACCTTTTCGCTCAGGGCCGCAATCGACAACGTGCCGTCGATTTGCAAGGCGCCCAGGATGGCGCAATCGTATTTGTCGAGGGAGTGCATGGTCGGCCATAGGCAGTCAGAGGAAATTTATTCTACAGGATTTTAATATGAGGCATAAGCATGCTGATAAAGCGGGGTGGGCCAGGTGGCTTTGGCATGTATTCTCGCCCCAACTTCGCTAAACTGTTTAGCTTATATCGACCGACCCTCTACATGTAAAAATGAATAACGAAATTTACCTCGACGGCAACGCCACTACCTGCGTACTGCCTGCCGCCGCTGCTGCCGCCTTCGAGATCATGGGCCAGCGCTACGGCAATCCCAGCAGCGCGCACGGCACCGGCTTGCGGGCCAAGGTCGTGCTCGACGGCGCGCGCCAGTGCGCCATGCGCTTGCTGGGCGTGGGTGCGGGACGGTTGATGTTCAACAGCGGCGCTACCGAGGGCATCCAGACCGCCGTGCTGTCCGCGCTGGTGGCCGTGCGCGAGCGCCAGGCGCGGGGCGAGCCGGTCGGTACCTTGCTGTTGTACGGCGCTACCGAACACAAGGCCGTGCCGGAAGCGTTGGCGCACTGGAACCGCCTGCTCGGTACCAATCTGACCTTGACCGCGCTGCCGGTCGATGGCGATGGTTTGCACGATCTCGTCGTGCTGCGCGAACTGGCGCCCGATGCTGCCATGATCTGCACCATGGCTGCCAACAATGAGACTGGCGTCGTCAGCAACCTGGCCGGCATCGCCGCCGCCATGCAAGACAGTGGCAGCGGCGCGCTGTGGATGGTCGATTGCGTCCAGGCGCTGGGCAAGCTGAGCCTCGATCTGGCGGCAACCCGCATCGATTACGCGCCGTTCTCCGGCCATAAGCTGCATGCACCGAAAGGCGTGGGCATGTTGTACGTGCGCGCCGGCGCGCCGTTCACGCCGCTGATCATGGGCGGCGGCCAGGAGACCGGCCAGCGCTCGGGCACGGAAAACATGGCCGGCATTGCCGCGCTGGGCGTAGTGCTGGCCGCACTGGAGCGCGGCGATACGTTCCCATCCCATGCACAACTGCACGGCTACCGCGCCCGGCTGGCAGACGCGCTGCGCGCGGCCCTGCCGGGCGTGGTGTTCAACAACCCGTTCGACAAGGCATTGCCGACCACCATCAACTTTTCGGTGCCGGGCGTGTCGAGCCGCGAGTTGATGGACGTGTTCGACGCGGCCCAGGTGCGCGTCAGTGCCGGCAGCGCCTGCTCGGCCAGCAAGGCCGCGCCGAGCTACGTGCTCGACGCCATGGGCGTGCCGCTGTGGCGCAGTGCCGGCGCCATCCGCATGTCGTTCGGCGCGCTGGTGGACGAGGCGACGATTGCCACCGCCTGCGCACGCATCGCCCATTGCGGCGCGGCGTTGCGCGCCGGGGGCCTGATTGCGGACGAGCACGCTGCCCCCGAGCCCGATGACGGCCTGTTGCAACTGGGCGTCGATGGCGAATGCGGCTGGATGGTGCTCGACGCCGCCAGCCGCAGCGCCATCGTTATCGATCCGCTGCCGGACATGACGGCGCGCATCACCGCCATCGTGCGCGGCCACAACTACCGGGTACTGGCGCTGGTGGCCACCAGCGGCGCCGACCACGCGCCATTGATCAAGGCGCTGGGCGCCCATTACGACGACCAGGCGTTGACGGACGGCTACGGCTGGCCGGCCATCACCGCGCACCGCCTGACGCTGGGCGATGGCGCGGAAGTGAACGCGATCGCCATCGGCAGCCAGGTGCTGGCGCAAACAGCGGGCGGAGAAGGCACGCGCGCCTACCTGCTGGGTACGGCAGATGGCGCGCGCCTGCCGGCCACCAACGTGCGCTTCGCGTTTGCCGCACAGCCGCTGGCCCCGTCGCCCGTGACTGGCCCGCACACCTTGCTGTGTCCCACGCGCGACACCAGCAACCAGCTGTGCGCGGGTCGCGCTGAAATCAAGGCAACTCCCGATGCCGACCTGCAACTCGACTGCGGATCGCTTGACGCTTTCCTGCTGGCCCATCCGGACGCGCTGGTGATCGATGTGCGCGAGCCGTCCGAATTCGCCGCCACCGTCATGCCCGCTCCCGGCGGCCGCGTGGCGCACAGCGTGCCGCTGGGCCGATTGGTCGAGCGCGCCAGTGTGTGGCTGCACGGCGACAGCTGCCAGCCGCTGGTCTTCATCTGTCGCAGCGGCAACCGCAGCATGAAGGCGGCGCAATGCCTGCGCCGCCTCGGCCATACCGGCAGCTACAGCCTCACTGGCGGCCTGGCGCTGGCGCCGCTGCCGCTGGCCGCATAAGAAGCGCTCATCTTCTGCTCAACTTCCTGATTACAAGGGCCGCCGCGAGCGGCTCTTTGTGCTTATGTTCGTAAGCGCACAGTAGCAAATTGTTACACGTCATATCATCGCTTGGCACATACCCCTATTAATCGCCGCGCCGGACCATCGGACGCGGTTTTGTCGCGCATGTCCAAGCGAGGTTTACGTTGAACAAGTCCAATCCCCTGCTGCCCGAGATGTCGCTCGGCTTTCGCGAATCAAGTACCGCATCGCTGGTGTCCGACGAGGACGAAGACCTGCCCCTGAGGGCAGAGCTGTTCAGCGCTGCGCAAATGGCGGCGCACGGCCGCTCGCTCGCTGCCCACCACGAACTGTCCACGCGCGGCGGCGGCGACCAGCTGCTGGCCCGGCTCAGCGACAACGCGGAAGTCATCAGCGCCACCTGCGACGAGCTGACCGCCGCCATCAAGGATGGCCGCCAGATCACGCCGGCGTCGGAATGGCTGCTCGATAATCTGTACCTGATCGAAGAACAGATCCGCATCGCCCGCCGCCACCTGCCCAAGGACTACAGCAAGGAGCTGCCACGGCTGGCCAAGGGCGCGCCCGAGGGCTGCCCGCGCGTGTACAAACTGGCGCTGGAAATCATCTCGCACGGCGATGGCCGCGTCGATCCGGAATCGCTGTCGCGCTTCGTGGACGCCTACCAGGAGCTGGCGCCGCTCAAGCTGGGCGAGTTGTGGGCGATTCCCATCATGCTGCGCCTGGCCCTCATCGAAAACCTGCGCCGCGTGGCAGCGCGGGTGGCGGACAACCGCACCGAGCGCGATCTGGCCAACAGCTGGGCCGACGAAATGGCCGAGGAAGCGGAAAAAAACCCCAGCGGCCTGATACTCAAAGTGGCCGACATGGCGCGCTCCAATCCGCCCATTACCAGCGCCTTCGTGGCAGAACTGTCGCGCCGCCTGCAGGGCCAAAGCCCGGCGCTCACCATGGCGCTTACCTGGATCACGAGCCGCCTGGCAGATGCCGGGCAAACCATCGAGCAGCAAATCCAGGCCGAGATCCAGCAACAGGCCGCCGACCAGGTATCGATCGCCAACAGCATCGGCAGCCTGCGCTACCTGGGCACCATGGACTGGCAGGAGTTTGTCGAGACCATGAGCGTTGTGGAGCAGACCCTGCGCGAAGATCCGGCCGGCGTGTACGGCCGCATGGAGTTCGCCACCCGCGACCAGTATCGCCACGTGATCGAAAACATCGCCAAGCGCTCCGACCGGTCGGAAGTCGAAGTGGCGCAGCATGCCTTGCAGCTGGCGCAGGCGCACGCCGGTTCCGACGACCTGCGGCACAGCCACGTGGGCTTTTACCTGATCGGCGGTGGCGAGGCCGCGCTGGAAAAGCAGTCCGGCATGCGCCGGCCATGGCTCGAATCGTTACAACGCACCACCAGCGCATCGCCGCTCACGTCGTACCTGGGCGCTATCGTGGTGCTGTCGGTGATCGCTACCGCACTGCTGCTCGAGCGCTCGTCGTTCTACGGCGTGCATGGCGCCGTGTTGATCGCCATGGGCGTGCTGGCGCTGATCGGCAGCAGCCAGCTGGCGCTCAACCTGGTCAACTGGATCACCACCAAGGTCACCTACCCCAAGCCGCTGCCGCGCATGGACTTCGAAGACGGCATTCCCACCGACGCGCGCGCGCTAGTCGTGGTGCCCACGCTGGTATTCAGCCGTGAGAATATCGACGACCTCTGCGAGCAGCTGGAAGTGCGCTTCCTGGCCAACCGCGATCCCAACCTCCGCTTCTGCCTGCTGACGGATTTTGCCGACGCACCCACCGAAACCCTGCCTACCGACGCTGCGCTGATGGACCACATGCGCGAAGCAGTGGAACAACTCAATCGCAAATATGCGGCGCATCCCGACGGCTCCCCGGCCACACCGTTTTTGCTGCTGCACCGTCCGCGCTTGTGGAATCCGCAGGAGGGCGTGTGGATGGGCTATGAGCGCAAGCGGGGCAAGCTGGAGGACATGAACCGCTACCTGCGCGGCGGCGCGCGCGACAAGTTCGCGCTGGCCGTGGGCGACACCACCGACCTGGAAAGCATCAAGTACGTCATCACGCTCGATACCGACACCCAGCTGCCGCGCGACGCTGCGCGACAGTTCATCTCCACCATGATGCACCCGCTGAACCGCCCGCGCGTGGACAAAACGCTGGGCCGCGTGGTCGAAGGCTATGGCATCCTGCAACCGCGCGTGGCGGTCAGCCTCCCCAGCGAAAATGCGTCGCTGTACGAAAAGCTGTGCGGCGGCGAGACCGGCATCGACCCATACACCCGCACCGTGTCCGATGTCTACCAGGACGTGTTCCTGGAAGGTTCGTTCGTGGGTAAAGGCATTTACGATGTCGACGTGTTCGAGCAGGTACTCGGCCATCGTCTGCCCGACAACCATGTACTAAGCCACGATCTGCTCGAAGGCGCCTATGTGCGCGCCGGCCTGATGAGCGATGCCCAGTTGTACGAGGAATACCCGAGCCGCTACAGCGACGACGTGAATCGCCGTCACCGCTGGATCCGTGGCGACTGGCAGTTGCTGGCATGGCTGCTGCCGCGCGTGCCGGGCCCGGGCCGCCGCCGCGAAAAAAATCCGCTGTCGCTGCTGTCGCGCTGGAAGCTGTTCGACAATTTGCGCCGTTCGCTCGTGGCGCCAGCGCTGGTGCTGGCGCTGGTGGTGGCCTGGCGCTGGCTGCCGGCGCCGTGGTTGTGGACCGGCGCGGTGCTCACCGTGATCTTCCTGCCGCCGCTGGTGAACGCGCTGCACGACTTGCTGCACCGTCCCAAGGATACGCTGTGGGGCCAGCACCTGCGCAACACGGGCCGCAGCATGGGCATCCAGCTGTCGCACGCGCTGCTCACGCTGGCGTTCCTGCCGTACGAGGCGTACTTCAGTCTCGACGCCATCGTGCGCAGCCTGTTCCGCATGTATATCTCGCGCCGCCACCTGCTGCAATGGCGCGCTTCGGCGCTGGCCCGCGCTGCATCGGGCAGCACCTGGGTCACCATGTGGGCGGCGCCAGTAACGGCTCTGTTCGTCGGTGGCATGCTGCTCGGCTGGCGTCCTGCCAGCCTGGCGCCGGCTGCGCTGTTCCTGCTGGCGTGGCTGGTGGCGCCGGCGGTGGCCGACTGGATCAGCCGTCCCATCAAGCGCAAGCACGCCGACCTGACGGACGACCAGCACGTATTCCTGAACAAGCTGGCGCGCCGCACGTGGGCATACTTCGACCGTTTCGTCGGTCCCGACGACAACTGGCTGCCGCCCGATAACGTGCAGGAGCACCCGAGCCAGGTGATCGCCCACCGCACGTCGCCCACCAATATCGGCATGGCGCTGCTGGCCAACCTGACGGCGCACGATTTCGGTTACATCACGGGCGCGCAGCTGGTGGCGCGCACCGGCGCCACGCTGGCCACCATGGACCAACTCGAGCGCCACCTGGGCCACTTCTACAACTGGTACGACACGCAGTCGCTCAAACCCCTGCATCCCGTGTATATCTCCACGGTGGACAGCGGCAACCTGGCCGGCCACCTGCTCACGCTGCAACCGGGCCTGATCGGCATGTACGACCAGCCGGTCGTCGGGCCGCAATACGTTGACGGCCTGCTGGCCACGCTGCGCGTGCTGGAAGAGACCATTACCACCATCGACAGCACCGTCACGGCGGGGGCCCAGGCCACGATCACCACGCCGGTCATGGACGCGCCGGCTGCCGCCGGTACTGGCGCCGCCGGCATCGACATGCCCGAGCTGTCGGCCTTGCGCGCGGCGCTGGCAGAACGGCTTGACGCCACCAATCTGCCGCAGCTGCACGCATGGCTCACGCGCGCCGCACAAGCGGCCGATGCCTTGCGTCCGGCCGTGGCTGCACAGGCTGACGTCGCCATGTGGGCCAACTCGCTGGCGCAACAATGCCACGCGGCGCTCGACGAACTGGCGCTGTTTACGCCATGGGTCAATCTGTCCGCCGGCACCGTGCTCGATACCGGCCTGCTGCGCGTGCCCACGCTGCGCGAACTGGCCGCCATGGCCAACGCCAGCGCCGCGATTCCCGTGTCCGACCTGGCGCCGGCCGAGCGCGAACGCCAGCAACAACTGGCGCAATTGCTGGAGCAGGGCGGCGCCGCGGCCCACGATCGCATGCGCCAGCTGGCCGACCTGGCGCAGCGCAGCATCGCGTTCGCGCAAATGGACTACAGCTTCCTGTACAACGCCACCACCAATTTGCTGGCGATCGGCTACAACGTCAGCGAACGCCGGCTCGATGCCAGCTATTACGATCTGCTGGCGTCCGAAGTACGCCTCGCCAGTTTTGTCGCCATCGCCCAGGGCCAGCTGCCGCAGGACCACTGGTTCGCGCTCGGCCGCCAGCTGTGCATCGTGGCCGGCAAGCCGGTGCTGCTGTCGTGGAGCGGCTCGATGTTCGAGTACCTGATGCCGCTGCTGGTCATGCCGACGTACGAAAGCACGCTGCTCGACCAGACCTACCACTCGGTGATCGATGCGCAAATCGCGTACGGCAAGCAGCACAACGTGCCGTGGGGGATTTCGGAGTCCGGTTACAACACCACCGACGCCAATCTCAATTACCAGTACCGCGCGTTCGGCGTACCGGGCCTGGGCCTCAAGCGCGGTCTCGGTGACGACCTGGTGATCGCACCGTACGCCAGCATGATGGGCCTGATGGTGCAACCGGAAGCGTCGTGCCTGAACCTGCAAAAAATGGATGGCCTGGGCTTCATGGGCCGCTACGGTTTCTACGAGGCGATCGATTACACGCCTACGCGCCTGCCGCGCGGCGTCAGCCACGCCGTGGTCCGTTCGTTCATGGTCCACCATCAGGGCATGGGCTTCCTGGCCCTGAGCTATCTGCTGCACGACCGTCCGATGCAGCGCCGTTTCGAATCGGATCCGCTGCTGCAATCGACGCTGCTGGTACTGCAGGAGCGCAGCCCGCAGGTGGGTGCGTTCTATTCCACGTCGGTGGAGTCGGCCGCGATCCGCACCACGGCGCCCGATTCGGGCATGCCGCTGCGCGTGCTCACGGCGCATAGCACGCCGGTGCCGGAAACCCAGCTGCTGTCCAACGGCCGTTACCACGTGATGGTCACCAACGCCGGCGGCAGCTACAGCCGATGGAAAGACCAGTCGGTCACACGCTGGCGCGAAGACAGCACCCGCGACAACTGGGGCATGTTCTGCTACGTGCGCGACATGGACGACGGCGAATTCTGGTCCACCACCTATCAACCCACGCTGGTGGAGCCGCGCCGTCACGAAGTGATCTTCTCGGAAGGCCGCGCGGAGTTCCGCCGCTCCGACCAGGGCATCGACCTGTACACGGAAATCGTGGTCTCGCCCGAGGACGATATCGAACTGCGCCGCACCCGCATTTCCAACACCAGCGACCGCGTACGCACCATCGAGGTGACCAGCTTTGCCGAAGTGGTGATGGCGCCGGCAGCAGCGGACGCCGCCCACCCGGCGTTCAGCAAGCTGTTCGTGCAGACCGAAATCCTGCGCGATGAAAAAGCCATCCTGTGCACCCGTCGTCCGCGCGGCGGCAACGAAGCGATGCCGTACATGATGCACACCATGACCGTGCACGACGCGCCGGTAGGCAGCGTGTCGTACGAAACCGACCGTTCGCGCTTCCTCGGCCGTGGCAACACGGCGGCCGCACCGGAAGCGCTGCTCGACGACGCCCCGCTGTCCGGCGGCGAAGGCTCGGTGCTCGACCCGGTGGTGGCGATCCGCTACACCATCACGCTGCAACCCGACCAGACCGCAACCGTGGACATGGTCACCGGCATGACCGAACAGCGTGACGCCGCGCTGCACCTGATCGACAAGTACCACGACCGCCACCTGGCCGACCGCGTGTTCGAACTGGCATGGACCCACAGCCAGGTGGTGCTGCGCCAGCTCAACGCCACCGAAACCGACGCCCAGCTGTACGGCCGCCTGGCCGGTTCGGTGATCTATCCGAACGCCTCGCTGCGCGCGGAATCGTCCACCCTGATCAAAAACCATCGCGGCCAGTCCGGCCTGTGGGCGTATGCCATTTCGGGCGACCTGCCCATCGTGCTGCTGCAAATCAAGGATTCGGCCAACATCGAACTGGCGCGCCAGATGGTGCAGGCGCACGCCTACTGGCGTCTGAAAGGCCTGATCGTGGACCTGGTGATCTGGCACGAAGATATCTCCGGCTACCGCCAGCTGCTGCACGATCAAATCATGGGACTGATCGCCTCGGGCATCGATGCCCAGGCCATCGACCGTCCGGGCGGCATCTTCGTGCGCATGGGCGACCAGATCGCCACCGAAGACCGCATCCTGCTGCAGACGGTGGCCCGGGTGATCATCAGCGACACGCGCGGCACGCTGGCCGAACAGATCAAGCGTCCCGGCCCGCCGCCGCTGCGCATGCCGCCGCTGATCACCGATGGCCGTGGCGACTACGGCGACGTGGCGCCACCACCGCGCCCCAAGCGCGCACTGCAACTGGAAAACGGCATCGGCGGCTTCTCGGAAGATGGCCGCGAATACGTGATCACCACCAGCGAGGAACAACGCACGCCGGCGCCATGGTCCAACGTGATGGCCAATGCCAGCTTCGGCACCGTCATTTCCGAGAGCGGCCAGGCCTACACCTGGCACGAGAACGCCCACGAATTCCGCCTCACGCCATGGCACAACGATCCGGTAAGCGACGCCAGCGGCGAAGCGTTTTACCTGCGCGATGAAATGACCGGCGAATTCTGGTCGCCGTCGGCATTGCCCGCGCGCGGCGACGGTCCGTATACCACGCGCCACGGCTTCGGCTACAGCGTGTTCGAACATACGGAAGCGGGCATCGCCACCGAGATGACCACGTTCGTGGCCACCGACGCGCCGATCAAATACACGGTCATCAAGGTGCGCAACGATACACTGGTGGCGCGCAAGCTGTCCGTCACCGGCTACGTGGAATGGGTGCTGGGAGACATGCGCTCCAAGTCGGGCATGCACATCCTGACGGAACTCGATCCGGTAAGCGGCGCACTGTTTGCCCGCAATCCGTACAACACCGACTTCACTGGCCGCGTCGCGTTCTTCAATTGCGACGCCACGCTGCGCACCGTTACTGCCGACCGCGCGGAATTCCTGGGTCGTAACGGCTCGCTGGCGGCGCCGGTGGCCATGCGCCGTTCGCGCCTGTCCGGCAAGGTGGGGGCAGGGCTCGACGCCTGCGCCGCCATCCAGGCGCCGCTCGACCTGCTGCCGGGCCAGGAACGCGAAATCGTGTTCGTGCTCGGTGTGGCTGGCCGCCGCAATGCGGATGCCAGCAGCATGGTGCAAAAACACCGCAGCGCCGGCGCCGCCCAGGAAGCGCTGGCCGCCGTGCACGCGCACTGGAACGACACGCTGGGCGCAGTGCACATCAAGACGCCGGAGCCGGCGCTCGACGTCATTGCCAACGGCTGGTTGATGTACCAGACCATCGCCTGCCGCATCTGGGCGCGCAGCGGCTACTACCAGTCCGGCGGTGCGTTCGGCTTCCGTGACCAGCTGCAGGATGCAATGGCCACCATCCACACCAGGCCGCAACTGCTGCGCGACCAGCTGCTGCTGTGCGCCGCCCACCAGTTCATCGAGGGCGACGTCCAGCACTGGTGGCATCCACCTACCGACCGTGGCGTGCGCACGCACTGCTCGGACGACTACCTGTGGCTGCCGCTGGGCGCGTGGCGTTACGTGTCCAGCACGGGTGACATGACCATCCTGGAAGAGCAGTTGCCGTTCCTGGAAGGGCGCCTGGTCAAGCCGGAAGAAGATTCGTACTACGACATGCCCGGCCGCTCCAGCCAGACCGGTAGCCTGTACGAGCACTGTGTGCGCGCCATCCGCCATGTGCGTTTCGGTGAACACGGCTTGCCGCTGATCGGCTCCTGCGACTGGAACGACGGCATGGACAAGGTAGGCGAGCATGGCAAGGGCGAAAGCGTATGGCTGGCCTTCTTCCTGTGCGAGGTGCTGCAGCGGTTTGCCGAAGTGGCCGACATGAAGGACGACGCCGCGTTCGCCCAGGAATGCCGCGACCAATCGGTGAAACTGGCGGCCAGCGTGGAACAGAACGCGTGGGACGGCGAATGGTATCGCCGCGCCTACTTTGACGACGGTACGCCGCTCGGTTCGCACACCAACGAGGAATGCCAGATCGATTCGATTTCGCAAAGCTGGGGCGTGCTGTCCGGCGTGGCCAACCCGGTACGGGTGCGCGGCGCGATGGAGCAGGTCAACGAGCGCCTGGTGCGCAGAGATTCCGGCATCATCCAGCTGCTCGATCCGCCGTTTGACAAGGCCGGCCCCAACCCCGGCTACATCCGGGGCTACGTGCCGGGTGTGCGCGAAAACGGCGGCCAGTACACGCACGCCGCGATCTGGACCGCGATGGCGTTCGCGCGCCTTGGTAATACCGAGCGCGCCTGGGAACTGGCGCGCATGATCAACCCGGTCATGCACGGCACCGATGCCGAAAACGTCGCCACCTACAAGGTGGAACCATACGTGGTGACCGCCGACGTGTATGCGGTAGCGCCGCACGTGGGCCGCGGCGGCTGGAGCTGGTACACGGGATCGTCGGGCTGGATGTATCGCCTGATCGTGGAGTCGCTGCTGGGTGTGACGCGCAGCGCGCACGAACTGGCGCTGGCGCCGCGCATGCCGGCCGAGTGGAACGAGTTTACGCTCACGTACCGTCACGCCAGCAGTTCGTACGTGATCCGCGTGGCGCGCGCGCAGCCTGGTGAGGCGGCCACGCTCACCGTCGATGGCGTCACGCGCGACGGTAACGTGATTGCGCTGGACGATACCGGCAGCACGCACCAGGTGCAATTGCTGCTGCCGGCGCTGCCGGTGGCGGTGTAGCGTATTGCGTAGTTTAGCTGGCCAGTCCGGCGCCAACGCCGAGCAGGGTGGCGGCGCCGAGTACCGCGAAGATGAACGCCGCAATTCCGTGCACCAGCTTGAGCGAGATGCGGTGGGCGATGCGGTCGCCCAGGTACACGGCCGGCACGTTGGCCAGCATCATGCCCAGCGTGGTGCCGGTGACGACCGCCAGCAGGCTGTCGTAGCGTGCGGCCAGGGCCACGGTGGCCACCTGGGTCTTGTCGCCCATCTCCGCCATGAAGAAGGCGATCAGGGTGGTCATGAACACGCCGTAGCGGGCGAAGTTGGTATCTTCTTCATCGAGCTTGTCGGGCACCAGCGTCCACACGGCCATGGCCAGGAACGAGGCGCCCAGTACCCAGCGCAAAATGTCGGGGCCCAGCAGGGTAGTGATCCAGGTGCCGATGGCAGCGGCGAAGGCGTGGTTGGCAATCGTGGCGACGAAAATGGCGGCAATGATCGGGACGGGACGGCGGAATTTTGCGGCTAGAACGAAAGCGAGCAGCTGGGTTTTGTCGCCGATTTCTGCCAGCGCGACAATGCCTGTGGAGATGAGGAATGCTTCCATTGGGTGAAGAGTGAGATGCGCGGGCCGGACGATAAGAACCGATGATCCAAGGCGCGTCCCCGGCCCACTATGGCCGCGCCCCGATCATGGTCTCGTCAAGTTTTTCAACCATTTGCACCACGGTCTGCGGACCGATCATGTTGATGCAAATTCCTGCGCCATGGCGGCGCAAGCCGACTACTCCCCACTTACGGCCGACATCATAGCACAGCGCCATCGCCAACCTGCAAGCCTGGCCCAAGGCCTGTACACATTCCTGATACATGGCTATGCTATTCTGCTCCGCGCTTCGTAAAACATTGAAAAGATCACCATGCAAATCAAGAAGACCTTGTCCGCGTTCGTGCTATCCGCACTGATGTCGCTGGGAGCGACCGTGGCCCACGCCGATCCGTTGAGCTATGCCCGTTACGACCAGGTGCGCACCAGCGACCTGTATCTGGACCTGAAGGCCGACTTCGGCCGCAAGACCCTGTCCGGCTACGCCGAACTGACCCTGAACTGGATCGACAAAACCTCGCGCACGCTGGTGCTCGATACCAAGGAACTGAATATCTCGCGGGTGCAGGTGCTGAACCCGGACGGCCGCTGGACGTCTACGTCGTACATGCTCGACAAGTTCGATCTGCAAAAAGGACGCGCGCTGCGCATTGCGCTGCCGTTCCAGCCGCAAAAAGTGCGCGTGTACTACCGCACCGCGCCATCGGCCGCCGCCTTGCAGTGGATGGCGCCCGCGCAAACCATGTCGGGCAAGCGGCCGTTCATGTTCAGCCAGTCGCAGGACATCAATGCCCGCTCGTGGGCGCCGGTGCAGGATACCCCTGCCGTGCGCTTCACCTACAGCGCGCGCATCGACGCGCCGACCGGCCTGCGGGTGCTGATGAGCGCCGACAACGACCCGAATGCGACCGGCAAGGGCGGCTGGAAGTTCAAGATGACGCAGCCGATTCCATCGTACCTGCTGGCCATTGCCATCGGCGAGATCGACGTGCGCACGCTCGGTCCGCGCACCGCCGTGTATGCTGAACCGGCCCGTATCGAAGCGGCAGCGAGCGAACTGGCCGACACCGAAAAAATGATCGCCGCTGCCGAGAGCCTGTATGGCCCGTACCGGTGGGAGCGTTACGACATGATCGTGCTGCCGCCATCGTTCCCGTACGGCGGCATGGAAAACCCGCGCCTGACCTTCCTCACACCCACCATGATCGCCGGCGATAAAAGCCTGGTGGATCTGATTGCGCACGAACTGGCCCACTCGTGGTCCGGCAACCTGGTAACCAACGCCTCGTGGAAATACATGTGGCTCAACGAAGGCTTTACCACCTACGTTACCACCCGCATCGTGGAAAAAATCTACGGTCCCGAAGTGGCCGAGATGAACCTGCAAGTGGAGCAGGAAGAAGCCCTTGCATCGCTGGCGACCATCCCACCGGCCAAGCAGGCACTGGCCACGCGCGGTCCGGACGTCGATCCGTCCGCGTACTCGGACGGCAGCCTGATTTACCCGAAAGGCGCCTGGTTCCTGCGCACGCTGGAGCAGCGCGCCGGCCGCGAGGCGTTCGACGTGTTCTTGCGCGGCTGGTTTGATACACACGCGTTCAAGTCGGCCACTACCGAAGAATTCGTCGACTACCTGAAGAAAAACCTGCTCGATGCGCACCCCGAATACATGGCGCAGGTGGAACTCGACGAGTGGCTGTACGGCACCGGCATTCCGGCCAACGCGGTGCGCGCGGCGTCACCGCGCCTGGCTGCGCTGGACGAACAGCGCAACACCTGGCTGCGCGGCGAACTGCCCACGTCGGACCTGAATGGCAAAGGCTGGATCGCGCTCGAATGGATGCACTTCCTGAACGACATCGACGGCAAGGCCACCGCCACGCAGTTGAAGGAGCTCGATCAGAACTTCGGCCTGGCGAAAAGCGGCAACAACGAAATCGCGTTCCGCTTCTACCTGGCGTCCGTCAAAGCCGGCTACGACGTGCGCGAGCCGCTCACCAAGTTTTTGATGAGCGTGGGCCGCCAGAAGTTCGTGGTGCCGCTGTACACGGCGCTGCTGAAGCAACCGGCGCAGGCCGAGTGGGCACGCGGCATCTACGCCAAGGCGCGCGATCATTACCATCCGGTGACGCAGGCATCGGTCGATAAACAGTTCAAGAAATAAGCCGATGAAGATAGCTCGTACTTTTGCCGCCAGCGCCCTGGTGCTGGCATTGTCGTCGCTGGGCATGGCATCCCCGGTGCTGGCCGCACCCGCAACGTCGGCGGCAGTCCCCGCCTACAACCTCGACGCCGACGTCAGGCTGGCATTGAAAACCTTCGATGTACCGGGCATCGCGATTGCCATCGTCAAGGATGGCAAGGTCGTGGCGACCAGGGGCTACGGCGTGCGCAAGCTGGGCGACCCCACGCCGGTGGACGGCAAGACGCTGTTCGAAGTGGCGTCCAACTCCAAGGGCTTTACGGCTGCCGCGCTGGCGATGCTGGTGGACGAGGGCAAGCTGAAATGGGACGATCCGGTGACCATGCATCTGCCGGGATTCCAGATGCACGACTCGTACGTCACCGGCGCCATGACCATCCGCGACCTGCTCACGCACCGCAGCGGCCTGGGACTGGGCGCAGGCGACTTGCTGTGGTGGCCCAGCACCGAGTTTTCCACCGACGAGATCATCAACAGGCTCCGGTACGTCAAGCCGGCGACCAGCTTTCGCAGCAGCTACGCGTACGATAACCTGCTGTACATCGTGGCCGGCAAGATCATCGCGGAAAAAGACGGCAAGACGTGGGGCCAGGCGATCCACGACCGCATCCTGGCGCCGCTGGGCATGACCGGTACCAGGACCAGCGTGGCCGACATGCTGGCCACTGCCAACTACGCCGCGCCGCACAGCAAGATCGACGGCAAGGCGGCGGTTGTCAAACCGATGCCGGTGCCGAACGCCGTGGGCGCCGTGGGCATCAACACCAGCGCCGAGGATATCGCGCGCTGGATGACGGTGCTGCTCGACGAAGGCAAGACGGCGGACGGCAAGCAGCTCATCAGCGCCAAGCAGATGGGCGAATTGTGGAGCCAGCAAACGCCGATGCGCATCCGCGAACCGAAGCCGCCGCTGGCCGCCACCAAGCCCAATTTTGCGGCGTACGGCCTGGGCTTCTCGCTGCGCGACTACAAGGGCCGCAAGATCGCCATGCACGGCGGCGCGCTGCAGGGGTTTTATTCGACGGTGTTGATGGTGCCCGAGGAAAAACTGGGCATCGCAATTTTGACCAATGCCGAGAACAGCCCGGCAATGGCGGCGCTGTACTGGCGTATCCTGGACCAGTACCTGAAGGTGCCGGCCAGCGACTGGATCAAGCTGTACGCGGACCAGCAGGAAGCGTCGCACCAGGAAGAACTGGAGCGGCAAGCCAAGGCCACGACGGCGCGCGCGGCCGAGTCGCAACCGTCGCTGCCGCTGGCGGCGTATGACGGCGAGTATGAAGATGCATGGTACGGCATCGCGACCATCGGCGAGGAGAACGGGAAACGCATCATGCGCTTTACGCGTACGCCGGACCTGACCGGGGAGCTGGAGCACTTCCAGCACGATACGTTCATCGTGCGCTGGAAGGAGCGCAACTTCAACGCCGATGCGTACGTAACGTTCTCGCTCAACCCGGACGGCAGCATCGACCGCATGAAGATGGCGCCGATTTCGACCGAGACCGATTTCAGCTACGACTTCCGCGACCTGGAGTTCAAGCCGAAGGCGAAGCCTGAAAAATAACAGTTAGCCGTTAGCCGCCGATCCGTCATTCCCGCGCCGGCGGGAATCCAATTTGCACGCGCCGTCGCAACGCATGCAAAATTGGATCCCCGCCTACGCGGGGATGACTAACGGTATTCGTTACCGCGCCACTGCCGAATCATGCCGCAGCAATTGCGACATGTATTGCGGCGTGATGCCGAGGAACGACGCCACCACCTTCTGCGAAATGCGCTGCTCCAGCCCCGGGTAATCGCGGCGAAACGCTTCCAGGCGGCCCTGCGCCGGGCACACGCTCAGGTAAAGCCGGCGGCTTTGATCGATGATGCCGCGCTCCGACACCTTCTGGTAATAATCGCGCAGCACCGGGTGCTGCTCCGCCAGTGCCCACAGTGCGCGCCAGTCGAAGCGATAGGCCTGCACCGCTGTTTCGGCCACCATGAAATTGTGGGCCGGTTCGTCGTACTGCGCGCGCAGCACGTCGTCGTGGGATGCCGCCAGGTGACCGTCGGTGCGAAAGAACAGCGTCACTTCGCTGCCTGCCTCGGTGTGGAAACCGGCGCGCGCCACGCCGCTGTGCAGCCAGTAGATGTACTGCGCCATTTCGCCGCTGCGCTGCAGGTATTCGCCCTTGCGCACGCTGACCGGGATTGCCAGGGGCGCCATCAGCCGCGAAATCTCGTCATACATATCAGTGGACACCCGGAAGCGCTGGGCGAGGATCTGCTGGTACTTTGCTCGGTGGTGTAAGAATGCCTGGGTCATGGTCGATGGCGCGGCTGGTGTAACCGGCGATGGTGTAATTAATTTCCGGTAAATACTTAGCCGCAAAAACAAGCGAGCAGTGTAAACGTTTTTTGAGTCAAAAGTGCAAATATCGTTGCGATTTAGCACTAAATTTTCTGCGCGGTTTGTCACCGATAGTTGAAACTTCAACCAGTGGATAGATCGCCCCCCGTGTACGCCGCGCAGCACCGTCAAACATACCGTTTTGCTAGTAACCATAAGGGGCCGTTGCTCGGTTGTTTGTGTGCAACAGCGGTCGGCAGGGCCCGCGTTCGATTCAAAATTTTAAGCAACATTTACCAAACAATTGCGCTAGAGTGGGACCTCGACGCCGCGATTTCGCGGGGTTCGTTAACGCCGTGGGGTGCCATCGAGTGAAGACGATTTTCGGATACGCAGGGAGCGTCAGGGCCAGGCTGGCGCCGGTGGCGCTGGCCGTGGCGGGCGGCGCCGGCACCATCGCGGCTGGCTGGAACACGTGGGGCTGGTACACGCTGGCGTGGTCCGCAGCGCTGCTGGCGGGCGCCGCGTGGATGGGCTTTGCGAACGGCACCGCCGCTGGCGAAGCGGGCGCCGACCCGATGATTGCCACCTACCTGCAAGGCCGGGAACAGTTCGGCGCGGCCGTGCTGCCCGTGTGGGGCCGCCACATGGACAACTCGCGCACCCAGATGGAAGACGCGGTATCGGACCTGGCCGGGCGCTTTTCCAGCATCGTCGACAAGCTCGATCACGCGTTGCACGTATCGAGCCTGGCCGGCAACCAGGACGGCGCGCAGTCGATGACGGCGGTGTTTTCGCACAGCGAATCGCAGCTGGCATCGGTGGTGGCATCGATGAAGTCGGCGATGCAATCGAAGCAGGCCATGCTGGCGCAGATCCGCGACCTCGAACGCTTTACGCGCGAACTGCGGGACATGGCCGAAGGTGTGGCCAGTATCGCGGCCCAGACCAACCTGCTGGCATTGAATGCCGCGATCGAAGCCGCGCGTGCGGGCCCGGCCGGCGCCGGCTTTGCAGTGGTGGCGCAGGAGGTGCGCCACCTGTCCAGCCGCTCGGCCGATACGGGCCGCAATATCTCGCAGCGGGTGGGGCAAATCAGCAGCGCCATCCTGGCTGCCAGCCAGGCCGCCGAGCAGTCGAGCGATGCCGAACACCAGAGCATGCAGTCGGCCGAGGGCATGATCGATTCGGTGCTGGCCGACTTTCGCACCATGACCGACGCGCTGGTGCAATCGTCCGACCTGCTCAAGCAGGAAAGCATCGCCATCCAGGGCGAAGTGGGCGAGGCGCTGGTGCAGCTGCAATTCCAGGACCGGGTAAGCCAGGTGATGACGCACGTGCGTGAAAACCTCGAGCTGATGCCGGCGGTGCTGGAAGAAAGCCGTCGCCACTACGAAGCCACCGGCGAGCTGCTGGCGCCCGACCCGGCGCCGCTGCTCGACGCGTTGAAAAGTACCTACGCGATGGCCGAAGAACACGCGGTGCACGGCGGCAGCAAGCACGTGGCGCCCAAGGCGGCGGACGCCGACGAGATAACCTTCTTCTGAGGAGTGCAACGGCATGGCAAAGACGATACTGGTGGTCGACGATTCGGCCTCGCTGCGCCAGGTAGTGGGCATCGCGCTCAAGGGCGCGGGCTACGATGTGATCGAAGGCCGCGACGGCGCCGATGCGCTCACCAAGTGCACGGGCCAGAAGATTCACCTGGTGGTGTGCGACGTGAACATGCCCAATATGGACGGCATCACGTTCGTGAAGGAATTCAAGAAGCTGGCCAGTTACCGCTTCACGCCCGTGATCATGCTCACCACCGAGTCGCAGGAGAGCAAGAAGGAGGAGGGCAAGGCGGCCGGCGCCAAGGCGTGGGTGGTCAAGCCGTTCAAGCCCGAGGTATTGCTGGGCGCTGTCGCCAAGCTGGTGCTGCCGTGAGTGCGCAGGCCATTCACAACCTGTCGCTCGACGGCGAAATCAATATCTACCGCGCCGCCGATCTGAAGCTTGAAGTTCTGGCCGCGCTGCGCCGTGCGCCGGTACTCGAGATCGACCTGGCCGGCGTGACCGAACTCGATACGGCAGGGCTGCAGGTGCTGATGCTGGCCAAGCGCACCGCCACCGACGAACAACGCGAACTGCACCTGCTCAACCACAGTCCGGCCGTGGTGGACATCGTCGAGATGCTGAACCTGGGCGCGTTCTTCGGCGACGCCGTGTTGATCCACAGTTGAGGAGCCGCCATGAACCTGGACGACGCCCTGCAAACGTTTATTACCGAAAGCCGCGAGCTGCTGGGCGACATGGAAAACGCGCTGCTCAATATCGACCTGGCGGGTGACCAGTCCGAGGCGATCAATGCCATCTTCCGCGCCGCCCATACCATCAAGGGTTCGGCCGGGTTGTTCAGCCTCGATCACATCGTGGCGTTTACGCACGTGGTGGAAAGCCTGCTCGACGCCGTGCGCGAAGGCCGCGTGGTGCTGAACGACGAGATGATCACGCTGCTGCTGTCGTGCTGCGATTACCTGACTGGCATGACCGATGGCCTGGCGGCAGGCCGGTACGAAGCCGATCCCGATACGGCAGCCGATGGTGAAATGCTGCTGCAGCAACTGCGCCGCCACATGGGCATGGACGCCGCGGTAACCGGCGACCATGCGGGCGCGCTGGCGGTGCAGCCGGAGCCCGGCGTCGAGCGCATGGGCGGCGATGCCGGCGACAGCGATTACTGGCACATCTCGCTGCGTTTCGGGCGCGAGGTGCTGCAGAACGGCATGGACCCGATCGCGTTCCTGCGCTATCTGGCGCGCCTGGGACGCATCGCCGGCATGGCCACCGTGGCCGATGCGCTGCCGCCGGCCGCCGACATGGATGCGGAGCTGTGCTACCTCGGTTTCGAAATCGCGTTCGACAGCAGCGCCGACCGCGAAGCGATCCTCGGCGTGTTCGAATTCGTCCAGGACGATTGCGAGATCCGCCTGGTGGCGCCGCGCAGCAAGGTGTCGGAATACGTGGAGCTGATCCGCGCGCTGCCCGAAAACCCGGCGCGCCTGGGCGAGATGCTGGTGTTGTGCGGCAGCGTGACAGCGGCCGAACTGGCAGCCGCGCTGGCGCAGCAATCGCAATCCGAGGCGCTGGCTACTCCGGACGACACCGCAGACGTGCCGCCGCGCCTGGGCAGCATCCTGGTGGCTGCCGGCCAGGTGGCGCCGGTGGTGGTGGAAGCGGCATTGAACAAGCAAAAGCAGGTGGTGGAGCAAAAGGCGCAGGAAAACCGCTCGATCCGGGTGGACTCCGACAAGCTCGATAAACTGATCGACCTGGTGGGAGAACTGATCATCGCCGGCGCGCGGGCCAGCGTGATTGGCCAGCGCCTGCACAGCACCCAGCTGCAGGAGGCCACGTCCACGTTATCTGGACTGGTGGAGGAAGTGCGCGACGCCGCGCTCGAACTGCGCATGGTCAAGATCGGCGCCACCTTCAACCGCTTCCAGCGCGTGGTGCACGACGTGGCGCGCGAACTGGGCAAGGATATCGGCCTGGTGGTCGATGGCGAGGATGCGGAGCTGGACAAGACGGTGGTGGAAAAAATCGGCGACCCGCTGATGCACCTGGTGCGCAACGCCATGGACCACGGCATCGAACCGGCCGACGTGCGCGTCGCTGCCGGCAAGCCGGCGCGCGGCATGATCAAGCTGAACGCGTTCCACGAGTCGGGCAGCATCGTGATCCAGGTGAGCGACGACGGCGGCGGCCTGCGCAAGGAAAAAATCCTGGCCAAGGCCATCGAGCGCGGACTGGTGGACGCCGACCGCAAGCTCACCGACGCCGAGATTTACAACCTGATTTTCGAAGCGGGTTTTTCCACTGCCGAGAAAATCACCAACCTGTCCGGGCGCGGGGTGGGCATGGATGTGGTCAAGCGCAACATCACGGCGCTGCGCGGCAGCGTGGACGTCGGCAGCAGCGAGGGCCAGGGCACCACCGTGACGGTGCGGCTGCCGCTCACGCTGGCCATCATCGACGGCTTTTTGGTGCAAGTGGCCGACTCGGTGTTCGTGATCCCGCTCGACACCATCGAGGAATGCATCGAGTTCGCCGCCGAGCCGGGGCAGGACTACAGCAACCTGCGCGGCCAGGTGCTGCCGTTCATCCGCCTGCGGTCGCTATTCCACGTCCAGGGGGCGCCCACCCGGCGCGAGAGCGTGGTGGTGCTCAGGTTCGGCAAGGTGCGCGCCGGGCTGGTGGTAGATACCTTGCTGGGCGAGTTCCAGACCGTGATCAAGCCGCTCAGTCCCATCTTCAGCGAAGTGCGCTGCATCAGCGGTTCCACCATCCTGGGTACGGGCGACGTGGCGCTGATCCTCGACGTGGGCGCGCTGCTGCAGTCGGTCGAAGGCAAGGGCGCGGCGCTGCCGGCGCTGGCCGCGTAACACATCTACCAGGAGACCACCCATGCCCCTGACCGCGATCAACCTGGCCTCCGCGCCGCTGCCCAGCCAGTACCTCACCTTCATGCTGGGCGAGGAGCAGTTCGCGGTGGGCATTCTGCATGTCAAGGAAATCATCGAATACGCCGCCATGGCCACGGTACCCATGATGCCGGACTGCGTGCGCGGCGTGATCAACCTGCGCGGCGCGGTGGTGCCGGTGCTCGACCTGTCGGCGCGCTTTGGCCGGGGCGTGGCCCGCATCGGCAAGCGCACGTCCATCATCATCGCCGAAGTGGCGGAAGCGGGGGACGAAGCGGAGGGCGCGCAGCGCAGCGGCAAGCAGGTGCTGGGCATGCTGGTGGACGCGGTGAACGCGGTGGTGGAGATCGAGCCGGCGGACATCGAACAGGCGCCGTCGTTCGGCACCCGCGTCCGCCCCGACTTCATTGCCGGCATCGGCAAATACAATGGCCGGTTCGTGATCCTGCTGGCGCTCGACCGGGTGCTTTCCACCGGCGAGGTGGTGGAGCTGTCGCGCCGGACGGCCAGGCACGAGCAAGAGCCGTGGCCGGCCGACCGGTGCCACGATGACCGCCATTGCCCTGACCGATAACGAATTTTCGCAGTTCCAGCGCTTTATCTACGATGCAGCGGGCATCAGCATGTCCAACGGCAAACAGGCGCTGGTCAGCGGCCGGCTGGCCAAGCGGCTTGCGCATCATCGCCTTGGCAGCTATGGCGACTATCTGCGGCTGCTGCAAAGCCGCCGCGATCCGGCCGAACTGCAGATCGCAGTCGACCTGCTGACTACCAACGAGACGTATTTTTTCCGCGAACCCAAGCACTTCAACCTGCTGCGCGAGCTGGCCATGGCAGCGCGCGCGAAAGGCCGCGTGCTGCGCGTATGGAGCGCTGCCAGTTCCAGCGGCGAGGAAGCGTACAGCATCGCCATGGTGCTGGCCGACGTGCTGGGCGAGGCGGCATGGGAAGTGCTGGGCACCGACATCAGCACCCGCGTGCTGCAGCGCGCCCGTAACGGCCACTATCCGCTGGAGCGCGCCAGCCAGATGCCGCACGATTACCTCAAGCGCTTTTGCCTGAAAGGCCAGGGCAGCGAGGAGGGCACCATGCTGATCGAGCGTCCGCTGCGCCAGCGGGTGCAGTTCCAGCAGGTGAACCTGAACGAAACGCTACCCAAGGTGGGCCTGTTCGACGTGATTTTCCTGCGCAATGTGATGATTTACTTTAATCTGGACACCAAGCGTCAGGTGGTGGCGCGGCTGCTGGCGCAGCTGCGGCCCGGCGGCCATTTTCTGATCGGGCATTCCGAGACGCTGAACGACATCAACGACACCTTGTCGGTGGTGGCGCCGTCGATCTACCGTAAGGATTAACAGCAATGAGTGGTATCAAGGTCATGATCGTCGACGATTCTGCCGTGGTGCGCCAGGTGCTGAGCGGCCTGCTCAACGCTGCGCCGGGCATCACCGTCACCTACGCGGTGGCCAACCCGCTGCTGGCCATCGAGCGCATGAAGATGCAGTGGCCCGACGTGATCGTGCTCGATGTGGAAATGCCCAAGATGGACGGCATTTCGTTCCTGCGCAAGATCATGGCCGAGCGCCCCACGCCCGTGGTGATCTGCTCCACGCTCACCGAGCGCGGCGCGCAAACTTCGGTGGAGGCGCTGACTGCCGGCGCCGTGGCAGTCATCACCAAGCCGCGGCTGGACCTCAAGCAGTTTTTGTACGACAGCGCCGACGAACTGGTATCGGCAGTGCGCACAGCCGCCGGCGCCCATGTCGTCGAACCGGTGAAACACCAGCCGTTGCGCCATGCGCCGCCGCCCGTCGTGACGGAAAAATTCAATGCCGACGCCATCCTGCCGCTGGGCGATGCCCGGCCCATGACCGCCACCACCGAGCGCGTGGTGGCCATCGGCACGTCCACCGGCGGCACCCAGGCGCTGGAAGAAGTGCTGACGGCGCTGCCGCGCGTGGCCCCTGGCATCGTGGTGGTACAGCACATGCCCGAAAAATTCACGGCCGCCTTTGCCGCGCGGCTCGACAGCGTATGCGAGGTGCGGGTAAAAGAAGCTGCCAACAACGACCGCGTGCTGCAGGGCCAGGTGCTGATCGCGCCGGGCGGCAAGCACATGCTGTTGCGGCGTAACGGCGCCCAGTATTTTGTCGAAGTGGTGGATGGCCCGCTGGTCAACCGTCACCGGCCGTCGGTCGATGTGCTGTTTCGTTCCACGGCGCGCGCGGCCGGCGCCAATGCGCTGGGCGTGATCATGACCGGAATGGGCGACGACGGCGCCGCCGGCCTGCTCGAGATGCTCAAGGCCGGCGCACGCACGGTGGCGCAGGACGAGGCATCGTGCGTGGTGTACGGCATGCCGAAGGAAGCGGTCAAGCGCGGAGCGGTGGAAAAATCGGTACCGCTCAACGCCATTTACCGCGAGATTTTGCAGCAGCTGGGTTAAACCCTGACGCTTCTGTCGGCGACAGGCACGCCGTATCCTGGCCCTGGTCGTGCGGGTTTACGGTTTGACGAACTTGAGCGTCATGCGGTCGCTCTCGCCAATCGCCTGGTACTTGGCGCGGTCTTCATCCTTGTTGGTGTAAGTCGGCGGCAGCGCCCATACGCCGCCTTTATGGTCCGCCGTATCCTTGGGATTGGCGTTCACTTCCGACTTGGCGGCCAGTTTGAAGCCCGCCGCTTCGGCCAGGCCGATCACGTATTTTTCGTGCATGTAGCCGGTACTGGCGGTGTCGTCCTGCTTTTGACCCGCCGGCAGACGGTGCTCCACCACGCCGAACACGCCGCCCGGTTTCAGGCTTGCGTACACGCTGGCGAACAGCGTTTTCAGGTTTTCGGGACCGGCCGGAATCCAGTTGTGGATGTTGCGGAACGTGACCACCATATCGACGCTGTTATTCGGCGCAAACTCGTATTTGCGCGGTGGCGAAAACACGCCCAGCGCCACCTTGTTGTACACGCCCGGATTGGCATTGAGGCGTTCCATGAAACGCTCGGCGCCCTTGCGTTCGCGCTCGTTGGGCGAGGCCAGGTCGTTGCCGGCCGCGATCAGCTTGCCGCGCTCGCGCAGGTAGGGCGCCAGGATCTCGGTGTACCAGCCGCCGCCCGGCACCAGCTCCACCACCGTCATGTTGGGGCGGATGCCGAAGAACTGCAGCGTTTCGTACGGATGGCGGTAAGCGTCGCGCTGCACGTTGGCCGGGGTGCGCGAGGGGGCGGCGATGGCGGCCTTGAGCTGCGCATCTTCCGCTTGCGCCGCAGCGCCGCCGGCGGCGAACAGCGTGGTGCAGGCCAGAGCGGCCACGAGGTAGTTCTTCATACTCGGTCTCCTGAGGGTTCGATGACGGCGCGGTTGCCGCCCTGCGCGATCATGGGCGAGGCGGGCACGCAGGTCAAGCGAATCGAGACGGTCAGTCCTCCCAGTTGCTTACATAGTCCGGAATGGCGATGGCGCACCCCGGATCGGTAACGGGCGCCAGCCGCGCACGCGCGAATGGCAGCACGCCGGCCCACACCGGCCAGGACAGGTCTTCCGCGTCGTCGTTGGGACCTCCTGCACGCACCTTGCAGGCCGTTTCCTCCAGCGCGATGCGCATCACGGTGGTGGCCGCATATTCCTTGTCCGAGCCGGGGCGCACTTCGGCCTGGCGGCCCGGCAGCAACTGCTCCATGAATATTTCCATGGCGCGCCGCCGCGCCGCCTCGTCGGTTACCGTGTCGAAGCGACCGTAGATCATCGCCGACCGGTAATTCATCGAGTGGCTGAAGGCCGAACGCGCCATCACCAGGCCGTCCATGTGGGTGATCGTCACGCATGCCTCGCTTTCCGCCAGGCGTTTGAGCATGCGGCTGCCGTTGGAGCCGTGGATGTACAGGTGGTCGCCGTCGCGCCAGCAGGCGGTGGGAATGCAGTGCGCGCCCTGGCTGTCGGCAAACGCAATGTGGCACAGGTAGGCGTCGTCGATGATGGCGTGCAGGGTGGCGGTGTCGTACTGCGCGTTGGTGGCGACGCGGCGCACGCGGGTGCGGGCGCTGGGCGCGGAAGTGGCTTGTGTCATGGTCTCCATCCAGTAAGGTGAAACAACAATATAATGCGCTGCTGGCTCTTGAATAAGATCCACAACCGCATATTTTTATGGAGCCAACAAGCCATCATGGATTTTGCCCTGCTGCTGTCCACCCACGCCGCCGGCAACGCGCACCGGTGCTGGCCGCGCCAGCGCCTGCTGCACGACTGCCTGCGCACCGCCATCCGCAACGGCACGCTGGCCCCCGGGGTGCGCCTGGCCGCCTCGCGCACGCTGGCCGACGAGTTGGGCGTGGCGCGCAATACCGTGCTGTATGCGTACGAGCAGCTAGCCAGCGAGGGATTCGTCACCACCGACCGGCGTGGCACGGTGGTGGCGGCGGTGACGCCCGAGCGTCCGCCGCTGCCCGCCGCCGTGCGCACCGGCGCCGCAGCGGTGGCCGACGTCGCGCTGCGTGCGCGCGACCTGCGTACCCTGACCGGCGCGGCTGCCCGCATGGGCGCATTCGTGCCCGGCGTGCCGGCGCTCGACCAGTTTCCGATGGCGTTGTGGCGGCGTATGCTCGACCGCGCCTGGCGCGCGCTCACACCGGCACAACTGAACTACGGCGAACCGGCCGGCGAGCAAGCGCTGCGCACCGCCATTGCCGACCACCTGCGCGCTGCCCGTGGCGTGGTGTGCGAGGCCGGCCAGGTATTCGTCACCGACGGCGCCCAGAGCAGCCTCGATCTGTGCCTGCGCGCGCTGGCCGATGCCGGCGACACCATCTGGCTGGAAAATCCCGGCTATGGCGGTGCGCTGGCGGCGGCGCGCGGGGCCAGCCTGACGATAGCCGGCATCGATGTCGACGACGACGGCATTGCCCCGACGGCCGACGACTGGCTGCTGCGGCCCCCGCGCCTGATCTATACCACGCCGTCGCACCAGTACCCGGTGGGCAACGTGCTCAGTTTGCGGCGCCGGCTGGCGCTCATCGAAGCGGCGCGCGCAGCCGGCGCCCTGATCATCGAGGACGACTACGACAGCGAGTTCCGTCATGATGGCGCGCCGCTGCCGGCCATGCAGGGGCTGGCGCCCGCAGCACCGGTGGTGTACCTGGGCACCTTCAGCAAGACCATGTTCCCGGGCTTGCGCATCGGCTTCGTGGTGGTGCCGGCCGCGCTGGCGCCGGCCTTTGGCGCGATGCGGGGGCAGTCGTATGCCAGCGGGCGCACGGCCGAGCAGCTGGCGCTGGCGGAGTTTTTGCGCAGCGGCCAGTTTGCACTGCACGTGCGGCGCATGCGGCGGCTGTACCGGCAGCGGCGCGATGCGCTGGTGGCGGCACTGGCGCGTCACCTGGGATCGGTGGCAACCGTGCATGGCGGTTCGGCCGGCATGCACCTGTCGCTGCGCTTCACGGACCAGCGCCTCGACGACGCTGCTATCAGCGCCCAGGCGCTGGCCCATGGCGTGGCGGTGAATGCCTTGAGCCGCCACGACACGCATGGCAGCTCGGGCTGGCGGGGATTGATGCTCGGCTATGCACAAGTGCCGGCCGAGCAGATGGAGGTGCTGGTGGAGCGGCTGGCGGCAGTGATCCACCTGGCGGCGTACACCGCCGCCCACTCAAAGGTTTAGAACGCGGTGTCGGCGCGCACGTACATCGAGCGGCCGTTCACGCCGAACGGGCAGGTTTCCCAGCAGCGCGTGAAGCCGAGCTTCGGAAAATCGCCGCCGTTGGTCCACTCGGAGGGCAGCGTGTCGAACAGGTTGTTGACGCCCACGCTGAGGAACGTGCGCTTGCTGAACGCGTAGCGCAGCGAAGTATCGACCAGCCATTTTGCGTCCCACGTATGCAGGGGGCTGAAGCTCTGCGCCTGCACTTCGCCGTAGTAGTTGGCGCGGGCATTGAGGTTCCAGGCGCCGTTCGTGAAGTCGGCGGCCACCACGTGGTGCTTGCGCGGCTGGCCGCGTTCAATCAGGGTCACCTGCGCCTGGTCGAACAGGGTTTCGCCGCTCAGCACCGAGGATGTCGAATGGCGCTTGGTCACCTCCGTCTTGTTGAAACCCAGCTGGCCGGAGAGCACCAGCGCGGACGACGCGAACTTGCTCGTGTGTTCGGCCACGATGTCGAGGCCACGGGTGCGCGTGTCCACCGCGTTGGTGAAGAATTGCGCCTGCCCAACGCCCAGCGGCGCCAGCACGCTGGCAATCGGGCCGCCGTTTGCTTCCGGCGCGATTTCGCTCGAGAACACGATGCGATCGCGGATCTTGATCTGGTAGGCATCGACCGTCAGCGACATGTTCGATGCCGGGCGCAGTACCAGGCCCACGCTGGCGTTGTCCGACGTTTCTTCCTTGAGCGGGGCGATGCCGAAGGCGCGGGTGACGGCGCTGCCCTGGCGCGCGGTGAGGGTTTCGGTAAGCACGCCGTTATTCAGGTTGGTCGAGACGGAGCTGTAGAACTCCTGCTGCACGCTCGGTGCGCGGAAGCCGGTGGAGACGCTGCCGCGCACGCCCACGGTCTTGGTCGGGTCCCAGCGGGCACTGAGCTTGCCGGTCACGGTATTGCCGAAGTCCGAGTATTTTTCGTAGCGCACGGCGCCGGCCAGGGTGACGTTATCGAGCGGCTTGTATTCGGCATCGAGGAACAGCGCGATGTTGTGGCGGCCGTCGTCCACGGCGGTGGCCGGCGTGTAGCCGGGGAAGCCCTGGATGCCCGACGCGGCGGTGTTGCCGTTCTGGCCCACGATGGCAATCGCCGGGTTGTTGGTGCGGCCGTACTGGTACGACACCGGGTCGCCGGCCACGATCTGGTAGTTGTCGCGCCGGTATTCGAAGCCGGTAGCCAGAAAGACGCTGGCGTCGCCCAGCTTGACCGGGCCCTTGATGTCGGCGTTGAAGGTGGTCTGGTTGAACTTGAGCGTGCCGGTGTCGGCCTCGCGCGGTGACTCGGCGTAGATGCCGCCGCCCGGTTTCGGCTCGTACCAGTAGCTGGTGTTGATGCTGTCCGATTCGTGGAAGGCCAGTTCGCTGGCGCCGTGGTTGATGCTGATGTCGGCCTTCCAGTCATTGGCCAGGTCGCGCCGGTAGCCGAACGCGAACGACGCGTCCTTGATGTCGGTGCGGATCGCCGGCAGGAAGCCGTTTGGCGACACGGCGGGCACGGTGCGGTCGTCGCCGGCCGAGCGGAAGAAGCCGAACGATTCTCCCTTGCGCTTGGAGACGCCGCCGAATGCATAGAATTCGCTGTCCTTGTCGATCGGCAGGCCGGCGTTCCACCAGAAGTACAGATCGCGGGTATTGCTGTCGCCGATGTGCTGGGTGACGCGCGGCGGGTTGACGCGCAGGGAATCCACGCCGGCGCGGTTGGTCTCGCCGCGCTTGCGCGCTTCCACGGTCAGGTTCAGGAAGCCGCCGTCCTGGCCCAGCGCCACGCCGGTGTTGGCGCTGGCGGAGTATAAATCGCCGTCGCCTTCCGACGTGGTGCCGTAGGTACCGCTCACCGAGGTTTCATTTACCTGCGACTTGAGCACGATGTTGATCACGCCGGCAATCGCGTCCGAGCCGTACTGGGCCGCGGCGCCATCGCGCAGCACTTCGATATGGTGGATGGCCGCCAGCGGAATGGCGTTGATGTCGGTGCCGGCCGAACCGCGCCCCACCGTTTGCTGCACATTGACCAGCGCCTGCTGGTGGCGGCGCTTGCCGTTGACCAGGACCAGCACCTGGTCCGGTCCCAGCGAGCGCAGGGTGGCGGGGCGGATGCTGTCGGTGCCGTCGCTGATGAAGGTGCTGGAGAAATTGAACGACGGGTCCAGCGTTTGCAGCAGCTTGCCCAGTTCCAGCGGGCCGGCCGTCTGCAGGTCTTTCAGACTGATCAGGCCCACGGGGGCGGAGGTGTCGAGCGCGGTCTTGGCTACCGAGCGCGAGCCGAGGACGACGACTGTTTGTTCCTTTGCGGCCTGTTCATCGGCGGCCGACTGGGCCTGGGCATAACCGGCGGCAAGCAATACCATGGCGCCGGCAATCGCGCCGGCAACGCGGCTGTGCTTGAAGTGGGGGGCTCTTGTCATCGATCTCTTTCTAATATTTTTAGGGGAGACGGTCGGTGGTACCGACCGGTCAAAAAATACTAGTCCGAGGCCAACCCGGCAGCAATGACGCCTTGCATGCTTATTGCACGCAATGTTGTGGAATGAGTACGAATTTAGATATTACGTGCTTTGTAACGCAATGTATCGTAAGCTGGAACGGCAGCAGCCACGGCTGTTGCGGGCGCCGCCGCAAAGTGTGGCGCGCGCGCATCGCCGGACCCCTCTCACTGCTGGTCCCGCATCCAGCCCTTCAGACCGTTGACCCAGTTCTTGGCCGGCAAATTCAGGGTTTTCTTGATCTGCCCCGCACGCTCGTACAACACCGAAAAATCGATGGCCGGCGCCTGTTTGAACGCGATCACCACGATATTGGCGTCATGGACTTCCGGTAACCACACCACGGCGTCGAACACCAGTTCCATGGCCTGCAAATTCTTGTCGTAGTTGGAAAAGTCGCCAAACACGTTGGTGGTCATGATGCCGCCGTCGGCCAGCGTGTAGTAGCAGCCCTGGTAGAACTCGGGCGTATCGAGCACCGGGCCGCGCGCTTCCTCGTCGTACAGGTCCACCTGCAACACGTCGACGGTGCCGTGGTTGGCGGTATCGAGCACGAAGTCGAGCGCGTTCATCTCGCGCACGTCGAGGCGCGCGTCGTTCGATGGCAGGCCGAACTGTGCCTGGCACATGGCGATCACGTTGGGATTGAGCTCGGCGACGGTGACGCGCGCTTGCGGAAAGCGGCGGTAGCAGAACTTGGTGAGGGCGGCGCTGCCCAGGCCCAGCTGGACAATGTGGCGCGGGCTGTCGTTGAACAGCAGCCACATCATCATCATCTGCACGTATTCGAGTTCGATATTGTCCGGTTTGGCGAGGCGCATCGCGCCTTGCACCCAGGAGGTGCCCAGGTGCAGGCTGCGCACGCCCTGGTACTCGGTGATGGTGGCCGGCGGGTGGCCGGGCTGGTCGAAGCGGGCGGGAATGGAAGACATGGGCGGCATTGTACCGCCCGCATACACGGCGCCGCACGCAAAAAAAAAGACGCCGCAGCGTCTTTTGGGGGGCGATACGAGATCAGACCTTGTTCTTGCGGCGACGGGCCATGACGCCCAGCAGGCCCAGGCCGCCCAACATCATGGCGTAGGTTTCCGGTTCCGGCACGGCCAGCACATTGATGTTGCCGCCGTAGGAGCCGCCGCCCGACGAGACGACGCCGCTGATGGTCAGCGTCAGTGGGCCGGGGCCCAGGTACACCGGCGCCAGCGTGAACACGCCTGGCTCGTCTGCCGAGGCAGTGAACGGGTTGTTGTTGAGCGAAGCCGTGATCGAACCCAGGTCGCCAAAGCCGAACAACGAGAAGTTAATCACGCCGCCGCTGGCCCAGACCGACGTTGTAGGCGTTGGGGTGAAGGTAAATACATCGGTGAAGAAGCCCGAGGCGGCATTCACCGGGACGTGACCGAAAAAGGCGGTCAAGAAGTTGGGATCCGTGCCGTTTTGCTCCAACACGATATCGGGTGTGGAGGGACCTCCGTTGTACGAACCCGCGTGGGCGGTGGTGACGAACGACGCCGCCAACATTGCTGCCAGAATAGCTGATTTTAATTTCATATAAAACTCCGCAAAGAAGACCCAGGAACGTTTTGAAAAAACCGAATTGCAAGCCAAGGTACGATGCACATCAATCGATGTCAATTTTATATTTAATTATTTATTCTCAACCTTTGATAGTTTTTTAATATCCCACGGGCGCGGCGCATGGAAAATACTTCTTATTAATTTCTGTTGTGCAAATTTTAAAATTTTTATTATTAAGTTTGTTTCTGCTAGTTGCTCGCATCAGACAGTTTCAAGATGAGAGTAACGGTTAATCCGCCGCCCTCCCTATTCGCCAGCGTAATGCGTCCCCCGTGCGCTTCGATGATTTCGCGCGCCAGCGCCAGACCCAGCCCGGTGCCACTGCGTTTGGTGGAATAAAACGGAACCAGCGCATTGGTCAGCACGGCCTCGCTCATGCCCGGACCGCGATCGTGGACATCGATGCGCAATACGTCGTGCACGCGCCGTATTTCCAGTGCAACGTGGTGGGGCTGCGAGCCGGATTCGTGGGCATTCTTGATCAGGTTGAGCAACGCTTGTTCGAGCTGGGCCGGATCGAAACTGTACGGCTCCGCTGGCAGCGTGCCGACCACGCGGAAGACGATTTGTTCGCTGATACGGGCCAGGAAGGGCGCCCAATGCTGCGTCGCAAGGTGCGGAGTCGGCAGCTTGGCAAAGCGGGCGTAGCCAAGGATGAAAGTCTCCAGGTGACGCGTGCGTTCCTCGATGGTAGCGAGGATCTGCGGCAGCCGCCCGGTCTGGCCGCGCCGTACCAGTTCGGCTCCGGAATGGGCCAGCGAGGTCAGCGGTGCAAGCGAGTTGTTCAACTCGTGGCTGATCACGCGGATGACTTTTTTCCAGGTCTGCACTTCCTGCCGCCGCAGTTCCATGGTCAGCTGGCGCAGCAGCAGCAGTTCGTGGCGGCGGCCGTTGAGATGGAAGCTGCGCCGCGCCAGGTGGTACACCTCTTCCTCTTCGCCGTCGGCGTCGGCCGCCCGCGTGGTAAACAGGCCGTCGCCGCCGCGCGCCAGCGCCTCCGACAGCGCCGGCGCCACCTGTTCCAGGATCGCGTCCAGGCGGTGGCCTTCGAGCTTGCGGCCCTCGGCCAGCAGCTGGCGGGCTGCCACGTTGGCATACACCACCGGGCCGTTGTCGGACACCAGCAACATGGCCACCGGCGTATTTTGCACCATGGTATCGAGCAGCAATTCGCGCTGCACCAGTGCCAGGCGCTGCTGGCGCAGCACGTCGCCCAGTGCGTTGTGGGCCGCCACCAGGTCGCTCAGCTCATCGTTGTGCTGCCAGTGCAGGCTGAAGGAAAAATCGCCATCCTGGTAACTGGTGACGGTGCCGGTGAGCGCGCGAAACAGCGACAACATCTGTTCGAGCTGGGCGCGGATGGTGATAATGGCGATCGGCACCACGCACAACAGGCACACCGCCAGCACCAGGCCGGGACGGTTGGGAAAATAATGGCTCAAGGCCTGGGCAATCACGATGCCCACCGTGAGCAGGGTGGCGATCAGCGCGGTCCAGCGCGTAAGCAGCGAAAGGCGCATGCGTTGCAGGCGCCTGCCATGGTCGGGCGGTGGCGAAATGGGCGCTGCCATCAGGAGCGGGCGATGCCCAGTCGATCCATGCGCCGGTACAGCGCCTGGCGCGACAGGCCCAGGTCGGCCGCTGCCTGGGCCACCACGCCGCCGGCGCGCGCCAGCGCCTGGCCGATGGCGTCGCGGTCCGGTTCGCGGCCGGCATCGTCGCTGGCCGTGGCGCCGCCCAGGGCCGGCGGCAGGCCCAGGTCGGCCACCTGGATCAGGTCGCCCTGGGCCAGCAGGCTGGCGCGCAGCATGACGTTTTTCAGTTCGCGTACATTGCCGGGCCAGCCGTGTGCCAGCAGCGCGGCCCGGGCCTCGGCATGCAGCTGCTTGCCGGCGCCGAGAAAATGGCGCGCCAGCGGCACGATGTCGGCCGGGCGCGCGGCCAGCGGCGGCAGCTTCAGTTCGATCACGTTGAGGCGGTAGAACAGGTCTTCGCGGAAGGTGCCGGCCCGGATCATGGCCGGCAGGTCGGCATTGGTGGCGCTGATCACGCGGACCTTGACCTGCCGCTCGCGGTTGGCGCCCAGGCGCTCGAAACGGCCGGTTTCCAGCACGCGCAGCAATTTCATCTGCCCGGCCAGCGGCAGGTTGCCGATTTCGTCGAGGAACAGGGTGCCGCCGTCGGCCGCCTCGAACTTGCCTTCGCGCGCGCGGGTGGCGCCGGTGTAGGCGCCCGCTTCGGCGCCGAACAGTTCGGCTTCGATCAGCTCGGCCGGCAGGGCGCCGCAATTGAGCACCACGAACGGGCCGTCGCGCACGGCGGAATTGGCCTGGATGATGGCGGCAATGCCTTCCTTGCCGGCGCCGTTGGGGCCGCTGATCAGCACCGGCACGTCGGCGCGCGCCACCTGGCACGCCAGGTGGATCACGCGCTCGGTGGCGGGATCCTGCCACACCATGCCGCGCAGGTCGTGGCCGCTTTCGAGTTCGCGCCGCTGGCGCTGCTCGGCCTGCTCGCGCCGCGCCAGGTCGCGCCGGGCCTGGCCCAGCGCGATCAGGTTGTGGACGGTGGCGATCAGGCGCGTGTCGTTCCACGGCTTGGGCAGATAGTCGGCCGCGCCGGCCTTGACCAGGTCGACGGCGGCATCGAGATGGGTCCAGGCCGTGAGCAGGATGACCGGCAAGTCCGGGTGGCGCGCGCGGATGGCCCGGAACAGCGCCACGCCTTCCTCGCCCGACGTGGTATCGGCCGTGAAATTCATGTCCTGGATCACCAGGTCCACCGGCTGGCGCGCCAGCAGGTCCAGTCCCTCCTGCGGCGAGGCGGCGCACAGGGCGCCGATGTCGTGCAGCGAGAACAGCACGTCCAGCGCCATGGCCACGGCGGCATTGTCGTCGATAATCAGTACGGTAGGCATGCCGTCAGCATAACATTGCTGTTGCATGCCGTGGCCCGCCTCTTCGCCGCTGCCGGTCATGCGCTGCGGGTGGCGGTGGCCGGCGAAATGCTGGCCGCGCGCCACGCCGGACCGTACACGGCGCCCACGCCCAGCAGCCATAGCAGGACGGCGCCGGTCACCAGGTAGCCGGCCGGCAGGCGCGTCATTTCCAGCTGGCTTACCAGCAGCTGGTTCAGGCCCAGCCCCAGCAGCACGCCGGCCACCACGCCGGCGCTGGTGATCATGAAGTTCTCGGCCAGGAAGTAGCGCAGGATATCGACCCGGCGCGCACCCAGGGCACGCCGCACGCCGATCTGCTTGCGGCGTTGCGTGACCCACAGGCTGGCCATGCCGACGATGCCGCTGGCCGTAATGAGCAGCAGCAGCACGCTGACGGTGACCAGCATCCAGGCCATCGCGGTATCGGCGCGGTAGCGCTCGATCCGGTACTCTTCCATGCTCTTGGTGCGCACGATGAGCGGCGTGGGGGACGCCGCGCGCAAGGCCGTCTCCACTTCCTTCATCACGCGGTCGCGCTGGCCCGGTTCGGCGCGCACCGTGTAGTAGCCGCCGCCATAGCCGGTGAGGCGGGCAGGCAGGATGGTGGAAAACTCACCGCGTTCATCGATTTGCCCGGCAGGGGTTTGCAGGCGTTCGATCACGCCCACGATCTGCATCGCGCGGGTGGTCGCGCCGGTGCCGTTGTAGATGGTCTTGCCCACCACGTTGTCAACGCCGGGAAACAGCTTGCGCGCCAGCGCCTGGGTAACGATGGCCACGCGCGCCGCGTCGGTGCTGGTGCGCACGTCAATGTCCACGTATTCGTCGGGCAGGAAATCGCGCCCGGCCACCAGTTTCAGCTCCCAGGTCTGGATGACCGAATCGGCCACCGAGTAGTTGGTGGTATTGGCCTGCGACACCAGTTGTTTGCGGTCGGTGGTCAGGCCGCCGTAGTTGCCCATGCGGTTCAGCGGCGCCTGGGTGGTGCCGGCCGCCGACTGCACGCCGGCCACCGCGCGCAGCGTGGCTGTCTCGCGGTGCAGTTGCGCGATCTCGTCCTGCGACGTGCCCACGCCCATGCGCCGCACTTCGACATGAAACACCTGCTGCTCGTGGGCCACGCCTGACGGCCGTGCCGACACCGCCTGCCGCACTTGCACGATGTATAGCGCATTGGCCAGGATGGCCAGGCTCAGCGCTACCTGGGTGGCCACCAGCAGCGGCCCGGTCTTGTTGCGCCACAGCGCGGAAAGGATGGGATGTGCCATGGGAGGTTCCTTATTGGGATTTCAGTTGCAGGGCCGGCGTGACCTGGCAGGCGCGCCAGGTGGGCAGCAGACCGGCGGCAATTGCCGCGGCCACCGCCAGCGCAAAGGTGGACAGCAGCATGATCCAGTCCATGTGGGCAATGGCGGTCAGCTCTTTCGATTGCATGGCGATCAGGGCCAGCGCGCCAAACGCCAGCAGCAGTCCCAGCAGGCCGCCGGCCAGTCCCACCACGGTCGATTCGAGCAGGAACTGGTAAAAGATGTCGCGGCGCGAAGCGCCCAGTGCGCGGCGGATACCCACCTCCGGGGCGCGCACGGAAAACTTGGCCAGCAGCAGGCCGATGGTGTTTACCAGGCACAGCAGCAGGAAGCCGAACGCCAGCCAGGCCGACAGCTTGTTGTCGTTGCCCACCACCTTCTGGAATTCCAGCCATTCGCGCACGTTGTACAGCTTGTTGGGGGCGTGGCGCTGCAGGCGCCCCAGCTTGCGCTGCTCGGCTGCATAGCTGTCGAGATAGCTTTGTAGCGAGGAACGGTCACGGCTGCTGGCCATCTCGAACCAGAATTGCAACCAGGTGCACTCGGAATCGACAAACGCCTGGAAGCCGGGGCCGGGGTCGCTGGTGCAGCCGCTGCTGCCATTGCGGCCCAGCTGGCGCTGCAGCGAGGTGGTCAGCGGCAAGTAGTACTCGGGTTCGTCGCCGAAGGCGCCGCCGTTGACGCCAACGATGCGGTGGAAACGCGGCACGATGGTCCATTTGTCGAGCACGCCGATCACCTGGTAGGCATTGCCACCGAGCCGCAACTGGCGCCCGACCGGCGATTCGTCGCCGTACAGCCTGGCTGCCAGCTGGCTGGTGAGCACGATCACGGGCGCGGCGGACCGGTCCTCGAGCGCGCTCCAGGGACGGCCGTGGCGAAACGGTGCGTCGAACATGGGGAAGAAGTCGGCGCTGGTGGCTTCGCCGCGCGCCGAAAACACGCCGAGGTCGGCGCGTTCGGACTCGACCGGCGCCGCCACGCCGTACAGCGCGGTGCGGCGTTCACCCACTTTGCTGTCCAGGAAATTGCGGACGTCGCGCCAGCTCAGTTGCTCGTCGTTGGGATCGTCGCCGGGCTGGTAGCCGGCCAGCGGACCGTTGTCGAGGTTGGGCACGAACAGGCGGTCGCTTTTGAGCGGAATCGGATCGCCCGACATCACGTGCAAAATGGTGAGCGTGGCAATGCTGGCGGCCACGCCCACCGCCAGCGTGAGCACCAGCAAGGCGGTCAGGGCCGGGTTGCGGCGCAGGCTGCGCAGGCCAAGCAGGAAGTAATACTGGAACATGCCGGCTCCTTCAGGCTACGTGGTTGGCGTGGTTGGCGTCATAGAGCGACGGTGTCTTGCGCACCAGGTCCGATACCTGGCCGTCGATGATGTGGACGTTGCGCTGGGTGCGAATCGCCAGTTCCGGATCGTGGGTGACCATTAAAATCGTGGTGCCCTGGGCGTTGATGTCTTCCAGCAGTTCCATCACGCCGCGCGCCATTTGGGTGTCGAGGTTGCCCGTCGGTTCGTCGGCCAGCAACAGCTTGGGGGAGCCGGCCAGCGCGCGGGCGATCGCCACCCGCTGCTGCTGGCCGCCCGACAGCTCGGCCGGGTAATGCTTCATGCGCGAGGCCAGGCCCACCTTGACCAGCGCGTCCTCGATGCGTTCGCGCCGTTCGGCGCGATTGAAGCCGCGGTAGCGCAGCGGCACGTCGACGTTGTCGAACAGCGACAGGTCGGGAATCAGGTTAAAACCCTGGAAAATGAAGCCGAGTTTTTCGTTGCGCAGGCGCGAGCGGGCGTTGTCGTCCATGCCTTTCACGTTTACGCCGTCGAGGATGTATTCGCCATCGGTAAACTCTTCGAGCAGGCCGGCGATGTTCAAGAAGCTGGTTTTGCCCGAGCCGGACGGGCCGGTGACGGTGACGAATTCGCCTTGCTGGACATCGATTTCGAAGCCGCGCAGGGCGTGGGTTTCGATCATGTGGGTGCGGTAGACTTTGCTCAGGTTATGCATGCGCAGCATGGTGGACTCCAGGGGATGGGTTAATTATTGATGGCAACGCGGGCAGCGTTGTCGAAGGTTTCACTGCCGGCAATGACGACCTTGTCGCCCGCTTTCAGGCCGTCGAGAATTTCCACCGCCGACACGCTGGTGGCGCCCAGGCGGATCGCCGTGCGTACGGCCACGCCGTCGCGCACCACGTAGGCAAAACGGCCGCCCTCGGACTCCACGAACGGGCCGCGCTGGACGATCAGCGCGTTGGGTTTTTCATCGATCAGCAGGCGCGCCGTCACGCGCTGGTTCTGGCGCAGGCCGGGCGGCTGCTGGCCGTCGAAGCGCACCCGCGCCAGCACCTGGTTCTTGACCACTTCCGGCGACAGCGCCGACAGCTTGCCGCTGGCGGTGCCGGTGCCGAAGTTGATGTCGGCGCGCATGCCCAGGCCCATGTCGGCCACGTAGGTTTCCGGCACTTCCAGCTCCACTTCCAGCTGCGACAGGTCCACCAGCGTCATCAGCGGCGTGTTGAGCGGCACCACGCTGCGGTTGGCCACCGACAGCGTGCCGATGAAACCGTCGACCGGCGCCCGCACGGTCAGCTCGTCGACGCGGCGCTGGGCGTTGGACAGCACCATGCGCTGCTGTTCCAGCTGCTTGATCTTCGATTGCAGTTCCAGCGCCACGTTGTCGCCTTCGAGTTCGGCGGCCTGGCGCGCGTGGCGGGCGCGGATCTGCGCCGAGTTGAGCGCATCCCTGGCTTTCTGATAATCGATCTTGGCCACGATGCCGTCATTGGCCACGGCGTCGTAGCGCTCGAGCGTGCGCTGCGCCGACAGGCGGTCGATTTCGGCAGTATCGGCATCGCGCCGCGCCAGCAATTGCTGCTTGCGCGCCAGGATGCGCTGGCGCGCGACGTCGGCTTCGATCTGGGCGTAAGCCGATTGCTCGCGCTTGAGGGCGTCGGCCAGGTCGGGCGACTCGAGCACGGCCAGCACGTCGTGACGCTTGACGGTATCGCCGGCTGCCACCTTGAGGGTCACGGTGGCGGGCGACGTGGAATACAGGGTAGGGCTGACGGCAGCGACGATGCGGCCATTGACGGCGGCATCGCGCACCAGCGTGCCCCGGCCCACTTCGGCAATGCGCAGGCGTGCCATCGATACCGAGTGGTCGGTGTCGCGCCAGGTATGGAACAGGTAATAGCTGGCGCCCAGCAGCAGCACAACACTGGCGGCAAGCACGAGGCGGCGCTTGACGTGCTGGCCACGGGGGGCGGCAATGACAGCGTCTTGGTGGGAAGTATCTCGGATCATGGCACGTGGATGTGGTGGAATACCCAACGTTATGCAGAAAGCGTGCCACATGTTAAGTGATTGATTTGACGGGATTTATTGTTGCGGTGTCCGCTGTCCGGCGGTGTCCGGGTGTCCGCGTTGGGACGCGTGCGTGCGCGCATGGGACAGCACCACGTTATACATATTTGGACATTTTGTTCCGGCAGTCGCGTTGTTCCGTGCAGATGGCGTTGGCGGTGACGATTATCTGCTGATCCCGACAGCGCCGATTCTGTGCTCGATTCGCCACGTCCTGGCCCTTGCCGGGCCTGATTTCAGCCCAGCATTGTCAATTTCTTGGTATATTCAGGCTTCACACTATTGCCAAGAGGCAATGACTAACTGATAATTATGCAGGAGATACAATGAATAACGTCACTGTGCGCGCGAGCCTGTTGGGAGTTCTGCTGGTCTTTGCCGCCATGCTGCTGGCCGGCGCCGGCCTCGGCATCCATGCCTTGAGCCAGGCCAACGACGCCATGTCCACCATGTACCAGACCAGCGTCCAGGTCATCACCATTAACGACGCCTACAAGGACACCACGCGTACCCGCTCGGCCATGACGCGTGCCTACACCATCGTCGCCTCGAATGGCGAGAAGGCGCAACTGGACCTGGCCCTGGCCACGGCGCGCAAGACGTACCTGCGCGGACTCGAGTTCATCGCCAAGTATGAAAAGGCGCCGGCCTATCCGGGCGAAGACCAGGCGCTGAAGAAAGCGTTGATCGACGCCGGTCGCGCCCAGTCCGCCGTGATGGAACGCGCCGCCGAAGCGCTGGCCAAGGGCGACGGCGACACCTATACCGCGATCAACTTCAAGGAACTGACGCCGACCGGCGCCGCGTTCTCCACCCAGCTCGACAAGTACCAAAAGCTCAGCGACGACCAGATGACCGCGCTGATGGACGAACGCCAGGGCGCCTACAACCTGGTCAAGTGGCTGGTGGGCTTCGGCCTGCTGGGGGCGCTGGTGCTGGTGGTGGGCGTACACCTGCTGCTCAAATCGGTGGTGCTCAATCCGCTCGAACGCGCCGTGGTCTTGCTCGACCAGGTGGCTCATGGCGACCTGACCGCGCGCATCGATGAACCGGGTAACAATGAAATCAAGCGCCTGCTGCAAGCGATTGCGCGCATGCAGCAAGACTTGCTGAGCACGGTATCGCGCGTACGCGGCGGCGCCGAGATGATCGACCGTGGCTCGCGCGAGCTGGCGTCCGGCAATATGGAACTGTCGTCGCGCACCGAAACCCAGGCCAGCTCGCTGGAAGAAACAGCCGCGTCGATCGAGGAACTGACCAGCACCGTCAAGCAAAACTCGGAAAACGCCCAGCATGCGCGCGGCCTGGTGGAAGACGCATCGAGCACGGCCGCCAACGGTGGCGAGGTGATGCAGGAAGTGGTGTCCACCATGAACGCCATTAACGAAGCGTCGCGCAAGATCGTGGACATCACCGGGGTGATCGACGGCATCGCGTTCCAGACCAATATCCTGGCCCTGAACGCGGCAGTGGAAGCGGCCCGGGCAGGCGAGCAGGGCCGTGGCTTCGCAGTGGTGGCGTCGGAAGTGCGCAACCTGGCGCAGCGTTCGGCCTCGGCTGCCAAGGAAATCAAGGTGCTGATCGACGCGTCGGTACAAAAAATCCAGCTCGGCACCGAGCTGGTGGAAAAAGCGGGCACCACCATGAACACGCTGGTGGGCAATGTGCACCAGGTGACCCAGATCGTGGGCGAGATTGCCACCGCCAGCCGCGAGCAGAGCGAGGGTATCGACCAGGTCAACCAGGCGATCGCCCAGATGGACCAGGTGACCCAGCAGAATGCGGCGCTGGTGGAAGAGGCAGCAGCGGCCACGCAGTCGTTGCAAGACCAGGCCACCGAGCTGGCGCAGACGGTCAGCATCTTCAAGATCGACGCCGGTGCCACTGGGGGCGGCCACCGTCCGGGCCGCGCCGCCGGTCGCGGGCTGGCGCTGACGTAACATCGCACCCGACAATTCCTGCTTGACATGCTTGCCGGGGAATTCTATTATTTCTGTAACGACAGAAATAATAGAATTCCCCGCCGGCCTTGGCGCCGACCGTCGAATCCCTGCCTGAACGATTTCCGCCGTTAAAAATTTACCCACTTATTTCTGTTTTTACAGAAATTACTGACGGAGGCAACATGCGGGTACTGGTGACAGGCGCGACCGGATTGATCGGCGCCCACGTGGTGCGGGCGCTGCGCGCCGCCGGCGGCGCCGTGACTGGCCTGAGCCGTCAGCGGCCGGCCGGCGAACACCCGGACGCCTGGCTGGCACGCGAGTTCGGCCATATGACCGCCGCCCGGGATTGGCTGCCATTGCTGCAAGACGGCGCCTTCGACGCCGTGGTCAACTGCGTGGGCATCATCCGTGAAGCGGCGCCCGGCGACTTCGACCGCCTGCACCGCGCCGCACCGGTCGCGCTGTTTGCGGCCTGCGAGCAATTGGGCGTGCGCGTGGTGCAGCTCTCCGCGCTGGGCAGCGACCTCGATGCCGCCACCGCTTATTGGCGCAGCAAGGGCGCGGCCGAGGCCGACTTGCTGGCGCGCCGGCTGGACGCGACCATCATCCGGCCGTCGCTGGTGTATGGCGACGACGGCGCCAGCAGTGTGCTGTTCCGCATGCTGGCCACGCTGCCGGTATTGCTGTTGCCACTGGCGCACCGGGCGCTGGTGCAGCCGGCCCACGTGGACGACCTGGCGCAGGTGGTGGTGCGGCTGCTGACGCTGCCGGGGGGGATGCCGCGCGAACTGGCCGTGGTCGGCCCGCGCGCCACCACCATCGCCGGCTATCTTGGCGATTTGCGATGCGGCATGGACGCGCCGGCCGCGTTGGTGCTGAGCCTGCCGCTGGCAGCGGCGCGGCTGGTGGCGCAGCTGGCCGCACTGCACCCGGCCAGCGCCTTCACACCCGAGTCGCTGCACATGCTCGCTGCCAGCACCGATGGCTCCAACACGGCTGATCCCGCGCCGGCGCAAGCGCTGCTGGGCCGGCCGCTGCGCGATCCCGCCACCTTTGCCCAACCCGCGCAAAAAACTGCGGCAGTGTGGGGATGGGGCGCGCCGCTGGTCACGGTGGCCTTTGCGCTGATGTGGCTGGTTACTGCGTACGTATCGTGGTTCAGCTGGCCCCATGCCGACAGCCGCAGCTGGCTGGCCGCATGCGGCGTGCCGGCCGCCTTGCAGGAGCCGCTGTTGCTGGCCGCCAGCGTCACCGACGCCACCATCGGCGTGCTGCTGTTGCTGCGGCCACGCCGCTGGCTATGGGCGGCGCAACTGGCGCTGGTGGGCGGCTACACCATCATGCTCAGCGTGTTCCTGCCCTATTTTTGGGCCCATCCGTTCGGGCCATTGCTGAAAAATCTGCCGTTGCTGGCGGTGATGGCCCTGCTGTGGCGCCTGAGTCCCTCGAAGTCATAAGGAGCATGTCATGGAATATTTTGCGATCAAGGTGCTGCACATCCTGTCCGCCACGCTGATGGTGGGCACCGGCTTCGGCACCGCCTTTTACATGTTCTTTGTGAACCGTACCGGCAACCTGCAGGCGATGGCCGTGGTCACGCGGCTGGTGGCCCGCGCCGACTGGTGGTTTACCACGCCGGCCATGATCGTCCAGCCGCTGTCCGGCTTCTGGATGATCCACCTGGCCGGCTACCCGATGGACGCGCGCTGGATCGTCTGGTCGGGCGTGCTGTACGTGGTGGCCGGGCTGTGCTGGCTGCCGGTCGTATGGCTGCAACTGCGCATGCGCGACATGGCTGCCACCGCAGTGGCCGATCCAGCCGGCGGCGAACTGCCCGCGCGTTACTGGCACTACGAAAAAATCTGGACCGTGCTGGGCGTGCCCGCGTTCGGCGCGCTGATGGTCGTGTACTGGCTGATGGTCCACAAGCCGGCCTGATCGCCTCCGCTATTTGAAAGGAATCACCATGACACTGGCACCGACCATTCAAAAATACATCTTGCACTGGGGCGAGATGGGCACGCGCTGGGGCGTGAACCGCACGGTGGCGCAAATCCATGCGCTGCTGTTCCTGGTAAACCGGCCGCTGCATGCCGAGGAAATCGCCGATACGCTCACCGTGGCCCGCTCCAACGTGAGCAACAGCCTCAAGGAACTGCAAAGCTGGGGGCTGGTGCGCGTCACGCACATCGCCGGCGACCGCCGCGACCATTTCCTGGCGCTGCAAGACGTGTGGGAAATCTTCCGCGTCATCGTCGAAGAGCGCAAGAAGCGCGAAATCGATCCGACCCTGACCGTGCTGCGTGAATGCGCGCAGGAAGCGGACAGCGACCCGGTACTCGAGCACGCCACCAAGGTCAAGATGGACCAGGTGCTGGCGTTCCTGGAAATGCTCACCGCCACCTACGGCGACTACAAGCACCTGCCGCCCGCCACCCTGCAGCGCTTCTTGAAAATGGGCGGCGCGGTGGCGCGGCTGATGGGCGACGACAAGAAAAAATCATGAAGCAGCCATCGGAAGGGGAGCTGTTCAAGAAAATCCTGGGGCCGCAGTGGCAGCTGCTGCACCCCGACATACAGGCCCGGTTCGACAAGAACCCGCTGCCGGGGCAACCGCTGCGCTACCAGGGCCGGCTGTCGGAACTGCGGTGTTCTCGGTTGGGCCGGGTGCTGGGCTACTTGAGCATGCCGTTCATCGACGGCGCCCTGATCCCGTACCACGATGCCGACTTCCCGGTCGATATCGAGGTGTATTCAAAAGTTGGCAGCGCAGCGATCTTCAAGCAGCGGATTTACCGGCTCAACCGGCGCAAGCCGGTAATGTTCACGTCATTCATGGCCGAAAGCGAAAAAGGTGAAGTGCTCGAATACGTGGGCATGGGCCTGGGCATGAAGCTGCAGCTGTCGGTCCGGGACGGCAATCTGCATTTCGAGAGCGACGGCTATTTCTGGGACGTGCTGGGCGTGCGGATACCGCTGCCCGGCCTGCTCACGCCGGGCAAGACGTATCTCTGCCACCGCAACAACAGCGCCAACCAGTTCGACATCCGGATCGAGATCCGCCATGCGCTGTTCGGCACCACTTTTACGCAAGCGGGCGTGTTCCGCGAGGTGACTCCATGAATACCCATGTGTTGGCATTGCAGTTGATGGCCGTCCAGGGCTGCCTGGGCGCGTTCGACACCGTGTACCACCACGAGCTGACCGAAGCGCTGCCGGGCCGCGCCACGGCCCGCCGTGAACTGGCTATCCATGCGCTGCGCGCGCTGATTTACAGCGCGCTGTTCATCGGCCTGTCGTCGTGGGCCTTCCACGGCGCTTGGGCGCTGGTGGTGTTGCTGGTATTCGTGGTGGAAATCGTGCTGACCTTGTGGGACTTCGTGGTGGAAGACCGCACCCGCCTGCTGCCGGCCACCGAGCGCGTCACGCACACGGTGCTGGCCATGAACGGCGGCGCCTTTATTGCACTGCTGGCGCTCGATACGCCGCAGTGGCTGGCGCTGCCCACGGCCATCGTGTGGCAGCCTAACGGCGCGCTGGGCGTGTTCCTGGCCGTGTGCGGCGTGGGAGTGGGGTTGTCGGGCCTGCGCGATGCGTTCGCGGCGCGGGCGCTGGGGCGCCTGGCCGATGCCGCGACAGACGCCGGTGCGGTTCCCAGCTTCGGCGCCGCCGGCCGCAGCTTCCTGGTCACGGGCGCCACCGGTTTTATTGGCCAGCGGCTGGTGCACGCGCTGTTGCAGGGCGGCCAGCGCGTCACGGTGCTCACCCGCCAGCCGCGCCAGGCCGCGTGGCTGTTCGACGGCCGTGTCGATTGCGTGGACAGCATGGACCAGTTGCCGCCTTCGCGCCGCATCGACGTGGTGATCAACCTGGCCGGTGCCCGCATCCTCGGCTGGCGCTGGACGGCAGCGCGCCGCACAGCATTGCGCCGCAGCCGGGTGGCGTTGACCGCCAAGCTGGTGGACTGGATCGCCAAAGCTGAGCACAAGCCGGCGCTGCTGCTGTCCGGCTCGGCCATTGGCTACTACGGCGTGCAGCCGCAAGGCGATGCGACCGAACTGACGGAAGACGCGCCGCCGCAGCCGGTGTTCATGTCCGACCTGTGCCGCGAGTGGGAGCAGGCTGCGCTCGGCGCGGAGGCTCACGGCGTGACGGTGGCGTGCATGCGCTTCGGGCTGGTGCTGGGACGGCAGGGCGCGTTGCCGATGCTGCTGTTGCCGATCAAGCTCGGGCTGGGCGGCCCGCTCGGCGGAGGGCGCCAGTGGCAGTCGTGGATCCATGTCGATGACGTGATCGGCGCCATGGCGCACCTGTGCCGCACGGAGGGTGGCGGGGGCGGCAGCTACAACTTCACCGCGCCCGAGAGTCTGACGCAGGCGCAGTTCAGCCGCGTGGCGGCGGGCGTGCTGCACCGCCCGTACGGCGTCCCCACGCCGGGCTGGCCGATGCGCCTGGCGCTGGGCGAACAGGCCGACTTGCTGCTCGAGGGCCAGCGCGTGGCGCCGCAGCGGTTGCTGGCCAGCGGCTTTATATTCCGCTATCCGCAACTGGCTGCAGCGTTGACCAGCTTGCGTTGAACCCGCACGACCACCGCCGGGGTCAGACCCCACCGCCGGCACCGCCGGGGTCAGACCCCACCGCCGGCACCGCCAGGGTCAGACCCCACAAAGCGGGGCGGCGGGTGGTGTTATTTCTCCCGCTTGAGCGGCGTGCCCTTGTCGATCACCTCGCGGCAATCGCCCTTGAACGTGGCGTTGTCGTAGTTGGTCCAGCCGTAGCTGTCCACATAGCGCTTGTGCGGCTTGAACTGTTTATTCAGGAAGCTCCACTCGAGGTGCTGGTCGGGGTAGGCGATGTCGCCAAGGTCCAGCAAACTGTGGAACACGTTCTCGGTGGCCAGTTTTGCCTTGCGCAGGCGTTTCAGTTGCTTGATCTTGTCCGGGTAGCGGGCCTGGTACTGGTCCGAGTACCACACCAGCGCCGGCACGTGGAAATCGAACTGCGTGTTATGGCCGTGGAAGGCGATATTGCAGGTGCCGTCGTACAGCACCTGGCCGTGGTCGGCCACGTACAGCATCGACGTGCGCTGGCCGCTTTCCTTCAAGCGGCCAATCACCTGCGCCAGGAACCAGTCGGTGTACAGGACCGAGTTGTCGTAGCTGTTGTTCAGTTCCGTCTTGATCCTGGCATTGGTATGCTCGGGCTTGTCCACGCCGAACAGCGACGGCTGCCACTTGTCGAACTCCTGCGGGTAGCGCTGGCTGTAGTTCCAGTGGTTGCCCAGCGTGTGCAGCACGATCAGTTTTTTCGGCGCCGGGTCGTGCATTGCCTGTTGCAGCGGCCCCAGCAAAATCTGGTCGAGGTTGGACCGGTTGTTAAAACTGCCCAGGTTCATGAACTGGATCACGTTCGCTTCCTTGGCAAATACCGAGACCGGGGTGTCGAACTCGCCGAACGAAATCTGGTTCGACAACCACCAGGTTTTGAAGCCCGCTTCTTTATAGGCGGTAAGGAACGATTTTTCCGAGAAGCCCGCTTTCAGGCTCTGCATCGCCGGTTTGCGCGAAATAATCACCGGCACCGACAGCCGCGTGGCGGACACCGCCGTGATCAGGTTGGTGAGCGACACCAGGTTCGGTTCTTGGGCCAGCAGCGGCGTGGTGTCGCGCTCGTAACCATTGATGCCCCAGCGGTCGTAGCGCGACGATTCGCCGAGCACCATTACCACCACTTCCGGTTCCGCATCGGGCGCGGCCTGCTGCGCCTGGAAGGTGAAATGGCTGCTGCGCTGCCCCAGTTCGGCCAGATAACGGCGTTCGTTGTAAAAATCGACGCCGCGCGCGGTCAGGCCGAACGGCCAGGAATTGGCAAAGTTATTAAAAGTGAATGGCGCGTGTTCGAACACCGGTGTCGGACTGGGCCAGCCCAGGATGGCCAGTGCGGCAATGGCCGGCACCGCCAGCCAGCGCGTCTTGCCGCGCCAGATCAGCTCGGGGCTGCGGCGGGCGGCCACCAACACGGCTACCCACCAGGCCAGCACGGCGGCCAGCACCGCGCCCATCAGCCAGATTTTGTTGCCCAGGAATTCCATCGCCTCGACCGGGCTGCTCTCGGCAATGATGCCCAGGTGGTGGGTGGAAATGCCCTGGCCATAATAGAAGAACAAATACAGCTCGGTGGGCAGGCCCAGCAGCGCCGGCAGCAGCAGCCAGTGGAACCAGGCCGGGCGCTGGAACACGCCCCAGATGGCGATCCACAGCAGCACCTGCAGGCCGAGGATAGCGCCAAGGTCGGGCGCCTGGCGCCCCAGCAGCAGGGGCACGCATGGCACCAGGGACAGCAGCAGGTAGCTGGCAAGCACGAACAGCGGGGAAGGGCGCAACAAAGATCGCATGGAAGAAAAAATCGCGGTGCCGGAATGAAGAGACGGCTATTATCGAGGGTTTCTGCGGGTTGCGGGCAGCTTTTCGGCTGGCACCGGCGGGTCGAAGCGCGGGCGCCGGTGCAACGGCGACAGGCCATCTTTCTTCCAATTATGTTGACTGGCCCGCTTAATTGCCCTACACTCGCGAGTTCTCCATTTAGTCTGCGCATCGTATACGCTGTTTTCGGCTGGTCCTCAAGACTGGTTGTGCGCGCCTTCGATGCCCCCTGAATTGAGACTGAGATTCGTCCCCGGACACTTCGTCCGGGTTGTCCACGTTGTTATTAAGTTGGGTTTAGAACGATGCCAACCATCAATCAACTGATTCGCAATCCACGTGTCGCCCTGACCGTGAAAAGCAAATCGCCGGCGCTGGAAAACAGCCCG
>Ga0308164_10000639_pt1 | contig 51757 bp, 46 predicted proteins | sample PhyTR2_FD_201031 | JGI IMG/M metagenome (GOLD analysis project Ga0308164, IMG submission 201031) | Phyllosphere microbial communities from UC Gill Tract Community Farm, Albany, California, United States - DLSLT.R2 | ecosystem: Host-associated > Plants > Phyllosphere > Unclassified | place: USA...
CGAAGGCCGCAACTTCCAGTTCTCCCACCATCTGGTCCTGTTCGATCTGCCGTCGCACCCGGACTTGCTGGAGCAGCGTATCGGGCGTCTGGACCGGATCGGCCAGAAGCACACCATCGAGCTGCACGTCCCGTTCCTGGAAACCAGTCCGCAGGCCCGCCTGTTCCAGTGGTATCACGAAGCGCTCAATGCGTTCCTCAATACCTGCCCGACCGGCAACGCCCTGCAGCATCAGTTCGGCCCGCGCCTGCTGCCGCTGCTGGAAAGCGGTGACGACGACGAGTGGCAAACCCTGATCGATGAAGCCCGCAGCGAACGCGAGCGCCTGGAAAGCGAACTGCATACCGGTCGCGACCGTTTGCTGGAACTCAATTCCGGCGGTGCTGGCGAAGGCGAAGCGCTGGTCGAAGCGATCCTCGATCAGGACGATCAGTTCAGCCTGCCGATCTACATGGAAATCCTGTTCGACGCGTTTGGCATCGACAGCGAGGACCATTCGGAAAACGCCCTGATCCTCAAGCCGAGTGAAAAGATGCTCGACGCCAGCTTCCCGTTGGGCGACGACGAAGGCGTGACCATCACCTACGACCGCAATCAGGCGCTGTCCCGCGAGGACATGCAGTTCATCACCTGGGAGCACCCGATGGTGCAAGGCGGCATGGATCTGGTGCTGTCCGGTTCGATGGGCAACACCGCCGTGGCGCTGATCAAGAACAAGGCACTCAAGCCGGGCACCGTTCTGCTGGAACTGATCTACGTCAGCGAAGTGGTTGCGCCGCGCTCGCTGCAGTTGGGGCGTTATCTGCCGCCTGCCGCGCTGCGCTGCCTGCTCGACCCGAATGGCAACGATCTGGCCAGCCGTGTGTCGTTCAACACGCTCAATGATCAGCTCGAAAGCGTACCCCGTGCCAGCGCCAACAAGTTCATCCAGGCACAACGTGACCAACTGACCCCGAGGATCAACGCGGGCGAAGAGAAAATCACGCCGAAACACGCAGAGCGCGTCGCCGAAGCGCAGCGCCGCCTGGCAGCCGACACCGAAGAAGAACTGGCCCGCCTGACGGCATTGCAAGCGGTCAACCCTACCGTGCGCGACAGTGAACTGGTGGCTCTGCGCGCTCAACGTGAACAGGGTCTGGCCATGCTTGAAAAAGCGGCCCTGCGTCTGGAAGCGATCCGGGTACTGGTCGCAGGCTGAGGGCCAGTTACACACCCACCTGCCACGCGATATACGCCCCCCCTATCATGCCCATGCTCCGCATGGGCATGCCTTTCCGGACGCTCTGCGTCCTCCCAAGCATAGAGTCCAGATGCGCCAGCCATCACTTTGATGCCAAATTGGCACCTCGTGTATTGGCAGGATGTAAACAGCTTCTATACTCAGCCTAGAACGCCAGGCCTTCAGCCTTGGCGCCCTTGCAGTGAGAATAGGGCAAGCTATGGATTGGCTGGGTTTGAACGTATTCGCTGCCCCACCAGCGGACGTGCAATTGTTGATCGACTGTAGTCACAACCTGTTTCTGGTCGCGCTTGCTTACGGCGTGGCCTGTGCTGCGTGCTTTGCCACGCTGGACATTGCGGACCGTGTCATCCAGGTCGACGCCCTCAAAAGTCGTCGCCTCTGGAAAGCGCTGGGCGCGCTTTGCCTGGCCGGTGGCGTATGGGCGATGCATTTCATCAGCATGCTGGCCTTCCAGGCCCCCCTCAAAATCGCCTATGACCTCTCCATCACGCTGATTTCCCTGCTGATCGTATTGATCACCGCATTGGTGGCCATGCGAGCACTGACCATCCCCGAGCTGACCTTGAAGCGCTGTCTGATCAGCGCGGTGGTGATGGGGATTGGCATCAGTGTCATGCACTACCTGGGCATGTCGGCCATGCGCTCCACTGCCACGCAGTACTACGAGCCGCGGATGTTTGCCCTGTCGATTCTGGTGGCGGTTCTTTCCAGCATTGCGCTCCTGACCCTGTCCCGGCACTTGCGCCAGTACAGCGGCATGTTTCATCAGATGTTCCGTTACGCGGTCAGCCTTTTGCTGGGCGCAGGCCTGCTGACCATGCACCTGATGGGCATGAAGGCGCTGCGGCTGGTAATACCGGAAGGCGTTGCGCTGCACGGCCCCACTACCGAAAACAGCCAACAGCTGGGGCTTACCATCGCGGCCATCGCCCTGCTGATCATCGCCGGCAGCATCAGCGCAGCAATGGCCGACAAGAAACTGCAAGGCAAGGAGCATGACCTGCAACGGGTCAATGTGCTGCTCAGCCAGCTTGATCAGGCACGCGTCTCGCTTCAGCAGGTTGCACATTACGACCCACTGACCAACCTGATCAACCGTCGCGGCTTCAATCAGATCTTCGCCGAGAAGCTGCAGGAGCACACCTTCAACAAAGGCATGCTTGCGGTGATGTTCCTTGACATCGACCACTTCAAGCGCATCAACGACAGCCTGGGCCATGACGCGGGTGACGAGCTGCTCAAGGTGATCGCCGAGCGCATCCGCAGCGCTACACGTGCCCAGGACGTGGTTGCGCGTTTCGGCGGCGACGAATTCTGCATTCTGCTGAGCATTCCGGACTACGAAGAGGCAAGACATCTGGCTCATCGAGTCATGCACAAAATGAAGGAGACCATCGCGCTGGCAGGAAGGCGTATGGTCATGACCACCAGTATCGGCATTGCCGTGTTTCCGCGTGACGGCTCGACCTGCGATGAGCTGCTCAAGCACGCAGACCTCGCGCTCTACCAGTCAAAGGACAAAGGGCGCAACGGCGTCAACTTCTTCAACCCGGCGCTCAAGACCAAAGCCAGTCTGGAACTGCAACTGGAAGAAGAACTGCGCAATGCCTTGCGCGAGGGGAAGGGGCTGCAGGTGTATTACCAGCCTATTGTCGACATGCGCACTGGCCACGTTGCCAAGCTTGAGGCGCTGGTACGCTGGAATCACCCGCACCACGGCCTGCTGGTACCCGCACGCTTCATCGGCATTGCCGAGGCCAACGGCCTGATTGCCGAACTGGACAACTGGGTGCTGCGCCGCGCCTGTCACGACCTGCGCACTTTGCATCAGGAAGGGCTGGAACAGCTGATCATCTCCGTCAACTGCTCAGCGCTGACGCTGGGCCGCAACGAACTGGTCGAGGAGGTTGAGCGGGCGCTGGCCGATGCTGACGCAGCACCTGGACAGCTTGAACTGGAGGTGACCGAAAATGCCTTGATGGGCAACATCAGCAACACCATCCAGATGCTCAAGCACATTCGCAGCCTGGGTGTTTCACTGTCGATTGACGACTTCGGCACGGGATACTCGTCGCTCGCCTATCTCAAGCGACTGCCACTGGACACGCTGAAGATCGACCGTTCGTTCATTATCGACATCCCCCAGTCCCCGCAGGACATGGAAATCGTTCAGGCAATTCTCGTCATGGCGCATACGCTGCGCTTGAAAGTCGTGACCGAAGGCGTCGAAACCCAGGATCAACTGGAGTTTCTCAGGCAGTTTGGCAGTGATTACGTACAAGGTTATCTATTCAGCAGGCCCCAGCCGCTGGAGCGCATCCTGCCTCTTGCCAGACAGATGAACCAGCGCGAGCCCACTACCCGCTGGTCTGCCCTGCCACAACAGCACAGCGAGGAGTCGGGCAGCGAAACACCAGCCATTCCGGATGTGTTTGCCGAACTGCGTGACAATGACGATTTCGCCAGTCCCAGACCTGTCCGTACCTGAGGGGGCGGCGCACGGCTCCACCGTCTAAAGAAACAGTGCAGCCCGCGGAACCGCTACCTCCAAGGTGGGGTTTTACGCTACGCGGGCTGCCGAAAAGTTACCTTCCAACTCACTCCGGAAAACCGCGCAGCACCTGACTGGTGCGCAAATCAATCCTGCGCCCTGTTTTGAATCAAAACCCAAGGTGCCACTACTACAGCCCAGAGCAGCGGATCTGTCTCCACCAGCTCAAGCGCCTTGGTTTCAGACACCTTGCCAACCCGACCCTCAGCCAACCATGCAGACACCCTGGCTGCATCATTTTCGGCCACCGCCTCGGCGACTTCGATCAAATCCAGAGGCAACTCGACCCACAACAGGGCACCCTTGGCAAAGAATGGTTGCAATTCAGTCCAGGTGATTGATGCCGTTTCGCCAAGCAGTTTGGCATAGAGGGTGCTAGGTTCTTGCGTCATGGGTTTCACCAAAAAGAAAATCGGCGCAATGATAACGCCGAGTTTCCCACCGGCAAGCCCAGAAGCAGGCGATTTATCGCAGGGAAGTGCAGATAACCTTATGGATCTGAAGTGATTTCAGACGCTCAAGCGGTTCGATTCTGTAACTTTCTTTCGATTAAGCGACACCCACAGGTTTGTCCTCAGACGCCCGGCTTTCCAAGCCAGCGAACCGCGCTCTAAACTGTTCCGGTACAGTTGGCGGCGTGGGACAACCGGTGATCGAATCGGTCCTGGAGCCTTGGCCATCAGGATTATAAAAACTACAACGCAAGAGTGGAGCATCATGACTAAGGGTACCAATAAGCTTTCAAGGCTGTTTGCCGCACTGGTTATGGCGGGGGTTGCCAGCCATTCGTTCGCAGCTGACACCATCAAGATCGGCATCGCCGGTCCCAAGACCGGCCCTGTCGCCGAATACGGCACCATGCAGTTCAATGGCGCCAAGATGGCCATCGAGCAGATCAACGCCAAAGGCGGCGTAGATGGCAAAAAGCTTGAAGCCGTCGAATACGATGACGCCTGCGATCCGAAACAGGCCGTTGCGGTCGCCAACAAAGTGGTCAACGACGGCGTGAAATACGTGGTCGGTCACCTTTGCTCCAGCTCCGCCCAGCCAGCCTCCGACGTTTACGAAGACGAAGGCATCATCATGGTGACCCCGGCTGCTACCAGCCCGGAAATCACCGCGCGCGGCTACAAACTGGTGTTCCGCACCATCGGTCTGGACAGCGCCCAGGGTCCGGCCGCCGGCAACTACATTGCCGACGTCGCCAAGCCGAAAATCGTTGCAGTCATCCACGACAAGCAGCAGTACGGCGAAGGTATCGCGACAGCCGTCAAGCAGACGCTGGAGAAAAAAGGCGTCAAGGTTGCACTGTTCGAAGGCATCAACGCTGGCGACAAGGACTTCTCGTCGCTGATCGCCAAGCTCAAGCAGGCCAACGTCGACTTCGTCTACTACGGCGGCTACCACCCTGAGCTGGGCCAGATTCTGCGCCAGTCCAAGGAAAAAGGTCTGAACGCCAAGTTCATGGGCCCTGAAGGTGTCGGCAACGAGTCGATCTCGCAAATCGCGGGTGATGCTTCGGAAGGCCTGCTGGTCACCCTGCCAAAATCCTTCGACCAGGACCCGGCCAACCAGGCACTGACCGAAGCCTTCAAGGCCAAGAGCCAGGACCCGAGCGGCCCGTTCGTGTACCCGTCCTACTCCGCCGTGCAGGTCATTGCTGACGGCATCGCGGCCGCCAAGTCCGAAGACACCACCAAGGTGGCCGCTGCCATCCATGCCGGTACCTTCAAGACGCCAATGGGCGAGCTGAGCTACGACGAAAAAGGTGACCTGAAGAACTTCCAGTTCGTGGTCTACGAGTGGCACTTCGGCAAACCCAAGACCGAAGCCGCCAAATAAGCTGCTTGCATCAACCCTCAAAGCCCACTGCCAGCGCAGTGGGCTTTGTTTTACGAATCCAGGCCCGTACGCACGTTTCGGCGACCCGAACGGCGTGCACGAGGCCCCCTGAAAATCTTAAAACCGTCAACAGCGGTTCCCTGGCAGCGCAACAGGCTACGCATCCACAGAATGCCACCCCGGCGCAGGTCAGAGAAATGCAGATCAGGTTTTTAGGAGCGCGGTAAATGCCCGAGTTATTCCACTACATGCAGCAGCTGGTCAATGGCCTGACCATTGGCAGTACGTATGCATTGATCGCCATCGGTTACACGATGGTGTACGGCATCATCGGAATGATCAACTTCGCCCATGGCGAGGTGTACATGATCGGTTCCTATGTAGCTTTCATGGCCCTCGCCGGTCTGGCGATGCTGGGGATTCACAGCCTGCCGTTGCTGATGATTGCCGGTTTTGCCGCTGCGATCATCGTGACCAGTGCCTACGGATACAGCATCGAGCGCGTGGCCTACCGTCCGTTGCGCAACAGCAACCGTCTGATTCCACTGATTTCCGCCATCGGCATGTCGATCTTTCTGCAGAACTCGGTCCAGCTTTCCCAGGGCTCGGGCAACTTCGCCATCCCCAACCTGCTGCCCGGCAGCCTCTCGTTCGGGCCCGGTGGCGCAGAGGAAGTGCTGATTTCCTACATGCAGATCGTGGTGTTCGTCGTCACCCTGGTGGCCATGACCGGCCTGACCCTGTTCATCTCCCGCTCGCGAATGGGCCGCGCCTGCCGCGCCTGTGCCGAGGACATGAAGATGGCCAATCTGCTGGGCATCAACACCAACAACATCATCGCCCTGACCTTCGTGGTCGGTGCTGCACTGGCCGCCGTCGCCGCCATGCTGCTGAGCATGCAATACGGCGTGATCAACCCCAACGCCGGTTTCCTCGTCGGCCTGAAAGCCTTCACGGCTGCGGTACTGGGCGGTATCGGTTCGATCCCGGGTGCTGTGCTCGGTGGCCTGGTGCTGGGCGTCGCCGAAGCCTTCGGTGCCGACATTTTTGGTGATCAGTACAAGGACGTCGTGGCTTTCGGCCTGCTGGTCCTGGTGCTGCTGTTCCGACCGACCGGCATTCTGGGTCGTCCGGAGGTTGAGAAAGTATGAGCAAGTCTTTCAAACAGGCGCTGTTCAGCGCCTTACTGGTCTGGGCCGTGGCCTACCCGGTGTTCGGCCTGAAACTGGCCTTTTCCGGCGTCACCCTGCAAGTGCAGAACGCCAGCCCGCTGACCCTGACCATCATTGCCGTGTGTTCGGTCCTGCTGTTTCTGCGCGTATTGTTCGCCGAGCAGATCAGCGGCCTGCGTCGCGGCTCCGACAAACCGCTGATCCCGCAAAAAACCAGCGACTTCCTGACCCAGCCGAAAACCCAGCGCTGGGGCCTCGCGGCGCTCATCGTACTGGCCTTCATCTGGCCATTCTTCGGGTCGCGCGGTGCGGTGGACATTGCCACGCTGATCCTGATCTACGTGATGCTCGGCCTCGGCCTGAACATCGTGGTCGGCCTGGCAGGTCTGCTTGACCTGGGCTATGTGGGTTTCTATGCGGTCGGCGCCTACAGCTATGCCCTGCTGTCGCATTATTACGGGCTCGGCTTCTGGATCTGCCTGCCGATCGCGGGATTGATGGCGGCGCTGTTCGGATTCCTGCTGGGCTTTCCGGTGTTGCGTCTGCGCGGCGACTACCTGGCCATCGTGACGCTGGGGTTCGGCGAGATCATCCGTATCTTCCTGCGCAACCTGACCGATATCACTGGCGGTCCGAACGGCATCAGCAACATCGAAAAGCCGACCCTCTTCGGTCTGACCTTCGAGCGCAAGGCCGCTGAGGGCATGCAGACCTTCCACGAGTTCTTCGGTCTGCCGTACAACTCGATCAACAAGGTCATCTTCCTCTACCTGATCGCCCTGCTGCTGGCACTGGCGGCGTTGTTCGTCATCAATCGCCTGCTGCGCATGCCGATCGGACGGGCCTGGGAAGCCTTGCGCGAAGACGAAATCGCCTGCCGCGCACTGGGTCTGAACCCGACCGTGATCAAGCTCTCGGCCTTCACCCTTGGCGCTGCGTTCGCAGGTTTCGCGGGCAGCTTCTTTGCTGCACGTCAGGGTCTGATCACTCCGGAATCGTTCACCTTCATCGAGTCGGCAATCATCCTCGCCATCGTGGTGCTGGGTGGCATGGGCTCGCAACTGGGCGTGATTCTGGCGGCGATCGTAATGATCCTGTTGCCTGAGCTGATGCGTGAGTTCAGTGACTACCGCATGCTGATGTTCGGCGCGCTGATGGTGCTGATGATGATCTGGCGTCCACAAGGCTTCCTGCCGATGCAGCGCCCCGAAATGAAATTGAAAGCGGAGCTGCCGAAATGAGCCGCCCATTACTGCAAGCCACTGGCTTGAGCATGCGTTTTGGCGGCCTGCTGGCGGTCAATGGCGTTGCCCTGACCGTCAATCAGGGGCAGGTTGTGTCGATGATCGGCCCCAATGGCGCCGGCAAGACGACAGTTTTCAACTGCCTGACCGGTTTCTACCGGCCGAGCGCAGGCACGATTCTGCTGGACGGTGAGCCGATCCAGGGCCTGGCTGGCCACCAGATCGCGCGCAAGGGTGTGGTGCGTACGTTCCAGAACGTGCGCCTGTTCAAGGAAATGACCGCCGTGGAAAACCTGTTGGTTGCCCAGCACCGGCATTTGAACACCAACTTCCTGTCCGGCCTGTTCAAGACGCCCGCGTTCCGCCGCAGCGAACGTGAAGCCATGGACTACGCCGAGCATTGGCTGGAGGCGGTCAACCTCAGGGAATTCGCCAACCGCCCTGCCGGGACGCTGGCCTACGGTCAGCAACGCCGCCTGGAAATCGCCCGCTGCATGATGACGCGTCCGCGCATTCTGATGCTCGACGAACCGGCAGCGGGTCTGAACCCCAGGGAAACCGATGATCTGAAAGCACTGATCGGCGTGTTGCGCAGCGAGCACAACGCGACGGTCCTGTTGATCGAGCACGACATGAAACTGGTGATGAGCATTTCCGACCACATCGTGGTGATCAATCAGGGCACGCCTCTGGCCGATGGCACGCCGGAACAGATTCGTGACAATCCCGATGTGATCAAAGCCTACCTGGGGGAAGCGTAAATGCTGCAGTTCGAAAACGTTTCCACCTTCTACGGCAAGATCCAGGCGCTGCACAGCGTCAACGTGGAAGTACGCCAGGGTGAAATTGTCACCCTGATCGGCGCCAACGGCGCGGGCAAGTCCACCCTGCTGATGACCCTGTGCGGCTCACCGCGCGCCCACAGCGGCAGTATTCGCTACATGGGCGAGGAACTGGTCGGGCTGGAGTCGTCGATCATCATGCGCAAGAGCATTGCCGTGGTGCCGGAAGGCCGCCGGGTGTTTGCGCGTCTGACCGTTGAAGAGAACCTGGCGATGGGCGGCTTCTTCACGGAAAAAGAGGATTATCAGGAACAGATGGACAAGGTCCTGCACCTCTTTCCGCGCCTCAAGGAACGCTTCAATCAGCGCGGCGGCACCATGTCCGGCGGCGAACAGCAGATGCTGGCCATTGGTCGTGCACTGATGAGCAAGCCCAAGTTGCTATTGCTGGACGAGCCTTCACTGGGTCTGGCGCCGATCATCATCCAGCAGATTTTCGAGATCGTCGAACAGCTGCGCCGCGATGGGGTGACGGTGTTTCTGGTCGAACAGAACGCCAACCAGGCCCTGAAAGTCGCCGACCGCGCCTACGTACTGGAAAACGGCCGCGTGGTCATGCAGGGCACAGGCGAAGAACTGCTGGTCGATCCGAAAGTGCGGGACGCGTATCTGGGCGGCTAAGCGCACGCCACGTCCCGAGAGGCCTGAGCGGTTTTGCAGGAGCGAATCGGGCGACGCTTCGCGTGTTCGCGAAGGCGTTCGTTTAAACGATGTATTTTCGTCGAACAAAACGGCCCTTTCGCGAACAGGTTCGCTCCTACGGTCAGCGTCAAACCTGCACGATAGTCAAAGCCACTGCTCGCGCGATAAGCATCCCGACCCTTGTGATGCACCTCCAGTCTGAGTAACGTGGCGGCACTTGTCTGGAGACCACATCATGTTCGCTGCCCGTTCCGTCCTCGTATTTGCTCTTCTACCATTGTTTGCCGGGTGTCAGTTGCTCGGTAAACAGACCGAGGAACCGAAGGTCTCCACGGTGGGCATGCTCCGTATGCAGGGCGACCTGACCGGGGAAAACGGCCAGTTGCTGTTCAAGCCGTGTAACGAACAGCGTCGCTACGTGGTCAAGGATCGCGGCAACACCGGCATTCTGCAGGAAGCGGCCTCGCTGGCAGACAGCAAGGGCACAGTGTTTGCCGATTTGCGCGGCAGCTTTGCCGCGAGCAAGGCGGCCAACAGTGACGGTCAGCTGGACCTGCATCAGCTGTACCGCGTCGAACGTCCCGGCCAGGCCTGTGAAGACCTCAATTTCAAACGTCTGACATTGCACGTCAATGGCAACAAGCCCGCCTGGAACGTCAACGTCAGCGGCAAGGGCATGGTTCTGGAGCGCGAGGGTGTTGCGCCACTGGCGCTGCCCTACGTGGAAGAGAAGCTGCCGGACGGCAGTTTCAGCGTCAGCAGCGAAGCCAACAACCAGCGCATCGAGATCTGGGTCGCGCCACAGCGCTGCGTCGACAGCGTCGACGGCTCGGTGCAACACCTCACCGCAGAACTGCGCATAAACGGCCAGGCCCAGCGTGGCTGCGGTTATTACGGCGGTTCACGCGACGACTGATCGCTCAGGCTCGCCGCCAAAGGGGTTCAGCGCTTATAATCGCCGGTTCTTGTAGTGCTGTCGGGCTGAACCTGCGGCCCGAAAACTGGACCCCTTAATGTTACGAATCACCGAACTCAAGCTGCCGATCGATCATCCGGAAGAAGACCTGCGCGTTGCGCTCTTGAAGCACCTGGGTATCGACAGCGGCGAACTGCTGGACTTTACCCTCTTCAAGCGCAGTTACGACGCGCGCAAAAAGTCTTCCGAGCTGTGCTTCATCTACACCATCGACTTCCAGGTCAAGGATGAAGAAGCACTGCTGCGCAAGCTGGCCAATGACCGCCACGTCGGCCCGGCACCTGATGTCAGCTACAAAGTCGTCGGTCACGCTCCCGAGGGGCTGACAGAGCGCCCGATCGTCGTGGGTTTCGGACCCTGCGGTATCTTTGCCGGGCTGCTGCTCGCGCAGATGGGCTTCAAGCCGATCATCCTCGAGCGCGGCACCGAAGTTCGCCAGCGCACCAAGGACACCTGGGCGCTGTGGCGCAAAAACGTCCTCAGCCCCGAGTCCAACGTACAGTTTGGCGAGGGCGGTGCCGGGACCTTTTCCGACGGCAAGCTTTACAGCCAGATCAAGGACCCGAAATTCATCGGCCGCAAAGTGCTTCACGAATTCGTGAAAGCCGGCGCCCCGGAAGAAATCCTCTATGTCAGCAAGCCGCATATCGGCACGTTCCGCCTGACGGGCGTGGTCGAGAACATGCGCCATCAGATCGAAGCGCTGGGCGGCGAAGTGCGCTTCCAGCAGCGCGTGACCGACGTGATGATCGAGGACGGCCAATTGCTGGGCGTGCAGCTGGACAGCGGCGAACAGCTCGCGTCCCGGCACGTGATTCTGGCGCTGGGCCACAGTGCCCGTGACACCTTCCGCATGCTGCACGGCCGTGGCGTGTTCATGGAAGCCAAGCCGTTCTCTGTGGGCTTCCGCATCGAACACCCGCAATCGTTGATCGACCGCGCGCGACTGGGCAAATACGCCGGTCACCCGAAGCTCGGCGCAGCCGATTACAAGCTGGTGCACCACGCCAGCAACGGTCGCTCGGTCTACAGCTTCTGCATGTGCCCTGGCGGCACGGTCGTGGCAGCGACGTCAGAGCCCGGCCGAGTGGTCACCAATGGCATGAGCCAATACTCACGCAACGAGCGCAATGCCAACTCGGGCATCGTGGTCGGTATCTCGCCGGAACAGGACTACCCTGGCAGCCCGCTGGCCGGTATCGAGTTGCAGGAGCGTCTGGAATCTCACGCCTATCTGCTCGGCGGCAGCAGCTACGAAGCGCCTGCGCAACTGGTTGGCGACTTCATCGCAGGCAGGGCCTCGACGGCTCTGGGCAGCGTTGAACCGTCCTACAAGCCGGGGGTGAAGCTGGTGGACCTTGCCGAGGCCCTGCCCGCCTTTGCCATCGAAGCGATTCGTGAAGCGTTGCCTGCGTTCGACAAGCAGATCAAAGGCTTCTCACTGCACGACGCTGTGCTGACCGGCATCGAAACCCGCACCTCGGCACCGCTGCGCATTACCCGCGGGCCGACTCTGCAAAGCCTGAACACCAAAGGCCTTTACCCGGCCGGTGAAGGCGCTGGCTATGCGGGCGGGATTCTCTCGGCTGGTGTGGACGGCATTCGGGTGGCCGAAGCGCTGGTGCGCGACATGCTGGGGATCGAGGGCTGACCCCAGGCTGAATATCGTTATACATAAGCCTTGTGGGAGCATTCACGCCTGGCAATAAAAAACCCCGAGCATTGCGGCTCGGGGTTTTGCTGTGCGGTGTTACAGATCAGTGGGTAACGCGGCTGGTGCCATTGACGCTCATGATACGCACGCGCTCGCCGACCCGGAAAATCTCGTTTTCCTGAACCTGCTGCACGTAGGCACGCATGCTGCCGTCATCCTCACGCACGGTGATTTCGACACCTTGCGTACGGGTCAGGCCTTCCTCGGTCGCCGAACCCAGCAGACCACCGGCCACTGCGCCGATCACCGCTGCCACGATACTGCCGCGACCGCCACCGATAGCGCTGCCGCCCACACCACCAACGACTGCACCCGCCGCGCCGCCGATCGGGGTCTTGGTGCCCTCGATCTTGACCGGACGCAAGGATTCGATCGTGCCCATGCGAACTGTCTGTACGGTCCTGGCCTCATCACGGGAATAGGAATCACCGGTCAGATTCGAGGTACAGCCGCCCAGCGTCAGAGCCATGGCAGTGAACGAAGCAACCAGAAGAGCAGACTTGCGCATAAAAGGAATCTCCAGAGGAATCAGTGGCCATTAGACTACCCGACAAAGGTGCTGTCACGGCCCCGAGCCTGCAAATTTAATTGATTCAGGCCTCATACAGCCATAACCCGTATAACGCTCAGACGATTGGCCAAACGAATAATTCAATCAGGGTGCAAGGCGCTCGCGTGTCCATCTGTCGTCTATCAAACGATAGTTCAAACGGTCGTGAAGTCGACTGGAGCGGCCCTGCCAGAACTCGATCCGCTCGGGCAAAAGACGGTAGCCACCCCAGTGCTCGGGGCAGTGTGGCTGGGTGTCTGCGAAGCGTTGCTCCGTCTGTCTGATCAGGCCTTCCAGTTCGTCGCGATCCGCGATCACGCGACTCTGTGGCGAGGCCCATGCACCCAGACGGCTGCCCAGAGGGCGCACCTGGTAATAAGCGTCGGATTCTTGCGCAGAGACTTTCTCAACCCGACCCTCGATACGCACCTGGCGCTCCAGTGTCGGCCAGAAGAAAGTCATCGCGGCAAATGGACGTGCAGCGATCTGCTGGCCCTTGGCGCTTTCGTAGTTAGTGAAAAACGTGAACCCCTGAGTGTCCAGGCCCTTGAGCAGCAAGACGCGGCAATGTGGACGTCCTTGCTCATCAACCGTCGCCAGTGTCATGGCGTTAGCCTCGACAGGCGGCTGCTCAGTGTTCACCGCGTCGGCAAACCATGCATGAAAGAGTGCAAAGGGCTCGTCCGGCGATTGCGCTTCGGTCAACCCGTCGCGCGTGTAATCACGGCGCATGTCGGCCAGGGTCTGAGTCATGGTTTCATTCCTGCGCAGATATCATGAACGTTAGCTAACTCTCGTTACGAGGCTCGGCGCTCGCCGTTATCACACATTCGTTTTTGATTCTGGCCGAAGGCCGTGGGAGCGAACTTGTTCGCGAAGACGGTGATTCAGACGATACGTTTCGCAGACTGTACCGGCCTTTTCGCGAACAAGTTCGCTCCCACGCCCTCCGGGCAGAAGCCTGAAAGCCTTGTTTTTCAGGCTATTCAGGACTTGTGCACAACGCAAAGCGCGGAGCGTGGAGACGAAAGTCGTGAGGTAACCAGGCCTCAGTTACTGGCCTGGCTGTCATCTTTCTTGGCGGGCGCCTTGGCCTTGGTCGCTGCTGGTTTTTTAGCTGCTGCGGTGGTCTTGGCTGGCGCGGCCTTCTTGGCGGTGCTGGCTTTGGCCGGTGCAGCTTTCTTGGCGGTGTCTTTCTTCGCAGCGGCTTTCTTGGCAGGTGCGGCGGCAGGTGCCGGGGCAACCGGCTTGACGTCCTGGGTGGCGACCATGACCGGAGCAACCGGCGGCAGCGCATAGCGGGCCATCAGCGCGCGCATGGTGTCCTGCGGCGTCATGAGGATCTCGACCCGGCGGTTGAGCGCACGGCCCTGCAGGCTGTCGTTGGCAGCGCGCGGCATCACGGCACCCATGCCACGCTGGCTCAGACGGTTACGCTCCAGGCCACTGAGACGGAAAATCGCGGCAACCGATTGCGCACGTTCCTGGCTGATCTTCTGGTTGGCTTCGGTAGGACCCGAAGTGTCGGCATGACCGAGAATCAGCACGGCAGTTTTCTGATCGCCTTCGACCACCTTGGCCAGACGGGTGATCGGACCCAGCGTGTTCGGCAGCAGCATGGCCGGACGGTCAGGGTTGAACGAGCTGTCGACTGGCGCGGTGATTGCCAGCAGGTCTTCGCGACGCTCCAGCTGGAACGGGCTGTCCTTGATTGCAGCGCGCAGGCGCGGCTCGTACTCGTCCAGCCAGGCCTGGGTCACTTTCGGATCAGGCATCGCCAGCGCTTTCGGCTCGTCCTTGGAGGAGTCGTTGCCAAACGGCCACCACCACTTGGTGTCGGTCTCCGATTTGGCAACCATCGCCGGCGCAGCGGGCTTGGCTGCCGGCTTGTCGGCCACGGCATCAGGTTTGGCCTGCGCGTTATCGTTCGAACCGAACGGCCAGTACCACGGCGCGCTGTTTTCAGCACCTGCCGCAGGTGCCGGCGTGGCAGCAGCCTTGGCAACCGGAGCGGGCGCCGGGCTCGATGCCGGGGCCTTGGCAGCGGTGCCTGCGTCAGCGGAGTCGCTGCCGGAACCGAACTGCCACCAATGGCCTCCGGTTGCAGCAGAGTCGGATTGTGGGGTTTGGGCACAGCCGGTCACGGCGATGCACAGGGCGAGAACGAGGCTTTTATTAGACGACATGGGTAACCCGCAACGGTTTTGATCAGACAGAAGGACGTAACTACGCCGGTATAACATGCATAAAGATGCAGTTGGAAAAAGAAACCGTCGTACGGTTCCTGTTACAGCCATTTAACTGACAGTCGGTATGAAACAAGCACTTATAGCCGATACTTACTGCAAACACTCACGCAGAACCCCGACCAGTTTCTGCGCACGTGGGTCCATCAGAATGTAGGGCCCCAAGGTGTTGGTAACGAAGCCAAAGGCAACCTCGTCATCAGGATCGGCGAACCCTACCGAGCCGCCCGCCCCCGGATGGCCAAAGGCTTTGGGCCCCAGGCCGTAGGTCGCGTTGGCAACGCCCGGCTGATCGAGCATGCAGCCCAGCCCCAGACGGGTCGAGGTCAGTAATGTCTTGTCCTGACCGAGGCTGTGTTCCCGGGTCAGCTCATTGAGCATGTCGGCTTCAAGCAGGCTGCCATCGAGCAGACCGTTATAGAAACCGGCGAGACTGCGTGCATTGCCGTGGCCGTTGGCCGCCGGTTGCTGCATGCGGCGCCACTCCGGCCTGTTGGTGCTGGTCATGATCGACGGTGGGTTGGTGAACGCCTTGGCAGTGATCGAAGCCGGCTCGCGCATCGTCGCTTGCAGCACGCGTTGGGCAGCGTCGTCACCGGCATTGCCTTTGCCGCGCGCGATGTGGGCCACGCGATGAAACTGGTCATCCGGCAGCCCAACATGAAAATCCAGCCCCAGCGGGCGGGCGATACGCGCAGCAATGGATTCCCCAGGGCCTCGACCATCGGCGCGGCGCAGCATCTCGCCCACCAGCCAGCCATAGGTGATCGCCGCATAACCATGCCCCTGACCCGGTGTCCACCAGGGTTCTTCGGCTGCCAGGGCGGCGGTCATGGTGTCCCACTGGTAAAGCGCTTCCGCAGGCAATGGCTCACGCAACGCGGGCAGCCCGGCCTGATGGCAGAGCAATTGGCGAAGCGTGATGGAGGCCTTGCCCGCCGCGGCGAATTCGGGCCAAAGCCTGGCCACGGGTTCGTCCAGCTTCAACTTGCCCTCTTCGACCAGTTGCAGAACCGCCACGCTGGTGAAGGTCTTGGTGCAGGAGAACAGGTTGAGAATAGTGTCGGTGTGCCACGCTTCGGCACCGTCCTTGTCGGCAGTGCCTGCCCACAGATCGATGACGGTCTGGCCACCAACCTGAATGCACAAGGCGGCGCCGCGCTCCTGCGGGTCGTCAAAGAGCGCCGCAAAGGCTTCACGTACTGCTTCGAATTGAAGTTCGTAATGACCCTGGATCTGCAACGGCTGACTCCTGACTGACAACATGAGCCTGGCGACAGGCTAAACGGGCCGTATTGTTTCAGCGATCGAGCGCTTTGGGAACAGATGTGAAACGCTCTTCATCTTTGGCTCACGTTATTTCCCGACGGAACGGTGGCAGCGCATTGAGAATCGCCTTGCCATAGCGCTGGGTGACCACGCGGCGGTCCAGCAGCGTGATGGTGCCGCGGTCCTCTTCGGTACGCAGCAAGCGACCACAGGCCTGCACCAGACGCAACGAGGCGTCGGGCACGGCGATCTCCATGAACGGGTTACCGCCACGCGCTTCGATCCACTCGGCCAGCGCAGCCTCGACCGGATCATCCGGCACTGCGAACGGGATCTTGGCGATGACCACGTGTTCGCAGTAGGCGCCGGGCAAATCCACACCCTCGGCGAAGCTGGCCAGCCCGAACAGTACGCTGGACTCGCCGCTGTCGACGCGTGCCTTGTGCTTGTTGAGGGTCTCCTGTTTGGACAGGTTGCCCTGAATGAACACCTGCTTGCGCCAGTCACGATCCAGGCCGTCGAAGACATCCTGCATCTGCTTGCGCGACGAATACAGCACCAGCGTGCCTCGCGACCCCTCCACCAGACCGGGCAGGTCGCGGATGATCGCGGCGGTATGCGCAACCGAGTCACGCGGGTCGGCCTTGAGGTCCGGTACACGAAGCACACCGGCATCGGCGTGATGGAACGGGCTTGGTACCACGGCGGTCACCGCCCCTTTGGGCAGCCCGGCACGCATGCGATAGCGGTCGAATTTGCCCAGCGCGGTAAGCGTCGCCGAGGTGACCAGCGCGCCGTAGGCGATGTTCCACAAGTTGCGGCGCAGCATTTCCGCCGCCAGGATCGGGCTGGCATTGACCTCGATATCGAACATTGCACCGCTGTCGGCCAGGGTCAGCCAGCGCGCCATTGGCGGGCTGTCTTCCGGGTCTTCGGCGGTGAAGGCGGTCCACAATTCCCAGTTGCCATGCGCGCGGGCCAGCAGGCTGCCGAACAGCGGATACCATTCTTCGGCCTGATGGCTGGCGATGCCGATGTTGACCTCACCGTCCATGCCTTCCTTGAGCAGCTCGGTCAGGCGCGTGAACAGGTCGTCGAGGCGCGCAAAGCCCTTCTTGAGCTCGATGCCCATCTCGCGGATGTGCTCGGGAATCACGCCGCCGACAAAGCGGTGACGTGGACGCTCGCGGCCCTGCATGTCTTCACCAGCGCGGAAATCCGCCAGTTGCTCGCAGGCACCGAACATGAACTGCTGATGACCCTTGATCTCGCGGGCCAGCTCCGGCACCTGCTCGATCAGCTTGCCCAGATCGCCGGGCAGCGGATGCTGGACCAGCAGCTTGGCGAGGTTCTTGGCGGTCTGTTCCAGCCAGTCGGCGGTCGATTTCAAACGGGTGTAATGGGCAAAGTGGCCGATGGCCTTGTCCGGCAGGTGATGACCCTCGTCGAAGACATACAAGGTGTCACGCGGGTCCGGCAGCACTGCACCGCCGCCAAGTGCCAGGTCAGCCAGTACCATGTCGTGGTTGGTGACGATCACATCGACCTTGCCCATGCCTTCCCGCGCCTTGTAGAAGGCGCACTGCTGAAAGTTGGGGCAATGCCGGTTGGTGCACTGGCTGTGATCGGTGGTCAGACGCGCCCAGTCCTGATCGGCGAGTTCCTGCGGCCAGCTGTCGCGATCGCCGTCCCACTTGTTGCCCGCCAGCTTCTGCAACATGCTGGTGAAAAGCTTCTGACTGGCCTCATCGACCTCGATCTTGAAGCCTTCTTCCTCGAACAGCTGCGCGGTCGCGTTGGTCGCGTCACTTTCCTGCAGCAATGCGTCGAGCTTGGACAGGCACATGTAACGCCCGCGCCCCTTGGCCAGGGCGAAGGTAAAATTCAGACCGCTGTTGCGCATCAGGTCCGGCAGGTCCTTGTAGACGATCTGTTCCTGCAGGGCGACGGTCGCGGTGGCGATTACCAGCCGCTTGCCTGCCGCCTTGGCAGTGGGAATCGAGGCGATGGCATAGGCCACGGTCTTGCCGGTACCCGTCCCGGCCTCGACGGCCACTACCGCAGGATCGCCCGAACGACGGCCCTCTTCATCGGTGTCAATGTCCCCCAGCACCTTGGCGACTTCAGCGATCATCAATCGCTGGCCATAGCGCGGCTTGAGGCTCTTGGCTTCGAGGAAACGCGAGTAAGCGCCCTGGATCTGGGTTTTGAGTTCGGTACTGATCATTGGCTTCGGTTCGGGGGCACGGCTAAAAAGGCTGGATAAATTTTCAGTAGTTCTGAGTGGGCGCTATCATAGCGCGCTAAATCCATCCGCGCAGAACGGAGTGTCCGATGACCGCTTTTTCTACTGTCTATACATTGCATCTGCTGGCTGCCCTGGTGTGGGTTGGCGGGATGTTTTTCGCCTGGATGGTGTTGCGCCCAGCAGTCATTGCAGCACTTGAAGGCCCTTCTCGCCTGAAAGTGTGGGTCCAGGTGTTTCCGCGCTTCTTCGCCTGGGTCTGGGCTGCGGTGGTGCTGCTGCCGATAACCGGCATCGGCATGATTCAGCTCAACTTCACCGGCTTTGAAACCGCGCCGCGTTATGTGCAAATCATGATGGGCCTGTACGTCGTCATGGTTGCGCTGTTTTTGCGTATCCAGTCATTGCAACTGCCGGAGCTGCGTCGTGCCGTGGAAGCCGAGCAGTGGGCCGAGGGCGCGGCGGCATTGGGCAATATCCGCCGCCTGGTCGGCATCAACCTGATTATCGGTCTGGCCGTGGTCATGCTCGCCGCTGCTCGTCCGGGCCTTTGAGGCAAAACGGAACATCACGGGGCACTGGCGGTGACACCGCGCACAGCTTGCGGGCATTTTCCTGCCCGATCGGTCATCTTCTGCACATGATATCCAAGGCATTCAACATCTTGAAACAGTTTGGCATGGGCTGTGCAAACGCTTGCGATCAGCAGTACGCGCCCACGAAAAGGAGCTTCAATGCCACAGCCGCCATTCACTCGACCTGCAACGCCCTCAAGATTCCTTATGCCACTGCTGTTCGCCGCCGCCGCCGCGGCGCTGCCCTGTACCAGCGTCCTGGCACAGCCCGCCGCGGCCGAAGACTCGGCGCAAGGCGAAGCACTCAGCCCGCCCGCCTCGCCCAAGGAAGGTAAAGGCGCGTATTTTTCAGACTGGCTCAATCAGGACCTGACGCTGATCGGCAGCAAGGACATCAGCTTCGGCCCCAAGCCCAACGATGACATCTACCTGGAGTACGAATACTTCGGCCGCAAAGGGCCGTTCGAGCTGTACGGCTATGTCGACGTACCGAAGATCCTCGGCATCGGCAATGATAATGACAAAGGTGTCTGGGACCATGGCTCGCCGCTGTTCATGGAACACGAGCCACGCGTCTCGATCGACTACCTTGCCGGGCGCAGTCTGGCCATCGGCCCATTCAAAGAATGGTACGTCGCCTTCGACTGGATCTATGACCACGGCAGCAATACGGCGAACCGGGCCAACACCTTGTACAGCGGCCTGGGCACTGACATCGATACCCACTCGCGGGTCAATCTGTCGGCCAACTTCTATGGCCGCTACCAGTGGGAGAACTACGGTGCCAGCAACGAATATTCGTGGGACGGCTATCGTGCCCAGCTCAAATACATCGTACCGATCAGCACCTTCGACAACGGCGCCTCGCTGACCTACATCGGCTTCACCAACTTCGATTTCGGCTCGGACCTCAAGAACGATCCGGCACGCACCGGCAACTCCACGGTCGCCACCAATGTGCTGCTTTACGCCTTCACGCATCTGCGCTTCACCCTGGTTGGCCGCTACTTCCACAATGGCGGCAACTGGCAGGACGGCAGCGAGCTGAACTTCGGCGATGGCAACTTCCGCGCGCGCTCTGATGGCTGGGGCTACTACGCAGGCGTGGGTTACCAATTCTGAACCTTATTATGACGACAGGAGTTTTCATGAAACACACCACTCGCAACACACTGTGCGCCACGCTGGCGCTGCTCAGCCCTGCTGTCTGGGCGGCTACCGCGCCGGTGGCACCGGTCACGCCCAAGGTCATGCTGGTCGCCATGTTTGCGCCCGAAGCACAGAACTGGATCGACCGGCTGCATCTGACCAAGGAAATCCAGGTGCCTGGCCTTGCCGCCGAGTACCCGGCCATCCGCTGCAATGACCAGGACGTCTGCCTGCTGGTCACAGGCATGGGCCAGACCAACGCTGCGGCATCGACCCTGGCACTGGCCCTGTCGCCGCAATTCGACCTGCGCAAGACTTACTTCATTGTCGCGGGCATTGCCGGCATCAACCCGCACCGCGGCACACTCGGCACCACTGCCTGGGCGCATTATCTGGTGGAGTTCGGCACGCAGTGGGAAATCGACTCCCGCGATGTGCCCAAGGAATGGCCGACCGGTTATCTGGGCATCAACACCAAGGGCCCGAACGAGAAGCCGCCGCTGGATTACAAGACAGAAGTCTTCGAGCTCAACCCCAAGCTGCAGGCCAAGGCGTTTGCCCTGTCGCACAAGGTGACACTCAGCGAAAGCAAGGAATCCGCGGCCTGGCGCGTCAAATACCCTTATGCGCCTGCCAACCAGCCGCCGCAGGTCACGCAGTGCGACACGCTGGCAGGTAATACCTGGTTTTCCGGGACGCGTCTGAGCGAGCGTGCGGAAGTCTGGACCAAGCTGCTGACCGACGGTAAGGGCGAGTATTGCACCACCCAGCAAGAGGATAACTCCACCTACGAGGCTCTGCTGCGAGCGAACAAGGCAGGCAAGGTCGATGTCAATCGCTTGGCTGTCGTCCGCGCGGGCTCCGACTTCGATCGTCCGTATCCGGGTTACAGCGAGGTGGACAACTTGCTCAAGTATGCCGATCAGGGTGCCTTCGTCCCGGCGCTGGAAAACCTCTACCGCACCGGCAACCCGCTGGTGCAGGCGATTGTCGGCGACTGGAAGAATTGGGAAAAAGGCGTACCGCAATAATGTGATGTGAAGCGGGTCGCGACTGTCCGGATCATGGCCTTGCACCTGATCCGGACAGGCTCTCGCAGACTACAGACGTTGCAGGATCAACGCGCCTTCCGGCCCCGGAGCACCTGGCAGACCTGGCTCACCCTGTCTGCCAGACTTGCCGCCTTCAGCGCGGTAGACAACACAGCCTTTCGACGCACCGCCCTTCCCTGCCTTGCCGCCTTCGCCACCTTTGCCCGCCGCGCCGCCCGCGACATTCACCTTGATGCGTTCGGCCGGATAGCTCTGTGGCAGTTCAAGACGAACCTGCGCGCCCGCAGCGCCATCGTGGCCATTGCCGCCGCTGTCGCCGTTATAACCACGCCCGGCCTGGCCCCAGGTACAGCCCGGGGCTTCGCCCGAGCCGCCATCCAGACCGGCATAGCCTGGGCTGCCCGCGCCACCGCGGGCGTCAATAGACAGTTCTTCGGCATCCAGGCTCTGCAGGCGCAGGGTCAGGTTGCGCCCTGGCCGTGCCGGCTTCTCGAAAGTACCCGGCGCACCCCGTGCGGTGATCTGGCTGCCGGTGCCGAACTCACCGTGCAGCACGACCATGTTGAACGACTGCACACCAGGGACGATGGCAATTCGCGCTTCGTGCCCCAGTACCAGCTCGCCAATCTTCACATCATCGATACCGGCCGGAATCAGCAGAGTGCCGTAGTCGGACACTTCAAGGCGCTCGACCTGCAGAACGCTGCTGTTGCCAGGCAGACGCATCAGCGAGTGTGGAGCGACGATAATTGCCTGAGCCATGGCCAGAGGGCTGAACAACGCCGCCAGCAGAACGAGCTTACGCATGAGTGTGCCCCCTGACCGAACGGCCGATGGATTGAACATGAAAGATGCCAAACAGGATGATTTTGCCCCGGTCGCGCCACGGATGCCGGCGACCGCGCAGGCTGCCGTTGAACAGAATCAGCTCCAGCAAATGAGTCAACAACAGCACCGCGCCGGCCATGTCGATCATCACGCCAAACGGGCTGGGCGCCTCAATCGCCGCGTTGACCAGCACCACCAGCCAAAAGCCCAGCATCAATATCTTCCCCAGCCCCCAAAACACCTTCATTGCCCGCCCACCCCTTGTCATGATCCGTTACGAAATTGCAGTCTTCGCATGCTTTTCGTCGCCGCACAGTAGACGTGCTGTACGCCGAATATGCCAGCGGTGTATTGAGAAAGATCCGGAATGATCTCGACGCTGGACAATTATTGTGTGCGGCAATGCTGCAATCAAGGTTAGCGGACACCAGAAAGCCCTGTCACAAGGGTGCAGGGCTTTTTACAGGACCTCTAGTGGGTATCGAGCCTGTCAGGCCTCGCTGGGAGTCTTGGCCTGGACGACTGGACGTACCACTGGCACCGGACGCTTGTACCACCACACACCCACCAATACCGCAGCAACGCCAAGCCATTGAACCAACGTCAGCTGCTCATCGAAAAAGAAGAACCCGATCAGAATCGCCACCACCGGACGGGCCAGTGCCGAAACAGAGGCCAGTACTACATCGACGTGCCTGAGTGCATACGCCATCAGGCCATGGCCCAGAAGCTGGCTGATCAGCGCGAGCAACGCAATGACCACCCAGCCCTGCACGGTGTCCGGCAGAATCTTCGCACTGGTGAGCAAAGCGATGGGCAGTAACAGCACTGCACAGGTAAAGCTATTCCAGATAATGATCTTGCGAGACGTGAAGCAGTCGCGCAGCGACTTGATCAGGATCAGGTAGATCGCATAGAAAAGCGCGGAGTTCAGGGCCAGCAGGTCGCCAGTCACGCTCTGGCTGGAAAACGCCACGCTGGCACTGCCGTCAAACACCAGCAGACAAGCCCCGCCGATACTCAGGGTCAGCGCCAACACTTGATAGACGCCGATTTTTTCCTTCATGAACAGATAGGACAGCAGCGCCACAAACACCGGGGACAGGTTCATCAGGACCGACGTGTTGGCCATGCTGGTCAGCTTGACCGCCCAGTGATTGGACAGCAGATCCACACACGACACCACGCCCGACAGCACCAGCAGCCAGAGCATCGCCTGCCGGCTGCGCGCCGTACCGACAGCCCCGGTCTCAGTGTTTTTACCTGCTGGCCAGGCGGCCAGCGCAGAGGCCATACCGCCCGCCATGAACATTCGCAGCATCAGGGTAGACGTGGCATCCACTTCACTGAGCTTGACGAACGCAATGGCGGAGGCCACACCGATGGTACTTATGATCAGTGCCAGAACAGGCAAAAACGCCTTATTACCCACCTTCATGACGGTCCCTCGAAGTTATAGGAGTTGAGTCGCGCAATGAATGCCGCCGAACTGCTTTTGATGCTCTGTAAAGGCGATCAAACGAACATGACAGTCAAGCTCAGCCAACTGATCAAGCAGGCGCACGGGTGCGTTTTGATCGATCCAGACATGATTGCCCAATGAAAATGCATTTGCGCACCATGCCGCCATCATTTCGTCGTCCAGCAGTATCAGGCCGATACCCGCAACCTGTGCTGCCTGGCGAAACGTCAGGTCCTTGTCAGTCAGTTGCCAGCCCGATGACACGCGCCGATAAACGCTGACCAGGGAGCGGTCGGCTGCGTCCGCTCTTTTCGCGTCGATCAGCAGAGTGTCACGCAGCAGGCAGGCGTAGTGATCCAGGTGAAACTGTTCGGGATTACGCCATATGTCCTGCACCGCCAGCACAACCTCGCCCTTGAGCAAGCTTGAAGCCAGCAACAACTCGAGCACCGGTGCCTCGGTACGAAAGCCGGTGTTGATCAAGGATATGTGTTCGTTTTCCAGATAATCACCGCCCTCGAGCACCTGATCGAGTTCGACAGGAACGTGACCATGGGCAGCGACCACCTGCTTCACCACGTCCACCTCGCGCGCCCTGTCCTGACGCTTCAGGCGCCCGAAAACCGGCTGCCCGCCGACGTTCATGAAGTGGTCCCGCGGAAACAGAAGCCCGTACAGCGGTTGAATGCGGTAGCTCTCGTAGGTAGCGTCCGGACTGATCCGGCCCAACTCGTCATCGTAATGCAGCCGTAGCTCGGGCTGGTTGATGATGATCTCGGCCAACTCCTGCCGACTGCAGCGGAGCAATTGCTGGTGAGCAAGCTGCTGGCGCCCATGTTCGACATTGTCGGCAAAGCGCAACGCCCGCCTTGCCAAGCGCCGCATATCCTCGGTGGCCACATGCGGACCGTCTTCGCTGAACAGCGCATCGGAGAGGAAAACGGTCGGGAAACCCGCTGCATTGAAAGAGCTGGCCAGAGCCATGACATCGGCATCTGCCTGCCGAAGCGAATACGGGTGCTGCGATTCCATGAATATCGACATGGAAACAGGCTGCACGACAGAGGGAAGCTGCAGGAGCACTTTCATTCAGGGTTCCAGAAATCAGGTTGCGCGAATCGACGTCTGCAAAATACTCATGCACTGCACAATGGCCTGCTCTATCGCAGCCTGGCTGTCGGCGGCGAAGTGCAGTCTGGCGGGGATATCCTCGTAGCTGAACGCATTTGAATCGCCCTGGGACTGCACGCTGCTATAGGTCAGCAGCGGATGGGAGAGCTCCATCAACGGATCGAAGGTGAACCCGCCGGGGAACGGATTGGGCATCATCAGAAAACCGGTGATTCGGGTGTCTACCGGAGCGATAGCCACTTCCAGCGCGGCGCGAGTCCAGAGCTCATATAGGTCGATCCCCTCGCTGCGCAACGCGACAAACGGAATCTCACCGCCGCCGACTCGACCGCCGATCTCCAGAAATACGAGCTCGCCACGACGTTCGATGATCTCCAGGTGAATGGCCTGGTTGTGCAGGTTGAGGCGCAGGCAGACTTCTTCGGTGAACGCACGCGCTCGCGCGATGAATGCCCGGTCATCGACCGTGACCGAGCCGAGCGGCAGGCCATTGCGAAAGTCCAGGCAGGTGTTCAGGTACTTCGACACCTTGAAGTACGGCATGCTGTCAGCCGCCAGTATCGCGTCGACATGATAGATATCGCCTTCTATGTACTCTTCGACTTCGTAGCCATTGAAATCCGGCAGGTCGGGTATATCTTCCAGGCGCTCGATCTTCACCACGCCGTCCGAGGCTGCGCCAACCTGGGGCTTGAGGATGACCGGAAAGCCGTGCTCATGACAGAAGGCTTCGACGCCGCCACGCGACGCTACATTCCGATACTGAGGATAACGAACCGAAGAACCGGTCAATGCTTCCTTCATGCTCGCCTTGTTACGGCACAGCAGGTTATCGGCGACCTTGGCACCGGGTATGTTGAATTCGGTACGCACCAGCGCAGCGGCGTCCAGATCGTATTCCGAAAAGGCGATCACGAAATCGACAGGCTGACGACGATGAATGGCCCGCGCTTCCTGAAGTATCAGATCGGCGTCCAGTGCGCTGACTTCGACTACGTTGGCGCTGACCTGCGGATCAATCAGCCGCGAATGCCCTGCCAGTGATATGTAGGAGACATCGACCTGCGAGTGATCGATGTAGTTGCGGTAGTCCGAAAGCTCGTCGTCATAGCGGTTGATGATCAGGACATGCTTCATACGATTCCAACCTCTGTGTGTACCCGCCCGACTAGGCTTCTTACAAGCGCCTCGTCGGTACCGCCGAACATGACGTAGCCGATTCTTGAGGTCCAGTCCTGATCCGAGCCAAGAGCGTCGCCGGATCGGTAATAGACCTGATGCGAAAGGTAATAAGGACTGTCGAAAATGTCGGAGAGCCCTTGCAGCTCGGTAAATTCGCTCTTATCGCCTCGGGGGATGAAAGCGATGGCACTGACGCCGTTCGCACGTGGCACGGCCCGACTGTCGATGTCCAGGTACTCACACAGTGTCTCTTTGGCAAGGTCAATGCCGCTGGCACGCCTGATCAACTCGACGATATTGTCGCCTGGAAGACGGGCCGCCAGTTCAACCGCTACCGGCTGACCTTGTGGCGTTACACGCAACTCCAGGTGGAACGGCCCGACGTTCAGCTTTATGGCCTCAAGCACCGCCAGCGAATAGTCGGTCAGTACCCTGCGAAACCCTTCTTCATAGCCTTGGCCCACGATGTGACCGACTTCGACAAAGTACGGCTCCGAGCCGAGCAGTTTCTCCGTGATGGACGCAAGGGTGACGCTGCCATCGCTGCGCACGATGCCTTCGACACTGTATTCAGTGCCGGGAATGTACGCTTCGACAATCAGCTGGCCACTGGCAGTAAAGCCGATGTCGTCGGGCAGTGATTGACGAAATGTCTCCACCGCTTCGATCAACTCTTGATGGTTGTAGAGCTTGCGCACACCGATACTGCCCGCCATATCGATCGGCTTGACCACCGCCGGAAAGCTGAAGCCCTCCGGTACATCTACCGGCGCGTGGGCATCCAGAAGGAAAAAGCCGATCGTGCTCAGCCCCGCCTCAGTCAGCCGGCTGCGGAAATTGAATTTGTTGCGCACTTTCTCTACTGCACTGTCGTGCAGATGCGTTGTGCCTGACGCTGCCCCCAGGCGCGCGGCCATGGGCACGGCGTACTCCACACCGGGAAGAACGGCGCGGACGTCTCCCAACTCATTGATTTTCCTCAGCTGTTCCTCAAAATCACCGGTGTCGATTTTGATGACCTGACGTACCTTGGCCCGCAACTCAGCGTTGAGCTCCTGCTCGCCACCGTCACAGGAAAACACATAGACACCGACGCCCAGTTGCTGCGCCGCATTGATATAGTTAATACCGGATGAAACAGGATCAATGACAACGATGGACATGGCTCAGTCTCCGACTATCCAAAACTTTCAAGTTCACACAAGGGAAGGTTCTTTAACTTGCCGATCACCCCATCCGACCCGACGCCGATGGTGAGCGTGTCGTGCATCAAGTGTTCGCCAATGGCGAAGTCAGGGTGGGTCCATTCGGAAAAATGAAAGTTGGTCACGTGAACGTCGCATTCAACCGTCTTGCGGAACATCTCTATACACCCTGCGTGATAATCGCTGAGGCCTGCACGATTGACGGCGTAAATGGCAACTTCACGAATACCGTACTTCGCTACCAGTTCCTGCGCACGACTCAATGCCGCGCCCATTCCACTACCACCACTCACGACATTCAAACAACTCAGGGACTGTTCATAGACCGGCAAGGCAGGGCTTGCAATTGAATATTCCAGCGGTTCGCCCACTGGCCACTGCAACAATAATCCCGAGAACAGGCCACCCTCACGCAATTTCACATGGCAGGTCAGGCTGTCGTAATCCTTACCACCCAAGGTCACCACAGAATAACTGCGCACCGCTGAACCCTCGGGATATTTCAAACTGATGACCGACTTGGCGTTATAGAAAACCTTTTTGACCTCAAGCACGACTTCCATTATTTGCCCGGACAGCATCCGTTTGCTTTTCAGCCTGGCCTTATGAAAGGTGCTGATCGCAACACGGATATCAATATCCGTTTCAGCACGACTGACGCATGGCAGAAAGGCTTCATTCAAGGCAACGACTTTTCCCTGTTCCAGAACGCGCCCCGAAACAAGTGTGCACTTGCACACTCTGCACACCCCTTTGAGACACCCCCTTACCAACGCTTCATGAGGAAGGGCATCGGTAAGGGGTTGCTGACTCTCGGCGGTGTAAGTCTGGTCTCCAATACGAACACTGTAGATTGCCATTACACCAACCCTGAGTAAGGTGTATTAAAGCGTTGCTGCACGCAGGGCCTGGAAGTACTCACCGACCATGGGTATGAATGCCTTGATATGAACGACAGCCTTTTGCAGATCTTTCTCGTCCTTGATAACCGACGCCAGCATGTTGTTCATCATGCCGCTGTGGTCCTCGGCTTCGTCGAAAGCCACGTGCGAAGCCGCCCCGCTGACCGCTGGCTGGCCCATGCTGGCACTGGCCTTCTGGGTGATGAACGAGCTGTACTTGTCGCCGTAGTATTCGAGGAACCAGTCCCAGGTAATCGAGGACAAAGGCCCGAACTTGCTGACGCAGAAGTTCAGGTAACCCATGAGTTTCCAGGTTTCCGGAAAGGCGAACTGCGCCTGAACATCGGAAGGAGAATAGCCGTACGTGATGAGGTCCTGACCGAACATTTCGTCGTGGCCGAACTCATCATACAAATAGTAAGACAATTGTTTGGCGGCGGAAATGTTGTCGACTGCCGCAACCTGTACAGCACGTGCGTCCAGTTCGTTGTTCATGTGAATGCGGATCACGCACTCCAGAATATGACGCTTGTAATAAGACTCATTGAACCAGTCGCCTTTATGGAACTCGCCCATGACGGTGTCTTTTTTGAATTCTGCTTCCAGGCAGGTATCAACAGTGCTTTCAAGCGTCTTTAGCATCTCAGCGGTGGATATCATCGGTTGCTTCTCTCCATGTTAATCATTAATGGCTTAATGATATTTAATATTCAGCGCCCTGCTGAATCGTGTTATCCGTATCACAACAAAACAAATGACCGACGGCCAGAACCGCGAGCGAAAGCTGATCGATAGGTCAAACAACGATTGCGTAAAATAAAAAATGACGTCAAACAAGTGACCTTGCCTATTGCCAGAGGCGGCAGCTAAACAGCCGGTGTTTTTTAACAGCCGTCACTGACACGCACCCAATGGTCCGGGCAATATCATCGCTTTACGTATTCAAGGCGCACAGAAAGACGGTCCATAATAATGAACGTTGCACGTCTAATAGCCCATGGCCAGAATATTCTGCGTGCCCGCCGGACACACAGCACATACCACGCCTTTATCAAGGCATCGCAGAGATTACAATTGAGTTACATAGTAGGTGTATATACGTCGCGTCCATGCAGCCACTCTTGGGATCCAATTTGTGTTGCGGATCCTAATGCGTCTGAAAACAGCTTGCAAGTAACTTTATAATCTAAGTATCTGCCAAATGGCTTAATAACCCGGTCGCTGCACCTGAAAGCCCGTGAACGATGCTTTCCAGACTTCGTCGGGCAGGCTAGTCTTGTCAGCTAACCAGAGGACTTTCAATGACCGTCGGCTACTCGAACCGTACGCCCCAACAAGCGCTGGCTGCCCTGCTCGATCGCTATGCGCCGCAGCGCCTGCTGTTGATCGGCGCTCAGGCGTTCCCGGCGTTGCAAGCCTTTCAGGAGGCCCACCCGCAGACCGAGGTCGCGCTGGCCGAACCCGGTGCGCTGCCTGCCCATCTGGCGGCGCAACGTTTCGATCTGGCGCTGGTGGTCGATTGTCTCGAACATATCCCCAAGCGCACTGGCCTGGAACTGCTGGGTGGCATCCGCAACCTCAACGCCAGCCGCATCGCGGTGCTCGCCGACTTGCAGGCCTGCGGTTGGCAGGAGACGGATTTTTTCTCGCTGGCGCTACAGTCCAGCGAGCGCTTCGCCCGCGACGAGCAGGTGCTGAACCTGTTTACGTACGACTTGCGTGAGTACAAACAGGTGCCCGACTGGCTGAACGCGAAGTACTGGGCTAACCCGGAGAATTTTGGAAAGTATTGGTGGTGACCTATGAGTAGTGCCATTTGCCCCTGCGGCAGCGGCGATCTGTTGCTGGCCTGCTGCGGTCGCTATCACGCAGGTCAGCCTGCGCCAGGCGCGGAAAAGCTGATGCGCTCGCGTTATAGCGCTTATGTGCTGGGGCTGACTGATTATCTGGTCCAGACCACTCTGCCGGTGCAGCAAGGCGGGCTGGACCGTGAGGCTATCGCTCAGTGGAGTGCGCAGAGCACTTGGTTGGGGCTGGAGGTAGAAGGCTCGGAGGTGTTCGGCGGCAAGCCGGAGCATGCGTTCGTGACTTTTACCGCTCGCTGGCATGATGGCAATGGTGAGCACAGTCATAAGGAGCGTTCGTCGTTCGTGCAGAATCAGGGGCGCTGGTATTTTATCGATTCAACCGTGCCGTTGAAGGCTGGGCGTAATGATGCGTGTCCGTGTGGCAGTGAGCAGAAGTTCAAGAAGTGCTGCTCGGCTTATGTGGACTGAGTCGCGGCTCTTTGCTTGAACGTCGAGAACTCCGCGGTTGACTATCGTTCCCATGCTCCGCGTGGGAATGCAGTTCGTGACGCTCTGCGTCACACAGCGGTCTGCGTTATCAGGTGGATTGGGCTCGCCTTAAAACTCCAATTGTGCCGAGAACGCAACGGTGCGTGGGTCGCCCAGGTAGCTGCTGTTGAGCCAGTATTCCTTGTTGGTCAGGTTGCTGACGTTGACGCGCAGGGTCAGGTCGTTTTCTGCAAGGCGCAGGCGGTAGCGGGCTCCGGCGTCGAAGGTGGTGAAGGACGGCAGGTCGTTTTCGTTGCTTTGATCGGTGTATTGCTTGCCGGTGTAGAACGCCCCGCCGGTCATGGCCAGGCCTGGTATAGGGTTGATGTCGTATTCGGCATAAACCTTGGCCAGTTGCTTGGCGACGTTGGTCGGTACGTTACCTTCATCCGCTGCGACGCCGGTTTTCTTGATTTTCGGGTCGAGCAAGGTAAAGCCGCCAACTACGGTCAGTTCCGGGATGACCTTGCCGGTGACGCTGAATTCCAGGCCGTTGTTCTCCTGACGTCCGTCCACAACGTAGATGTTCGAGGCAGTGGTGTAACCGTTGGGCTTCTCGATGTTGAACAGCGCCAGGGTCAGCAGGGTTTCACCCAGCGTCGCCTTGGCACCGATTTCGTATTGCTCACTGATTTCAGGCGCAAACGCCTGGCCGGCATTCGCGGTCCCGCTAGGCGCGACGCCGCCCGATTGCAGGCCTTCTATATACGTGGCGTAGGTGGTCAGCCACGGCAGCGGTTTATAGACCAGCGAGATGTTCGGCGAGGTCTTGCTCTCGTTGTAGGTGGTCTCGGTTTCGGCGGAACCGAACGCCTTGGCGTAGACGAACTCGTTGGCGTAGGTTTTGATCTGCGTGTTGGTCGCACCCAGGATCGCCGACCACTGCTCGTTGAAGGTGATGACGTCACCGATCAGGACGTTGTTGCTTTCCGAGCTGTTGGCCAGGCGCTGGTCGCCATGCCCGATGGAGTACGCAGGCTTGCCAACCTGAGGCGTCTGGTCCAGCGGTATCGTGCCCACCGGCGAGGTGTATTGCGGGCCCGGCTGATCGGGCGTGTACGGAATGTGATCCTCGTACTGTTTCTGGCGCGAGGTATTGCCCTGATAGCCCACGGTGACCTTGTGACCGATGAAGCCGGTATCGAACGCCGCATCGAGAAACAGCGAGCCGGTCTTTTCTTCGGTTTCAATCGGGGCGAAGGCATACAGCGGCTGCGAGTAAAGGCCCGCGCTGTAGACCGTTGGCCCGGTGTAGGTGTTCTCCGAGGTGTACTGCTGGGCCGCGAAGGCCGCGCGCAAGGTGAAGGTGTCGTTCAAACGCCACTTGGCGCGCACACCGGCCTTGTCGGACTCGTAATCGGAAAACGACCACTTCTGGCTGTAGAGCTTGTCGTTGTCCAGCGATGCCGCGCTGGGGCGCAGGGACTGGTCACCGAAATACCAGTAACTGGTCAGGCCGCGAATTTCGGTCTTCTTGTGCGAGGCGTCGAACTGTACCAGCAGGTCGTCAGACACGTTCCAGTCCAGTGCCAGGGAAATCATCTCGCGACGACGCTTGTTCAGATCGACGGCCGTTTCACCATCCTGGGTCAGCACATTAAGGCGATAGGCGAACTTGCCCTCGCTGTCGATCGGCCCGCCGAAGTCACCATGCAGGTAGTAATTCTCACCCCCGGCATTGCCCAGGGTGACGCTGTTGTAGCGTTGATAGGTCGGGCGCTTGAGCACGTAGTTGACCAGCCCGCCCGGCGAGGCTGGACCATACAGGAAGCCGGTCAGACCGGTGATGACTTCCAGTTGCTCCATCTCTTCCATGTAGTTGCTGCCGTCGGCACCGTTGGTGAACCGCAGACCATCATTGGCGATGTTCAGGCTGCCCGCGCTGCTGAAACCACGAATATTGACGGCACTGGCATAACCGGCACTGGTCGGCGAGTACATCTGGGTGAACGGGTTGTGCTTGATGACATCGTCCAGCGAGGTCGCCTGGATGTTTTTTAGCAGTGCCTGAGGCGTGACGCTGATGGAATAAGGCGTGTCCTGCAGCCGCATGCCACCCAGCGCGCCGACGCTGCTGACGTTCTCGCTGCGATAACCTGCTGCCTCCGAACCTTCGAGGGGCGTGCTGTTGGCGTTGATGTTCACGTCCGACAGGTTCAAGGCGTTCTGTTCCATGGCCATCAGCGTGTACGTCCCGGCACTGCTCTGCACCAGTTGCAGGCCGCTGCCACGCAGGGCCTCGCGCAAGGCCGTCGCCGCGTCGAAATTGCCTTTCACCGCCGAGCTGGTTTTGCCAGCGACCAGCGCCGGGTCAAGACTCAGTGCCAGACCACCCTGGCTGGATATCTGATTCAGCGTGGTCGCCATCGGGCCTGCGGGTAGATCGTAGGCAACCAGGCTGGCCTGCTGCGCCGCCATCGACAGCGGGCTGGTCATAGGCGTGCACAGGGCGATCGCCACGGCCAACAGACTGGGACGCAGAAGGGTGTCTAACGAACGGGACATCGGGCAACTCCTGATGGAATACTTCTCAATGCCTGTTAGCCGGACGAGCGCTCGAAAGTAACAGGGCTGATTGAAAATAATTCCGTTTCAGGATTCAGCAGACTCGCAGCGTCACTCCGGGATGATCTTCAGGTGCGACGTATCGGGCGCCTCCTGCGACTCGGGTTTTTCGACCTGTCCCATGTCGCTGCCCACCGGGGCCAGGCTCAAACGCGAGAGATCCAGCAGCGGCGCAACAGGCTGAGGCTTGTCGGGCAGCAACTCGACGCCCGCTTCTGCGACCGAGTAATCCGGCGCATCGACGTCCACAAAAGCCGCCATATAGGCGTCGCGCGGTTTGATCTGCAAACGCCCCGGACTGACCGGGGTCTTGCGCAACCAGTTCGGTGCGTCGGGCGGCGGCGCCAGTTCGACCTCTTCCATGGGCAATGGTGTATTCATTTCCAGCACACGCACCAGAGCACCCGCGCGCTCGAGGGTGGCGCGATATTTCTCTGCCGTTGCTGCGTCGAGATTGTTTTTCAGAACCAGTCGGCGTCCCGAGAACAGGAGGTCCAGACGTTCGGCATCTGCATTGAACAGCTTGCCAAGGTTAGCCCTTACCTTCTCGGGTTGTGCTCCGGCGACCAGTTCGGCACTGAAGACAATTTCGTAGAGATTCATGGAAGAAGACACCGATATGCACGTCAGTAAAAGTATGGCGAAGCGTCAGACAGCGCAATAAGCGCGTTGCCGTTGAACGTCGAGTTGGTAGACTCAGGCGTCAAAGGGAGCACATCCATGTTTTTTCAGGCGCACATTACAAGAATCATAAGCCTTGCGTTGATCCTGTCCGGGCTCAGCGGATGCTCGCTCCTGAGTTTTGACCGCACTCAGGAACCGGAAGTGCATTTGCTGAAGGTCCAGGTGGTCAAGGCGAGGCTGACACAGCAGGATTTCAAGCTGTACTTCGAAGTCGATAACCCCAACGAAGACAGCTTGCTGGTACGTGGCCTTAAGTACAAGATCACCCTCAATGACATGGTCCTTGTCGATGACACGTTCAGCGACTGGTTTGTCGTAGACGGTAATAGCCGAAAAACCTTTGTTGTGCCGATTCGCACCAACCTCTGGCGCTACGCACGGTACATCGCTCAACTGCTGAAAAAGCCTGATGAGCCGGTTCATTATCAGCTGGACGGCAAGCTCAAGACCGGCATCGTGTTCAGGCACAACGTGCGCATCGGCACTTCAGGCGACGTGCTGCCGGAAGACCTGATCCAGCGCCGTTAATCATTCAGCCTATCCGCCCAGCTTGCCCTTGATCAGCTCCAGAAGAAACTTCCAGATGTCCGCGGCCCACAATGCCCGGTTGACGGCACTGATCAGCGCACCGCCGAACGATCCCAGCAGAAACCCAACCCCCGTAGTGTTGCGCGGATCTGCCACGCCAAGGTAATCACTGGCGATGCCGGTGAGGAATACTGCACAGGCCACGCCGGTCACCAGAAAAACCAGCCAGGCACGCCAGTCGAGCAGACCTGCCTTATGCCACCAGCCAGAAATGATCGCACCCACCAGACCGGCTACCAGCCATTCGCCTCGGTCTGCCAAACCATTCAAGATATCCATCGCTTCTGACTCCGTTCAAGAAATACAGCCGTTCACGAACACAGAAAATTCACGCACTGGGGGGCCTGCCGCAGATTGCCGAGGCGCCGGCACCGTTAGAAAACCGGAAAAATTAAGCATGCTTAAAATCACAAGCGAACGTATGCCACCAACCCGCCGCGCCACCGGGCGAGCATCAGAGGCTTAAGGTCAGTTGTCGATGTAGCGCTGCCAGCCAATCCTTACCGAACCGTCTGGCTGACGGTCAATCTCGATGCCTTCGGTTTCTTCGATTTCCTGCAGCACCACGTTCCAGCTGTCCTCGGGCTCATCATCACGACGGGCGACGATGACCCACTGGGTCTTTTGAACATTCGGCGCGGAGACCAGCCGTTGAATGCGCTTGCCGATCTGTTCGTAGGAAGACCTGCCTGTCGATCCAGTATCATTGCCAGCCATGATAGCCTCCGAGGCATAACTGTATATAAATACAGTATTCCAGCTGTATGAACCTCGCAAGCATTTCGTAGGACGTTTCCTGCCGAGCATCTTTGGCGAAAAAGCCTGCAAGCCTTGTCACGCGAGGCTTACAGCTTGCCAGTCATCCTCACCGCTACGCCGATAATGCGACAGTCGGCACCGCATTCGATCATTTTGTACGCCGGGTTCAGGGGCTTCAGGTAGCGTGTGCCGCCGTCCTCGACCAGCTTCTTGAACGTCGCCTCGTTGCTGGCGGGTAGCTTGGCGATCACCAGCTTGCCGGGCTGCACATCAGCCTCCGTGTCCACCAGAATCATCATTCCTTCCGGCACACTGACGCCGGTGGGCGCGGTCATCGAATCGCCCTTGACCTCCAGCCAGAACGCCGGCCCCTTGGAGTCGTAGTCGGAGATTTCATAGCGGTCGGAAAAGCCGTCGGGATAAGGCTGAACCGCCTCTTCCCAGGAGCCCGCCGACACCCAGCTGATCACCGGATAGCGGAAGGACATTTTCGGCTGATCGATCAGCGCAACGTTGGCGTCGAAGGCAGGCGCCTGTTCCGGCCCCTCGCCAATCGCCAGCCATTCGGCACGAAAGCCCGTGGCCCTGGCCAGTGCGTAAAGATTTTCCGGCCGCAGGCTTTTGCTTTCCCCACTGATCCATTGGGTAACGGCAGAGTTGGCCACGCCGCACTGGGCGGCAATCTCACCTTTCTTCAGGCCGCTGGCGGCGATTGCCCTGGCGATACGTTCCTGTCGGGTCATGAAGCGGCTCCGCACACGGTAATAAAGAATACTGAAAAATGCTCAACTTAGACTAAGCATACTTAAAAACTGGCGCTGTGCGAATCCCAATATGCCGATACTGCTTGGCCGTGATTTGCGGGATAATGCGCGCCAGATTTAATTGCGGAGTAAAACCGATGAACCAGCAAGCCCATGTGCATGGCCCCGATTGCAACCATGACCACGATCACCACGACCACCAGCACGGCCATGTACACGGTCCAGACTGCGGTCACGCTCACCAGGAACCGGTGCGCAATACCCTTAAAGATGTCGGTCGTAACGATCCTTGCCCGTGCGGCAGCGACAAGAAATTCAAGAAATGCCACGGCGCGTAAGGCGCGGAGCCTTATGGACGACGGCCTGCATTGCAGGCCGTTTTCATTTGTAGGCGGCAGGTGAGCAAGGTAAAACATGGGGTTTCGGTCACCCACATGGAGCGCTCAATGATCGACCTGCATTACTGGACCACGCCCAACGGGCACAAAATCACGCTGTTTCTGGAAGAGGCAGGTCTGCCCTACACGATCTTTCCGGTGAACATCGGCAAAGACGAGCAATTCAAAGCCGAATTCCTGAAAATCGCCCCCAACAACCGCATCCCGGCCATTGTCGATCACCAGCCTGCTGACGGCGGCGCACCGCTGAGCCTGTTCGAGTCGGGCGCCATTCTGCTGTACCTCGCCGAGAAGACCGGGCAATTCATCCCGCAGGATCTACGTGGTCGCCAGGAAGTGTCGCAATGGCTGTTCTGGCAAATGGGCGGGCTCGGTCCGATGGCCGGTCAGAATCATCACTTCAATCGTTTCGCCAAGGAAAAGATCCCCTACGCGATCGAGCGCTACGTCAAAGAAACCGCACGACTGTATGACGTACTGAACAAGCGTCTGGCCGATCGCCAGTTTGTGGCGGGTGACGAGTACAGCATCGCCGACATGGCGATCTACCCATGGATCGTGCCGCACACCTATCAACAGCAGAACCTGGACGACTTCCCGCACCTCAAGCGCTGGTTCGACAGCATCGCCGGTCGCGAAGCGACCCAACGCGCGTATGCGCTGGTCGAGAAGATCAACCCGTCGAAGCCTTGAGTCCCCTTGGACTCAAATGGCGGCTCTTGTGCCTGCGCTGAGCAATGGCACAAGAGCCGTCTGGTCACTTCTGCAAAATCCTGAAATAAACTCGCCCTTCCCGCTTGCGCGCTGGCGGGCTGCTCTCTAACGTAGCGGCTTTTGTACGTTACCCCTCCAGGAGCTTGCCCATGGCCTCGCCAGCCCTTCGTCATTTTCTACCCCGATTCGGCGCTGCCGCCGCTGCGGCGAGCTTCCTGAGCCTTGCCGGCTGCCAATTGGGCGGCGGCGATCCCGAGACCGTGCTGCCTGTTTCCGGGACATTCCCGCTCAAAGGGCTGGCGCAAAATGTTTCGGTGCGCCGCAACACGATGGGCATGCCGCTGATAGAAAGCAGCAGCTACCACGATGCGCTGTTCACGCTCGGCTACGTTCATGCCGGTGATCGAATCGGTCAGATGCTCGGCATGCGTCTGCTAGCACAGGGCCGTTTGTCGGAAATGGCCGGCGCGGATGCGCTGGACGTCGACCGCCTGATGCGCTCGGTGAACCTCAAGCAGAACGCCAGCGACCTGTACAACGCCGCGTCGCCACGCTTGAAACGTTTCTTCGATGTCTATGCACGCGGTGTGAACGCCTACCTGTTCCGTTATCGCGACAAGCTGCCTGCCGAGATAGCCAGTTCGGGCTACAAGCCGGAATACTGGAAGCCGGAAGACTCGGCGCTGATCTTCAGCCTGCTCAATTTCAGCCTGTCGGTAAACCTGCAGGAAGAGCTGTCGGCGCTGGTTCTGGCGCAGAAAGTCAGCGCGGACAAACTCGCCTGGCTGTTGCCGACCTACCCTGACGAAGAATTACCATTTGCCGAAGCCGACAAGCTCAAGGGCCTGAACCTGAACAATCAGGTCACCGGCCTGAGCGATCTGAACAGGATCGCCCTGCAGCTCTCGGACCTGAACATGCTCGGCGTTGCGGCCTCCAGCAACTGGGCCATCGCGCCACAACGCAGTCGCAACGGCAAAAGTCTGCTGGCCAGTGACATGCAGCTGCCTGCCGGGCTCAATTCTGCCTGGAGCTTCGTGCAGATCCGCGCACCGAAATATCAGGTGTCCGGCGTCACCATCGCTGGCATGCCGCTGGTGCTCAGCGGTTTCAACGGCAAGCTGGCGTGGAGCATGAGCAGCGTCAAGGGCGACAACCAGGACCTGTTTCTGGAGAAGATCAAGCGCGAAGGCAACCGCGTCTCCTATATGGCTGACGGCAAATGGCTGCCAGCGGCGGCGCATCAGGAAACCTTTCTGGTCAAGGGTGGCAGCCCGCTGCGTGAAACCGTGTATGAAACCCGCCACGGCGCATTGCTCAATGCCTCTGCAACCCCGCCCGGCAATGGTTTGAGCCTGGCGCTGCAAGTCCCGAACTTCAAGGACGACAAGAGCCTGGATGCGTTCTTCGATCTGTCCCGTGCGCCCAACGTCGAGAAAGCCTTCGATACCAGCCGCGAGATTCGGGCGATCACCCTGAATATGATCTTTGCCGACGCCTCGAACATTGGCTGGCAGGTCACCGGCCGCTTCCCGAACCGCCGTGAAGGCCAGGGTCTGCTGCCTTCGCCGGGTTGGGATGGCAAGTACGACTGGGACGGTTTTGCCGACTCAATGCTCCACCCCTATGATCAGGACCCACGCCAAGGCTGGCTCGCAGCGGCCAACCAGCGTACGATCCCGAAAGGCTACGGCATGCAGCTCTCCAACTCGTGGGGCTACCCGGAGCGCGCCGAGCGGATTGCCGAACTGGCCAACGGTGGCAAGCAGGACCTGCGCAGCACCATCGCCATGCAATACGACCAGACCACGACGTTCGCCGCCAAGCTCAAGACCATGTTCCAGGCGCCGGGCATGAGCAAGCCGCTCAAACAGGCCATCGATGCCCTGCCCGAAGCCGATCGCAACAAGGCCCGCGAAGCGTTCACGCGCCTGATGGCGTTCGATGGCAAGCTCAGTGCTACCTCGGCCGATGCGGCGCTGTACGAGCTGTTTCTGCAGGAAAGCGCCAAGCAGATTTTCCTTGATGAATTGGGTCCGGAAACCAGCCCTGCCTGGCAGGCACTGGTGGCCAATGCCAGCTCATCCTACTCACCACAGGCCGACCATCTGTTGGGGCGCGATGACAGTCCGTATTGGGATGACGTTAAAACCCCGCAGAAGGAAGACAAACCGGCCATCCTCGCGCGCAGTCTGGCGGCTGCCATCACCAGTGGCGACAGCCTGTTGGGCAGCGATCACAAGGCCTGGCAATGGGGCAAACTGCACCGTGACAACTGTGTCTCGACCAGCCCGCTGGCCAAGCAGTTGGGTGGCGGCGAGTTCAACCGTAGCGCCACACCAGCGGGTGGTGATCACACGACGCTGAACGTGTCCGGCTTCGAGTGGGGCAAGGGCTTCGACGCCCGCATGGCCCCCGGTCTGCGCATGATTGTCGACTTCAGCCTGGTCGAACCAATGACAGGCCTGATCAGCACCGGCCAATCCGACAACCCGGCCAGCCCGTATTACGCCAACAGTATCGAGCCGTGGCAGAAAGGCCAGTATCAGTCGATTCCGGTGCAACAACAGAACTACGAAAAGGGCTACGGCAAACAACGCCTGACGCTGACACCGGGCAAGTAAGCGCCGAAAACCGGACGCAGCGGTTTTTCTTTGTCAGGTAGATTGGGGTTCGGCTTGAGTCATCAATGTCCGGAAGAAACACCATCGTGCATAAAAGCGCTTTTCTGTCGCGATGGCACTGACGACGCAGAGTGCGACGTAAGTGACGGCTGAGTCCTGGCGCTGATCCGGGGGTAGCCTGGCAGGACGCCAGGCTAGCCGCACCGGGCCATGGATGGCCCGTTGCGGCGACCCCCGGATCAGTGGCAGGGCGAAGGAACCCGACGAAGTCGGGCCGGAAACGGAGCCAGGGGGTTTGGTTACTTTGGCCCCATCAAAGTAACTCGCCGAGGGGCGAAAAGGTGACTTGAGCCGAACCTCAATCCACCTGACATCGCAGAACCCCTGTGTGACGCGGAGCGTCACGAACTGCATTCCCACGCGGAGTATGGGAACGATAGTCAGAGGCGAAAAGGTGACCTTGAGTCGAGCCCTGATTCACCTGCTGTCGCACCTCACGCTCCGCAGCGCTCACGCAAACTCCCCGAACTTCCAGATCCTTCCCGGCTCATAGCTAACAAGCCCATCCATACGGTTGCCCCATGGATCTTGTCGTTGCTCGCCCCGAAGGTTTGTACTGCCCACCTGGTGATTTCTATATCGATCCATGGCGTCCTGTCGAACGCGCCGTCATCACCCATGCGCATGGCGACCATGCCCGTACCGGCAATGAGCATTACCTGTCAGCCGCCAGTGGCGAAGGCATTCTGCGTTCGCGCCTTGGGCAGGACATCAATCTGCAGACCCTGGAATACGGCGAAACCATCACCCATCACGGCGTGAAGCTGAGCCTGCATCCGGCCGGCCATGTGCTGGGGTCGGCGCAGGTGCGACTGGAGTACCAAGGCGAGGTCTGGGTAGCTTCCGGCGACTACAAAGTCGAGCCGGACGGGACTTGTGCGGCCTTCGAGCCGGTGCGCTGCCATACTTTTATCACCGAATCGACCTTCGGTCTGCCGATCTATCGTTGGGCGCCGCAGGCGCAGATATTCGAAGGCATCAACCAGTGGTGGCGTGCCAATGCAGCCCAGGGCAAGGCCAGCGTGTTGTTCGCCTACTCGTTCGGCAAGGCCCAGCGCATCCTGCACGGCATTGACGCGCAGATCGGGCCAATACTGGTACACGGCGCCGTAGAGCCGCTGAACCGTGTGTATCGTGAAGGCGGCATCTACATCCCGGAAACCCAATACGCCGGCGATTTCAAAAAGACCGATCCCGCCCTGCGCCAGGCGTTGATTCTGGCACCGCCTTCGGCAGGTGGCAGCAGCTGGATGAAGCGCTTCGGCGAATACAGCGATGCGTTTGCCAGCGGCTGGATGATGCTGCGCGGCACACGACGCCGGCGCGGTGTGGATCGCGGTTTTGTGCTGTCCGATCACGCCGACTGGCCAGGCCTGCTGTGGGCTGTGGAACAGACCGGCGCCGAACGCGTCATGGTGACCCACGGCTCGGTCGGCATACTGGTGCGCTACCTGCGAGAACTGGGCCTGGACGCGCAGGGCTTCAGCACCGAATACGGTGATGAAGAGGACAGCAACCCGGCAACCAGCGAACCCGAGGCGGCAGGCACGGGTGAGGCTCAATCATGAAAGCCTTTGCTGAACTCTACGCACAGCTGGACGCGACCACGTCAAGCAACGCCAAACTCGCCGCAATGCGCGACTACTTCGAAAAGGCGGCAGCAGAGGATGCAGCCTGGGCAGTGTACTTTCTGTCAGGCGGACGCCCACGACAGTTGGTGCCTACCCGTGTACTGCGCGAACAGGCAATGACCTTGGCAAGTCTGCCGGAATGGCTGTTCGAAGAAAGCTATCAGGCAGTCGGCGACCTGGCGGAAACCCTGTCGCTGTTGCTGCCCCAGGCCGACCACAGTAATGACGAAGGCCTGGCCACCTGGATGGAAGACAAGCTGTTGCCATTGCGCGGTCTGCCGCCTGAAGAACTCGCCGAGCGGCTGCCGCTGTTCTGGTCGCAGCTGGACCGCAGCAGCCTGATGGTCTGCATCAAGCTGATCACCGGCAGCTTCCGCGTCGGCGTGTCCAAGCTGCTGGTCACCCGTGCGTTGGCGGCGCTGGCAGACATCGACAGCAAGCGTGTCGCACAACGACTGGTGGGCTACACCGACCTGTCGCACCGGCCCAGCGCCGAGCGCTATTTGAAGCTGATCGCGCCTGAATCCGAAGATGAGCACGCCCAACGCGGCGGCCAGCCCTACCCGTTTTTTCTCGCCCACTCGCTGCAACAGCCCGCCGATCAGTTCGAGGCGTTGCTCGGTCCGGCGCAGAACTGGCAGGTGGAATGGAAGTGGGACGGTATTCGCGCGCAACTGGTCAAACGTGACGGGCGCTTGTGGATCTGGTCGCGCGGCGAGGAGCTGGTAACCGACCGTTTTCCGGAGTTGCACAGCCTGGTTCAGTGCCTGCCGGACGGTACGGTGATCGACGGCGAAATCGTGGTCTGGAAAGCCCCCGATGCGAACCCCGATGCCGATGCGGAGTTTGCCTTGAACAGCGATGCTCCTGTGGCTGCGCCTTCGGTTCAGCCGTTCGCCCTGCTGCAACAGCGCATAGGCCGAAAGACGCTGGGCAAAAAGATTCTTGCCGACGTTCCGGTCGTGGTGCTGGCCTATGACCTGCTGGAGTGGCAAGGCGATGACTGGCGCAGTCGCCCGCAACATGAACGCCGCTCGCAACTGGAAGCTCTGATCGAAACCTGCCAGAGCGAGGTGCTGATGCCCTCCCCGGTGCTCACCGGCAAGGATTGGCTCGACCTGGCCACCCAGCGCGAAGCCTCGCGCAGCCTGGGCGTCGAGGGCATGATGCTCAAGGCTCGCGACTCGCTGTACGGCGTCGGTCGCACCAAGGACATGGGGGTGTGGTGGAAATGGAAAATCGACCCGTTCAGCGTCGACGCCGTGCTGATTTACGCGCAACGCGGTCACGGACGACGCGCCAGTCTGTACAGCGACTACACCTTTGCGGTGTGGGACGGCCCGCCCGAAGCCAGTGAGCGCACGTTGGTGCCATTCGCCAAGGCCTACTCGGGGCTGACCGATGAAGAAATGCGCAAGGTCGACGCCATCGTTCGCAAGACAACGGTGGAGAAATTCGGGCCGGTCAGCAGCGTCACTCCGACGCTGGTGTTCGAGCTGGGCTTTGAAGGTATCGCCCTGTCCAAGCGTCACAAGAGCGGCATCGCGGTGCGTTTCCCGCGGATGCTGCGCTGGCGGCAGGACAAGCCGGTCGCCGAAGCCGACAGTCTGGCAACACTGCAAGACCTGCTGAACTAGAGCACCAAAAGGGCGCATGGCAAATACCGTGCACCTTTTTGAAACACCAACAGGCAAATCATCCTGATCGTTTGTAGGAAACTTCCTGATTCGTTACCAATCTTCCGCTCTGTCTCACCTGACAAAGCTCCCTGCGTAGTACCGGGCGATGAACACCAACCCTGTAAGCGCGCATGGGCGGCCAATTGCCAGCCGTTTATACGAAATAGCGACAACGCCTTACATTTCAAACGCACGTTCGTTCCTCTGGTTCGGAAATTGCTACCCAATGCCTGTCTGGCACTTGCCGGTAGCACGCTTCGCGTATTCCCAACGCCCCATTTAAGGTTTTAAGGACTGAACAATGAAAAAAGCATGGCTGACTCTTTCTGCACTGGCTCTGTGCATCGCCGCCGGTAACACCATGGCCAAGGAATACAAGGAACTGCGCTTTGGCGTCGATCCATCCTACGCACCGTTCGAATCAAAAGCGGCCGATGGCAGCCTGGTCGGCTTCGATATCGATCTGGGCAATGCGATCTGCAAAGAGCTGAAAGTCACCTGCAAATGGGTCGAAAGCGACTTCGACGGCATGATCCCCGGCCTCAAGGCACGCAAATTCGACGGCGTCATTTCCTCGATGACCGTGACCCCTGCTCGCGAAAAAGTCATCGACTTCTCCAACGAACTGTTCTCCGGCCCGACCTCGCTGGTGTTCAAGAAGGGTGCAGGCTTTACCGCCGACCCGGCCAGCCTGAAAGGCAAGACCGTGGGCTATGAGCAAGGCACCATCCAGGAAGCCTACGCCAAGGCCGTACTGGACAAGGCAGGTATTTCCACCAAGGCCTATGCCAATCAGGACCAGGTTTACTCCGACCTGACCTCCGGTCGTCTCGACGCCTCGATCCAGGACATGCTGCAGGCCGAACTGGGCTTCCTGAAATCGCCGGCCGGTGCTGACTACGAAGTCAGCAAGCCTATCGACAGCGAACTGCTGCCAGCCAAAACCGCCATCGGCATTGCCCAGGGCAACAAGGAACTCAAGGCGCTGCTGGATAAAGGCATCAAGGCGATGCACGACGACGGCACCTATGCTGAAATCCAGAAAAAACACTTTGGCGACCTGAACCTCTACAGCGGTAAATAACACCCCGACGCCCATCGATTTCGGCGATCATTCGTCGCCCGATCGGTGGGCGTTTTTGTTGGTAACAAGGCCTATCCATGCTCGATGCACTCATGCAAAACCTGGGACTCTCGGCATTCAGCCTGAAGGGCTTTGGCCCGCTGTTGCTGGAAGGCACCTGGATGACCGTCAAACTGGCTGTGCTGTCGCTTGCTCTGAGCATTTTGCTCGGACTGATCGGGGCCAGCGCCAAACTGTCGAGTTCCGCGCTGCTGCGCGTGCCGGCGCAAATTTACACGACACTGATCCGTGGTGTTCCGGACCTGGTGTTGATGCTGCTGATTTTCTACAGCTTGCAAACCTGGCTCACCATGCTGACCGACGCGATGGAATGGGAATACATCGAAATCAACCCGTTCGGCGCAGGCGTTATCACGCTGGGCTTCATCTATGGTGCGTACTTCACAGAGACGTTTCGGGGCGCGATTCTGTCCGTACCTCGCGGTCAGGTGGAAGCGGCGACGGCCTATGGATTGAAACGCGGCCAGCGCTTTCGTTACGTCGTGTTCCCGCAGATGATGCGTTACGCGCTGCCGGGGATCGGCAATAACTGGCAGGTGCTGCTCAAGGCAACTGCGCTGGTATCGATCATCGGCCTGGCTGATCTGGTCAAGGCGTCACAGGATGCGGGCAAGAGCACCTATCAGCTGTTCTACTTTCTGGTGCTGGCGGCATTGATTTACCTGCTGATCACCAGCGCCTCGAACTTCGCCCTGCGTTGGGCTGAGCGGTATTACGCCGCAGGCAGCCGGGAGGCACAGCGATGATCGAATTGCTGCAGGAATACTGGAAACCCTTCCTTTATACAGATGGCGTCAACGTGACCGGCCTGGCGATGACCATGTGGCTGCTCAGCGCCTCCATCGTCATCGGCTTCTGCGTGTCGATCCCGCTGTCGATTGCGCGGGTGTCGGGAAAACGCTGGGTGCGCTGGCCGGTGCAGTTCTACACCTACCTGTTTCGCGGTACGCCTCTCTATATACAGCTGCTGATCTGCTACACCGGCATTTACAGCCTTGCCGCGGTGCGTGAACAGCCGATGCTCGATGCGTTCTTTCGCGATGCGATGAACTGCACGATCCTGGCCTTCACCCTGAACACCTGCGCCTACACCACGGAGATCTTTGCCGGGGCGATCCGCAGCATGGCTCACGGCGAAGTCGAAGCGGCCAAGGCCTACGGCCTGACCGGCTGGAAGCTTTATGCCTACGTGATCATGCCGTCGGTGCTGCGCCGTTCACTGCCGTATTACAGCAACGAAGTGATCCTGATGCTGCACTCGACCACTGTGGCCTTTACCGCCACGGTGCCGGACATCCTGAAAGTCGCGCGGGATGCCAACTCCGCCACTTTCATGACCTTCCAGTCCTTCGGTATCGCCGCAGTCATGTACCTGACCGTGACGTTCATTCTGGTCGGGCTGTTCCGCCTTGCCGAACGCCGCTGGCTGGCCTTTCTCGGCCCGGCCCATTAATCAGGACTGAACATGCGCCATCACACCCATGACTTGCTGTCGCCAGTGCCCGGCACTGGCCGGCAAATCCACAGCTTTCATTACGGGCCGCAAAACGGCGCCGGCAAAGTCTATATTCAGGCGTCGCTGCATGCCGACGAGCTACCGGGCATGCTGGTGGCCTGGTACCTGAAGCAGCGTCTGGCCGAACTGGAAAACGCCGGGCGACTGCTGGGCGAAATCGTTGTGGTGCCCGTCGCCAACCCGATCGGTCTGGAACAGGTGCTGATGGACACCCCGCTGGGCCGCTACGAGCTGGAAAGCGGCCAGAACTTCAATCGCGGGTTCAGCGACCTCTGCACTCAGGTCGGTGATGACATCGAAGCCCGACTGACTAACGACGCAGAGCACAACTGCGCGCTGGTAAGGGACAGCCTGCTGGTGGCGCTGAATGCCGTACCGGCGACCACACAGCTGCATTCGTTGCGCCTAACCCTGCAGCGCCTGGCCTGCGATGCCGACATGGTGCTGGACCTGCACTGTGATTTCGAGTCGGTCGAGCACCTGTACACCACGCCCGAAGCCTGGCCGAAAGTCGAACCGTTATCACGCTACCTGGGCGCGCACGCCAGCCTGCTGGCGACCGACTCAGGCGGGCAGTCGTTCGATGAGTGCTTCACGCTGGTCTGGTGGCAATTGCAGCAACGCTTTGGCGAGCGCTTTCCGATTCCCATGGGCAGCTTTTCGGTGACCCTGGAGCTGCGCGGGCAAGGCGATGTCAACCATGCGCTGGCCAGCCGCGACTGCCAGGCGATCATTCATTACCTGATCGATGCCGGCATGATTGACGGCGATCTGCAGCCGCTGCCCGAACTGCTCTACCCCGCTACGCCACTGGCAGCGGTCGAACCGGTGGCTACGCCGGTCGGCGGCCTGCTGGTGTTCTGCGCGATGCCCGGCGAACACGTCGAGGCCGGCCAACTGATTGCCGAGGTCATCGACCCGATCAGCGACACCGTGACCTGCATCCATGCCCTCAACGCAGGCCTGCTGTATGCGCGTTCCCTGCGCCGCATGGCGACTGCCGGCATGGTCATTGCGCACATCGCCGGCACCCATGCCTATCGCAGCGGCTATCTACTTTCTCCTTGAGGACCTGTCATGTACAAACTGACCATCGATGGCCTGCACAAAAGCTATGGCGACAATCACGTGCTCAAAGGCGTATCGCTCAAGGCCAGCAGCGGTGACGTCATCTGTCTGATCGGCGCCAGTGGCTCCGGCAAGAGCACCTTTTTGCGCTGCATCAACTTTCTCGAACAGCCCAGTGGCGGGGCGATGAGCCTGGATGGCAAGCAAGTACGCATGGTCAGCGACAAGGACGGTATGCGCGTTGCCGACCCGGACGAGCTGCAGCGTATCCGTACGCGGCTGGCGATGGTGTTTCAGCACTTCAACCTGTGGGCGCACATGACCGTGCTGGAAAACATCACCATGGCGCCGCGCCGGGTATTGGGCGTGCCCAAGGCCGAAGCCGAGGCGCGCGCGCGTAAATACCTGGAAAAGGTCGGCCTGCCGGAGCGTGTCGCCGATCAGTACCCCGCGTTTCTCTCGGGCGGTCAGCAGCAGCGCGTGGCCATCGCCCGTGCGCTGGCGATGGAGCCGGAAATCATGCTCTTCGACGAACCGACATCCGCGCTGGACCCGGAGCTGGTCGGTGAAGTGCTGAAGGTCATTCAGGGCCTGGCTGAAGAAGGCCGGACGATGATTCTGGTCACCCACGAAATGGGTTTCGCGCGCAAGGTGGCGAGCCAGGTGGTGTTCCTGCACCAGGGCCAGATCGAAGAATCCGGCCACCCGGACGAAGTCCTCAACAACCCGAAAAGCGAGCGCTTGCAGCAGTTCTTGAGCGGCAATCTGAAGTAGCACGGATTGCTGCGTACACACGTCTCGATCCCCCTCAAATCTCGTTCCCACGCTCAAGCGTGGAAGACGCTCTACGTCATCAAGAGGACGCAGAGCGTCCAGAACGGCATGCCGACGCGGAGCATCGGCACGATAGTCATGGTGATATCCCTGGTATCGGCACGATAGGCAATCCAGGAACGATCAGCCACATAACCATTTAAAACTATTACCCTTTCTCTGCTGTCTCTGACTTAACGCCACTCAGAGCACACTCAAACGGATGAGCAGACCCACCGATTTCGCTCGACGATGGTTTCTCGCCCGAGGCTGGAAGCCCTTTGCGTTCCAGAAAGAGGTCTGGGCGGCGGTGAAGAATGGCGAGTCGGGTTTGCTGCATGCCAGCACCGGCTCGGGCAAGACCTACGCCGTATGGTTCGCCGCGCTCAACCGCTTCGCCAAAGCCAATACGCTCACCGCTGACAACAAACCCCGCAAACGCAAACCGCCTGCCGAACCGCTGAGTGTCCTGTGGATCACGCCCATGCGCGCCCTGGCCGCCGATACCGCCCGGGCCCTTGAGGCGCCACTGGCAGAGCTGGACATTCCGTGGTCGGTCGGCTTGCGCACCGGCGATACCAGCGGCAGCGAACGCGCCCGGCAGAGTCGGCGGCTGCCCTCTGCCTTGATCACCACCCCCGAAAGCCTGACGCTGCTGCTGACCCGTGCCGACGCCCAGGTCGCCTTGTCGACACTGAAGATGGTGGTGGTGGACGAATGGCACGAGCTGATCGGCAACAAGCGCGGCGTGCAGTTGCAACTGGCCCTTGCCCGCCTGAGGCGCTGGAATCCGCAACTGATCGTGTGGGGCATTTCCGCGACGCTGGGCAATCAGCAACATGCGCAGCAGGTACTGATCGGCGACGGCGGCGTTACCGTGCAAGGCAAAATCGTCAAGGACTTGCAGGTCGATACGCTGTTGCCGCCGTCCATCGAACGCTTCCCGTGGGCCGGGCACATGGGCCTGCGCATGTTGCCGCAGGTCGTGGCCGAGGTGGAAAGCAGCGCGAGCTGTCTGGTGTTCACCAACACCCGGGCGCAGTCGGAAATCTGGTATCAGGCGCTACTGGACGCCCGCCCCGACTGGGCCGGGCTGATTGCCCTGCACCATGGGTCGCTGGCCCGAGAGGTCCGCGACTGGGTCGAGCGCGCGTTGAAGGAAGGCGCACTCAAGGCCGTGGTGTGTACCTCCAGCCTGGACCTGGGCGTGGACTTTCTGCCGGTCGAGCGCGTGTTGCAAATCGGCTCGCCCAAAGGTGTCGCACGCCTGATGCAGCGCGCCGGGCGCTCGGGCCACGCACCGGGTCGCCCTTCGCGCGTGACATTGGTGCCGACCCACAGCCTGGAGCTGGTCGAAGCCGCTGCCGCCCACGACGCCGTCGAAGCACGGATGATCGAACCCCGCGAATCACCGCACCAACCGCTGGACGTGCTGGTCCAGCACCTGGTCAGCATCGCCTTGGGCGGTGGCTTCCGTCCCGATGAGCTGCTGGCCGAAGTACGCAGCGCCTGGGCTTACCACGACCTCAGCGACGAGCAATGGCAATGGGCGCTGGCGTTTGTCCGCAACGGCGGCCACTCGCTGACCGCCTACCCTGATTACCGCCGCGCCGAACCCGACGAGGACGGCGTCTGGCGTGTCCCCGATGCGCGTCTTGCAAGACGCCACCGCATGAGCGTGGGGACCATCGTCAGCGAGGCCACCGTCAACCTGAAGTACTGGAAAAAAGGCGGCGGTGGTGGCTCGCTGGGCAGCGTCGAAGAAGGCTTCATCGCCAGACTCAAACCCGGTGATGGTTTTCTGTTCGGCGGACGCTTATTGGAGTTGGTTCGAGTGGAAAACATGACAGCCTACGTCAAGCGCGCGACCGGCAAGAAAGCCGCCGTGCCACGCTGGAATGGCGGTCGAATGCCCCTGTCCAGCGAACTGGCGGATGCCGTGGTGGAGAAGTTCGATGCTGCTGCGCGGGGCGAATTCAACAGCCCGGAAATGCGCGCCATCAAACCCCTGCTGGAAGTGCAGCAGCAGTGGTCAGGGCTGCCACGACGCGAAACATTGCTGGCCGAAACACTCAAGTCCCGGGAAGGCTGGCACCTGTTCCTCTACCCGTTCGCCGGCCGCCACGTGCATCTGGGGCTGGGCAGCCTGCTGGCCTGGCGCCTGAGCCGGCATCAGCCGCTGACCTTTTCCATCGCCGTCAACGACTACGGGCTGGAGCTGCTCAGCGCCAGCGAGATTGACTGGGCGCAGACGTTGCAGGCTGACCTGTTCAGCGAAACGGATCTTTTACCCGATATTATTGCCAGCCTGAACGCTGGCGAACTGGCCCTGCGGCGCTTTAGGGAAATCGCGCGTATCTCTGGTCTGGTGTTTTCCGGCTACCCTGGCGCGGCCAAGAGCAATCGTCAGCTTCAGGCATCCAGCGGGCTGTTCTTCGAGGTGTTCAAGCAGTATGACGCTGACAACATGCTGCTGACCCAGGCCGAACAGGAAGTCCTGCGTCAGGAACTGGACCTGCAGCGTCTGGAACTGACGTTGCGCCAGATCAACAGCCGCACGCTGGACCTGCACGCGATAAAACGCGCGACCCCGCTAGCCTTTCCGTTGCTGGTCGAGCGCTTTCGCGAAAGCCTCAGTTCGGAGAAACTTGCCGACCGCATCGCGCGCATGGTCCGCGACCTGGAGAAAGCCGCTGGCCCGGAGCCTGAACAATGAAGCCGTATCTGGCTGTCACGCTGGCAGGAGAAGAGCTGTGGCTGCTGGCCGACAAGGCCATTTACTACCCCGCCGAACGATCCTTGCTGATTGCCGATGCGCACTTTGGCAAGGCGGCCGCCTATCGCAAGCTCGGCCAGCCGGTGCCACACGGCACTACACAGGCGAATCTGCGCCGCCTGGACAGCCTTTTGGATGCCTATCCCTGCGATCATCTGATCTTTCTGGGCGATTTCCTGCACGCGCCAGAATCTCACGCTGTCAGCACGCTGGCGACGCTGCAACAATGGCGGGCAGAGCGTTCGACACTACGCATCACACTGATCCGCGGCAACCATGACAAACGAGCCGGCGATCCGCCCGCCTCTCTGGGCATTGATGTGGTCCCTGAGCCCTTGGCACTCGGGCCATTTGCCCTGCAGCACGAGCCCGATCCGCACCCTGACCTGCACGTACTGGCCGGGCACGTTCACCCGGTGTATCGACTACACGGGCGCGGCCGGCAAAGCTTGCGGCTGGCGTGCTTCTACTTGGGCCGGCAAGTCAGTCTGCTGCCAGCCTTCGGCGAGTTCACAGGCGGTTTTCAGATTCGCCCCGCACCGGACAGTACGATCTACGTGACCGGCGGTGATGCCGTGTGGCGAGTGGTATAGCGTCGCCGGTCGCCACATACAAAACTGCCCGCTGCTCACGAGAACAGCAGGCAGTTTTCTGATAATCAGGCCACAGGTGCAGGTGGCGGCTCGTCAGGAACAGTAGGCCCGCCTGGCTCGGTTGGCTGAAACGGAGTATCGGGGCCTGGATCACCCGGGATCCCGCCACCGACCATGTTCAGCTCCGGGCTGAGATCGGAATGAGCCATTAATGACCAGGCGAGCAGCCCGATCTCGTTAAGCGGAGATTGAACCTGTTCAGAGATTTTGAAAGTAGTCTTCATAGGGCACTCCAGATCAAAGGCTTTCGCACGTAATGAATGATGCGAAAGCATGTGAACAGATAGAGTGCGTAATAGAGTATTAATTCAATTCCACTAGTCAGCTGGAGCGCAAATCAGGTACGCGGCAGGGTGACGCCACGCTGCCCCTGGTACTTGCCACCCCGATCCTTATAGGACACTTCACACTCCTCATCGGACTCAAGGAACAGCATCTGCGCCACGCCTTCGTTGGCGTAGATCTTGGCCGGCAGTGTGGTGGTGTTGGAAAACTCCAGCGTTACATGGCCTTCCCACTCAGGCTCGAGCGGCGTGACATTGACGATGATGCCGCAGCGCGCGTAGGTGCTCTTGCCCAGGCAGATGGTCAGAACGTTACGCGGAATGCGGAAATATTCGACGGTGCGCGCCAGTGCAAACGAGTTGGGCGGGATGATGCACACGTCGCTCTTGATATCGACGAAGCTTTTTTCATCGAAGTTTTTCGGATCGACTGTGGCCGAATTGATGTTGGTGAAGACCTTGAATTCGTCGGCGCAACGCACGTCGTAGCCATAACTGGACACCCCGAAAGAGATCACCCGATCAGCGCCTTCGCCACGTACCTGGCGCTCAACGAAGGGCTCGATCATCCCGTGTTCCTGCGCCATGCGGCGAATCCACTTGTCCGATTTGATGCTCATGGCGGTGTCCTGAATAGCGAGGTGAAAAAGATATCCGGCATCTTACCGGGCTGAGGCCG